>CAJIAC010000007.1_pt1 | contig 38034 bp, 27 predicted proteins | sample 9198961 | NCBI WGS metagenome assembly CAJIAC01 (sample SAMEA7708276, study PRJEB35096) | sediment metagenome | biome: marine neritic benthic zone biome [ENVO:01000025]; feature: sediment [ENVO:00002007]; material: shallow marine sediment [ENVO:03000034] sea grass bed [ENVO_01000059] ... | reverse complement strand
TGCACTTCTTCCGGAATGGCCGCCATCAAACAGGCCATCGAGCCTCTCCTCGCCAAGCAGGAATCCGGAACGGAGAACATCAACTTCGTGTCTGCCGCGCAGACCTACGGCGGCACGTTTCAGCTATTCAACGTCCGAATGGCGGAGCGCGGGGCCGAGGTGCGGTGGGTGTGCGATCCGTGGGACGTGGAGGAATGGAAGCCCCTGATCGACGAGGGAACCCGCTTCCTGTACGCGGAGATGCCGTCGAATCCGCAACAGGCGTTCGCGGACATCCGGGCCGTAGCGGATCTGGCGCACAGCCATGGCATACCGCTCATCGTGGATTCCACCATCGCCACGCCTGCGCTCATGCGGCCGCTGGAGCACGGGGCGGACATCGTGGTGCACTCACTTTCGAAGACCGCGGGAGCCGGTGGCTGCGCCATCTCCGGTGCCATCATCGCGCGCCACGACATGGTGTCCCGGCACCTCGCGGACGAGGTCAAGGCGGACTACGGCCTGTGGCTGAAGCTATGGCCGTTCCGTGACTCGGGTCCCGCCATGTCTCCGACGTCCGCCCACATCATCCTCGGCGAAGTGCGGACGCTGCGCCTGAAGATGGAGCAGATGTCTCGGAATACCCTCACTGTCGCCCACTTCCTGGCTGATCATCCCAGGGTGGAGAGGGTGGACTATCTCGGACTCGACGACCATCTGCTGCACGGCCTGGCGAGCCGCTACATGAAGGTCGTGGACGACGGGACCCCCTCGTTCGGCCACCTGATGTCGTTCAACGTTGCCGGAGGCGCGGCAGAAACGCGCGCGTTCTTCGACGGGCTCAAGCGGACGTGGCGCGCTACGGATCTCGGGAGAATCAAGACCGTGGCCACCATCCCCGCCATCTCGACCCATCAGCAGCAGGGCGAGGAAGGCAGGTGCCTGGCCGGGATTCCGGACAACATGGTGCGCCTGTGCGTTGGAGCCGAGCACCCCGACGACACGATCGCCGATCTCGACCAGGCCCTGGCCCTGGTATAACCGACTACCCGTGCGGAGGAAGTCATGAAGATGCTCCTCGGTCACGAATGGGTCGACCGCGACGACACGATCGATGTCCGCGACCCGTTCGATGACTCGATCATAGATACCGTGCCGGCCGCGAATCACGATGACTTGGAGACGGCCCTGGCGACGGCGGCAGCGGCCACCGAGACCGCCCGCGCCATGACGACGTACGAGCGCGCCCAGGTGCTGTACCGGACGGCGCAGATCATCGCCGGGCGGATCGAGGAGTTCGCCGAGGTGATCGCTCGCGAGGGCTCGAAGACGATCAACGAAGCTCGCGGCGAGGCCCGCCGGTGCGTCAATACGCTGACCATCTCGGCGGAGGAGGCCAAGCGCACGCAGGGCGAGACGATTCCCTTCGATTCGTTCCCCGGCGGAGAGGCCCGCCGCGGCCATTACGAGCGGGTGCCCATCGGGGTGGTGCTGGCCATCACGCCGTTCAACGACCCGCTGAACCTGGTGGCGCACAAGCTCGGGCCGGCGATCGCGGGCGGAAACGCCGTGATCCTGAAGCCTGCCACGGTCACGCCGCTTTCGGGGCTCAAGCTCACCGAGGCGTTCATGGAGGCCGGGCTTCCGACCGGCGTGCTCCAGTGCATCACCGGCTACGGAGCCGTCCTCGGCGACGCGCTGGTCGAGGACCCGCGCGTGCGCATGGTCTCGTTCACGGGCGGCGTCGAAGCCGGCGAGCGCATCATGTCGCGCATCGGGCTGAAGAAGGTAGGCATGGAGCTGGGCTCGAACTCGCCGGTCATCGTCTGGAAGGACGCGGACCTGGACTGGGCCGTCGAAACCTGCGTATCCGGCGCCTTCTGGGCGGCCGGTCAGAACTGCATCGGCGTGCAGCGCATCTACATCCACCGTGAGATCTACGACCGCTTCCGCGACGACTTCGTGGCCCGGGCCGCGGCCTACAAGACCGGGCAAAAGCTGGACGAGTCCACGAACATGGGGCCGATGATCAACGAGGGAGAGGCGAAGCGCGTGGAGCGCTGGGTACAGGAGGCCGTCGACAAGGGCGCCACCTGTCTCACCGGCGGGACGCGCGACGGCGCGCTCGTGCCCCCCACCGTGCTCGAGAACGTCCCGAAGGACGCCACGATCCACTACGAGGAGGTGTTCGGGCCCGCCGTGAACCTCTACCCGGTGGACGACCTCGACGAGGCGCTGGAGAAGGCCAACAGCGTGAACTATGGCCTGCACGCGGCCGGGTTCTCGAACGATGTCACGGTGTGCCATCGGATGGCGCAGGGCCTGGACTGCGGGAGCGTGATCCTGAACGACTCAACCGACTACCGGCTCGATTCCATGCCGTTCGGCGGGGTCAAGAACTCCGGCCTCGGTCGTGAGGGGATCAAGTTCTCGCTCCAGGAGATGACCGAACCCAAGGTGATATGCTGGTACCTGCCCGGCGTCTGAATCGACTTCGACGCTGCGCGATTCTAGGAGCTGTCGGTCTGCTGGCCGGCGGCTCCGTCGCGGCTCCGGTCGCCGCTCAGGAGGACACGGTCGCGGTGGCGCGCACGGACACCATGGCGATCGTGGACAGCCTGCAGGCAGCGATCGACACGGTTCAGGTTCACCCCCAGGACTCCCCCGACTCGACCGGATTTGTCTTCGCGACTGCGGACGGGAAGGGGAGTTTCCGGCTTCGCGCCTCCATCCGTCTGAACGGAGCATGGGACTTCTCGGGCCTCCGCAGCACGGACGTGTTCGACACGTATCTGATCCCCGTGGGGACGGGCGCGCAGTTCGATCAGGCTCGCTTCTTTATGCAGGCCACTCAGAGCCGATTCGGGTTCGAGTTGAACCGGGACACGGGGACAGGGATCGCCTTCGGACGCATCGAGACGGACTTCCGGGGCGAGGGCAACAGCCTTCGCCTCCGGCACGCCTACGGCGAGTACTGGCGCTTCCTGGCCGGACAGACGTGGTCCACGTTCACCGACGTGAGCACGCTGCCGGTCACGGTCGACCTCGAGGGTCCGCCGAGTGGCAACTCGGTGCGCACGCCGCAGATCCGATACGCGGTGAGTCCGGCGGAAGGGTGGAGAACGGCCATAGCGCTCGAGGCGCCCAAGGTGGACGTCACGGTCAGCGACAGCGCCCAGGCGGAGGGGCAGACCTTCGAGAACTTCCAGGGGTTCGGGGACATCGCGGCGCGCATACGCAGGAACACGAGCTGGGGCCACCTGACGGTGTCCACCATCTTCCGGTCGATCAGTCTCCAGAATCGGGAGGGAGGCACGCAGTTCGTGCCCGGTCTCGGGCTCCAGCTATCCGGGCGGGTCGACGTTGACGGCGAAGACCAGATCCTGTTCCAGGCGATCGGCGGCCGGGCGATCTCTCGATTCGTGGGAAGCCTCGGCGGCAAGGGTTTGGACGTGATCCTCGACCCGATCACGGGAGAGTGGAGCGCGGTGACGAGCTGGGGTGGGTACATCACGTACGCCCACCGCTGGCTGGTGCTTGCACCGGGGGTCATCAGCAACTTCACGGTCGGTGCGCTCGGCGTGGCCAACGAGGATTTCGAGCCGGACGACGCGTTCAGTTACAGTTTCTATTTCTCCGCCAACGGTTTCTGGCAGATCACGACGGGCGCGAGATTCGGCGGAGAGCTGTCCTGGGGCCAGCGAAACAACAAGGACGGCAAGCGCGGCAACGCTTTCAGGTTCTCGTTCGCGGCCTACTTCGACTTCTAGGCGACCTTTTCGCCGCGGCCGGTCAGTTGAGCAGGTAGGTGAAGCGAAGCCTCACCACGTGATCGTCGAAGTCGAACTCGCTGTCTCCGTCAGCGACGCGCACGTTGTGGAACAGGTAGTTCAGGCCGATTCGGAGCGCCGGCGTCAGCCACTTCCGAATCCCCAGGTTCACGCGGAACTGATCTCCCAGCACTTCCTTCGTCGGCGAATCCAGGTCGAAGAACGGCTCGATTGAGGCCAGGGCGTCGAAGTCGTTCCAAGAGCCGATGCGGAACACCGGTGACGTGACCTGCAGCTGCCAGCGCCCCCGGAGCCCCACGTCCCACTCGCTCTCCGACTTCAGGTAGAAGGCGCGCATCTCCAGCCGCAGGTAGTTGCTGAAGGTGAAGCCGCCGGGAGTCGGTCCGACGAAACGGACGCCCAGCCACGGCCGCAGCTCCGGAAGGTCATCCCCGTCCAGGAAGTTGTAGAACAGGCCTGCGCCACCGTGCAGAGTGACCCAGTCACGAGGCCGGTAGCGCACCGAGGGACGAACGTAGAGGAGCGTCCACTCGGGATCCGAGATCACCCCCCGCAATCCGTAGTCACCGTCGTAGCGGAACCGATCGCTGAAGTCGTAGATCGTGGCCAGGTCGGACCAGGTATGGAGCTCGGAGAATTCCCGGGACTGTGCGGCCGCCGCACCCGGGATGAAAAGAGCCAGCAGGGTCAGCCATACCACACGATCGGGGAGCCGGGCTGTGTCGAGCATGGCTCAAATCGACACTTCGGAGGCGTTCTTGGAAAGCCCCGATCCGCCCGAAGTGGTACTGTGCTCGCAGAGCTAAACGCCCGCCGTAGCTCCCCGGGACGCTTGCTCGAGCGCCTGCTCGAGGTCCTTCTCGAGATCCTCGTAGTCCTCACAGCCGACCGCGATCCGCACGAGGTCGTCCGTGATACCGGCCTTGAGTCTCTCCTTCTCGGGCACCCCGGCGTGGGTCATCGAGGCCGGATGCTCGATCAGGGTCTCGACGCCGCCAAGGCTGACCGCGAGCGTCGCAACGTTCACGTTGTCGATCAGACGCCGGCCTGCCTCGAGTCCGCCCTTCACTCCAAACGTCACGATGGCTCCGGGGCCCCTCATCTGCTGCTTCATGAGAGCGTGCTGCGGGTGGTCCACGAGGCCCGGATAGTTGACCCAGCGCACGGCGGCGTGGCGCTGCAGGAAGTAGGCAAGGGCTCGCGCGTTGGCCTGGCCGCGCTCCATTCGGAGACCCAGCGTCTTGATGCCACGCAGGACGAGCCAAGCCTGGTGCGGGTCCATCGTTCCGCCCAGGTTGACGTGCACCTTCCGGAGCCTCTCGAGCACGTCGTCCTTCCGGGCTACGATGATTCCCGCCACCACGTCCGTGTGCCCGTTAATGAACTTCGTCATGCTGTGCACGACGATATCCGCACCCAGCTGCAGCGGATTTTGCAGGTACGGAGAAGCGAACGTGTTGTCCACTGCGAGCATGGCACCGGCTCGATGCGCCAGGTCCGCTGTGCGCGCGATGTCCGTCAGCTTGAGCGTCGGGTTCGCCGGGGACTCAATGAAGACCAGCTTGGTGTTGGATCGAAGAGCACGGGCCACATTGTCCGGATGGGACGAATCGACGAACGTCGACTCCACACCGAAGCGGACGTACTCGGTCTCGAGCACGGTGCGGGACGGACCATAGAGGCAATCGGTGCCGACGACGTGACTCTCCGCGTCGAGAAGAGTCATGAACACGGTGTTGATAGCCGCCATTCCTGACGACGCACCCAGTGCTCCGCAACCGTACTCAAGCAGGGCCACGTTGCGCTCAAGGGCTGCCGTGGTGGGGTTTCCGAGCCGTGTATACTTGCAGCCGGGTGCCCCGCGGAAGCGATCCGCGCCCTGGTTCGCGTCCGTAAACGCGAAGGTGGAGGACTGGTAGATCGGCGTCGAGACGGCACCGGTTTCAGGGTCTGCCTGTTGGCCGCCGTGAATGATCTGCGTGTTGGGTCCGGCTCGCTTGACGTCGTTCATCGTGATCCCTCGAGTGCGCTGTCCGACTCCTGGATCACGTCATTACTGCAAGACCTTTGCCGAACTCGCCGACCCGGAGTCCGGTCGCGTCCGCTCCCGGACCGGGATACAATATCCGGACGCGCCGTCTAGGCGCGCGACTGCGGGAATTGACACACACATTCGTGGGAAGCCGCTGCGTCACCAGGCGCGAGCGGCCCGTCCATTCTCATCCGGGAGGCGGAGTTGGACGACCTCAGCGCTCCGACCAGGCTCACGGGCCGAACAGGCAAGTACCCCGAGTTCACCTGGGCCGGGGTGCTGGTGGGCTACGGGATCGGAATCCTCATTGCCGTCAGCATCGGCTACCTGAGCCTCAAGCTCGGCTTTTCCATCGAAGGCTCCGAGCTGGCGGCGATTCTCGGCTTCGGCATCCTCCGCGGGATCATGCGGCGGAACAGCATCATCGAGAACAACATCCAGCAGACCCTGGCGAGCGCGGTGAACGGGGCCTCAGCCGGGATGATGTTCTCTGTGCCGGCGCTGTTCATCCTCGGGATCACCGATTTCAACTACCCGCTGCTGGTCCTCGGCTGCATCGCGGGCGGGATCCTCGGGATCGCATTCATCATCCCGCTGCGCAAGCAGATGATCGACTACAACCGGCTCGCGTTCCCGGGAGGGATCGCGACGGCGGCCGTCCTGAAGTCGCCGGGGGCCGGGATCCACAAAGCGTGGTTGCTGGTGGGCGGAGCCGTCGTGGCCGCCGTCGTCCACTTCATCAGCCTGAAGACCGGTGTCGAGAACTACGACCTGGGCGTGGTGCTCGGGCTCCCCGAGTACATGAACGGCATCTGGTACCTGTCCCTGCTCACGGTCGGAGTGGCGTTCCTGGCGGGGAAGGGTGGCTTCTTCTTCATCGTCGGCGGCTACGTGTGCTACTGGTTCCTCGCGCCGGTCATGAGCGCCACGGGGATCCTTCCGGACGCTGCCACCCTCGAGGCCTCGGGGATGGGCATCGCCGACTACCTGCGCCTCAACCTGTTCCGGCCTACTGGAATCGGGATGCTGATCGGCGGGGCCCTCATGGGCATCGTGCTCGCCCTCCCCCTCGTGGTGAGCGCCATACGCAGCATGCGGGACGCCGCCAAGTCGCGGTCGGAGCTGTCGCAGGACGAGCTTCCGATCCAGATGCTGTACATGGGCGTCGCCGCCGCCTTCGTGGTCCTGGCGATCATCGCCTGGACCGCAGTAGCGGAGGTCGGCGTGGTGCGCGGCCTCACGATGGCCCTGCTGGGGACGCTGTGGATCTGGGTGGCGGGCGTGGTCCTCTCGGAGTGCATCGGACGCACGAACTGGTCGCCGCTGTCCGGAATGACGCTGATCGGGGTGACGCTCATGATCCTGGTCACCAGCGGCATCGGGGACCGGGCGTCGATCGTCGCGTCCGTGACGGTGGGAGCCGCCATGTGCGTCGCCATGGCGCAGGCCACCGACCTCATGCTGGACCTCAAGACGGGATACCTGGTCGGGGCGATTCCCAAGCAGCAGCAGAAGGCGCAGTTCCTGGGCACGTGGCTCGGGCCGATCGTGATCATGGCGCTGATCATCGTCCTCCACCAGGCCTATACGCTGGGGAGCGACCAGCTCCCGGCTCCGCAGGGGCAGGCGCTGGCGAGCGTGGTCGAAGGAATCCTCGGAGGCGACGTTCCGCGCGACAAATACCTCACGGGAGCGGGTCTGGGGGCGCTGCTCAGCGCCAGCGGTATCGGAGGCCTGGGGGTCCTCGTCGGCCTCGGCTTCTACCTGCCGTTCAACATCGTCCTTACCTATACCATCGGCACCCTGCTTCGCGTTTTCACCGACTGGAAGCTCGGTAAGATATGGAGCGAGGACGTCGGGATCCCGGTCGCCGCGGGCTTGATCGTCGGCGAAGCGCTGATCGGGGTGGTCTACTCGCTGTTCATCGTGTTCGGGTGAGGAGGGCGACATGAGTCTCAGATACTTCGGTTACCTGCTCATCACGGTCGGCTTCCTCGGCGGCTCGTTCGAGGTCGTCAAGCAGGTCGAGGGCGTGAACACGTCGGCCTTTCTCATATGGCTGTCGATCGGGATCGTTGGTGTGATCGTGGCGCAGCGGGCGCGCAAGGCAGAGGCGACCGACGTCGAGGTCATCACCACCAACGTGCGCGCCATCGAAGAGAGCCTGGAGAAGCTCTCGGAGGAGGCGCGAATACTGAACGAGGAGAAAGCGGAGATCAACGTGTACGATCTGCGTCACAGGATCGACCAGAGGTTCCTGCCCGACCTCGTGAAGTTCGTCGACGCGCGTGAGAGCATCGCGCACAGCTACGGCCTGAAAGCTTACGCCGAGGTGATGAACCGATTCGCTGCCGGGGAGCGCTCGTTGAACCGTGTGTGGTCGGCATCGACGGACGGATACATCGACGAGACGTCCGCCTATCTCGGGAAGGCGGCGGCCCACTTCCAGGACGCCCTGACCACGTTCCAGACGATCAAGGCGACGGGCGGCCTGATGATGCAGGAGCCCCGGGCGCGTGCCTGACCGCGCCCGGAGACGCTAGCCGCCCAGGCGGTCCGGGTTCAGTCCCTCCAGCTCCGGGAGCACGAACTGGCCGTCCTTGCGGATCAGCACGTCATCGAACCAGATCTCTCCGCCGCCGTACTCGGGACGCTGGATGAGCACCAGGTCCCAATGGATCTGGCTGCGGTTCCCGTTGAACGCCGTGTCGTAGGCGTTGCCCGGAGTGAGGTGCATGCTGCCGGCGATCTTCTCGTCGAACAGGATGTCCTTCATCGGTTCCATGATGTGCGGGTGGAATCCCAGCGAGAACTCGCCGATGTACCGTGAGCCGTCGTCCGAGTCGAGGACCTCGTTGAGGTGATCCGTGTTGGTGCTCCTCGCCTCCACGATCTTCCCCTTCTCGAAACGGAAGAACACGTCCTCGTGCGTCACTCCCTGGTAGATCGTGGGAGTGTTGTACTGAATCGTGCCCTCGATGCTGTCCCGGACCGGAGCCGTGAACACCTCTCCGTCAGGGATGTTGCGCTTGCCGTCGCACGGCATGGCGGGAATGCCCGCGATGCTGAACCTGAGATCGGTGCCCGGGCCCTTCACGTGCGCGCGGTCCGTGGCTTCCATCAGCGACTGCAAGGGCTTCAGAGCTTCGGCCATGGCCTCGTAGTCCATGGTGCAGACGCGGAAGAAGAAGTCCTCGAATTCCTCCGTTGAGCGCTCGGCCAGCTGGGCCATGGACGGGCTGGGCCAGCGGAGCACCACCCACCGCGTGTCTGGGACCCTGATGTCCATGTGGACGCGCTTCCAGATGTAGCGCTCGTACATCTTCTGCTGCTCCGCCGGCACGTCAGAGAGCTCGGACACGTTGGGGGCGCCGCGGACGCCGATGTAGGCGTCCACTCCCTTCATGTACGTCTCCTCCGATGCAGCCATGAGATCCAGCTGCTCGGGAGTGGCGCCGAGCAGAAGGCGGCGGAGCACCTCGTTGTTCTTGAGCAGAGCGTTCGGCACGACGCCGGCCTCGTGGGCTACGCGCACCAGCTCTCTCGTGAAGGCAGGCGGCGTGTCGATCGCCTCGATGAGCACCTTCTCGCCCGCCTTGAGCTCACAGGAGTAGTGGATCAGGGTCCGGGCCAGCTTCGTATGCCGGGGGTCGGTCATCGTTCATCACTCGGTTGGTGGCCAGTTACTCGGCCGTCGGCGGGGGAGGACGACGTTCGAGAGTCGGGAAAGTCTGTGGGTTGAGGGGCGGCGAGGCAATGGGTCGTTCGAACCACCGGGGCCGGTCCTCGGCCGGACCTCTCGTTACCGCGCCATCCGGAAGAAGTAGTCAGCGATAGTCTCGCCGATGTCGACGCCGTTCGGGTTGTCGCTGGCCGTGACCCACCGGTGCCCGGCGCCGTCGATCACGTCGAGGCGGACGGGTCCCGCGCCGGCGCAGGCGTCCCACTGCTTCGCCTGAACGGTAGGGAGGTCGATCGCTCCGGAGGGATACTCCCACTCGGTGGCGCCGGATCCGCAGCGTCCGTGCGTGCGCCACAGATCCGCGAGATCGGCGATCGACATGGTGGTCGGTCCCCCCTCGATGGGTGTTACGAAATCCTGCAGCGCGTGCACGATGAGCACCGAGGGTCTGGGGCGGAACGTGGTGCAGAAGCCATCGAAGTCGTCACGGGCGCCGGCTGCCACCGGCGCGATGCCTCGTACCGGCGCATCGGGGGCGCACCCGAGGTAGTTGATGAAGAAGCCGCCCATCGAGAATCCGGTGGCGTAGACACTGTCCGGGTGGACCGCGTACGTGGAGCTGGCCCACCGGATGATCTCGCGCGCGAAGTCGATCTCCTCGAAACCGTCGCGGCCTTCGTTATTGCACCCGGGGCAGGGGATCGGAAAGAAGCCGTCGGACGCGTCCGGGTAGATGACGGCGAAATCGTGGTCGTTGGCGATCCAGTCCAGTCCCGTGACCTGCCGCATGAGCTCGGCCGTCATCCCGGATCCGTGGTACGCCAGGAGGAGTGGCACCCGGCGCTCGTGATCGTAGCTGAGCGGAAGGTGTCCGATGAAGGAGCGCTCACGGCCGGCGAACGTGAGAGTCACGGCAAACTCGCGCCGTCTGTCCCATTCGGGCAGCTCGGGCAGCTCGCCCCCGGGGTCCGAGGGGCCGCCATCCGAGCAGCCCGTCAGGAGCAGGAGGAAGAAGGTCGCGGTCAGAGCCGGGATGCCGGTCTTGGGATACATGGTTCCTGATACCGGGATGACCTACGTTGGTTTCCGTCCGTTTCCGCGGGTACAACCCGGCACCCGAACCACGAGAATTCGATGATGAGCATCCGCAACTTCATCCTCGTCGCGATGGTCTGCTTTCCTTTCGCTGCCGTTCCCCCAGAGGCCGGCGCCCAGGACAGTGCCCCCACGAAGAAGGTGCTGCTCATCGGTCTCGATGGGGTGCGCGTGGACGTCATGGCGCGGGTGAACACGCCGGTGATCGACTCGCTGGCCGCCGCCGGCTTCTTCTCGGACGAGGCCAGGACAAGGGTCCGCACCGTGAGCGGCCCGGGGTGGTCGGCCATGGTCATCGGCGCGCGCACGGACAAGCACCTGGTGGACAGCAACAACTTCGAGGGGAACGACTATGCCACGTACCCCGACTTCCTCACCCGGATCGAGCGTGAGAAACCCGAGTTGAACACGCTGGCAGTCGTGGACTGGCCGCCGCTCGGCACCACGGATTCGGGCGGGCCGCTGTTCGGTGGGGAGATCGACGTGAAGATCAACTTCGACGGTGAAGCGGATGGGTATCGGTACGCGGACTCGCTGAGCGTCGAGGCGGCGGTGCAGAAGCTCCGCGACACGGACGTGGACGCGGCGTTCGTGTACCTGGGCGACATCGACGTGGTGGCGCACGAAACGAACTCGCACTCGAAGCAGTACAAGGCCGCCATCGAGTGGGCCGATACGAGGGTCGGCCTGCTGCTTCAGGCGCTTCGGGATCGCCCCACGTACGGGGACGAGGACTGGCTCGTGCTGATGAGCACGGATCACGGCCGGAACGACGCCGGGGGACACGGCGGAGACTCGCCCTCAGAGCTGACGATCTTCTTCCTGGCCAGCGGCCCGTCCGTAGCGCCGGGCGTGCCGGAGTGCCCACCCGAGATCGTGGACGTGGCCGTGACCGCGCTGACCCACATGGGCCTCGCGCCCGAGCTCGAGTGGGATCTGGACGGGACGGCCCGCGGACTCAGGGAGTGATGCGCCGCAGCTCGTGACCCCCGAGGCGGAGCACGTCCACCGTGCCGTCCGGGCCCAACTCGAACGTGAACAACTCCGGTCGCAGCCAGCCTGGCCTCCAGCGCGCTTCGAAGGTGTCGAGGTGCCAGTGCGAGAGATCGGCCGTCAGGTGGTCCGAGCGAACGAGGACGAGCCGAAGCTGGCCGCGGTCGTCCGCTCGCGCCTCGAGCCTGACCTCCACGTTGCCGTACAGATCGTTGCCCCACGTGCCGGCATACGCTTCCAGGGGCGCTGAGGGCTCGGTATCCGGAAGGCGCGCCGCCCGCCGCTCGGCCCGCGCTTCCTCCCTGCGGCTGTCCCGCGCGTCGTAGATCTCATTGAGATCCGCGCTCCAGTCCCGCTCGGGCGCGCCGAGCAGAGAATCGAACACCCGGAGCATCAGAGCGTGGCGAAGCTCTGCGTGATCGCGGTTCGCGAAGACGACGACCCCGGCGTTTCGTGCGGGGAGGAGCCCCACGATGGCGACGTAGCCGTCGAGGCTCCCGGTGTGAAAGGCCGCCTTCTCGCCGCGGTAGTCCTGCAGGAACCACCCCAGCGAATAGCCGATGAACCACGGCTCGGTGAGCTGTTGGCTCGGATAGAACTCACCGGGAGTCAGGACGACCTGCGGAGCGAGGAGCTCCTCGCACGCGAAAGGGCTGAGGAGAGGTTCTCCACCCCACTCGCACCCTCCGAGAAGAAAGCGCATCCAGCGGGTCATGTCGGACACGCTGGAATACATGGAACCCGCCGGGCCGATGTTGTCGGCGAAGCTGACGTTCCAGCCGAGCGAAGCGAGGGTATCGGCCACCACGTCGTGCGGCATCGCGAGGTTGTCACCGGGCTCGAGATCCGCGCCTCGCATCAGCGTGCGTTCCATGCCGAGGGGCTCGAGTATGCGGCCCCGTATCAATTCGTCCCACGAAACGCCCGCCTCCCGGGCCGCGATCTCCCCGGCCGCGGCGTACCCGACGTTGTTGTAGGCGAACAGTGATCGGAAGCTCGACGCCGGCTCCCGGTACCTGAGGTGCGCGGTGTAGTCTGCGAATTCGTACTCCGCTCCGTACCACAGGAAGCTGGGGTCTCCGAAACCGACCCGGTGCGTAACAAGATCTCGGAGCGTGATCTCGCTCGTGACCCAGGGATCGAAGAGGACGAACTCGGGCAGCCGATCGGAGACCGGTTCGTCCCAGGTCAGCCGGTCTTCGTCGACGAGCATGGCTGCGGCCGCCGCGGTGAACGCCTTGGTGGTCGAGGCGTTCGCGAACAGCGTGTGTTCGTCCACCGGCTCGGGCCTTCCGATCTCACGGACGCCGAAGCCCTGCGAGAACACCACGGAATCTTCGACGACGACGGCCAGTGCGAGGCCCGGAACCTCCCACAGTCGCATCGCGTCCCGAACGTATTGATCGAGACCCGAGAGAGGGTCGTCCGCCGTCTGGCCGGCCGAGGGCGAGGCGCTCAGCCCGAGGGCCACCATCAATATCAGGAAAAGGCGCATGTTCCGGCCTCGAGTTCTCGTTTCATGCCCGATTCGAGTCACCAGACTCGCCGGATCGGCACCCAAGGTCCGTTCCGCGGGGCGGGCGGGCAAGCACGCCGGATTCACACTGGACCCAAGGGACGCTTGAGACGTACGAGGAGGAGCGATCACCAGATCGAGGAAGCAGGTCCAGCGAGAGGGAGACGATGAGGGGACTCCGAACCGTGCTCGCCGCAGCCGCGCTCGTGAGCCTCGGCGCGTTGGCGGTCCTTCTCGTGCCGGCGCCCGGCACGGGGCCGCCGGGAAACGAGCGTCTTGGGATCGCCTTCCTGCTCCTCCTTCTGCCCCTGGCCTGGGCCCTGGTCGCGCTTCTGCTGCGCCGCCCCGCCGGGCGCTGGCTCGGCCTCGCCGTAGGGATCGCGGTTCTGCCCTGGGCCATGGCGTTCACGCTCGGGCCCAGCTACGGGACTCCGACGTGGCCTGGACAGGTAGCTCTGGCCGCGGCTCTCACCCTGCTCCTGTCGCTCTCGGGCCGATCCATGTTCGACGCGTACGAGGGGCGCCAGGCCGTGGACTGGAGCGGCTTCCGCATGGGACTCCTCCGCTGGACTCTCGTCTTCAACACGGCGTCCGCCTTTTCGCTGTACCTGTTCGTGATGGCGTACGACGCGAGCCTGGGCGGGTTCGTCGCGGTGGGCGCATGGCTCCTTCTGGGCCTGATAGCCGGAGTCTGGCTCCTCGCGCACCAGAAGACGATCGGCCTGTTGATCCTGGCCGGCTGCTGCATCGCATTCATTCCCCTAGGCCTGCTGTTCATGCGATCCGAGGCGCACTCACCGGAGGAAGCGTGGCTGCTGGTGGCGATCTTCCTGCCCGGCGTGCTGATGGGCTGGGCCAGCCTGATCGCGTTCGCCCGCCCCATGCTGAGCTTCCTGAGAACGGACGCCTGATTCGAACCGGGGAGAGGGTTGCGGGGCCGGCCTCGTATTCGTATTCCCGTCCCATGCCAAACCCCACCTGACAACGAGGAGCCATGCAGCACGACGCCATCGCGGTCATCGACTTCGGCGGTCAGTACGCCCACCTCATCGCGACCAAGGTGCGCCGGCACGGAGTCCTGGCCGAGATCCGGCAGCCCGAAGACCCGGTGGAGGCCTTTGCTCCATACAAGGGAATCATCATTTCGGGGAGTCCCGCCCTTGCCTCGCACGGCGAGGACTCGGAGTACAACAAGGAGGTCTACGACCTCGATCTCCCCATCCTGGGCTTCTGTTTCGGCCACCAGGAGATCGCCCAGCACTACGGAGGCAAGGTGGTGCATGGCGGCCGGCAGTGGGGAAAGACGGACCTCCACCTGACCGGCGACCACCCCCTGTTTTCAGGCCTGGACCCAGTGCAGCCGGTCTGGATGAGCCACTACGATTCCGTGGCGGAGATCGGGCCCGAATTCGAGGAGCTGGGGTGGAGCGCGACGACGGCCGATGGACCCGGTCACCGGTACGCCGCGATCGGGTCCGACACGCTCCGCCGGTATGGGCTCCAGTTCCATCCCGAGGTGGACGACACCGTTCACGGCGACGAGATGATCGCCAACTTCGTTCTCGGCATCTGCGGGTGCGAGCCTTCCTGGACCATCGAGGCCTTCATGGCCGAGGAGATGGAGAAGATCCAGGAGCAGGTCGGGCACCGATCGGTGTTTCTCCTCGCATCGGGAGGAGTCGACTCGACCGTGGCGGCCACGCTGCTCACGCGCGCGCTCGGCCCCGACCGCGTGGACCTGCTGCACGTGGACAACGGACTGATGCGTAAGGACGAGAGCGCCCAGGTCCTCGAGTTCTTCGCCGGGCTCGGCCTCGGGTCGCACGTGCACTTCGCCGATGCCAGCGAGCGGTTCCTGGAAGCCCTCGAAGGTCTGATCGACCCGGAAGAAAAGCGCCGGGCGATCGGCAACGCGTTCATCGACGTGTTTCGGGACGAAGCGAGCCGGCTCGGAATCGAGGGACACCTCCTCGGGCAGGGCACGATCTACCCGGACACGATCGAGACGGGCGGCACGCAGCGCGCGGACACCATCAAGACGCACCACAACCGGGTCCCTGTCATCGAGGAGATGATCGAGCAGGGCGGCGTCATCGAGCCGCTGAAGGAGCTGTACAAGGTCGAGGTGCGGGAGCTGGGGGAGAAGCTGGGCATCCCGCACGACCTGGTGTGGCGGCATCCCTTCCCGGGTCCCGGGCTCGGCGTGCGCTGCCTGTGCGGCGACGGGGAGGGGGATCGGACCGGGTTCGATGCGATCGGACCGGCGGTAGAAGAGATCGGGAGGGCGTTCGGCCTTGAAGCTCTCCCCCTTCCCATCCGGTCGGTGGGCGTGAAAGCGGATCTCAGGGCGTACGAGCACCCCGTTCTGGTCAGCGGGGCGGTCCCCTGGGAGCGTCTGATCGAAGCGGCTTCGGTCCTCACCGCCGACGTACCGGGGATCAACCGCTGCATATGGAACCTGGACTCGGGATCTCCGCGGACGGCCCGGCCGCTGGCGGCCACGATGACGCGGGACCGCCTCGACCTGCTTCGGGAGGCCGACCACCTGGTGATGGAGGGCCTGCGCTCGCACGCCCTGTACGATGAGATCTGGCAGTGCCCCACGGTGCTGATCCCGCTGGATCTGAAGGGAGACGGCGGCGAGCTTGTGGTCATCCGGCCCGTCCACTCGAAGCGGGCCATGACCGCGGCTCCGGTCGAGCTTCCGACTGCCCTGCTGGACGAGCTCCGCGGGGGAATTCTGGGACTGGACGGGGTGTCCGGCCTGGCGCTCGACATCACGTCCAAGCCGCCAGGAACGATCGAGTGGGAATAGAGGCGGGAAGGCCGGGCGGTCGACGATGAGGCAGAAGTCCCTGCCTCAGCGCATCGCCACCTGGGCGTTGATCGCCCTGATCGCCATGACGCTCCTGCGCGTCTGGGACCGGATGCGCTCTCCACCCGAGCCGGTAGTCCGGGAGGTCGTCGAGCGCCCCGACCTGGTGAAGTGGGAGATACCGGGCTGCTACGCTCTCAGGGTGAACCCGTGGGAGTGGACGACGGTTGCCACGGACTCCACGGCCCCCGATCCGCCCTCCTTCCTCAACCCGCCCACGCGCGTTCGGCTCACGCCCGATTCCACCGACCAGTGGCGCCGCAGCAGGGTCACCTACCGGGCGGTGCCGATGACGGGCGACCACGATCCGAGGGTGGGCGACTACATGCGGTGGGTGGCCCGCGCGGACACGCTGTGGCTCATCTGGTCCGATGGAAGGGCCGGCGGCGGAATCGCGCTCAGGTCGGTGGGAGACAGCCTGCTGGGGCGGGCCCGCGTGTTCGACCGGGTGCTGGAGCTCGACGGGAGCTCGACGGCCGCGGCCTGGAGGCTGGACTGCCTGACGCTCGAGCGCTGGTCCAGCGAGAGAAGGGTTCGCCGCTAGGCCTGGGGGAGGGAACGCGAGTCCTCGGGGGTCCGCATCTCCCGCAGCCACTCCTCCGACTGTTCGCACACCGCACACACCCGGTTGAACGCCGTGAATCCATGCACGGCGATGTGCGGAGCCAGGTGTTCCGGCTTCGCCGGCTCGTCGTGCATGAGGTCGGTGGACAGGTACTTCTTGTTGCTGTCCGGGAAGAGGGTGACCACTACGGCATCATCGCCCAGCCGGTCCTGGAGAGCCACCGCTCCCAGGAAGTTGGCGCCGGAGCTGATTCCCACTCCGAGTCCGACCTCCGTCGCCAGCTTCTGCGCCATCAGGATGGAGTCTCCGTCATCGACGTCCACGATGTCATCGAGCTCCGAAAGATCCACGATCGGCGGAATGAACTCGTCCGACACCCCCTGGATCCGGTGATGGCCGACTCGGCACCCGGTCCGGAGCGTCGGCGAGTTCGACGGCTCGAGCGGGTGGATGGTGACCTCGGGATAGTGCGCGCGGAGGTAGCGACCGACGCCCATCACGGTTCCGCCCGTGCCGACTCCGGCCACGAAGGCGTCCGGCTTGAGCCCGTGTGAATCCAGCTGGTAGTGAATCTCGGGACCGGTCGTGACCTCGTGGGCCTCGCAGTTGTCCTCGTTCGCGAACTGGCGCGGTAGGAACGCGCCCGGCGTCTCACTCGCGAGTTCCTCGGCCCTCGCGATGCTACCCAGGAATCCGCCTTCTTCGTGGGTGACGGGGTGAATGGAGGCTCCGAACGAGCGTATCAGATTCACACGTTCGACACTCATCCAGTCGGGCATGAAGATGGCCACCGGGTGGCCGAGCGCCCTCCCCACCGCCGAGAACGAAATGCCGGTGTTGCCGCTCGTGGCCTCTATGATCAGCGCGTCAGGCTGGATCGTGCCTCTCTCGTATGCGCACTTCATGAGGTGAAGGGCCATGCGGTCCTTCACGCTCCCGGTCATGTTCAGGTTCTCGCTCTTGGCAAACAGGCGGCGACGCCGGCCCCTGAAGGTGTAGTCGACCGCGAGCAGCGGCGTGTTGCCGATCAGTCGCCGCAGGCCGTGGAATCGGGCTCGCATGCCCCCGAGCAGCTCCGTCATCCGCCGTCTCCCGCGGCTTCGGGCTCCGGCCGATACAGAACGACCGTGCGCCCGATGACCTGCACGAGGTGCGCTCCGTCGATCCCCTCCGCGAGGGCCTCTCCGGTGGAGCGGGCATCCGCCGGGGCCGAGTCCAGGACTTTGACCTTGAGGATTTCGCGGGTGTTGAACGCCTCGCTTACGGCCTGAACGGCCCGTTCGGTCACGCCGTCCTTGCCCACCTGGAAGATCGGCTTCAGGGGGTGTGCGAGGGACTTCAATTCGGCGCGCTGAGCGGGCGTGAGCGGATCGATGGTCCACCTCCGGATGGGTGTTCGAAAACGCGTGGTCGGAACATAGATCGGAGGGCGCTGACACTCCAGCCGCGCGGTTCGTCCGCCCTCATCAGCCGTCCTCGGAGCGCGCCTCCCAGGAATCGGCCACCCAGCCCGATACGCCTTCGAGCCCGTCCATCAGCTTGTCGCCGATCCAGCCGAAACCGTCCCCGACGACCGTCTCGTCGAGCACTCCGGCCCAGACCGCCACGAGCGCTAGCCCCATGATCACGAGCGCTGGCTTGAGGACGATCTTGACGGCTTCCCTGACGACGACGAACGCGATGATGCCCAGGAGCAGGAAGAACGTGATCGCGCCGATCAGCGACGAGGGAATGGCCGGGTCTTCCATCAATTCCTTCCCATGGCTGTGATTCGAGGTCCCGTCGTTTCCTACGTCCTCCGATCCGGTCTAGATTCAGCCTACTCGTGACGGTGGACGTTCGCACCTCCGTACCCGGAGACCGACCCATGCCGAAACACCGCAGCCCGTTTCTCGCCATTCTCGCTCTGGCCCTAATGGCTACCGACCTTCCAGGCCAGGTGCCTGAGAAAGCCGCGGCGCCCGGCGTCCCTGACCTGGACGCCTGGGTCGAGCGGACCCGCGAGACCTTCGAGGTCCCCGGCATCGCCCTGGCCATCGTGAAGGACGGTGAGGTCGTGGTGGCCCGGGGTTACGGCGTGCGCCGTATCGGCGAGTCCGACCCGGTGGACGAGCGCACCCGCTTCGGTATCGCTTCCAATACCAAAGCGTTCACGGCTACGGCCCTCGGCCTCCTGGTGGAGGAAGGCAAGCTGGACTGGGACGGGAGGGTGATCGACTACCTGCCCTGGTTCCGAATGTGGGACCCGTGGGTTACGCGTGAGATCACCGTTCGCGACCTGCTGGTGCACCGGAGCGGTCTCGGTCTCGGGCAGGGCGACCTGCTGTACTGGCCCGAATCCGACGTCACGCGGAGGGAGATCGTCGAGGCCGTCCGCCACCTGGAGCCGGTCACCAGCTTCCGGAGCGCGTACGCCTACGACAACATTCTGTACCACGTGGCTGCCCTGGTGATCGAGGAGGTCAGCGGCCTCACCTGGGAGGACTTCGTCCGCGCGAGGATCGTCGAGCCCCTGGGAATGGCCGACACGAGGGTGACCCGCGCCGCCACCCTGGAGCAGGGCAACGTGGCCACGCCGCACGCCCGGATCGAAGGCGTGGTGGTTCCCGTCCAGCCGCTGGCGGCCACGGCGACGAACGCGGCCGGCGGGATCAACTCCACCGCCGCGGACATGGCGAAGTGGCTGATCGTGCAACTGGATTCCGGCCGTGTCGCGGAGAACGATCGCCTGTTCGCGGCCAGGACGACCGGCGAATTGTGGGGGCCGGTGACGCCGATGCCCTTGAGGCGCTGGCCCGATGCGCTGGCGCCCCTCGAGCCGCAGTACCAGGCGTACGCGCTGGGTTTCGTGGTGCGCGACTATCGCGGCCACAAGATGGTGACACACACCGGCGGGCTGCCGGGCTACGTGTCCCGGGTGGCGATGATCCCAAGCATGAAGCTCGGAATCGCGGTGCTGACCAGCCAGGAGATGGCCGCCGCGTTCGAGGCGATCACGGCGAGGGTCCTCGATCACTACGTGGGAGCGGAACCGCGAGACTGGATCACTTCGTGGCGTGACCTCATGGCCCTGCGCGACTCGGCGACGGCGGCCCGCGATCGGTCCACGGCCTCGGCACGCGACACGGCTTCCCACCCCTCCCTGCCGCTGGCCGGATACGCCGGCACATACCGGGACGCGTGGTACGGGGACGTGGAGATCGGGGAGGGGAGTGATGGCCTCACGATCCAGTTCGGGCGCACCGAATCACTCCTGGGAGACCTGGAGCACTGGCAGTACGACACGTTCTACGTCCGCTGGAGAGACCGTGAGCTGCGGGCCGATGCCTTCATCACCTTCGAGCTGGCCACCGACGGGACCGTGGCCGGGGCGCGAATGAAGGCGGCTTCTCCTTCGGTGGACTTCAGCTACGACTTCCACGACCTCGACCTGAGGCGCGTGAAATGATCCGGGCCGGGACCTGACCTAGGACCCGTCGCACCACTCGTGGGCGTTCTGGAACATGCGCAGCCACGGCGAGGGGAACGGCTGACCCTTTTCCGCCGCGGCCCGTATCGCACCGCGCCACTCGGGCGGATTCCAGGCGCACTGCCAGCTCAGGAAGCCCCGCTCCGGGTGCGGCATGATGGCGAGGTGCCGTCCGTCCGGTGAGCAGAGCGCCGCGATGCCGTTCGCGGAGCCGTTCGGATTGAACGGGTAGCGCTCGGTCACCTCTCCTTCATCGTCCACGAACCGGACCGGCGCCAGGCCCTCGGACTCGACCCGCTTCAACACGTCCGCGTCCGGGAAGAACGCGCGTCCCTCCCCATGCGCGAGCCACACGCCGAGCGTCGCGTCCTCCATTCCCTTCAGCATGATCGCCGGGCTCTCGAGGATGCGGACGGTGCTGTACCGGCACTCGAAGCGATCCGACGCGTTGTGGATGAAGCGGGGCTGCAGGTGCTGGTCGATGCCGCGCCACGGCACCCACCCGAGCAGGGCCTCGAGCTGGCAGCCGTTGCACACGCCCAGCGTGAACGTGTCCGGCCGCGAGTTGAAGACGTCGAACTGCTCCGCCAGCTCGGGGTGGAAGCGGATGACTCCGGCCCAGCCCTTGGCGGAGTCCAGCACGTCCGCGTAGCTGAATCCTCCCACGAAGGCGATTCCGTGGAATCCCTCCAGGCGGGACCGGCCCGCGAGCAGGTCTGACATGGCGATATCCCAGGGCTCGAAGCCGGAGAGGAAGAACGCCGACGCCATCTCGCGGTCGGAGTTGGAGCCTTCTTCACGCACGATCGCCACCTTGGGCTTGGCGGCCCGCACGAGGATCTCCGGAGCCGACGGTGCCATGTCCCAGGGGACGTGATAGGTGGGCGCCACGCGCTCGCGCAGCCCTTTACGCTCCTGCGCCACGCAGGAAGGGTTGGCCTGCAGCGCGTCCAGCTCGAAGCTCGTGGCCTCCCAGGTATCGCGGAGGTCGCGCATGTCCGCCTCGAGGACGGTCTCACCCCCCACGGCGATGCGGATGTCCGGTCCGTCCGTGGCGTGACCCACGTCGTAGCACGGGACGTTGGCGGCCTGGAACATGTTGACCGCCCGCTCCGCCCGCCGGGCCGGGATCTCCATGACCAGGCCGAGTTCCTCGTTGAACAGGAGCGGCAACGCATCGGCCGCATCGCCCGGAAGGTCTATATCCAGGCCGCAGTTCCCCGCGAACGCCATCTCGAGCAGCGTCGTGACCAGTCCGCCATCACTCCGATCGTGCCCGGCGGTGAGGTTTCCCTCCCGGATGAGGCGCTGCGTCACCTCGAAGGCGCGCTTGAACTGGAGCGGGTCCACCATGTCCGGCGGGTCGTCACCGAGCTGCTCGAACACGTGCGCCAGGGATGAGCCGCCGAGCCGGGTGAGTCCGTGCGCGAGATCCACGTACAGGATGCGACCCTCTTCGCCCAGTTCCAGGTCCGGCGTCACCACTCCCGTGATGTCGGGGCACGTGACGTAGGAAGAGACCACCAGGGCTCCCGGGGCCTTCACCGTCTCGTCTTCCCCGTCCTCGCCGGGAGCGAGTGCGGCCATGGAGAGGCTGTCCTTGCCGCCGTCGATCGCGATCCCGAGCTGGAGCAGGCAGGCGCTGAGCGACGCCGCGGCCATGGCCAGGTCCGCTCCCTCGCCGGGAAGCTTCGCGGCCCACATCCAGTTGCCCGAGCACTTCACGTCCTCGAGCGCGCTCACGGGAGCCCACACCAGGTTGGTCAGCGACTCGCCGACGCACATGCGGGCCATGGCCACCGGGTTCAGGAGTCCCTTGATGGGCTGCTCGCCGATGGCCGTGGCGCCGCCCGTGACTCCGAAGTGGCTCTGCCCGATGACGGCCACATCGGAGACCGTGAGCTGGAGCGGGCCGGCGGTGGGCTGCCGGGCCACCAGGCCGGTGACGCAGCGATCGACCTTCGTGGTCAGGAAACGCTTCGACCCGACCGAGAGGAGGCGGAGCACGCGGTCCAGCGCTCCAGCCACGCCCAGATCGGCGGGAAGATCCAGCGGCCGCAGCGCCGGTTGCCGGCGGTCGAGCTCGAACGTCTTCTGCGGCATGTCACCCAGTACGGCGTCAAGATCCAGGTTCACCGGCGTCGAGCCATCGACCGCGTCGTGCAGAACGATCCGCCCGTCGCCCGTGACCCGTCCGACGAACGCCACCGGCACCTTCTCGCGCCCGGCCAGGGCCCGGAACAGGTCCTCGTGCTCCGGCCGGAGGAGCAGGGCGTCGTTCTCCTGATACTCGGCGCCCCAGACTTCGAGGACCGAGAGCGACTCGTCCCCGACCGGGATGTCCCGCACCTCGATGCGCGCTCCCGCCGGCTCCACGATCTCCTTGAGGACGTTGCAGTTCCCTCCGGCTCCCTGGTCGTGAATGCTGATGATCGGATTGTCGTCGCCCATCTCGACGCAGGCCCTGAGGACGCGGTTCACCTTCTGCTCCATCTCCGCGTCGCCCCGCTGCACCGCGTTGAAGTCCAGCTCGGCCACGTTCTCGCCCTGCACCATGCTGGAAGCCGCGCCCCCGCCCATCCCGATGCGATACGCGGGACCGCCGATCTTCACGACCCACATCCCGGTCTCCGGCGGGTCCTTCTCCGTATGCCGGGCGTCGATCTGGCCGATCCCGCCGCTGAACATGATCGGCTTGATCCACTCCCGTCTCTCGCCGCTCGGAGTCCGGAGTCCAAAGGAGCGGGTGTATCCCTGGATCAGGGGCTCGCCGAACTTGTTACCATAATCCGAAGCTCCGTTCGAGGCCTCGATCTCGATCTCCAGCGGCGAGGCGAGGTTCGAGGGATAGGCGAATCCCGGGTCCTCCCACGGCAGCTCGTATCCCGGGATGTAGAGGTTACCCACGCAGTAGGCCGCCGTCCCGGCCACCACGAGCGAGCCCTTTCCTGCCGCGTGGACGTCGCGGATCCGGCCCCCGGTGCCCGTCTCGGCGCCCGGGAAGGGGGCGACCCCCGACGGGAAATTGTGGGTCTCGGCCGTGAAGATGATGTGATACTCGGCCTCGGCCGGTGCCATCCGCCCGGGCATACCCGGCTCTTCGGGCATCAGCGTGCGGATCCGGTAGCCCTGGATTCCGCTGGAATTGTCCTTGAAGGCGATCACGCTGTTGCGCGGATTCGCATCCAGCGGCGCGCGCAGAAGCTCCATCAGGTTCCGGGGCGCCTCGTTTCCGTCGATGATCAGCCGGCCCTTGAAGAACCAGTGCCTGGAGTGCTCGCTGTTGGACTGCGCGATGTCGAACAGCTCGACGTCCGTCGGATCACGTCCCACCTGCTCCACGAAGAGACGCGTGTAGTAGTCGAGGTCCCATTCATCGAAGGCGAGGCCCATCTCCCGGTTCACGCGCTCCAGCGCCAGTCTTCCGTGCTCCAGAACGGGTATCGGCCGAACGGGCTCGGGCTCGATCCCGTGCTCGAACGTCTCGAGGGACGCGGAATACGGACATTCGGTCATCCGGTCGTGCACGAGGCGCAGGAACTCATCGACCTGCGCCGGATCCAGTCCGCCCTCCGCCTCAACGCGGTAGCGCTGGGAGCGCTCGATGCGGCGGATAGAGTCGAGCCCTGCCGCACGGCATACCGATACCGCGTTGGTGGACCAGGCGGTCGTGAAGCTCATTCGGGGGCCCGTCTCGACGAGGTGTGCGCCGTAGGCACCTTCGCGCAGGCGCTCCTCCGAAATCCCGTCCAGGAGAAAGCTGTGCTCGCCGAATCCGTCGGGCTCGAACGTCTCGCTGAGGAGCCAGGTCAGGATTCCCCTCTCGCGGGCGTCCAGCGGCCGGGCCGCATCGACGTTGAAGCAGGTCTCGGTGCGGAGCTCGGAGATTCCGTCGGAAACCCGGGCCCGAGCGCGATCCAGGAGGCCCAGACGGGCGGACTCCGTATGGCCCGGGGAACGATAGAAGTGTAGAAGGCCCATTCCCTGCCCGAGGTCGATGGTGAGGCCGCGCCGGCTTCGGTTCGCGCGCTGCACGGGTGATAGGCCGGGGCCGCGGGCGAGTCAAGAGCGCTCGGATGCGAAGAGCTTCGCGACCCGACCCGCCACCCGGTATCTTGGTCGGGCGCGAGCGTCAGATTCGACGGAGGTATGCATGGACGGCTGGAAGAAACGCCTGATCGTCACTGGAGACCGGGTCCTCATTTCCCCCGAGCAAGGCGAGGAGCGGACGAGGGTCGGACTGTACCTTCCCCCAACGGCCGTGGACAAGAAGGAAGTGCAGGGCGGCACGGTCGTGGCCACGGGTCCCGGTACTCCGTTCTCGGCGCCCACCGAGCTCGACGAGGAACCGTGGAAGATCGGACAGGGTGAGGCGCGGTACATGCCGGTCCAGGCCCAGCCCGGCGACTATGCGCTGTTCTTCCGCCGCGCGGCGGTCGAGATCACGTTCGAGGGGAAGAACTACCTCGTGATTCCGCAGGCGGCGATCCTGACGCTGGTCAGGGAGGAGCTTCCCTGAAGCGGCCGATCGGGTCCGCGCTGCCCCGGATGCCCTACGTTCCCCGTATCTCTCTCCTGGCGATTTCGCTCGCCTGCATCTGCGCATGCTCACCGGGCGGCGATTCCGCCACCGTCGAGACCTTCCAGGAGGACGGCGTCGAGGTCCGGATTCACCGCGGACCGGATGTCGAGCTCACCTGGACCTTCGATAAGGTGTTCTCGATCCGAGCCGAAGTGGAGGGAGAGGTACGGTTCACGGATCTGTCGCCCTGGGAGGTGGAGGCCGACCGGGATGGAAGGACCTACGTCCTCGATCGGTCCGCGGGACGCATCGTGGTTTTCGGGCGGGCAGGGCGGATGGTGGGGACTCTCGGCCGGCCCGGCGAAGGCCCGGGCGAGCTGTCGGACCCGGTCGCCCTCGCGGTGTCGGCCGGGGGCGACGTGGCGGCCTACGACTACGCGACCGGCGGAGTGGTGAACTGGCCGGCGGGAGGCGGTCCTCCGAGCTTCGAGCGGCCGGCGCCCCTGTTCTGGGGGCCGGAACTGGGACTCGCCTCCTGGGGCGTCATCTTCCCGTCCCTGGCGGCAGATGGCCGCGACGGGCGGACGGTCCACCTGGTCGTCGTCGCCGAGACGCGGACGGGCGTCCTCGCGGAGCTGGAGCAGGTGACGGTCGCGGCTTCCTTCCCCTCGTGCGGGATCGGTGGGATCCCGGTGGAGCCGTTCTTCGAGCCGCAGCTCGAGTGGTCGATGAGCGGGGACCTGGTGGCTGCGGTCGCCGGGCCCGCGTACTCGATCCAGGTGTCCAGGAAGGGAGTGCCCGAGCGCAGAATCGAACGCGAGGTCGCGGAACGGACCGCCACCCGGGAGCTGGCCCTGGCGGAGGCCGGCGAGGGCCTCGAGCTCACGGCTCCGGTTCGCTGCCGCGTACAGGCGCGAGAGCTCGTCGATGGACGGGGATTCGCCTACGTCATCCCCGCGATCACGGACCTGGCGGTGGCCCCGGACGGATCGATCTGGGCCGAGCGCGGACGGGTGCGTGGCGAGGAGCGGCGGATCGATGTGTTCGGTGCGGACGGCGTGTACACAGGAACCCTGCCACCCGGCTCCCCGTTTCCCGTCGCATTCGCGGGAGGAGCATCAGACTACCGGGTCGTCTCGCTCCGCCGAACGGCGACGGACGAGACGGAAATCGTGGCGCACCGCATCGAGCGCTGAGAAAGGAAACTCACATGGTTGGTCGGTCGCGGCTGGTCACTGCCGTCACCCACTGTCTGCTGGGCCTGATCTTCGCGGCTCCGGCGCTCGGTCAGCAGGGCGAGACGTTCAAGCCCGGATTCGGGTGGCAGCCCGGCATGCGCATCCAGGCGAGCGAGAGCCGTGTGGGCGTCATCCGGGAGGGCGCCGTGTCGGATTCGGGGCGGATCTCCACGGCGACCTTCGACATTTTGGTCAGCGATCATCGTGAAGGCCTTCTGATCTCGCACGAGAACATCCGCGTGGAGCGCCCCAGCGACTTCCCCCCGGAGGCGACTCCGATCATGCGGGTGAACGAGGTGGTGGCGGACAACCTGAAGTACTGGATGCGGCTTCCGAATCTCGTGGTGACCGAGCGCGGCGAGTTCATCCGCGTGGACGACCTCGAGGGTTTCCGGTTCCGGGTGGAAAGCTCGATCCGCCCCGTGGCATCGGCGCTGGCGGGTGGCGACGAGGAGATTCTGGCTCTCCTCGATGAGATGCTCGCGGTGGTCGTGGACGAGGAGGTGATCGAGTCTCTGGCCTCCGATCGGTGGTCGTCGCTCGTGGATAAGTGGGCCGACACGGACTGGCAGATCGGCGCCGTGTTCGCCGCGGACATCGAGCATCCGAATCCGCTCGTTCCCGGGCCTCCGATCCTGTACTCGATCCGAGCCGGAGTCACGGAGAAGAAGGAGTGCCAGGCCCCGAGCGGCGGCCTCATGTGCGCCGTCTTCGTCATGGTGACCCGGCCGGCGGACGCCGCCCTCGGTGAGGCCGCGCGGGTCCTCGCGGATTCCCTGGGCACGCAGCTCGTAGAAGCCGCGGGCAGCGAGGCGCCGGCGGAGTACGTGGACGGGACCGCGCCGCCGCTGATCTTCGAGGAGCTTCGCCTGGAGAGCCGCGTCGAGCTGATGTCCGATCCGGTGTCTCTGCTTCCGGTGTGGCTCGAGGAGCGCCAGACGCGGGCCGGCCGCGGCACGGGCCTCGGCGAGCCGTTCAGCTTCTTCACCGAGGAAGTCCTCACCACGGAGTTCGCATACGCCCAGGATCCGTGATCTTCGGCTTCGACCCCGTTCCCCGGGACCCGTTTTGGTGATAACCTCCCCGTATCCCCGAAACCGTCCCCGGAGTCCGGACATGCAGCCAACCATCGCACGAGCCACCCTCGCGGGTCTCGCCCTGTTCATCGCGTTCCCCGGCGCCGCGCGTCCGCAGGATGCCACCCGCCATCCCGATCTCGAGAACCCGGCCGTCTTCGAGCGGAACAAGGAGCCCGCGCGGGCCACCTTCACGCCGTTCGCGGATCGGCCATCCGCCCTGACGCGCGATCCCGAACGCTCTCCCTTCGTGCGCTCGCTCAGCGGCGTCTGGCGATTTCACTGGGTCCGTGATCCGGCGGATCGTCCGGTGGACTTCCACCGGCCCGACTTCGACGACTCCGCGTGGGACGAGATCCCGGTGCCCTCGAACTGGGAGCTTCTCGGATACGGAATCCCAATCTATACGAACATTCCCTATCCGTTCACGCCCGCGCCGCCGCTCGTGCCGGACGAATGGAATCCCGTGGGCTCGTACCGCCGCTCGTTCGAGATTCCAGAGGACTGGTCCGGAAAGCAGGTCTACCTGCACTTCGGAAGCGTGAAGTCGGCGATGTACCTGTGGGTCAACGGGACGAAGGTCGGCTACAGCCAGGGAAGCAAGACGCCCGCGGAGTTCAACATCACTCCTTACGTCCAGACCGGATCGAACACGCTGGCGGTGGCCGTCTACCGCTTCTCGGACGGCGCGTATCTGGAGGGCCAGGACTACTGGAAGATCAGCGGGATCGAGCGCGACGTACACCTGGAGGCGGTGCCGAGCGTGTCGGTCCGCGACTTCTGGGCCCGCCCGCAGCTGGACGAGAGCTTCGAGGACGCCGACCTGACCATCGACGTCGAGCTGCGTAACGTGCTGGCCCGTCCCGTGGCCGCGTATCGCCTGAGCGCCGAGCTGCTCGGTCCCGGAGGCGAGCCCGTGCTCGGAGCGGGCCGACTCAGCACGACATTCGGGGTCGAGGCGGCGGGAACGGAGTTCGTGACCCTGGAGGCCCCGGTGCCTCAGCCGCGGAAGTGGACGGCCGAGACGCCGCATCTGTACACCCTGATCCTCACCCTCGAGGACGATGAGGGCGACACGCTGCAGGTGATCCCGGCCCGGATCGGCTTTCGCACGGTGGAGATCCGGGATGGACTGCTCCAGGTGAACGGCGTTCCCATCACGCTCAGGGGAGTGAACCGTCACGAACACGATCCTCGCACCGGGCGCGTGATGTCGGACGAGCTCATGCTCCGCGACATCGAGCTGATGAAGCGCTACAACGTCAACGCGGTGAGGACGTCGCACTATCCGAGCGATCCCCGCTGGTACGACTACGCCGACGAGTACGGCCTCTACATCGTGGACGAGGCCAACATCGAGTCACACGGGATGGGCTACGACCCCGACGTGACCCTGGGCAACGACCCGGCCTGGAAGGCGGCGCACCTGGACCGCACGATCCGGATGGTGAAGCGGGACCGTAACCACGCGTCGGTGATCATCTGGTCGCTCGGGAACGAGGGCGGGGACGGCGTGAACTTCGAGGCGACCTCGGCATGGATCCACCAGGCGGACCCTTGGAGGCCGGTGCAGTACGAGCGCGCGATCCAGCGTCCGCACGTGGACATCTATGCGCCGATGTACGCCCGCATTCCGCACCTCCTGGAGTACGCGTCCGAGCCGCGGGACCGCCCCCTGATTCTGTGCGAGTACGCCCATGCGATGGGCAACAGCGTGGGGAACCTGCAGGATTACTGGGACGTGATCGAGGCTCATGCCCAGCTCCAGGGCGGTTTCATCTGGGACTACGTGGACCAGGGCCTCTATGCGGAGACCTGGCAGGGCGAGCCGTATTGGGCGTACGGGGGCGACTACGGCCCGCCCGGCGTGCCGAGTGACGGCAACTTCCTGATCAACGGTCTCGTGGCCCCGGACCGCACCCCCAATCCGCACTTCGAAGAAGTCCGGAAGGTCTACCAGAACATCCGCATCCGCCCGGTGGACCTGGAGACGGGCCGGGTGCGCGTCGTGAACCTGCATGACTTCACGGACCTCGCTGAATTCGCCGGCTCCTGGGAGCTGACGGCCGACACGCGCGATGTGCTCGCGCGGGGGGACCTGGGAGCCCTCGGCCTCGCTCCGCACGATTCCATCGAGATCACCCTCCCGCTGCCCGCCATCACGCCGGAGCCGGGGGTGGAGTACTTCGTCCGGGTCGATTTCGTGACCCGCGAGGATCAACCATTCCTGCCTGCCGGCTGGCTGGCGGCGTGGGAGCAGTTCCGGCTACCGAAATACCTGCCGTCGCCTCCTGCACTCCCGGCGCCGGGCGCATCGCTGACCCTCCTCGAGGAGGAAGGCTTGATCCGGGCGATCGGGGAAGACTTCGCGGTCGGCGTGAACGAGTCCAGCGGGATGCTCGAGTCGTTCGTCTTCCGCGGCCGCGAGCTGTTCGAAAGCGGGCTGGAGCCCAACTTCTGGCGCGCTCCCACGGACAACGACTACGGCAACCGGATGCCGCGCCGACAGGCCGTGTGGAAGGACGCGGGCCGGGTGCGCACGCTGGAGTCTCTCGATGTACTGTCTCTGGCCCCGGCACACGCGCGCATCGAGGCGGTCCTGAATCTCCCCGCCGTGAACGCGCGCCAGCACCTCACCTACGACGTATTCGGGAGTGGCGAGGTGGTCGTGACGAGCCGGTTCGTTCCACCCCACGAGGTCCTGGGGGAAAGCGGGCTTCCCGACATCCCGCGGGTAGGGCTTCGACTGGCGCTCACCGCGGATCTCGATGAAGTGACGTGGTACGGCAGGGGGCCACACGAGAACTACATCGACCGCAAGTCCGGCGCTCCGGTTGGCGTTTTCTCGGCTCCGGTAGACGACCTTTACTACCCCTACATCCGCCCGCAGGAGGTCGGCAACCGGACAGAGGCCCGGTGGGTGGCCTTCAGGGATGAGGACGGGATCGGCCTGGGAGTGTACGGCATGCCCACTCTCGACTGGAGCGCCCTCAGGTACCTGCAGGAGGATCTCGACGAAGGCCTGGCAAAACGCGGCCGGCACACGTACGACCTGCGGCCCAGGGACCTCGTGGCCGTCCACCTCGATTACGGACAGATGGGCGTGGGCGGCGACAACAGCTGGGGCGCGCAGCCGCTGGATCCCTATCGGCTTCCGGTCCGGGAGTATTCCTACTCGTTCCGGATTTCGCCGCTGACACCGGACCGTCCGCAGCCCATGCACGCCTCGAAGCGGTCGTTCGCTGGTTCGGAGCGGTATTCGATACCCATGGTGGACCTCGCCGATGAGGCGGGCCGGCAAACCGTCGTGGACCGCGAGCCGGGCCAGTACCTCGGCCACCCGACCACAGTGCTCCTCGACAGCGCGACGATCATAGCGGTCTACCCCAAGGGCCATGGCCGCGGAGCCATCGTGATGAAGAAGAGCGAGGACGGAGGTCTGACGTGGAGCGACAGGCTTCCCGTCCCCGAGAACTGGGCTACGTCGCAGGAAGTGCCGACGATATACAGGGTCGTGGACCGGGACGGAGTGAAGCGCCTCATCCTCTTCTCGGGCCTCTATCCGATCCGCATGGCCGTGTCCGAGGACGAGGGGCTCACGTGGTCGCCACTGCGCCCGATCGGTGATTTCGGCGGGATCGTGGCGATGGCGTCGGTGGAGCAGGTGGCTGGAGGGGATTACCTCGCCTTCTTCCACGACGACGGTCGGTTCCTTCAAGCAGCTGGAGAGCGCACGAAGTTCCGCGTGTTCGCCACACGATCCGTGGACGGTGGACTCACGTGGAGCGAGCCGTTTGTGGTTGCGGAGCACCCTGTCGCGGACCTGTGCGAGCCGGGGCTCGTTCGGTCGCCAGACGGCAGCCGAATCGCGCTCCTGCTCAGGGAGAACAGCCGAGCGCACAACTCGTTCGTCGTATTCAGTGACGATGAGGGCGAAACGTGGTCGGAACCCCGCGAGCTCCCGGCCGCCCTGACCGGGGACCGGCATACGGCCCGCTATGCCCCCGACGGCCGCCTGTTCGTCACGTTCCGGGACATGGCCCAGGGAAGCCCCACCAGGGGAGATTGGGTCGGCTGGGTAGGCACCTGGGATGACATCGAGCGCGGCCTCGAGGGCCAGTACCGGGTACGACTCATGGACAACAAGAAGGGAGCGGACACGGCCTATCCCGGACTCGAGATTCTTGCGGACGGGACGTTCGTTACCACGACCTACGGCCACTGGATAGAGGACGAAGAGCCGTTCATCGTCAGCGTCCGATTCCGGATGGAGGAGCTAGACGAGCGCTCCGCGGCGGTACGAGGGCCCTGACGTGCGTCGGCACGCTCTCCGGCTCAGCGTCGCGATCGTCGCGGCCTGGGGTTTTCTTGCGAATCCCCCGCCGGTCATCGCGCAGGTGGAGGACGACCCCGACATCGTTCGGGTGCTCGCCTACAACGTGAAGCACGGCCTCGGGATGGACGGACGGGTGGACCTGGAGCGAATCGCTTCGGTCATCCGTTCGCTGGAGCCCGACGTGGTGACCCTGCAGGAGATCGACAGCGTCACGACCCGGACCGGACTGGAAGATCAGTCGGCCCGCCTCGGCGAGCTCACCGGAATGCGCGCGGTCTTCGGCGGTTTCATGAGCTACCGCGGAGGCCGATACGGCATGGCCCTTCTGTCCCGGTATCCGATCGTGAAGTGGGAGAACTACCGCCTGCCGGACGGCGCGGAGCCGCGAAGCGCGCTGGGCGCCCGGATCGAGCTCCTCCGTCCGGGATACGGGGAGGCGCCTCAGATCCTCGTGGTCGGTGTCCACCTGTACGCGACCGCCGAGGAACGACTGGGGCAGGCCCGGCGAATGGTCGAGCTGTTCGCGGACGAAGAGGTCCCGGTCGTGCTTGCGGGGGACTTCAACTCCTTGCCGGAATCGCCGGTTCTTCAACTGCTCGAGTCGGAGGGAGGCTGGTACAGGCCGGCCAAGAAGGGCCAGGCGTACACCTTTCCGTCCGACGACCCCGAAAGGGAGATCGACTTCATCATGTTCAGGCCGGGCGATCGCTTCGCAGTGCGCGAACACCGCGTCGTGGAGGAGACCCTGGCGTCGGACCACAGGCCGGTGCTGATGGAGCTGGAGCTCCTGCCGGCCGACGTCCCACTGGAGACAGCTCCATGACACCTCTCGATCGACGCGATTTCGTCAAGGCCGGTACCGGAACGGCCCTCGGCATGTCCCTGGCCCCGGGCGCACTCCTGGCGCGCGATCGCGGAGCGACAGCCGACCGGCTGCGGCTCGGATTCATCGGCGTGGGTGGCAGGGGCTCCTGGCTTCTCGGCCTCGCCCTGCGGCGTGACGACACCGAGATCAAGGCGGTGTGCGACATCGTTCCCGAGAAGACCCAGCGCGCGGCCGATACGGTCCGGGAGGCGGGAAGGGACGAGCCGCGGCAGTTCACGGACGGCGAAGAGGACTACCTGAACCTCCTCGAGCGGGACGACATCGACGCCGTCATCATCGCGACGCCGTGGCTGTGGCATACGCCGATGGCGGTTGCCGCCATGGAGCGCGGCAAGGCCGTGGGCGTGGAGGTTCCGGCGGCTACCACGGTGCAGGAATGCTGGGACCTGGTGGAGACGCAGGAACGCACGGGCATGCCGTTCATGATGCTGGAGAACGTGTGCTACCGGCGCGACGTGATGGCCGTCCTGCAGATCGTCCGTGAAGGACTCCTGGGCGAGATGATGCACCTGCACTGCGGATACCAGCACGACCTCAGGGCCGTGAAGTTCAATCCCGGCGCGAAATTCGGCCCGGGCTCGAACGGCGAGGCCGTGTGGCGGACGGATCACTCCATCCACCGGAACGGCGACCTCTACCCGACGCACGGCATCGGGCCGGTGGCCAACTGGGTGAACATCAACCGTGGCAACCTGTTCGTGTCCCTGACGTCGCATGCCACCAAGACGCGGGGTCTGCACGAGTACATCGTGGCCCAGGGGGGAGAGGATCATCCGAACGCCGACGTCCGCTTCAAGCTGGGCGACATCGTGACCACGATGATCCAGACGCGGAACGGTGAGACCATCATGCTCAGCCACGACACCAACCTGCCGCGTCCCTACTCCCTGGCGTTCCGGGTCCAGGGCACCCGCGGCCTGTGGATGAACGACAACCGTTCCATCTACATCGAGGGAGTAAGCCCGGAATCGCACCGCTGGGAACCCTTCGAAACCTACCAGGATACGTACGATCACCCGCTCTGGAAGCGGTACGCCAGCGACGCGGAAGGCGGAGGGCACGGGGGGATGGACTTCTTCGTGATGCACGCCTTCGTGGAGGCGGTGAAGCGAGGCGAGCCGACGCCGCTGGACGTGTACGACGCTGCCGCGTGGAGCGTGATCGGGCCGCTTTCCGAGAGGTCCATCGCCATGGGCAATCACCCGGTGTCCTTCCCGGATTTCACTCGCGGACAGTGGGCGAAACGGAAGCCGATCTTCGCACTCGGCGACGAGTACTGAGCCGGGACGGGTTTGCGCGTCGGCGTCGCTACGCCGATCTTCGCGCCTGCAGGATCACGGAGGCGGGCGGTCCACGCGCCCGGAAGATGACCCATCGCACAGGACGGAGAATGATCTTGTTCAAGAGACTGAGCGCAGTGCTGGCCGCGTCGGCGGCCCTTTCCACACTGCTGGCCGCGCCCGCCCAGGCGCAGGACGACGAGCGGGAGCTCGGGTGGGCCTTCGAGGTGGACCTCGGAGCCCTGTGGACCGGCGGAAACCAGGAGACGAACACGCTCGCTGGGAATGCCAGGGCGGCCTACCTGTGGCCGAAGAGCGAGCTGATTTTCACCGGTGGCGGTTTCTCATCGGAATCTTCCCTGACCACGTCGACCGCAGTCGGCACGGGGCAGGACGACTTCCAGCTGTTCGAGGAGACCGTGACCGAGAAGACCGCGGAAAACTTCTTCGCCGGGGCGCGGTACAACTACGACGTGAGCGAGAAGTTCTATCTCACGGGCTCCGGCGACTGGCTTCGCAACCCGTTCGCCGGGATCGACGACCGCTTCGTGTTCGGCGCGGGTGCGGGTAACCGGTGGGTGGACAACGGTAAGGTGCGGTTCACCACGGATTACCTGGTGACGTACACGACGGAAACCCCCGTCATCCCCGACCCGACCGTCAATTCGAACTTCGCCGGTCTCCGGCTCGGCTACGACTTCCTGTGGGATGCCACGGCGAGCACGAATTTCGAGAGCACGCTGGTGGCGGACTTCAACCTCGACAACACGGACGACATCCGGCTCGACTGGTACAACGGGCTCCCGATCGACATCAGCTCGGTGCTGGCGTTCAAGCCGAGCCTGAGGCTGCAGTGGAGGAACGATCCGGCCCTCCAGGCGGTCCCGCTGTTCGACGCTCCCGGCGGGGCGGAGACGGGAGTGGTGCTGGCGCCGCTCAACAAGCTCGACACCTTCTTCAACCTGTCGCTGCTGTTCAAGTTCTAAGGCGGATTCAGCGGTGAGAGTGGAGCGGGGACCTCAATCCGGGGTCCCCGTTTCCTTTTCCACCCGGTAGGCCTCCATCGCATAGTACTCCGGCAGTCCCAGCCGATCGGCCGCCGCCGCCGTTTCCAGGTTGCGGGACCGCACGCGCTGCCAGAATTCCCGGTCGTCGTAACCGCCCGGGAAGGGCGCCACGTCCTTCTGAGATTGGTGCTTGAAGATGGCGAAGATCTTCGCTCGCAGCTCTTCCTGCGAGAGCGGCACCAGGACGTCGGCCTCGGCGATGGACCACTCCTGCCACGCCCCGCGATACAGCCAGATCTCCGGCGTGGAGCCCCGGTATCTGAGCAGCGCCTCGTCGATGGCCTGCTTGCACATCCGGTGCGTGCCGTGCGGGTCCGAGAGGTCGCCGGCCACGAAGATCTGGTCGGGCTTCACCTCCTTGAGCAGCGCCAGGACCTGCTCCACGTCCTCCTCGCCGATCGGCCTCTTGCGGACCTCTCCGGTGCGGTAGAAGGGAAGGTCCATAAAGCGGGCGGCCGATCGCGGCAGGCCGACGGCGGCGATCGCGGCCACGGCCTCTGATTCGCGGATGTATCGTTTCAGGTCCTGGGCGAGCACGGTGTCCGGCTCCCCGGGCTCCTTTCCCGCGAAGTCCTTCTCGAGCCGTAGACGCGCACGGCGCACTCGCTTGGGGTCCAGCTCCAGGTCCCCGGCGGCCCGTTCGACGAAGTCCATGTGACGCCGGACATCGTGGTCGAACACCGCGATGTTGCCGCTCGTCATGTAGGCCACGACGATCTCGTTCTCGTTCTCCCACAACTTGCGCAGGATCCCGCCCATCGAGATCACGTCGTCGTCCGGGTGAGGTGAGAAGACCACCACGGACGTTCCACGCGGGAGCTTCGACTTGCCGCGCACCTTGTCGTTCAGCGCGTTGAACACCTCGCCGTTGATGGCGCCGGCCGGTCCATGCCGCGCGAGGAGGCCTCCAAGGTGGTTCTCGCGGTAGTCGGCGGGCGAGAGCTTCAGAAGCGGAGTCCCGGTGCGCTCGGCCAGCCAGACCGTCGCCCGCTCGGTGAGTGCCGGAGTCCATTCCACTTCCGACAGCACCCACGGCGTCCGGATCCGGGTCAGCTCACCCGCGGCTGCCGCGTCCAGCCAGACCGTGGCCGCCGGATGCTGCTGCAGGTAGCTGGCCGTGACGTCCGCCGAAGGTTCCTCCTCCACTGCCCTGCGGACGATGGGCGCCTTGTGCTCGCCCGTGGCGATGAGGGCGATCTCGCGCGCTCCGAGGATCGACGCGATGCCCATGGTGATGGCCTCCGTGGGCACGTTGTCTTCGCCGAAGAAATCGGAGGCCGCGTCCTTCCGGGTGATGGTATCCAGGGTGATGAGTCGCGTCCTGGATTCGCGCGGAGAGCCAGGCTCGTTGAACCCGATGTGCCCGCTGCGACCGATGCCGAGGATCTGAAGGTCGATTCCGCCGGCGTCGGCGATCGCCTGCTCGTATTCCTTGCAGTATGCAGCCAGGTCGGCCCGGGCGACGGTTCCGTCCGGTACCTTCGCGTGATCGGGAGGCAGGTTCACGTACTGGAACAGGTTTTCCTCCATGAAGCGCCGGTAGCTGTGCAAGCTGTCTGGGTGCATGGGGTAGTATTCGTCGAGGTTGAACGTGATCACGCGCGAGAAGTCCACTTCGCCGGCCAGGTGCCGGCGGATCAGCTCCCGGTAGATCCCGAGCGGCGTGCTCCCGGTGGCGAGGCCGAGCACACATCGGCCTCGGGCTTCGACCGACTCCCGGATCGTGTCGCACATTCGCTCGGCGACGAGCACCGCGATGTGGTCCGGCTGTTCGACGACCACGGTGCGGATTCGCTCGCGCTCTGAGGGTCCCTCGATGATGCGAGCGCCCATGACGGGAAGCTCGGTTCCTACGGCCGGTGTGTCGGACATGGCAGGGCTACCGGTTCCGGTTGAGGTGCCGGCGGAAGACCGCGGGGGTATCGCCGTCGGCTTCGGGTGCGGAATATAGTACGCGATCCCAGGCAGGCCACCGCCGCCCACCCGGAGAGACCATTGCAGACGATCCTGGAGACGACCTTCGGGGAGCGCTACGGTACCCCGCCGACGCACCTGGCGCGGGCCCCCGGCCGCGTGAACCTGATCGGCGAGCACATCGACTACGCAGGCCTACCGGTATTTCCCATGGCCATCCAGCGCGAAGTTCGGATCGCGTTCCGGCCCCGGGAGGACGGCCTGGTGCTGGCCGCGACCACCGACCCGGCGTACGCCCCGTGCCACTTCGAAGTGGGCCGGGACATCGAGCCCTACGAGGACGGCGACTGGGGCAACTACCTCAAGGCCGCGGTGCAGGGAATGGTCCGGGCCTACGGGCTCGAGCGAGGCTTCGACGCGGTGATCCAATCCACCGTGCCGGTCGCCGCCGGGCTCAGCTCGTCCTCGGCCCTGGTGATTGCCACGGCGCTGGCACTTTCGGGATCCAACGACGCCGAGCCCGATCCCATCGAGTTGGCGGAGCTGATGGCGGATGCCGAGCAGTACGTGGGCACGCGCGGCGGAGGCATGGACCAGGCCATCAGCTCGGGGGGCCGGGCCGGGTGCGCAGCGCGCGTCGAGTTCGACCCGCTCCGCGTGGAACCGGTGCCCGTGCCCGATGGCTGGAAGTTCGTGGTGGCGCATAGCCTGGTGCAGGCCCACAAGTCCGGCGGCGCCCGCGAGGGCTACAATCGCCGGCGCGCCGAGACGGAAGAGGCGCTGGCCCGGGTGGTTCGGCACCTCGGAATGGCGGACGCCGAAGTGCGCTCGTACCGAGACCTGTTGCAGCGCACCACGAGCTCGGACGCGCTGGCGGCCGGCGAGTCCTGCCTGGAGGGGGATCTCCTGAAGCGCTTCCGCCACGTCGTGACGGAGGGGGCGAGGGTCGTACGCGCCGAGGCCGCGATGCGTGGCGCTTCGATGGACGGCTTCGGCATCCTGATGAATGGCTCGCACGCCAGCCTTGTCGACGACTACGAGGTCAGCATTCCGGAACTCGACGACCTGGTAGGGATCGCGCGGGAAGCGGGCGGGGTGGGGGCGCGCCTGACCGGAGCCGGTATGGGCGGGTGCATCGTCGCGCTCGCGCCGGAGAGCGCCGTAGACCGGGTCGTGGAAGGACTCGCAGACGGCTTCTATTCCGGGCGCGAATGGGGCGGCTCGCTGGAGGACCACATGTTCGTCGCCGAGCCCTCAGAAGGTGCATCGGTCGGTCGAATGTGACTCTGGGCCGGTTGCGCTGTCTTAGGGGCAGGTCTCGTGTTGCCTGCGGCGAACCGGTTTGCCTATTCTCAGGCCGAGATCCCGTTCGATTCGTGGTTCTCTATACAGGAGGAAGCCCAAGATGTTGAAGGAATTCAAGGAGTTCGCCGCCAAGGGCAACATGCTCGACATGGCGGTCGGTATCGTGATCGGCGCGGCGTTCGCCACGATCATCACGTCGCTGGTGAACGACATCGTCATGCCGCCGATCGGGATGGCCCTCGGAGGCGTGGATTTCGCGGAATTCTACAAGGTTCTCCAGCAGGGCGATCCGGCCGGGCCGTACGCCACGCTGGCCGCCGCCAAGGAAGCCGGCGCCGTGACGATGAACTGGGGCATCTTCATCAATGCCCTGATCAGCTTCACCATCGTAGCTCTCGCCCTGTTCTTCGTGA
>CAJIAC010000158.1_pt1 | contig 39211 bp, 36 predicted proteins | sample 9198961 | NCBI WGS metagenome assembly CAJIAC01 (sample SAMEA7708276, study PRJEB35096) | sediment metagenome | biome: marine neritic benthic zone biome [ENVO:01000025]; feature: sediment [ENVO:00002007]; material: shallow marine sediment [ENVO:03000034] sea grass bed [ENVO_01000059] ... | reverse complement strand
GCGCTGACGGGCGAAGCCGGACCCCACCGGGACGCGCTCTCTCTTGGGGCCGGCCTCGCCCTGGAAGTCGCGGGCGCCGTGGAGAGCCTCGAAGAAGGGCTGCGGACGGCCCACGACGCCATCGATACCGGCGCCGCGACCCGACTTCTGGACCGGCTCGCCGGCTTCGGCGGGGAGGCTGCGTCCGGCGGGGCTCCACTGTCGGATCTGCTCTCGCGGATGGCCGCCGCCTCGGGGCGCCGCCTGGCGCTGGCCCGGGCCGGGGAGTCGCTGGACGACCTGCGGAACCGGGCGATGCTCGCCGATGCCGGGCCGGATTTCCGCCTGGACGGCGGATTCGATCTCATCGCCGAGATCAAGCGCCGGGCTCCGTCAGCCGGATCACTGCGGGACGCGACGGACGAAGAGGTCCGGCAGCTGGCCGCCGGGTACGCGCGAGCGGGAGCGGCGTGCATCTCGGTCCTGACCGAGCCGGAAGAGTTCGGGGGCGAGCTGTCCGACCTCGAGGTGGCCGCGAGAGCCGCCCCGGGGGTGCCGGTGCTGCGAAAGGACTTCCTGGTCGATCCGTACCAGGTGTACGAAGCACGGGCGAGCGGGGCCGGGGGCGTGCTGCTCATCCTTCGCATGCTGGACACGGCCACCCTGGAGGCCTGCGTTCGGGCCGCGGGCGACTGTGGCCTGTTCGTCCTTCTCGAGGCATTCGACGAAGCGGACCTGCAGCGCGCGGGGCCGGCCGCCGAGCTGTGCCGGCGTGTGGGGGTACCTGCCCTCGTGGGGCTGAACTGCAGGGACCTGGCGACGCTGGAGATCGACTTCGAGCGTTTTTCCCGGCTGGCGGACCGGTTCCCGCCCGGAGTGCCGCGCGTCGCAGAGAGCGGCCTCGCCAGCCCGGCGCAGGCCGGGGCGGTGGCTGCCCTCGGGTACGACGCCGCGCTCGTGGGGACCATGCTCATGCGCGCCGCGGATCCGATGACCGCCGCCGCCGAGGTTCTCTCCGCCGGACGGACCGGCGTCGTGGAGCACGAGCCACCGTGGGTGAAGATCTGCGGGCTCAACTGCCGCGAGTCCGTACTGGCCGTCGCCGAGACGGGGGCCGACGCGGCCGGTTTCGTGTTCGCCGAGTCCCCCCGCCGGGTCATGCCGCGTGAGGCGACGGAGCTAGCCGGCCTGCTGCCGCCCGGCGTGTCCAGGGTCGCGGTGTTCAGGCACCCGACGGCGCGGGAGATCGCCGAGGCGCTCTCGGAATTCGAGGCCGATCTGGTTCAATGCGAGCCGACACCCGAGGCACGGCGGGCCGTCCAGGAAGCCGGCGTCCGGCTCCTTCCGGTCCTGCACGACGGCCCGGATCTCGAGTTCCAGGCCACGAGCCTCCCGCAGACGGGACCTGCACCGGCCGCCATCCTCGAAGGCCCGGGCAGGGGAGGCCGCGGCGTCCGGCCCGACTGGGACCGGGCTGCGGCCCTCGCTCGGCGGCTGCCGTTGGTCCTCGCGGGCGGACTGGCTCCAGACAACGTCGCCGAGGCCATCGTCGCGGTGCGTCCGTTCGGGGTCGACGTGTCGAGCGGCGTGGAGGAAACCAGGGGACGGAAGGATCCGGTTCGGATCGCAGCGTTCGTCGAGGCGGCGCGCACCGGAGGCAAGCTGGGAGACGCCATGATCATACGGGGCAACGAACGGGGACGAACGGATGATTGAATCGGTGGCGGGCGGCGGGACCAGCGGTGCGACACTGGAGGACCTGATTGCCGGCCGGCTGCCCGACGATCGTGGTCGCTTTGGCGAGTTCGGAGGGCGGTTCGTCCCCGAGACGCTGATGCCGGCCCTGGGGCTTCTCGAGTCCGGGGCCCGCGAAGCGCTGGGCGATCCGGAGTTCAGGAAGTCCTACGCCGCGCAGCTCCGGGACTGGATCGGCCGACCGACCCCCCTTACCCGGGCCGGGCGGCTCAGCGAGGCCTGGGGGGCCGACCTGTGGCTGAAGCGGGAGGATCTCGCCCACACGGGGGCCCACAAGATCAACAACGCGATCGGCCAGGCTCTACTGGCCCTGCGCATGGGAGCCGAGCGCGTGATCGCGGAGACGGGCGCGGGCCAGCACGGGGTGGCGTCGGCCGCGGCGTGCGCTCGTCTGGGACTGCCCTGCACCGTGTACATGGGCGAAGTGGACGCGGCCCGGCAGAAGCCGAACGTGCAGCGGATGAAGCTGCTCGGGGCGGACGTGGTGGAGGTCTCGTCCGGCGACCGGACGCTTCGGGCCGCGATCGACGAGGCCCTTCGCGACTGGGTATCGGATCCCGAGGGCACGTACTACCTCCTCGGCTCGGCGGTGGGGCCGCACCCGTATCCGTGGCTCGTGCGGGAGCTTCAGGCGGTCATCGGCAGCGAGGCGCGTGAGGGAATGATCCGCGCCACTGGGTCGCTCCCGGACGGCGTGGTCGCCTGCGTTGGAGGTGGCTCCAATGCGATCGGCCTCTTCCACGCGTTCCTCGCCGACGCGGACGTGGAGCTGCTGGGTATCGAGGCGGGCGGGTCGGGCGTCGGCCTGGGTGAGCACGCCGCTACGGCGAGCCTCGGAAGCCCCGGCGTCCTGCACGGAAGCCGATCGCTGCTCCTACAGGACCCTTACGGACAGATACGGGACACGCATTCCGTGTCCGCCGGTCTCGACTACCCGGGAGTGGGGCCGGAACACTCGTTTCTCGCCGAGATCGGGCGGGTGCGCTACGAGGCCGTGGGCGATGCCGAGGCGGTGGCCGCCCTCGAGGAGTGCGCATCGGCCGAGGGAATCATCCCGGCCCTGGAGTCCGCTCATGCGTTCGCGGGGGCGAAGCGGTGGGCACGGGAAAGACCGGGCGCCGTCATTCTGCTCGGGCTTTCGGGACGGGGTGACAAGGACCTCGGCATCCTGGACGGATTGCGAGCGGCGGCAGGAGAAGGCGCATGACCGGAAGCGCGGACGGTGGCCGGAGAATCAGCGCCGCGATTGACGCTGCTGGCGAGGCGGGGCGCCCCGCGATCGCCGCGTTCATCACCGCGGGCTTTCCCACGACGGAGGTGTTCGGGGGGGTGCTCGCCTCGACCGCCGCGGAGGCGGATCTCGTCGAAGTCGGCGTTCCGTTCAGTGATCCCATGGCGGACGGCCTCACGATCCAGAGGTCGAGCCGGATCGCCCTGGCGCACGGCACCACGCTCCCATGGATCCTGGACACCGTTGCGGAGCGGGCCGGCGATGCGCGGGACGCGCCCATTCTCCTGATGAGCTACCTCAATCCCATCATGGCGCATGGATTCGAGCGGTTCGCAGCGGACGCTTCGAGGGCGCGGGTGGCCGGTCTCATCGTTCCCGACCTGCCGCTGGAGGAATCCGATCCGCTCCGAGACGCGCTGGACCCGGCGGGCATCGCCCTCGTGCAACTCGTGACGCCCGCGACGCCGACGGATCGCCTGGAGCGTGTCTGCGCGGCCAGCAGGGGCTTCGTGTACGCGGTGACCATGAAGGGAACCACCGGCGCCAGTGTGGATGCCGCTGCCGTAGGGGATTACCTGGCCGGAGTCCGGGAGGTCTCGCCCGTACCGGTCCTCGCCGGCTTCGGAATTCGGACCCCGTCCGACGTCGCTCGCCTGGGTCGATTCGCCGACGGGGTGATCGTAGGGAGCGCCCTCGTCGAAGCGATCGAGGCGGGTCGCGACCCGGGTGAATTCGTGCGCTCGCTGCGCGGAGAGGAGCACATGCCGTGATTGCAGTTCTGGAAAGAGACGCCACCCTGACCCGGAAGGCGGAGATCGTGCGCTTTCTGGAGCAGGAGGGCTTCCGGGTGCAGGTGAGCGAGACCCCGGAGGGCTCGTTCGTGAGCGTCGTCGGGGAAGGAGCCGAATCGGTGGCCGAGGCGCTCGGGAACATGGCGGGGGTAGCGGAGCTCCGCCCCGACGCGCCGGGCTATCCCCTGGTATCCCGCACCCACAAGCCGGGGGCCACCCGCGTCAAGGTTGACGACGTCGTCATGGGGGGCCCGGAGATCGTGGTGATGGCAGGACCGTGCTCGGTAGAGAGCCGGGACCAGATCCTGGAGTCCGCCGATGCCGTGCGGGCCGCGGGCGCGAAGGTCCTGAGGGGAGGTGCGTTCAAACCCCGGACCTCGCCGTACAGCTTCCAGGGCCTGGGCCGGAAGGGCCTGGAACTGCTGGCCGAGGCGCGTGAGCGGACGGGTCTCAAGATCGTGACGGAGGTGGTCGCCCCCGAGGACGTGGACCTCCTCGCCGAACATGCGGACATGCTGCAGATCGGCGCCCGGAACATGCACAATTATCGCCTCCTGTCCGCCGTCGGAAACCAGCCGCGCCCGGTGCTGCTCAAGCGCGGCATGATGTCGACCGTGGACGAGATGCTCCTCGCCGCCGAGTACGTCGTGGCCGGTGGCAATCCCCGGGTCGTTCTATGCGAGAGAGGCATCCGCACCTTCGAGACATCGTCCCGGAACACGCTGGATCTGTGCGCGGTCCCCGTCCTCAAGGAGCGGACCCACCTCCCAGTCGTCGTCGACCCCAGTCACGCGGCCGGCCGCCGCGAGTGGGTACCGGCGCTGGCCCGCGCCGCGGTCGCCGCGGGAGCCGACGGCCTCATCGTGGAGGTCCACCCTGACCCCCCGAATGCGGCCAGCGATGGCCGCCAGAGTCTCACCCCGGATGCCTTCGCGAACGTGATGAAGGAGCTCGTCACGATTGCCTCTGCCGTGGGGCGCAGGCTCGAGCTCCCGGAACCCTGACGTTAGCGATTGCGTTTCCGTACCCGATGCGCGAGATTTAGTGTAGACTAAATCCTGGTGCCCGCAGGCGCCGAAATGATCGCATGGAGACTCTGATGTCCGGGTTGTGGTTCATATCGATCGCTCTCCTGATCGTGGTCGCATGGTTCCTTCCGCGGAACGGGATCGGCGCCCGGGTGCGCCGCTGGAGCGACGTGCGCCGACGGGTCCGCGTGGAAGACGCGCTTAAGCACATGCTGGCCGCCAAGCAGCGCGGCGTCGTAGCCACGCCGGAGTCGATCGCGGGAGGCGTCGGGATCGGCGCGATTACGGCCGGCGCTCTGATCGAGGAGATGGAGCGCGAGGGGCTCGTAGAAATCCGGGCCAACGCCGTGTCGCTGACGACGGCCGGACGAGAGTACGCCCTCCAGGTGGTGCGCGCCCACCGGCTGTGGGAGCGGTTTCTGGATGACGAGACCGACCTACCGCTTACCGAGATCCACCTCGCGGCGGACCGCGCAGAGCACCGCCTCACGGCGGACCAGGCCGATCGTCTCGACGCTCAGCTCGGACACCCGCCCACGGACCCGCACGGCGATCCCATTCCGACGACGGCCGGACAGATCGCCCCGTTCCCGGGCGTTCCGCTCACGGACTGCCCCGAGGGCGAAGAAGTAGAGGTCACGCATCTTGAGGACGAGCCTCCGGGCGTGTTCGAGACGATCGTGCGCCTGGGATTCGAACGCGGAACGCGGGTCCGCGTCACCGAGCGGCAGCCGGGACTCGTGCGCCTGGAGCTGGACGGGCGCACCGTTTCCCTTCCGTCGGTCGCGGCGGCCAACGTGCACGTCGGCCCGGTGCGGGAGGCGGTCGAAGCCCTGACCGACGTCATCCCGCTCAGCCGCCTGGCTCGCGGGCAGGCGGCCGAGATCGTCCAGATCGACTCTCGCGTGCGAGGTCTCACCAGGCGCCGGCTGCTCGACCTGGGCCTGACCCCGGGGACCGAGATCCGGCCCGAACTGGAACCGCTCTTCGGCCGTCCCAGGGCGTTCCGCATCCGTCAGACCCTCGTCGCCTTGAGAGACGACCAGGCCGACGGCATCCAGGTGCGCCCGCTGCGGTCCCCCGAAGCCGCGGCCGCTGAGGCCGAGCGCCGGGAGGCCTCATGAGCGCCTGCGAGACCTGCCCCGCCTACGAGCAACTGACCCGGATGGGCATCTCCATGGGCAAGTACGACCGGGTCGTCGCCCTGGCCGGGAACCCCAACACGGGGAAGTCCACGCTGTTCAATTCGCTGACGGGCCTTCGGCAGCACACGGGAAACTGGCCGGGCAAAACAGTGACCCGGGCCGAAGGCGGCTTCGAGTTCCGGGACGTCCGCTTCAAGCTCGTGGACCTCCCCGGCACCTATTCTCTCATGGCGGCCTCGCAGGACGAGGAAGTGGCCAGGGATTTCCTGCTGTTCGCCCGGCCCGATTGCACGGTGGTCGTCACGGACGCCACCGCGCTGGAGCGCAACCTCAACCTGGCGCTCCAGGTCATGGAGGTGACGAGCCGGGTGGTGGTATGCGTCAACCTGATCGATGAGGCTGAGCGCAAGGGCATCCGGATCGACGCAGAGGCGCTTTCAGCTGACCTAGGTGTCCCGGTCGTGCTCACTTCGGCCCGGTCCGGGCGCGGCGTGCGCGAGCTGGTCGAGACGGTGCATGAGGTCGCCGAGGGGCGCCTGGTCCCGACGCCGCGCCTCGCGGACCCGCCCGCCGTAGTCGCGGCGGCGCTGGAGGAGCTGGCGCCGCTCGCGGCCGTTGCCGCACCCGACGCGGAGAATCCGCGCTGGATCGGTTATCGCCTGCTGGATGGAGACCACCGGGTGCGCCAGGCCCTCTCGACTGGAGAACTGGCGGTTGAGCTGGAGGACGGGGCAGCCACCGATGCGGAAGCGCTCGTCGGGCGTGCGGACGAGCTGCGTCCCACCCTGGGCCAGGACTTTCGCGATGCAACAGTGGAGGCCCTGTACCATCGAGCGGAGAAGGCGGCCGGCGGAGCGGTGCGGGAGCGCGGGTCGAGCCGGCTGCGGGACCTGGACCGGAAGATCGACCGCGTCGTCACATCGCCGATCCTGGGCCTCCCGATCATGCTGGGCCTGCTCGCTCTGGTTTTCTGGATCACGGTAGTCGGGGCCAACGTCCCGTCGATGATGCTGGCCGAACTGCTGTTCGGAGTGGAGAACTGGGCAGCCGGCCTGTTCGCCTCCCTCGGTTCGCCTGACTGGCTGACCGGATTCGTCTGGCACGGCGTGTTTCGCGGGCTGGCGTGGGTCGTGAGCGTCATGCTACCCCCGATGGCGATCTTCTTCCCCATGTTCACGCTGCTCGAGGATCTCGGGTACCTGCCGCGGGTGGCGTTCAACCTGGATTGGCTGTTTCGGCGGGCGGGAGCGCACGGCAAGCAGTCGCTCTCCATGGCCATGGGCTTCGGCTGCAACGCGGCGGGGATCATTTCGACCCGGATCATCGATTCGCCTCGCGAGCGCCTGATCGCGATCCTCACCAACAACTTCGTTCCCTGTAACGGCCGCTTCCCCACCCTGATCATGCTGGCCACCGTCTTCGTGGCCGCGTCCGTGCCACCGGCCGTCGCGTCGTTCGCCGCTGCGGGCACGGTGGTGGGCGTCGTCCTGGTCGGCGTCTTCTTCACGCTGCTCGTGTCCTGGGCGCTGTCGCGAACCGTGCTGAAAGGCCAGCCCACGGCCTTTACGCTCGAACTGCCGCCCTACCGCCGGCCGGGGGTGCTGCGCGTCCTGTACACGTCACTCATCGACCGGACCATGTTCGTCCTCTGGCGAGCCATCGTGGTGGCCGCGCCGGCGGGCGGTGTGATCTGGATCCTCGGCAACATCTACGCGGGCGACTCGAGCCTGGCCCAGATCACGGCCGGGTGGTTGGACCCCCTGGGTCAGGCGATCGGCCTGGACGGTGTCATTCTGCTGGCATACGTCATCGCGATCCCCGCCAACGAGATCGTCGTACCGACCATGCTGATGGTGTATGCAGGTCTCGGGATGATGACGGAGCCGACGTCGTATGACGCCCTGCGCACGCTCCTGGTGGACGAGCATGGCTGGACCCTGGTGACGGCGATCTGCCTGATGCTCTTCTCGCTCCTCCACAATCCATGCGCCACCACCATCCTCACCATGTGGAAGGAGACGCGCAGCCGGAAATGGACCACCCTGGGTGCCCTGATGCCCCTCGGAATCGCGTTCGCCGTGACCTTCGTGGTCGCGACGGCGATGCGGGCCTGGTGAGCCGACGCCGGGCGGAGCGGGCCCGGCGCGCTGTCTTGCCTCTCTGACGGGCCACGAGCATACTCGCTCCGACCCGACCAGGAGCCCGTGACGTGAGATCCAGACGCTTGCCAACCAGCGCCCCTTGCAGCCTCCACTTCCTGGTGGCGTGCATGACCGTCGCTTTTCCCCCGCTGTCCACAGCTCAGAGCCCGGGGGCGGGCCTCACGTCCGCGGCGTGGACCGGCCCGCCGCCGGCACAGCGTACCGAGACCATCCGGATCGTTGCCGTCGGGGACATCATGATGGGCACCGCGTTTCCGGACTCGACGTACCTGGACCCGAGGATCGTCACCGGTGTCACGGCAGCCGAGCTGATCGGCTCAGACCTCGTCGACGTCCTGCGTTCGGGCGACGTGGTGTTCGGCAATCTCGAGGGCGCCCTTTTCGACGCCGGCGGCGAGTCCAAACGGTGCAGGAACATGGACGCTTGCTACGCCTTCCGGAGCCCGGAGTGGTACTCGGAGATCCTGGCCGACATGGGGTTCAATCTCATGAGCCTGGCGAACAATCACAGCGGGGACTTCCTCGATGCAGGCCGAGCGGCCACCGTCGCGGCGCTCGAACGCCAGGGAATCGTCTTCGGTGGCCTCAGCCAGCCTGGGGCGCGGACCGGTACCCTGGTTCTCGGCGACGGAACGCGCGTGGGACTGGCCGGCTTCTCACCCAACAAGGGAACCGTGAGCATCCATGACCTGGAAGGGCTCCGGCGCATCGTGGCCGGCCTGCGGGAGTCGCACGACCTGGTGATCGTGTCGTTCCACGGCGGAGCGGAAGGATCGGACCGGATGCACGTCACGCGCGAAGCGGAGGAGTTCTACGGAGAGCGGCGCGGGAACGTGTACGAGTTCGCGCACGCCGCCGTGGACGCCGGGGCGGACGTCGTGATCGGACACGGACCGCACGTACCGCGCGCGGTGGAGCTCTACCGCGGTCGGTTCATCGCGTACAGCCTCGGCAACTTCTGGACCTGGAAGCGCTTCAACCTGCGGGGACCCAACGGTCTCGCGCCGGTCCTGGACCTGGAGGTCGATCGCAGCGGGCGAACGGTTTCGGCAAGGATCGTGAGCGCGCGGCAATCCGGACTCGGTTCTCCGCGCCTCGACCCAACGGGCGGAGCCGCCCGCACGATGGCGGAGCTGACCGGGGACGACTTCCCGGAGACCGGCCTGAGGTTCGACGAGGAGGGCCGCATCCGGTGGCCCGGGCCCGGAGAAGGATCGACGGCCGGCCGCTAGACCCCGGGCTCGTCCGACGAGCGCACGAAAACCTCCCAGGCCTCCACGACGTCCTCGGCGAGCACCCGGCTTTCTTCGTACAGCTCGGCCTCGATCTCACGCGACTGCTCCCGGACGTTCACACGCACCATCTGCTGGAAAGCCCCGCCCACGTCCCTCAGGTGCCCGAGGCCGAGCTGCACACCGACGTCGTAGGCCACCGCCCCCAGCTCTCCAGGACTGCGGAAGCTCTCGTCGACGACGACTTCCCTGTAGTTGGCCACCCACGCGTGCGTCCAGAACATCTCGCCCCCGTGCTCCACGAATCCCAGGAATCGAAACGGACGGTACGCGATGCGCGCACCGCCGTGAAGGACTCGGAATGGGTCGTCGTCATCGGCCTGGATGCACGGAATCCCGCTCAGGCTCCGCACTCGCTTGAGTTCGACGACCACGTCGTCCAACGGGTCCGCCGACGGCCCCCTGATCCGCACCAGATACTTGGCATCCAGGGCGCTGCCGACGCCGAGCTTGAGCGCCCCGACGGCCACCGGCTCGAAGAAGAGATCCTCCAACTCGGGATGCGTGGCGTGCATCAACCGTGAATAGGCCGTGAACGACTCGAGCAGCGCCGTCCTCCCGGATTCGGGAAGCGGCTTCATGATCGAGTCCACCCAGGCCAGGTAGGCCAGGCTGTCGTGCTCGAACGCCGCACGGTACCGGCGGGCGACCTCGGGCACCGGCGCGGAGAGAGTCGAATCCTCGATCACGTCCCAGTACCCGCGAATGAACTCCCGCACGATGTCGTCCGCCTCGTCGGACCAGCCGTTCGCACCTGCGGCCAGGCGCAGGGACACGGCGAATCGCATGCCGTCCACCCATGCGGGGCCCTCGGAGGAGTCGTCGAAGTCGGTGAGCCCACGTCCCAGATCCGTGATCGCATACTGCTCCACGTGCGCGTCGCCGTGGAGATTGAAAGGGAAGCGAAGCGATCCGAGCGGACCTTCGTCCTCGAGGTGAGCGAATCGTTCGCAAACCACTCTGCTGAACGGAATATTGATGAAGCGGAAGTAGCCGTGTGGAGAGGCGCGGATGCGCTCCAGCAGAGCTGGATTACCCGAGAAATCGAACGAGTCCGGGTGCACGAAGACCTCAGCCGGCCCGGCGCTCATACCCTCGACCGAGTCCGGCGGGCGTCCTGAGTCGCATGCCACCAGGGCCGCGCTCGCGATCACAGATGCCACACGTATCCCGATACAGATCCGTCGATTCGCCAAGTTCACTCCCCGTCGGGTTGGAACCGCCGGATTGGGGCCGGCGGACCACGATCCGACATCGTAGGGAGAGGGGGAATAGCTCGCCACTCCTCACTTTGCATCACAAAGTACTTGACAGAAACGCGTCGGGGACGCATTCTGTGCACATGGAACAGCCAATGCGGGTCGAGGAACAGCCGCCGCAGACGACGGCGCTCAGCGACCGGGCGATCGAGAACATCAGCTTCATCCGGCGCACCATGGAGGCTTCGGGCACGTTTACGGCCGTGTCGGGGGCCGGAGTCATGGGCCTCGGGCTGCTGGCCCTGGCGGCCTCCGCTCTGACGATGCGCTTCCCGACAACGGGTGCCATGCTCGGAATCTGGACCGCGACGGCCGTGCTCGGCGCCGCCGTCTCCGGTTGGGCCATCACGCGTAAGGCCCGTCACCGCCAGCAATCGGCCCTCTCGGGACCGGGACGCAAGTTCGTTCTCAACTTCATGCCGGCGATTCTGGCGGGTGGGGCACTGACCGTCGCCCTCTTCGAGGCAGGACTGCCCGAGCTTCTTCCCGGCACCTGGCTGCTGCTCTACGGAACCGGAGTGGTGACCGGCGGGGCGTTCTCGGTCAGGGTGGTCCCGGCCATGGGCGTGGCGTTCATGGCCGCGGGGGTGTTGGCCCTCGCCCGCCCAGACTGGGGCCCCCTGCTCATGGCGGCCGGATTCGGCGGCCTGCACCTGGCGTTCGGAGCGATCATCACCTGGAGGTATGGTGGCTGACGAGAAGCGGGCTACGGCCCGAAAGCTGGACCCGGAGGAGACGATGGACCCCCGCACGCAGAGTCCGGCGGGAACAGGCCGCACGTCGGCCGCCAGCGGGCCCATGGCCCTCGACGCACTGATACACGAGCGCGTCCGGCTGGGCATCGTCAGCGCCCTGTCCGTCAGCGACCGGCTCGCGTTCACCGAGCTCAGGCAGCTGCTCGACACCACGGACGGGAACCTCAGCGCCCACGCGCGAAAGCTCGAGGACGCGGGCTACATCGAGTGCAACAAGTCGTTCTCCGGCCGGGTGCCACATACGGAGTACGGGCTCACGACGCTCGGTCGCACCCGGCTCAAGGACTACCTGGCACACATGGAAGCTCTCATCGAGATGACGCGCCAGGCATAGAGACACCGCCGCGAGGCGGACCGATTCACCCGAAGGCGGCCGCCGGCCGCCTTTCACAGGACTGGAGACTTTGTGATGCAGAGTACTCTACATCCGCGACCGCCCGAGGGTCTGCACGTCGGCATCATCATGGACGGCAACGGTCGCTGGGCCGAGTCGCGGGGACAGACCCGATCGCGAGGGCACATCCAGGGAGCGCGTGTCGCTCGTGCCGTCGTCGAAGGAGCCTCCTCGCTCGGCGTCGGTGTGCTGACGCTGTACGCGTTCTCCTCTGACAACTGGAAGCGTCCGTCCGGAGAGGTGAGATCGCTCATGCGGTTGCTGCGCGTCTATCTCAGATCGCAGGCCGAGCGGTGTATCGACCACGGTATTCGGGTCGAGGTGATCGGGCGCCGGGACCGTCTGCCCCCGTTGGTCGTTCGGGAGATCGTGGCGACCGAGGGCCTGACGGCGCGGGGCAACCGATTGCTGCTCCGGCTGGCCATCGACTACTCCGCGCGGGACGCCCTCCTCGCCGCGGCCCTCGCCGGCCCGAGCAGCCGGCGCGAGTTCGATTGGAACCTCGACCGCGCCGTGCATGCCCACACCCCGGTGCCGGACGTCGACCTCGTCCTGCGTACGGGCGGCGAGCGCCGTCTCAGCGACTTCATGCTCTGGGAGAGCGCGTATGCGGAACTGATCTTCTCCGACGTCCCCTGGCCCGCGTTCTCCGTGGGAGACCTGGCGGCGGCGATCCGCGAATACCACGACCGCGACCGGCGCTTCGGGGCCGTGACCGGCCCGCCGGCCACCCCCCTGCCCCGTTCCGCCGATGTACCCGAGCTCGGGAGGGTATCGTGAGACTCCTGCTGATCCTGCTGATCGCCTGGTCGCTCGGCACCTGCCGCTCTGAAGTCCCCGAGGTACCGCGCACCTTCGAATGGACCGTCGGGTCGAGCGCGGTGGGCTGCGATCTCGAGTCGGCGGAGAGCCGCTGACTCAATCCAGCTGCAGCGGATGAGGCTGCCGATACACGAGAGGGGCGCTCCCGACTGGAAGCGCCCCTCTCCACTCCATGGCTGTCCGATCCGATCAGTAGCTCGCGTAGACCGCTTCTTGACCCGAATCATCGAAGGTGAGCACGTCGTACGGCTCGCTCACCGGACCCTCCATTCCGGGCGATCCCCTCGGCATTCCCGGAACGGTGAGCCCTTTCACTTCTGGCCGCTCCTCGAGCAGGCGAGCGATCTCGGCTGCGGGCACGTGGCCCTCGATGACGTACCCGTCCACGGTCGCCGTATGGCATCCCTGGTGCTCGTTACGCACTCCGAAGCGCGCTTTCACCGGCCCCATGTCGGCCACGTCTTCTGTCTTGACTTCGAATCCGTTGTCGCGCAGGTGACCCACCCACGATTCGCAGCACCCTCAGGTGGGCGACTTGTAGACGGTCACGACGGGCTGCGTGGCAGGCGTTGTCTGCGCGGTCTGCTCGACCGCCGCGGCCTCAGGCGCAGCGTTGGCCGTCGAATCCGGCGCATCACCCTGTCCGCACGCCGCCGCCGAAAGACCGGCGACGAATGCGAGGGACACGCCCAAAGCCAGGCCGGCTCTCCGGTGCATAGTCTACCTCTGTTGCAGGTAAGCGGCCGGCTACGGACGCCTCGGAACGTCCCCCCGGCTTGACTTCAACGACGCTCCCAAGTTCATCCGCCAGCCGTCCCGTGTCTACCCCGGTTCTACCAGCGCACTCCAATCGCAGAGGTAAGGAACTTCATCAGCGGACGCGCGTCCGCGCACATCTCCGCGAACTCGCCGGCGAAGTCATGGCCGTACGTGGACTCCTGCGACAGGCGCCGGACGGCGATGAAGTCCTTTCGCTTGAGATCTTCCAGCGCCGGGTGTTCCGCCGGGTAGCCGCGCGGGGGCCTCTTCAGTGATTCTCCCTCGAATTCGAAGCCCGCGGCCACCACCGCGTCCCGCGCCTCGAACCACTCATCCGGCGTCTCGACGATCGCATCCCGAATCGCACCGAGCGCGTCTCGCGCGGGGTGCCAGCTCCCCGCCCCAACAAAGACGGTCCCGGGCTGAAGGTGCAGGTAGTACCCGGGCGCATGCGCGTCCTTCCCGGCCTCGTGTCGAAACTGAACCGCAGCCCACGTCTTGTACGGGCTCTTGTCCTTCGAGAAACGTACGTCGCGGTGGATTCGAAACAGCGATCCGCCAGACTTACGGTCGTCGACCACGATGTGCGGACTGATGGATTCGAGCGGCGCATCCATTTCCCGGATGAAGGCGCGCAAGGGCTCGCGAACCACGCTTTCGTACTCTGACTTGTGGGCCGTGAACCACTCGCGGTCGTTGTTCTTCGCCAGGTCCGACATGAAGTCGAACAACTCTGGAGTAATGTGACCCTGGCCTCCACTCATGGAATCCTCCAGCCGGCCGGGCCGGCAGCACGTGGGTTGTTCGCCTCGCCAACGCGACCACCAGCTGTCGCGTTCGCTCGAAGCTCGTCAAGCGCGGGGTCCGATGTCAACGCGGGTACCCGGATTGCCGGATAGGCTCAGCCGTGTTTAGCTTGGAGGCGATTCTCCGCCCCCCAACAGGAGGACGTCATGACGAGGCAGCGCCGCTACATCACGATTGCGCTCGTGCTCCAGCTTGCGATGGTGCTGCTGGGCCAGGTCTCGGAGCCCGTTCTGGGCCTCTCGGGACTTTTCGGGATGGGCATCCCGCTGGTCGTCGGCTGGTTCTACTCGGTTCGTCGGGATCTCAGTCTGAAGGACGCTACGGTCGGCGGCCTTCTGATCGGTGCGGTCGGCGCAGCCATAGGCCTCGTTCTCGCGGTCATCCTCAACGGGGGCCCCTGGAGCCTGCTACCCCTCGGCACGGCAGCTTCCGCGCTGACCGGCTGGCTCGGGTCCTTCCTGGGCTGGACGCTGAAGAACCGCAAGGAGCCGGCTGCAGCGGATTAGAGGACTCGACGGCTCAGATCGTGTCGGGCAGGTGGAGCTCCCACCAAGCCTTCGCCCGGGCCTGGGTCCAAGGCTCGTCAAAACGAATCTCTGCCAGGCACCGCCTGAGGTCGGTCGCGCTGCCGAATCGTTCGTCCGGCGCCTTCCGCATGCAGCGAACAACCGCGTCAGTCAACTCTCGGGGCACCTCCACCTCGGATACGGTCTCCAGCGGATCCGCCTCCCGTCGCAGATGCGCCGCCATCAACTCCGGAGCGGAATTGCCCTCGAACGGCGGCCGGCCGGACAGGATCCAGTAGGCCGTGCACCCCAGGCAGTAGAGATCTCCCGGGGGCCCATAGTGTCCGGGGCCATCGACGGCCTCCGGCGCCATGAAGTGTGGAGTACCCACGATGGAGCCGGCCGCGGTGATCGTCCTTCGGTCGGTGGACCGAACTTCCTTCGCCAGCCCGAAGTCGAGCACCTTCACGAAGTCGAACATCCCTCCGCGGCGCGTCATGAACACGTTCGCAGGCTTGACGTCCCGGTGTACGATCCCCTTCCCGTGAGCCTCCGCCAGAGACTCGCAGACCTGAATCAGGATGTAGACGGCCCGACTGGCCGGAACGGGGCCATGGCGCTTCACCAGTTCACGCAGATCGAGTCCAGGCAGGTACTCCATGGCATAGAAGAAGGTCGCATCATCCGCCCGCCCGTAGTCGCGAATCTCGATCGTGTTCGGATGATCCAGCCGCGAGGCCACCTCGATTTCGCGCTCGAAACGCTCCACGACCGACGGGTCCGTCCCGGGCGAGGAGCGCACGATCTTGACGGCGCTCGGACGACACATGCGCGAATGCTCGGCCAGATAGACCGCTCCGGCTCCCCCGGCTCCCAGTTCCCGCGTCAGGCGGTAGCCTCCCAATCGCTCGGCAACGCGGGCCCGGTTGCGCAGATCGTAAAGCGTCCACGAAACGACAGCGGAGACCGCGCCGAGAAGCAGGACCCCCACTGCACCGAAAGCGGCGCCAGCCGCCGGGTCTGGATGGGCTGCCGACCAGGACCACCAGCCCGGCGATCCGCCCCAGTTGCCCGTCAGGGCGCTCGCGGCCGGGACCGCGAGCAGTGAAGCGGTCACGAGACTGATCTGGAAGGGCAGCGACCAGGGAATCAGCGCGGCCGCACCGAACAGCACGAGGGAGATGATCGCCAGGGGAGGGTAGTCGGGCGGATGGAGCTGACCGTCGATCGCGAGGATCAGCAGCAGGCCGGACGTAACGGCCAGGGCCACCCAGCGCGCCCGATCCGCGGTCGGCGTCCCGGAAAGGAGCGCCAGCAATCCGAGCAGGAAGATCCCGAGGAAGGCGGCATAGGCGACCCTCTCGCCCATCGCCGGTGCCGGGCTGCCCGTGAGAAAGCCGTGCACCTCCCCGACGGCCAGGAGCGCCGTGGCGACCGCCAGCCCGAGTCCGAAGGCGAGGCGCACGCGGCGGATGAGGAAGTCACGGGACTCCTGCTCGGGTACAGCGCCCGCCGACGTGCTGAACAGTGAGACGACCATCCGTCCCCCTCTGCCGGGCCGCTAGTCCACCTTCTCGAACCGGATCGGGTCGTAGAACGTCACCTCGAGCCCCCGGACCTCGCCCTTTTCGTCCAGCGCGAAACGAACGAAGGACCGGGCGGGCATGTCGAAGATCGGGTGCCTCCAGGTCACCCGGAACACGTCGTGGTGCCAGTGCTCCAGGTCTCCGAGGTGCCTCGGGTTGTAGTCGAACACGAGGTGCCCGTCCTCGATTCGGACCGCGGCCTCACCTGAGACGACTTCCGTGTACACTCCGGCGTATGACTCCAACGGAAGCGACGGCTGCGTCCCCGCAATCCGGGATGCCTGAAGCCTCTCCTCACGCTGCGCCGCGCGCCGTTCTCCCTGCCGGCCGAACTCCAGGTAGATCTCGTTCCAATCCGGCGCCGGCTCGCCCAGGTATGCGTCCAGGATCCGGTTCGTAATCGCGCGCGTCGGGGCGGACGGAGCGTAGTTGGTGAGCACGATCACGCCCAGACCTTCCTCCGGGAGCAGCGTCTGAAGGGAGATCATCCCCGTCAGTCCGCCGGAGTGGCTGACCACCTTTCGACCCTTGTAGTCCGATACGAACCATCCCAGGCCGTATCCGTTGAACCGGCGACCCAGGTTCTCGGACGCCCAGGTCGAAACCCCCAGCGGGTACTGGATCCGCTGCATCTCCGTCGCCGTGCGGACGGCGAACACGCGTTGGCCCTCGTACTCGCCCTCGTTCAGATTGACGCGCATCCAGCGCGCCATGTCCACCACGTTGGAATTGATGGCCGCGGCCGGAGCCACTCCGTCCACGTTGTCGTACTCTACCACGCGAAGCTCGCCCTGCACGACCTCGTGCGCCGAAGCCACGTTGTCGACGCCGACCAGGTCGAGCACCGACGTGTTGCTCTCGCTCATCCCGAGAGGCTCGAAGATCCCCGCGGCGATCGCCTCATCCCACGTGTCCCCACTCACCGCCTGACCCACCATCCCGGCGACCAGGAACATCAGGTTCTGGTAGTGGAACGAGGCGCGGAACGGCCCTACCGGTTCCATGTACCGAATGCGTGAGACGATCTCCTCGCGACCGTTCGAAGCCCCGATCCACAGGTGGTCCCCGCCGAAGGTGGCCAGCCCGCTCCGGTGCGTGAGCAGGTCGCGTACCCTGATCTCCCGCGTCACCCACGGGTCCCACATCTGGAAGTCCGGCAGGTGATCGATCACCCGGTCGTCCCAATCGAGCCGCTCCTGCTCCACAAGGATCCCCAGGACGGCCGCAGTGAACGCCTTCGAGTTGGACGCGACGGCGAACCGGGTGCGCTCGTCCACGGGCTCTCCCGTTCGGATATCGCGAACGCCGTAGCCGCGCGCGAACACCAGGCTGTCTCCGTGTACGATTCCCACGGCGAGGCCTGGTGTGGGCCAATCCTCCAGCACATTCCCGATCCAACGGTCCAGCGCGTCCAGGTCGACTTCCTGCGCTGCCCCGCGGGTCGGCGTCGCGATGGAGAGCGCGAGAACGAAGAAGAGCGTGAGGAAGGCCTGGAGGTGCCCCGGGTGCCGCACCCGGGCGAACGTTGCGATCATGGAGCCTCCGGTGGCTTCACGTGAACTGGAAGGCGCGCTGAACCGATAATATACCGGCTCGCGGACGCCGGCGCGTTCCGTCGCGATTCGGCCTACGCCGACCGTCCGACGGGCACCAGGTATACCGCGTCCTCCTCTGCAGGAAGTGAGAGAATCCGGGCCACTTCCGCGGGATCGAACGCGGCGACCGGTACCCCCGCCAGACCCATGGCCTCCGCCTGAAGCAGAAGATTCTGGGCCGCGTGGCCCACATCCATGTGCACGTACATGCGGCCGCGGCTTCCATACTCGCGGCACGTGCGGTCGTAGACTGCCGTGAACACGAAGACGGCCGGGGCCGACGTGATGCAGGATTGGTCGAAACAGACGGCTCGCAGCTCCGCGCGCATGTCTCCGGCGGCCACACGGCGAAGAGCGTGCGCCTCCACCTCGTGATGATCGAGACCGTCGCACGTGAGCACGTAGACCTCGAGCGGATAGAACGCGCCGGCGGACGGTGCGGCGCGATATCCCTGGTCCCCCGTAATGCCCTGGGTCGCCCACAGGAGCTGGGAGATCTCATCCTCCGTCAGAGGCGCAACCCGAAACTCACGTATCGAGCGGCGGGTTCGAATCGCCTCCTCGAGAGACAAGGGACCGCTGTGACGTGGCTCGGGAAGCTGGACGGACATGGCGTCTCTCTCCTGAGGGTAGACCTCTGCAAGTGTCGGGCGACTGGCAGGCAATCGGCGTGCCAGCAGACGAGCCTCCGCGGCCGCCCCGAGCGACTCCGTCTCCGCACTCCGTCCCGCAGTGGGACGCTTTGTCTCGATCCTGGCCGGGGCGCTGATCGCCGGCGCGGCGCGTGCGAAGACGATGCTTGCATGAGCTTCGTATCTGCATTACTCACAACGTTTTGTAGTTTCGCCCTCCCGGTGCTGCGGACCAGCGGCGCGGTACGCTTCGTGCACCTTCGATTGCAGAGCGACCGGCGCAATCGCCGGACATCGACCACCCTGAAGCTTGCGCGGAGAAGACCGATGCGAGATGCCGTCGAGCGACTGTGGCCCGAGATCCAGTGGATAGAGGACGAGGACCTGCGGGAAGCGGTTACGGAGACCTGGGTCCGGAGCATGCATAGAAGCCCGCTCGATCCTCAGGACCTCGAGGAGATCCCGTTCACGCTGCTGGTCCCCAACTGCCCCGCCACCTTCATGGAGCACAAGCGCTGCGTGGTCCACATCGCGCGCCGCTCGGCCGAGGCGATGCAGGAGTTCCTCGGCTACGCGCTCCCCATCGACATGGACACCGTGATCGCGGGCGCCATCCTGGCGGACGTCGGAAAGGTACTGGAGTACGAAAAGGTGGACGGGAAGGCGGTGCAGAGCGCCCGCGGCCGGGCCCTGCGGCACCCCTTTACCGGCGTCGCCGTGGCTCTGGAGTGCGGCGTTCCGGACGACGTATGTCACATCATCGCGGCGCACGCGGCGGAGGGAGACCTGGTCAAACGGACGACCGAGGCGACCATCGTCCACCACGCCGATTTCATGAGCTATCTGCCATTCAAGAACCTGACGTTCTGACCAGGCCTGAAGAGCCCCTGGGAACGGACAAGGAGGCATCCCAAATGTCGGAGACGATCACGGCCACCATGTCGCGGTGGGCTGCCAACCTGCAGTACGAGGACATCGGCGAGCGGGCGATCCAGGAGGCCCGCCGGTACCTGCTCGATTCCATCGGGTGTGCGCTGGGCGGATACCAGCAGGAGGACGTGGAGATCGCGCTCGACGTCCTGGATGAGGTCGCGGGACCGGGACCGGCCACCGTCATTGGCTCGGGTTCGAAGTTCGACGTCGTCTCCGCTGCCCTGGCGAATGCGCTGATGGTCCGTGTCATGGACTACAACGACATCTACTGGCAGCAGGACCCGTCACACCCCTCTGACATCATCCCCGCTGCCCTCGCTTGTGCCGAGAGACAGGGAAAAGGCGGCCGTGACCTCATTCTCGGGATCGTGCTCGGACACGAGTTCGAGATGCGGCTGTGCGAGGCGGCGTTCCCCGGTATCCGCGAGCGCGGATGGCATCACGGCACGCTGACGGCGTTCGTGTCGCCGATCGTGGCGGGCCGGATGCTCGACCTCCCATGGGAGAAGATCCAGCACGCCATCGGGATCTCGGCGTCCCACTCCGGGACGCTGGGCGCGGTGACCGCGGGCAAGCTGACGATGATGAAGAACACCGTGGATCCCATGGCCACGGAGGCCGGAGTCATGGCGGCCCTCCTCGCGGAGAAGGGCTACTCGGGTCCCGAGCACGTCATCGACGGCAAGGAAGGACTCGTTCACTGCATGGGTCCTGAGTGGAAGCTGGAGATCCTCACCGACGGTCTCGGTGACTCCTGGCGGATCGAGCGCTGCGGGATGAAGTACTTCCCCACTGAGGCCCTCACCCACGCGCCGATCTCGGCTGTCCTTCAGCTGGTCGAGGAGAACGACCTGGTGCCCGAGGACGTGGCGAAGATCCGCATCCGCTCTCTGGCCCGGGCAGCCGACATCCTGGCCGACCCCACCAAGTACGACCCCAGGAGCAAGGAGACGGCGGACCACAGTCTTCCGTACGTCATCGCAGCCGCGGTGGTGGAGCGAAAGGTCACACCGGCGCAGTTCGAGCAGGACAAGATCATGGACCCCCGCATCCGCGAGCAGCTTCACAAGGTCGAGGTGATCGCGGACCCGGAGATCGAGAAGGTCTTTCCCGAGCTGCAGCGGGTCGGGGTCACCATCGAGACGACGGACGGCCGCCAGGTGGGCATGGAGTTGGACTATCCGAAGGGAGATCCGCGGAACCCGCTCACCGAGGACGAGATCGAGGGCAAGTTCGACGCCCTGGCGGAGGGCGTGCTCTCCCGCGACAAGGCGCGCCGTCTCAAGGACGCGGTTTGGAAGGTCGACGAGCTGGACTCCGTGACCGAGCTCCTGGAACTGTGCACGACGGACCTGTAGCCCAACGGCTGAGCACAGGAGGTAACGATGGGCCAGACGATGGTGGAGCAGATCGCCCAGAGCCATCTGATGGAGGGGCCGGCCAGGCCCCTCCGGGCGGGCGATGTCGTCTCGCTGAGACCCCGGCACGTCCTGACGCACGACAACACGGCTGCCGTAATGAAGAAGTTCGGGTCCATCGGGGCGACGGCCGTGGCCGACTCCGAACAGCCGGTCTTCGTGCTCGATCACGACATACAGAACATGACCGAAGCGAACCTCGACAAGTACCGGCGCATCGAGGAGTTCGCGGCCGAGCATTCGATCCGCTTCTACCCGGCCGGCACGGGAATCGGCCACCAGATCATGGTCTCGCACGGGTACGTGGTGCCGGGAGCGCTGGTGGTCGGGTCCGACTCCCACTCCAACATGTACGGGGCTCTCGGAGCCCTCGGCACGCCCGTGGTACGTACGGACGCCGCCGCGATCTGGGCCACCGGCGAATTCTGGTGGCAGATCCCCCGCACGGTGAAGGTCGTGCTCGAGGGTGAGCTCCAGGAAGGGGTCACCGGAAAAGACGTCATCATCACGCTTTGCGGCCTGTACAACCGGGGAGAGGTACTGAACGCGGCCGTGGAGTTCCATGGTCCCGGGGTGGCCGGACTCACGATGGACGAGCGATTCAGCATCTCCAACATGACGACGGAGTGGGGCGCTCTGGTGGGCTGGTTTCCGGTGGATCGGGTCACGCTGGACTACCTGCGCGGCCGCCGCGAGGCGCTGGCGGAGGCAGGAGCCTTCGACCGGTTCAGCGAAGCGGAGCTGGGGGAGTGGACCCTGGACCCGCCACGCCCGGGCTCGACCGCTCGCTACGCCGGGGTCATCGAACTCGACCTGTCCCGGGTCACGCCGCATGTCTCGGGGCCCGACTCGGTCCAGGTGATGAGATCCCTGGCTGATATCGAGGCAGAGCAGGTCGCGATCCAGAAGGCTTACCTGGTGTCGTGCGTGAACAGCCGCCTCGAGGACCTGGAGGCGGCGGCGACCGTGCTGGAGGGCCAGACGGTGGCCGACGGGGTGGAGATGTACGTTGCGGCCGCCAGCCGGGAGGTGCAGGAACAGGCCGAAGCTTCCGGTGCCTGGGACACGCTGATCGCGGCGGGGGCGACGGCGCTCCCGCCTGGCTGCGGCCCATGCATCGGACTCGGCACGGGGCTGCTGGAGCCCGGCGAGATCGGAATCTCGGCCACGAATCGCAACTTCAAGGGGCGAATGGGAAGCCGGGATGCGCAGGCGTATCTGGCCAGCCCGGCGGTGGTGGCCGCATCGGCCGCCTCCGGATACATCCGGGCCCCGCAGGCCACCTCGGACGTGGCCCCTGTCTACGTGTTCCACCTCACGGCATCCGAGGAGCCCGAGCCCGCCGAGGTCGAGATCGAGCCCGGCTTCCCGGAGAAGCACGAGGGCCGGCTGCTCTTCGTCCCGCAGGACAACCTCAACACGGACGGCATCTACGGGAAGGACTTTACGTATCAGGAGGGAATGACCGCGGCTCAGATGGCGGAGGTCGTGATGAGGAACTACGACCCCGGGTTCGCCGACGTCGTGGAGCCCGGTGACGTGCTGGTAGGTGGATACAACTTCGGAACCGGGTCGAGCCGCGAGCAGGCCGCAACGGCGCTGCAGGCGGCGGGAATCGCCCTGGTGATCGCGGGCAGCTTCTCGCAGACGTACCTGCGGAACGCATTCAACAACGGTTTCGTGTGCATCGAGTGCCCGCTGCTGGTCGACCACCTGAAGCACCGGCACTCGAAGGCTGATGTGCCAACCGTGGTGCCGGGCGATGTCCTGACGGTCGACTTCGCCCGCGGCACGGTCTCCCTTGGGGATGAGGCGTTCACCTTCACCCCGCTGGGCGCTGTTCCCCAGGCGCTCGTCGTGGCGGGGGGAATCGAAAACCAGGTCCGAGCCCGGCTCGGAGTCAACGCATAAGCACAGGAGAGGCGCACCCATGTCTCGTCGAACGGTGGTTTCCATGCCCGGTGACGGAATCGGACAGACGGTTCTTCCCGAGGCGATTCGGGTCCTGGACGCGGTGGGATTCGAAGCGGACTATGTCCACGGCGATATCGGCTGGGAGTTCTGGATCTCAGAGGGCAATCCGCTTCCCGAGCGGACGATCGAGCTGCTGGCCGAACACGGCCTGGGGTTGTTCGGAGCCATCACCTCGAAGCCGAAGAACGAGGCGGCGGCCGAGCTCAGCCCGGAGCTGCAAGGCCAGGGGCTGGTGTACTACAGCCCGATCGTCGGTCTTCGCCAGCGCTTCAACCTGGACGTGTCCATCCGGCCATGCCGGTCGTTCCCCGGCAACCCGTTGAACTTCATCCGGCGCACTGCGGATGGGGGCTGGGAGGAACCCAACGTAGACGCGGTCATCTTCCGCCAGAACACGGAAGGACTGTATGGCGGAGTCGAGTGGACGGACCCGCCGCCCGACGTGCGCGCGATGTTCGAGTCGCACCCCAAGTTCGCGAGGTTCTCGGACACGCCCGGACCGGACCTCGCCATCTCGAGCCGGATCTTCACCCGGCGCGCTTGTGCCCGCATTACCCGCGCCGCGTTCGAGTACGCCGACCGGCACGGCTATCCGTCGGTTACGGTGTGCGAGAAGCCCAACGTCCTGCGCGAAACCTCGGGGATGCTCGAGGAAGAGGCCCGGAAGGCACAGGCCGATTATCCCGGCATCCAGCTCTGGTCGACCAACATCGACGCCCAGATGATGTGGCTGACCAAGAACCCGGAGGCCTACTCGGTCGTCGTGGCCGGCAACATGTTCGGCGACATCGTATCCGACGCCTTCGCCGGTCTGGTCGGGGGACTGGGCTTCGCCTGCTCGGCCAACATCGGTGACGAGGTCGCGGTCTTCGAGCCCACGCACGGATCGGCGCCCAAGTACGCAGAGCTGCAGCCGTCGATCGTGAATCCCATCGCTATGATCCTCACGGCGGCGATGCTCCTGGATCACATCGGGGAGCTCGATCGCGCGAAAGCGGTTCGCGAAGCCACGGCGGCGGTGATCGCCGAGGGCGAGGTGCGGGCCTACGACATGATGCGGCTTCCGGGCGGCCCGGACGTTCTCTCGCAGGGAGCGGCGAGCACGAGCGAGATCACGGACGCAATCATCGCACGATTGGCCTGAGGAGGATCAGGTGACGGCAGTCGGAAGAGGCGAAGCGGGTCGGGCGGGCGACGGCGTCCGCTCCGATCTGCACGTGGCGGTGGAACTCACCGACGGCGGGGGGCTCGAGCTCGACCTCGCCTCGAAGGTGGCGGCGCTATATGGAGCCTCGATCGAGGCCACCGCGCGTGCCACCCTCGACGGCCTCGGGGTCGAGAGCGCGCGCGTGCGGATCGACGACAAGGGGGCCGTTCCGTTCGTCATCGCGGCCCGGGTGGAGGCAGCGGTTCGGCGGGCGGGTGGAGGAACGGAAGGCGACGGACGCCCCGATCGAACCGTCGAGGAGAGACCGCTGACCCCGCGCGACCGGCTGCGGAGGTCGAGGCTCTACCTGCCGGGCGACCAGCCCAAGCTGCAGTTGAACGCCGGACTGCACCTCCCGGACGCGGTGATCCTCGACCTCGAGGACAGCGTGCACCCGGACCGGAAGGACGAGGCTCGCCTGCTGGTCCGAAACGCTTTGCGGTGCGTGGACTTCGGCCACGCCGAGCGGATGGTCCGGATCAACCAGGGCCCGCTGGGCCTCGAGGATCTCGCCGCCGTTCTCCCGGAGCGGCCCGACCTCATCCTGATCCCGAAGACCGAGAACGCGGAGCAGGTCCGGGCGGTGGCCGAGCGCGCCAGGGCGCTGATGGACGCGGCCCCCGGCGCTGAAGCCCCCGTGTGGATCATGCCGATTCTCGAGACGGCACTCGGAATCGAGAACGCGTTCGAGATCGGCACGTCCTCTCCGGCCGTCGCCGCGCTCACTATCGGCCTTGAGGACTACACGGCGGACCTTGGCGTCCGGAAGACCCTGGATGGCGCAGAGTCGCTCTACGCACGCACGAGGCTCGTCAACGCCGCGGCCGCAGCCGGAATCCAGGCCATCGATTCCGTGTTCGGGGATGTGGGAGACGAAGAGGGCCTCCGGGCCTGGGCCCGACGGTCGCGATCGCTCGGGTTCGAGGGGATGGGGTGCATCCATCCGCGGCAAGTGAGACCGATCCATGAAGCCTTCGCGCCCTCCCCTGCCGAGATCGAGAAGGCGCTCAAGATCGTGGCGGCTTTCGAGGAAGCGGAGTCCATGGGACTCGGTGTCGTCAGCCTCGGCACGCGCATGGTCGACCCACCCGTCGTGCTGCGGGCCCAGAGGCTGGTGGCCGTGGCGCGCAAAGCGGGTCTCATCGAGGAGACGGAATCATGAGCGGGGACCGTGACCGTAGCGTGGAGCTGGCCGAGAACGCGGTCGGGCGGCGGGTGCCCACCGTCGTCAACGGACGGCCGGCCCGGCCCTTCGGCGGCGTCGCCGAGCCTGCTCCGGCCGGCGCGAAGCACGGACCGCCGATCCGCTCCGCGGCCCACTACCCGGTGGACGGAGACAAGCGACTTCCGGACCTCAAGACCGCGCTGGAACGCTGCGGGCTGGCGGACGGGATGACCATCTCCACGCATCACCACCTTCGAAACGGTGACCAGGTGGCGGTGGCGGCGCTACAGGCCGCGGCCGACCTCGGCGTCCGGGACCTCATGTGGTTCCCGAGCGCTTCGTTCCCGTGCCACGAGCCCGTGATCGACCTGATGGAGCGAGGGGTCGTGCACCACATCGAGGGCTCGATGAACGGTCCTCTCGGAGCCTACTGCTCTCACGGCCGGATGCGCGGGCTCGGGGTACTTCGTTCGCACGGTGGCCGCTGGCAGGCCATCCAGGACGGCGAGGTTCACATCGACCTGGCCGTCATCGCCGCGCCGACCGCCGATGCGTTCGGTAACGCCGACGGGTCGCACGGCCCCTCAGCGTGCGGCTCGCTGGGGTTCGCCCTCGCCGACTCGATCTACGCCGATCACGTGATCGTGGTCACCGATCACCTGGTCCCGTTTCCGTGCGTACCCTGGCAGATCCAGGGAAACAACGTGGACTACGTGGTGGAGGTCGACTCGATCGGCGACCCGGGGAAGATCGTCTCCGGGACGACCGTGGTCACCAGGAGTCCGGACCGTCTGCTGATCGCCGAGTACGTCGCCCGCTTCCTGCGCGACGCGGGCATCATGAGGGACGGTTTTTCCTTCCAGGCCGGAGCCGGCGGGATCGCGCTGGCCTTCGTCGGATACATCCGCCAGATGATGATCGACGCCGGGGTGAAGGCCCGTTTCGTGCGCGGGGGTTCCACCAGCTATCTCGTGGATCTACTGGACGCGGGACTGACGGAGTACATCCTCGACGGACAGACCTTCGACCTGGCCGGGGTCCGATCAATCGGCGAGGATCCCCGCCACGTAGCCACCTCTCCTTTCACGTCGTACAACTATCACGGCAAGGGCAACTTCGCTTCGATGGTGGACGCCGTAGTCCTCGGGGCTACCGAAGTGGACGTGAACTTCAACGCCAACGTCGTCACGCATTCGGACGGCATGCTGCTTCACGGTATCGGCGGCTGGCAGAACTGCCTCTTCTCCGGCTGCACGATCCTCGCCGTCCCCTCCTTCCGCGATCGCATCCCGGTGATCGTGGACGAGGTGACGACCGTTACGGGGCCCGGCGAGCTCATCGACGTCATCGTCACCGAGCGGGGCATCGCGGTGAACCCCCTGAGAGCGGACCTGCTGGAAGCGCTGAAGGCATCGGACCTCCCCGTGCGCCCGATCGAGGAAATCAAGGAGGAAGTGGAGACCCTCGTAGGCGGTCCCCCTTCGCGCCCCCGGCTTGGCGACGATCCGGTGGCCGTCATCAAGTGGGTGGACGGCACGGTCATCGACACGGTGTGGCAGGTCCCGGAGGAGAGCGAGCCCCGGTGATCGAGCGTCCGAACTCCAAGGCCGTGGATCGAAAGCGTCGACTGGCGCTGCCTGCGTCCGATCTTCCCCTCCGCGATGCGGGCAGCCGGGTCGCAGATTTCGAGGAGGCGTACCGAGCGTGGGACCTGGAAACCGCCCGCGCCGAGGCGGAGCGCTGCATTCAATGCCCGGCCGCGCCGTGCGTGAAGGCCTGTCCGGTCGGGAACGACATACCGTACGCCCTGTGGCTGCTGGAACACGGAGACGTGGCGGGCTCCGCCGCCGTGTTTCGGGACACGAGCACAATGCCCGAGATCTGCGGACGCGTGTGCCCACAGTCCGAGCTGTGCGAAGGTGTTTGTCCGTACACGAAACAGGGACGTCCTCCGGTCCCGATCGGCCGCCTCGAGGCGTTCGTCGCCGACCGATCGCCCCCGACCGCGCCCACGCCCGTCCCTCCCTCCGGGCACAAGGCGGCAGTCGTCGGCGCCGGCCCCGCGGGACTCACCGTGGCCGAGATCCTGGCGCGCCGGGGTCACGCGGTCACGGTGTTCGACGCCTGGCCGGCCCCCGGCGGCGTGCTCCGGTACGGAATCCCGACGTTCAAAATGTCTCACCGGCTGGTGTCCGAGCTCGAGGAGCGCCTCACAGCGCTCGGCGTCGAATTCGTTCCCGACACATTCGTGGGCAGCGATCCCTCGGTCGACGACCTGTTCGGGCGAGGGTTCGAGACCGTCTTCCTCGGAATCGGTGCGGGGGTGTATCGAGAGTCGTCCCTGCAGGGTGCCGACCTGCCGGGAGTGCACCAGGCCACGCCTTTCCTGGTGCGGGCCAACGTGGAGAAGACCCTCCGGCCGGAAGACCTAGCCGAAGCCGCGAGCGCGGGACGTCGAGTGGCCGTCATCGGGGGAGGCGACACCGCGATGGACTGTGTGCGGACGGCGCTGCGCCTCGGCGCCGAAGAGGTGACCTGCTGGTACCGGCGGACCGAGGAGGAGATGCCGGGCAACCCCAGGGACAGAGAACTGGCCCGGCAGGAAGGAGCGAGATTCCGGTGGCTCGCGCAGCCAGTTCACTTCCGGCCGGACGCCGACGGGCGCCTCGCCTTCATGGACTGTGTCGAGATGGCGCTCGGCGAGCCCGATGACTCGGGCCGGCGCCGGCCGGTTCCCGTCGAGGGGTCCGGGTTCACGGCGGAGGTGGATACCGTGATTCTGGCCCTCGGCTATGGCGGCGACGTGGACTCGGTCCAGAGCGTTCCGGACCTGGACGCAGGCGGATCCGGCCTCATTCGCATTGACGAGGAGACGGGCTCCACCAGTCGCGAGGGCGTGTTCGCCGGCGGAGACGCCGTCCTTGGGCCGGCCCTGGTGGTGACGGCCGTGGCCCAGGCGCGGCGGGCCGCTCTCGCGATGCACGAACAAATGATGGCGGACGCGAGGCTGGAGCCCGCTGCATCCTGGGGCGTGTGTTGAGTAGCGCGGCGTCCCACGAGACCGGGTCGGAACCTATCGCCCTCGTCATCAACCCCGGCTCGACCTCCACGCGGATCGCCCTCTACCGCGGCGCCGAGAGCCTCGCGGAGCAAGAGATGATGCACCCGGAAGGCGCGGCACCGGGCGCTCCGAGCCCGTCCGCGTATCTGGATGACCGCCTGCGGGCCGTTCGCCTGTTCCTCGAGCGTTCGCCGGTTGCTCCGGGCGATCTCGCGACGGTGGTGGGCCGCGGCGGACTGCTGCGCCCGCTGGAGGGAGGCGTGTACCGGATCAACGACTCGATGCTGAGGGACGCGAGCGCCGCCCTCCAGGGCCAACATCCCTCCAACCTGGGGTGCCTTCTCGCAGACGCCGTTGCGCGTCCGCTCGGGCTCCCGGCCTACGTGGTGGATCCGGTATCGGTGGATGAGAGCGAGGAGCTGGCCGCGTACTCGGGCCTCGCAGGTATCCGCCGCCGCACGCTGTCGCACGCCCTCAGCGTGCACGCCTGTGCCCGGACTCACGCCCGCGAAGCAGGCCGGGACGTCGGTGAGATGAACTTCGTGGTGGCACACCTGGGCGGGGGCATTTCCGTCTGCCCGGTCCGTGGCGGCCGGATCGTGGACGCCAACAACGCGGTGAGCGAGGGTCCTTTCTCGCCGCAGCGCAGTGGAGGACTGCCGCTGCAAGAGCTGTTCGACTTCGTGTTCTCGGGCGGCCACGACCTGGACCGCCTCAGGGAGTTGACCACTCGGGAGGGAGGCCTGTTCTCGTACCTCGGGACGGCCGACGCCCGTGAGGTGGAGCGGCGCATCGCCGAAGGGGACGGGGAGGCCGAGAGAGTCTACCGGGCCATGGCGTACCAGATCGCAAAGGAGATCGGAGCCATGGCCACGGTCCTGGAGGGGCGAGTGGACGCAGTACTGCTCACCGGAGGCCTAGTTCGGTCGGAGATGCTCATCCGATGGATCACGGAGCGCGTCGAGTTCGTCGCGCCGGTCCACGTGCTGCCGATACAGGAGATGCAGGCCATGGCGACGCGAGCGCTGGCGGTTCTGCGGGGCGACGAACCCGAGCTCGGGTATTGAGAGGCGGAGTGGCCGTGACTGACGTTCAGGGGACCCGGGAGCTGCTCACCGGCAACGAAGCCATCGCGGAGGGAGCGAGGGCGGCAGGGGCGCTGTTCGCGTCCGCCTACCCGGGCACCCCGAGCACCGAGATCCTGGAGTCGATCGCCCGGCGTGGCGACGTGCGCGTGCAGTGGGCTCCGAACGAGAAGGTGGCCTACGAGGTCGCGTGCGGCGTGTCGCTCGGAGGCGGACGGGCCCTGTGCGCCATGAAGCACGTAGGCGTGAACGTGGCTGCGGACCCGTTGTTCAGCTCTTCGTATTCCGGGGTCAACGGCGGCCTCATTCTCGTGTCCGCCGATGATCCGGCCATGCATTCCTCGCAGAACGAGCAGGACAACCGGCACCTGGCGAGGGCCGCCAAGGTGGCTCTTCTCGAGCCGTCCGACAGCCAGGAGGCATTCGACTTCGTAGCGCTGGGGTTCGAGATCTCAGAACGCTTCGACACGCCGGTCATGCTGCGGGTGACCACCCGGATCTGTCACTCCATGTCCCCCGTCGAGATCGACCTCTCGGCGTCGTACGAGCCGGTCCTGCGCGGCAGCTACCAGCGGAACTTCCAGAAGAACGTCCTGCTCCCCGCCAACGCCAGACTTCGGCACGAGTCGGTGGAGGAGAGACTCGCACTCCTGGAAGAGTTCGGAGAGGGCGAGCGCGCCTTGAACCGCATCGAGTGGGGTGACCGGACGATCGGAGTGGTGACCAGCGGCGTGGCCTACCAGTACGTGAGAGAGGTCCTCCCCGATGCTTCGATTCTCAAGCTGGGACTCACCAACCCGCTTCCCCGGCGACTGATACGCGAGTTCGCGGGCGGGGTGAACGAGCTGTACGTGGTGGAGGAGCTCGACCCGTTCCTGGAGGAGCAGGTCCGGGCGCTGGGACTTCACCCCGTCGGCAAGGAGATCTTCCCGATCACGGGGGAGCTGGACCCCGATCGTGTCGCGCGCGGCTTCGGACTCGAAGTCGCAGGCAGGGGAGTCGAGCCGATCGAGACCGCTCTGCCGCCTCGCCCGCCCGTTCTGTGCGCGGGCTGCGGCCACAGGGGCGTGTTCTACACCCTGTCGCGGATGGGCGTCGCGGTCACCGGGGATATCGGCTGCTACACGCTGGGCGCGCTTCCGCCACTGGAGGCGATGGACGCCTGCCTGTGCATGGGCGCCAGCGTGGGCATGGCACAAGGGATGGAGATCGCGCTACGGGCCGGAGGCGACGACCGCCCGGTGGTGGGCGTGATCGGCGATTCGACCTTCGTCCACAGCGGGATCACCGGACTGGTGAACGCGGTCTACAACGGAGGCGCCGGAACTACGCTCCTTCTCGACAATGGCACGACGGCCATGACCGGGCATCAGGATCACCCAGGAACCGGGGTGACCGCCGAGGGAGACTCGACCATCAGCCTCGATTACGTCGCGGTCTGCCGAGCCGTCGGCGTGCGGCGTGTGCGCGAGGTCGACCCCTACGATCTCGAGGCGCTCGAAGAGGCCATCCGCGAGGAGCTGGCTGCCGGGGAGCCATCGGTGATCGTGTGCCGGGCCGTGTGCCGGCTGGTGGATCGCGCCCCGATCGCCAGCCCCGCCGAGCTGGAGATCGAATGCCCCGGGTGCGGCACGTGCTTCGAGCTGGGCTGTCCGGCGCTCGATGGATCGAGCGGCCAGGCGGTGATCGACCCCTCCGTGTGCTGCGGGTGTGCCCTATGCGTGCAGCTCTGCCCGTTCTGTGGACTGCGCATCCACGGTCATGGGGCCGCGGCGCTGGAGCCCGCCTGATGAAGGCCCGGAACGTGTTCCTCACGGGCGTGGGAGGACACGGCGTCCTGGCGGTGAGCCGAGTGATCGCGGAGGCGGCCCTGGCCGCCGGATTCGACGTGAGGCGCAGCGAGGTACACGGGATGTCCCAGCGTGGCGGAAGCGTCGTAAGCCAGGTCCGCTACGGCACGTCCGTTCACTCGCCCCTGATTCCCCGGGGCGGAGCGGACATCCTGGTGTCGCTCGAGCTTCTCGAAGCCGTGCGCCACCTGGGCGCACTTCGACGGGACGGGGTCCTTCTTGCCAACGAGCAGCGCATCACGCCCGCGCCGCTCGGGGGCCTCGCCGTGGAGTACCCGGAGGATCCGCGGGGGCTGTGCGAGGCACGAGTCGAGCGGGCGATCTTCCTTCCAGCGGTGGATCGAGCGAGGGCGCTGGGCAACGAAAAGGCGGCGAACATGGTGATGCTCGGCGCGTTCTCCGTCCTCGAGCCGGAGATCACCGAACCCGTGTGGCTCGCAACGATCGCCGGAGCGTTCCGACCCCGGTTCCGGGAGCTCAACGTCGCGGCGTTCGGATGCGGCCGCGAGATTGCCGGTGGCAGTCCGGTGGTGCAGGTGGAGCCGTGATTCGCTCGCTGTCCGACCTGCGGGCCCGGGCGGCCGAGGGAAGACCTCGCACCCTGGCGGTGGCCGACCCAACCGGGGAGCCGACGCTGCGGGCCGTCGCCGAGGCCCGGCGAGCGGGCATCGCGCACTCCGTTCTGGTCGGAGATGAGGATCGAATTCGGGAGAGCCTCGAGCGGCTCGGGATCGGCGCTAACGGGTTCGACATCGTCGCAGCTAGGGACGAGGAAGAGACGGCGCGCCTGGCTGTGCGCCTGGTGCGCTGCGGCGCCGCGGACGTCCTGGTGAAAGGCTCGCTCACGACCTCGGTCCTCATGCGCGCCGCGCTGGACCGGGAGGACGGGCTTCGCTCCGGACGCATCCTCAGTGACGTATTCCTGTTTCCGTTCGGCCCCTCCGCGGACTCGAGGCTGGTGGGGATCACAGACGGGGGAGTCACCCCACGGCCAACCCTCGACCAGAAGGCCCAGATCCTGGTCAATGGCGTGCGGATGTTTCATGCCCTCGGTGTGGAGCGACCCCGGGCTGCAGTCCTCGCCGCGGTCGAGAAGCCCAGCGCCACGTTCCCGGCCAGCGAACACGGGCAGCTGCTCCAACGCATGTGGGAAGCTGGCGAATTCGAGGACTGTGTGGTGGGCGGACCCCTGGCCATGGACCTGGCCCTTTCCCCCGAGGCCGCGCGCCTGAAGGGCGTGCGCTCCCCCGTCGAAGGCGCCGCCGACCTCCTCGTGTTCCCTTCTCTGGAGGCGGCCAACATCACGGCGAAGGCGATCGAATACACGGTTCCCGTCGAGCCGGCCCATGCGGTGGTCGGCGGAACGGCTCCCATACTCATACCGTCCCGTGCCGAGTCGGCACAGGCCCGTCTTAACGCTATCGCCTTGGGGTGCTGGCTGATCGGGGGAGAGTCGTGAAATGGTGAGCGCCGGGAGGGCGCTTCCGGGGCACTGACCGGCTCTTTTCCTTGAAAGTGCTCCCGCGTGCGGCCCGAGTAACGCCGCTCCCGGCCTCGGTCCTACCCGGGGTGCAAGGGTGGAGCCACGGCTGGTCCGCCCGGCCCGTGGAGGATGCTCGGGGGTGTGAGGCTCGATCTTCGGAACCCTCGCGGTTGCCGTAATCCCCTCTCACACATGCGCTTGAAGGGAAGTGTCTTCGGGAAGCGCTTCCACGTGCTTCCGTAGGTCGCCGAGCTGCAACCGTGGCATGCGACCCTCCCAGCGGTGCCCGGCTCGGGCTTTCTGGTCGACCGCAGGGCATTTCGCCACGCGGGGTTTCGCCCCCGGCAGGAACGCGCACGGCGGCTTGTGGGAGACGAGGGGTTTCACGTATCTACGGCCATGCCAAGCTCGATCTCCAAGAAGCTAGACCGGGATATCCTGCGCCTTGCCCTTCCGGCGCTCGGCGCCCTCGCGGCGGACCCGCTTGTGTCCATGGTGGACACCGTCTTCGTCGGCCGGCTCGGGGTGGTCCCGCTGGCTGCGCTCGGCGTGAACACGGCGATCTTCGCGCTCTCCTTCGTCGTCTTCAACTTCCTGGCATACGGAACGACCCCCATGGTCGCGCGGGCGGTGGGCAGAGGCGACCGGACCGCCGCCGGGGACGTGGTCATGCAGGCCCTGCTCCTCGCTGCGCTGGTCGGCGGCGGCGCCACGCTGCTTCTCGAGGTGCTCGCCGTACCGATCGTGACGCTCATGGGAGCGGGGCCGGACCTGCGGGAGCCGGCCCTCGAGTACCTCCGAATCCGGGCCCTGGCCGGAGCCGCCGTGCTGTTCGTGACCGCCGGACACGGAGCCTTCCGGGGCTACCAGGACACACGCACACCGTTGCTGGTAACCCTGGGCCTCAACGCCGTGAACCTGGTACTGGACCCCCTGTTCATCTTCGTTCTGGGCTGGGGCCTCAGGGGCGCCGCTCTGGCAACACTCGTGGCGCAATGGTTTGGCGCGCTCTGGTTCATCCACCTGCTTCTCCGGACGCGCCGAGAAGAGCTGGGCATCGTTCCGAGGCTGCCCCGGCTGGCCGAGATCCGCCCGTTCCTGAGGGTCGGCGGCGAATTGGCCCTGAGAACGCTGGCGCTCATCGGAACGCTCACCCTCGCCACGGCGATCGCGACCCGTGTCGGTACTGTGGAAGTGGCGGCCCACCAGGTCGCGACGCAGGTCTGGCTGCTCCTGGCGATGATCGTGGATTCTCTGGCCGTGGCGGCCCAGGCGATGGTGGCCGGCTTTCGAGGCGCCGGTGACCCTGCCATGGCCCGTCGAGCATCGAATCGGCTCCTGGTCTGGGGCCTCGCCTCCGGACTCGTGCTCGGCGGGATCTTCTACCTGCTCGCGCCGGTCCTCCCACGGGCATTCACGAACGAGCCGGAGGTTCTTGCGGCGGTGGCCGGTATCTTCCCATTCATAGTGGCCATGCAGCCCCTCAACGCGATCGTTTTCGTGTGGGATGGGGTCTTCATGGGAGCGGAACAGTTCCGTTTCCTGGCGGTCCAGATGGGGCTGGCGGCTGCCTGCGCCGCCCTGATACTGCTGCTCGTTCTGCCCATGGGATGGGGGCTCGCGGGAGTCTGGTGGGGAATCGTAGCGCTCATGGTCGTCCGGGCGCTGTCGCTCGGCCTTCGGTACCGCGATGCGAGGTTGCTTTCGACTCACCCGTAGACGAGATTGAGTTTCATTCTAAACTGAGCCGCGAATCGGAGACGTGCCAACCACGATCGAGATCCCGGCGGCGGAGTGCTCCATCGTCTTGGTGGGGAATCCGAACGTCGGCAAGAGCCTGCTCTTCCGGAACCTCACCCGGCGCTACGTCACCGTGTCGAATTACCCCGGCACGACGGTGGAGCTCGTGCGCGCGCGCGCATCGTTCAACGGGATCGAGCAGGAGGTCGTCGACACTCCGGGCCTGAACGACCTGTCCCCGCGCAGCGACGAGGCGAAGGTCACGCGGGGCTTGCTCGAGGAAAACCCGGCCGCGACGATCGTACAGGTCGCGGATGCCAAGAACCTCAGGCGAGCCCTGCTTCTCACGCTTCAGCTGATAGAGCTGCAGCGACCGATGGTCCTCGTGCTCAACATGTACGATGAGCTCGAGGCGCGCGGCGGCCGCGTCGATGCGGATCGTCTCGGCGAGATCCTCGGCATCCCGGTGGTGATCACGGTCGCCCCGAGGAACGAGGGCACGGAAGATCTCGTTGCGGCCCTGGCGCGGGCCCGGGTGCCGGACCGCCAGATCCTTCACCTGGGGCCTCCCACGCAAGTCGAGACGGTGGCCGGCCCGCAGCCGCAGCTGAGCGGAGCGCAGGATCGGCTCTCTCGGGTCAACGACATCATCGCCGAGACCTACGCGATCGATCAGCCCAAGGGTGCGCCGTTCGGAGTCCGCCTCGGATTCTGGGCGATGCACCCGGTTAAGGGAATGGCGTTTCTGGCCGCCATACTGCTCACCGTGTTCTGGTTCGTCGGGTTGTTCGGGGCGGGAACGCTGGTCGACGCTCTGGAGATCGCGGGCTTCGAGCAGCGCGTGAGCCCGCTTGCCATAAAGGGAACGGATGCGCTGCTTCCCTTCCCGCACGAGCACGTTGTGGAGAGCGTCCCGTACACGATGTCTCTGCCCGTGTCCCCGGCCCACGAGCTCGAGCTGAACACGTTCGACCGGCAGGTCACCCGGCCGGCGTACAGCATTCCCGAGGGCGCCGACCTGAGCGCGTGGCAGTCGTTCCTGCGTCTCGTCCACGATTTCCTCGTAGGTCCTTTTGGTCAGATCACCATGGCGCTCAGCTACGCCTTCGCCATCGTGCTACCCATCGTCACCATCTTCTTCTTCGTGTTCAGCATCCTCGAGGACTCCGGCTACTTCGCGAGGATGTCGATCATGCTGAACCGCGCCTTCCGCGTGATGGGTTTGAACGGGAAGGCCGTGCTGCCGATGATCCTGGGCCTGGGCTGCGTAACCATGGCGACGATGACCACGCGCATCCTGCAAACCCGGAAAGAGCGGCTGGTCACTACCATGCTCCTGGCCCTCGCCGTTCCCTGCTCCGCCCAGCTCGGCGTGCTCCTGGCGTTGATGGCGGCCCTCACACCGACGGGCGCCATGGTGTGGCTGGCGTTGATGGCGGGTGTGCTGCTGGCCGTGGGCTGGCTGTCCGCGCGCGTGTTCCCCGGACAGACGAGCGATTTCATACTCGAGATTCCGCCGATGCGCAAGCCGCAAATCGGCAACGTCCTGGTCAAGACAGGCACCCGGCTGGACTGGTACCTCCGCGAGGTCATTCCGGTCTTCGCCGTGGGCACAGCCGTGCTGTTCGTGATGGACCGACTGAATCTCCTGACGCGAATCTCGACGTGGGCGGAGCCGCTGGTTTCCGGTTGGCTGGGTCTGCCAGCCGACATGTCGAACGCGTTCCTGGTCGGCTTCATGCGCCGGGACTTCGGGGCTGTGTACGTCCTCGACGCGGTCAGCGGCCCCAACCCGCTGCTCAACCCTCACCAGATCCTGGTGGCCATGGTGACGATCACGCTGTTCATGCCTTGCTTCGCCACCCTCCTGATCATCGCCAAGGAGCACGGCAAGGGTGTCGCCGCAGGCATGGTGGCGTTCATCTTTCCCTTTGCTCTCTTCGTCGGCGGAATCGTGAACCACGTGGGACGATGGCTCCAGACTATCTGACGTGCCCGATGTGCGGCTTCGAGTTCGAGCGCACGGATACCCTGTGCGCGCACGGATGTCCGCTGGGATCTCTGTGTCACCTGGTCCGGTGTCCCGCGTGCGAGTACGAGTTCCCTGAGACGCCGCCGGCGGTGTCCTTCGTGAAGCGGCTGTTCCGCAGGCGCCTTCCGACCGTGGCCGGTCTCCCGCCAGGTGTGCGCACGGCAGCCGAGCTTCGGCCCGGACAGAAGGCCACGGTGCTGTGCCTGGGATCCACGGTCACGGATCGCCACCGCACGCTGACCGTCTACGGCCTCGGCCCGGATGCGGAGATCACCCTCGTGCAGCACCAGCCCGCCTGCGTCATCCGGATCGGCGAGACGGAGCTGGCGATCGACGAGGAGATCGCTCGCGATATCCTCGTGCAGCCGATCGAGACCGGGCCCGAATCCGCCGCAGAGCCTGCGGGCGAGCCCTCCGCCGTCTAGTCTCAAGCCCGGTGAGGAACCGGGACCAGGCGGGGTCGGTTGCTTCACTGGAGCCTGGAGGTGGCGGGCTGACCGCCGCTGACGTTAGAGGACGCGTGAGATGAGCTGGCACACCCTGACGATCATTCAAGCCGGACTCGGCGACGCGCTGGCATCCCAGCCGCTGCTGGCCATCGGCATCCTGTTCGGGGCCGGCGTGCTCACCAGCCTCACCCCCTGCATCTACCCGATGATCCCGATCACCGTGGGCGTCATCTCGGGGAGTGCGGGCGAGGACGCCCCTCGTTCGCGCGTGATCGGCCTGACGTTGGCCTACGTAACGGGCCTCGCGCTCCTGTACGCGGTGGCCGGACTGATCGCCGGGCTGAGCGGTCAGCTGTTCGGAACGCTGGCGGCCAGCGTCTGGGCGCGGCTCCTGGTAGCCGCCCTCCTCGCCCTGTTCGGCCTCGCCATGCTCGACGTCTTCCCGGTCAGCGCGCCACGCCGGCTGGTCGAGTGGGCCGGCAGCCTGCGGGGCGGTTCGTATCCGGCGGTGTTCGCGCTCGGCGCTACCTCGGGTCTCGTGGCGGCGCCGTGCGGCGCGCCCGCGTTCGCGGCCGTGCTCACCTGGGTCTCGACCACTGGAAGCGCCTGGCTCGGCTTCCTGTACCTGTTCGTCTTCGCGCTTGGCATGACCGCGCTGCTGTTCATCGTCGGGGTCTCGACCGGCGCGGCCAGCCGGCTGCCCAGGGCCGGTTCGTGGACCGTCTGGGTCAAGAAAGGCGCCGGCGTGCTTCTGCTCGGGATGGCGGCTTACTACGTCTACCAGGCCTGGCTGGTCTGGTGAGGGATACGATCATGGTGACAAGACTCCTTGTGCTCACAGCGCTGGCAGGACTATCGAGCTCCTTGCCCGCTGCGGTCACCGCCCAGGAGACGCGAATCGGAATCGAGCGCGGAACCGTTCCCGCCGGTCCCGTCCTCGCCGATATCGCTGGCGGCGAGGTGGATCTCGCGCAGCACATCGGTAGCGGGCCCGTCCTGCTGGAGTTCTGGGCCACCTGGTGCGAAAACTGCGAGGCACTTCACCCGCAGATGCTGGAAGCTCACGAGCGCTACGTCGACCGACTGGCGTTCTACGCCGTCGCCGTCGCCGTGGGCCAGTCCGAGCGACGGGTGAGGCGGCACCTGGAGGACCATCCGGTGCCGTACCCCACCCTGTGGGACGCCCGGGGCGAAGCCGTCCGCGCGTTCGAGACCCCCGCGACCTCCTACATCGTCATCCTGGACGCATCAGGACGAGTCGTGTATACCGGCCTCGGGCGCGATCAGGACATCGACGACGCCATCCGTACGTCGCTCGGCCTCGAACCCGGCTAGTCGGAGTCCCGCGGAGGCAAGAGCTCGTCGAGAGCGCGGCCCAACTCTTCGTACGCCGTTGGATCGACCTCCCGAAACGGCGTGGCGCGCCACGCGATCCGGCCCTCGGGGTCGATGACGAACACGTTGCGGCTTCTTGCAGCGCCGTAGCGTTTTCCTACCTCACCTCCCGGATCGCTCGCGAACACGAACGGGAATTCTGCGTCACGGGCCCAGGATGCCTGGTCTTCCACAGCGTCACCGTTCATGGCGATGAGAACCACGTCCCGGCCGCCCCGAAACAGACTTGCGTACTGATCACGGTACGCTTCCATCTGAATCGTTCAGCCAGGGGTCCTTACTCTGTAGAAGAACGCCAGCACGACTGTCTTCCCGCGGTACTCGCTCAACCGGACCGCGTCGCGGAGCACTCCGAAACGCGTAGCGCCAGCCACCTCGAAGTCCGGGGCCTGAGCGCCCACCTGCAGCGGTTCGCCGCCCTGCGCACACGCGGACGCGGGCCATGCAAAGGCGAGTGCAGCGAGAAGGTAGGTGAATCGTCTGAACATCGATTTCCCTTCGTACGGAGGAGTCCGATCTATCTGCCTGCGGGTGAATCTAGGCACCGGGAGACGGTATCGCACGAGCATACCGGCGTTGAAACCGCTTGGACGCGGGCCACGTAGGACCATTGCATAGCGGGTCCGCGAGGCGTTCAACCCTTCGGGGCCGATGGGCGTCTAACGCGTGAGACCTCTCTCAGGACGGCGACGAAACGCGGGGGCGGAATAATGGAGAACGGGACACCGCTGATCCAGCTGGCGGGCGTGCAGAAGGTCTTCTACACGGACGAGATGGAGACGCACGCGCTGGCGGACATTCACCTGGAGATCCGGGACGGGGAGTTCGCGGAGGTGATGGGGCCGTCGGGGTGTGGCAAGTCCACGCTGCTCTCGCTGGTCGGTCTGCTGGACACGCCCACCGAGGGCGACTACTGGCTGG
>CAJIAC010000157.1_pt1 | contig 39234 bp, 32 predicted proteins | sample 9198961 | NCBI WGS metagenome assembly CAJIAC01 (sample SAMEA7708276, study PRJEB35096) | sediment metagenome | biome: marine neritic benthic zone biome [ENVO:01000025]; feature: sediment [ENVO:00002007]; material: shallow marine sediment [ENVO:03000034] sea grass bed [ENVO_01000059] ... | reverse complement strand
TTATCAGTACAGTCCTCCGGCGCATGGAGCTGCCGGCCGAGACGCTCCTCGACGAAGACGTCGCTCTCGAGGCGGCCGTCAGGGAAGGGATCAAGGCCGTCGTTGCGGGCGACGTGGCGAGTGTCGCCGGGGGCTATGTGCTCACCGCCCGCCTCGTGGCTGCGGAGTCTGGGCAGGACCTGATCAACCTCCGCGAATCGGCAGCGGATTCCACGAAGGTACTGGAGACGATCGACCGTCTATCGCGACGCATGCGCGAGCGCATGGGAGAGTCACTGGGGTCGATCCGGGCGAGCGCGCCGCTCGAACGCGCGACTACGACCTCGCTCGAGGCCCTGCGGAAGTACTCGCAGTCCCTGACGGCCATCGACACGGGTGACCAGGACCTCGGCCAGTCCCTGCTTCGCGAGGCGATCGACATCGATTCGACGTTCGCGATGGCCTGGCGCAAGCTGTCTGTCCTGCACCAATCGATGGGAGACGACGCAGCGGCCCGCGAGGCCGCGACGCGCGCCTACGAGCTGCGCGACCTGCTCACTGATCGGGAACGGTACATCACCATCGGCACGTATAACTCCCAGGTCACGAACGATGTCGACGCGGGCATCACCGCCTACCGGAGCCTGCTCGACCAGTATCCGAACGACGCCTGGGCTCTGAACAACCTGGCGCTCCTGTACTACGACCAGGGCAACATGGACGGGGCCACCGAACTCCTGGAGCGGGCCATCCAGCTGGATACGTATTCTCCGAATGCCTACATCAACCTGGCCGGAGGTCTGCACTGGCTCGGGGCCCGAGATTCAGCCCACGCGGTGATCGACTTGCTCGAGGAGAAGTTCCCGGGTCAGCCCTGGGTGTACAGGGTTCGTTCGGGGATGTATGCGGCCGAGTGGGATTACGACCGCGCGCAGGACGAGGTGGACCTCCTCATGCGCAGCGGCAGCACGTCCGGCCGCCGCTGGGCTCTGCAGAGCCAGGCCGCGATCGACCTCGCGGAGGGCAGGCTGACGCTTGCCAAACGCCGATGGCAGGACTCGCGCCAGGAGGAGGATCCGCTTGGCCTGGCGATGTGGCAGGCCTGGGCCGAGTTGCAGGTCCGACAGCAGAGGGTCAGCGCTGCTCGCAGCCTCGACGAAGTCCTGGCGAGCGCGAGTGTTGTGGACACGATCGACGGAAGCCTGGATCGGGCGTTCTTCTACGCCGCTGCCGGCCGTCCGGATGAGGCCCGCTTCTGGCTTGCCGCAGAGAGACGGGCCAGCAACGCGTACTCGTCCCAGCCGGCGCCGCTGCGCGCCGGGCAGGACGCCTGGTTCGAGGGTGTCGCAGCGTATGGGGAGGGGAAGTTCTCGGACGCGGTGAGGCACCTGCGACAGGCCGAAGCGGACTACGACTCCTTCTATCCGGACCTAGGGACCCGCCTGGTCAGCTGGGACCTGGCCCGGGCGTTCGATGGGGCTGGAATGGCCGACTCGGCCATCGTCCGCTACGAGATGTTCCTCGGATACGGGGATATCCTCGAGGTCCACCGGCAGGCCCGCGAGTACCCGATCACCCTGATCCGCCTCGCCGAACGGTTTGACGAGCGCGGCGATCTGGAGCAGGCGGCCGGCTACTACGGCCGGTTCGTCGAGTTGTGGGCCGATGCCGATCCGGATCTCAGGCCCCGGGTCGAGGCGGCGCAGGCTCGTCTCGACGAGATCGTGCGGGAGCGCGGATGATGGCCGGGTGGCTACCGGCGGCTTGGATGCTGGCGCTCGCGACACGGCCCCGAAGGGACTGATCCTCGGCCCGCGGTAGGACGGGCGCGGCACCAGGCATCTCATTACATTCATCCCATGACGAGGCTCCCGCCGGTGCCGAAGCGCCCGGATGTGTTCGGGTCGCGCGTTCCACGGCTCTCGACCTGTCTTCTCGCGGGTTTGTTCACCGTGACGAGCTCCGGGCTGGTGCTTGCGCAGGATGCCTCATCCGAGGCGCCGCCGGCGGCCGGCTCGGAGACGGTCCGCCGCCCCAACGCCAACGACGCGCTCGACGCCACCCCGTGGTCCGTGATGGCCTTCAAGGGCTGGTCCAACTATCACACGCTCGGTCGTACGGTCCGGTTCATCTGGGACTACGTCGGGGAGGACGTGTACGGGGTGGACGTGACCTACACGATCTCACCGGAGACGGGATTCGGACGGTTCTGGGACCGGATCCTGGCCACCCGCTTCCAGCTCGGGGGCAAGCTCAACGCCCGGGCTCAGCAGTCGGGCGTTTGGATTCCCGAACTCAGCGCCTACTTCGCGCTGCGGTGGCGCCGGCTGCCCTGGAACCACATCGTCGCGACCTCGTTTTCGATCGGCGAGGGCCTGTCGTATGCGGTCCGGGTTCCGGACTCGGAGATCATCACGACCGAGGTCGGGGGCACGAGTCGGCTCATGAACTACCTGATGCTGGAGATGACGCTCGCCGTGCCATCACTGCCGTACGTCCAGCTGGTCGGACGCATCCACCACCGCTCGGGCATGTTCGGGGTGTTCGGAGACGCCCAGGAATCGGGCTCCAACGCGGTGGGATTGGGAATCCGCGTGCACATGTAGGACCGGTCTCCCGCCCGTGACCCGCCGCCGACGAATTCAGACCCAGCTCGCGTGTATACTGAGTCGATGACACGCCACTGACCGGAGGAGCAAATGAACGACCGTCCTGAGCTATGGCTGCACGAGGAAGTCCTGCTTCTGGCTCTGAAGGACGAGAAGGGTACACCCTATTCGAGCATGTACTCGTACGCGCTCGGCGGGGGAATGCTGGCCGACCTGCTTCTTTCGGGCCGATTCATCCTGGAGGAGAAGCCGCGCAAGAAGCCGCTCAAGCCGGGGAAGAAGCCGAGCTACCTGGTCGCCGTGGACAACCCCAAGCCCCTCTCCGACCCCATCCTGGACGAGTGCCTGCACCGGGTTTCGACCTCCAAGAAGGCTCGCTCGCCGCAGGAGTGGGTCACCCGCTTCGCGCAGCTGAAAGACCTGAAGCGCCGGATCGCCGTGAGCCTGTGCCGGAAGGGAATCCTGCGCGAGCGAGAAGACCGGATCCTGGTGCTGTTCCGGCGTACCGCCTACCCGACGCTGGACGGAGCGCCCGAGCGACGCGTCATGGAGAGGGTCGTCGAGGCGGTGACCGGAGATTCCCGTGAGCTCGATGCGCGAACGGCCGTGCTCGTCGCCCTGGCCAATGGCACCGGTATCCTGAAGCCCGTGCTGGGAAAAGACGTAGTGAAGCAGCGCAAAGACCGGATCAAGGAGATCGGGGAAGGGGATATCGTCGGCGAGGCGACCAAAGCGGCGGTGGAGGCCGCGCAGGCCGCCATCGTCGCGGCGACGACGGCGGCCTCGGTGGCGGCCACGACGGCGGCCAGCGGCTGACCTGTCCGCGGCCCTGCGATTACAGCTGTGACATTCCGCCGTCCACCACGAACTCGGCGCCGAGCACGTACGATGACTCGGGTGAGGCCAGGAACAGCACCGCTTCCGCGACCTCGTGGACCTGGCCGAACCGTCCGGCCGGGATCATGCCCGTGATCTGCTCCGCCATCTGATCCGCCTGCTCCTGCGGCATGCCGAGGCGGCCGAAGATCGGCGTCTCGATCGGTCCCGGGCTGATCGCATTCACGCGGATTCCGCGCCCTACCAGCTCGGCGGACAGCGTCCGGGCCATGGAGCGCAGCGCCGCCTTGGTGGCCAGGTACGCACTCATGTTCGGCATGCCGAGCTGATTACCTGCCGAAGTCGTGAGGACGATGGACGCGCCGTCGTTCAACAGCGGCAGCGCCTTCTGCACCGTGAAGTAGGCTCCCTTGACGTTGATGTCGAAGTGCTGATCGAAGAGCTCCTCGGAGGTCTGGTCGAACGGAGCCGGCAGCGCCACGCCGGCGTTGACGAACAGGATGTCGACGCCGCCCATGTTCTCACCCACCTCGGCGAACAGCCGGTCCAGATCCGCGCCGTTCGTGACGTCTCCGCGGACGCCGATTGCCTTCCCGGCCTCGGTCCCGCCAAGCTCGGCTACCGCGGACTCGACCGTCTCGGCGTTCCGCCCGAAAACCGCGACGCGCGCTCCCTCACGGACGAAGGCCTGCGCCGCGGCCAGGCCGATTCCGCTGTTACCACCCGTCACCACCGCCACTTTCCCGTTCAACCGGTTCATCTTCGTTCTCCTGTCGGTTTCGTCGCCGGCGCGTCGCCGGCCGGTCATGCCGCATCATGCGGCCGTTCTAGAACAAATGGTCAAAAATCTTCCCAAACAAAGGGCGTCACCCGCGGGCAACGCCCACCCACACCAGCTATTGCAGCAGCGTCCGAACCGTGTCGATGACGTCCGACGCGTACGTGGGACTGGACGACACCTTTCCGACGACCGCCAGGCCCTGCAGCGAGATCGTGATCGTGCGTGCCAGGGCACGGGCGTCACGCTCTGACCTCAGCTCCCCTGCTTCCTGCGCCAGGCGGAGCGTACGATAGAGACCGTCCTCGATCGTCTGGACCATTCGGTCGAGGCGCGATCTCGTTTCCGCGTCGCGATCGCCCAGCTCGGCCATGGTGTTCACCATCAGGCAGCCGCGGCCGTGGTCGCTGTCCCAGGCGGTTTCCCACATGTTCAGCAGGGAATGCACGTTCTCGAGCGGGGAACCCGGCTGGTCGAGCAGCGCCGTCAGCTGGCTGAGGCGTTCCTTGGAGTACAGCTCGAGCGCCTGGTCGAAGAGGGCCTTCTTGTCGCCGAACGCGTTGTACATGCTCTGCCGGCCGATGCCGCACCGCTCGGACAGCTCGGCGATTCCCGTCGCCTCGTAGCCCTGTTCCCAGAACACGTCCATCGCCGTTTCGAGCACGGCGCGTTCGTCGAATTCCCTCGGTCGTCCAGTCATGACCGACAGCCTACCTATTTTGGAACAAGATGTCAAGAAGTCGCGCGCGGGTCGTCGAACTAGCGGCTCACTCCGCTCTCAGCGCGATCGCCGGGTCCACCGCGGCAGCGCGGCGCGCGGGGATCCAGCTAGCCACGATCGAGACCACGAACAGCAGCGCGACCACCAGGCCGAACGTCGGCGGATCCGTCGGGGACACCTCGAACAGAAGCGCCTCCATCACGCGCGTGAGGCCGAGGGCGGCGACGAACCCTACGGCGAGTCCGATGCCGGCCACGATCGCGCCCTGGCGCACCACCATACCGCGAACGCGCCCGGCCGGAGCCCCGAGCGCCATCCGCACTCCGATCTCCTGGCGGCGCTGCGTCACGCCGTAGCTGATCACTCCGTACAGGCCCACGGCTCCGAGGAGCAGGGCCACTCCCGCCGCGATCCCGAGCATGAGCATGGTGAAGCCTGCGCGGGACGTGGCGTCTCGAAGGACGCTATCCATCGTCTCGATGCCTGTGATCGGCACGTTCGAATCGAGGGACCAAACGGCATCCTGGATCACGGGGGATAGCGCCGTTGGCGCAGCCGTCGTCCGAACCACCAGGCTCATCGCGTTCCGAAACGTGCCGCCCGGGCCGGTCAGGGCGTAGTAAATGATGGGCCGGATTTCCTCGTCGAGACCGAGACTCCGGACGTCGTCCACCACGCCGACCACGGACCACCACGCGAAGTCCTCGTTCTCCTCTCGATCCTGCTCGATGCCCTGCCACACATGCTTGCCGATGGCGCTCTCACCGGGCCAGTAATGCTCCGCGAACGCCCGGTTCACCACCACGGCTCCCGTGCCGGTGGTGATGTCCGATCGCTCCACGGTCCGGCCCTCGAGAAGCCGAATTCCCATGGTCTCGAAGTAAGAGGGACCGACGTGGATCGTGAGCGCCACGTGCGGCATCGCCCCGGGCTCGATCGGGCGGTCCTCGATCAGCACTCCGTTGTGATTCTCTCCGGGGCTGCGCAAGGGAAGCTTGGTTACCACGCTCGCCATCTCCACGCCGGGCAGCTCGTTCACACGGTCGGTGAGCTGCTGGTAGAAGCCGACGGAGCTTTCCGCGTCCTCGTACTGAGTGTCCGGAAGCGAGAGGCGAAGCGTGAGCAGGCTGTCCGACTCGAAGCCGGGGTCCACGTTCCTGAGGTTCCAGAAGCTCTTCACCAGGAGACCGGATCCCACCATGAGGAGGAACGCCAGCGCGACCTGGCCGAAGACGAGGGCCGTACGGGCGCGCACGCCGCCGCGGCCGGACGTCGTCCCCCGGAAGCCCTCCTTCAGGGCGCCCGCGATATCGGGGCGTGTGTGCCGGAGCAGGGGAGCGAGGCCTGACAGGACACCTGCCGCCGCCGACACACCCAGCGTGAACAGCAGGACCCCGGCGTCGATCTGGATCGCGTCCAGTCTGGGGATGGTGTCCGGGCCGAGAGCCACCAGGAGCTTGAGCCCGCCGTACGCGAGGGCGAGGCCGAGCAGACCACCGGCCAGCGCGAGCAGCGTGCTCTCCCGCAGGAACCCCCGGGCCAGCGCCCCGCGCTCCGCGCCGAGCGCGCTTCGGATGGCGATCTCCTTGTGGCGACCCTCCGCCCGCACCAGGAACAGGTTGGCCACGTTGGCGCAAGCGATGAGAAGGACCACTCCCACGGTGCCGAGCAGAATCCACAGGGCTCGCGTCACGCCCTCCGTGACATCGGATATCAGGGACTCGACGCGCGCGTCCCAGCCGGACTGCGCCATCATGTCGTGCGTGATCAGGTCCCCCGGGTAGCGCTCCGGGAGCTGCAAGGTGAGGCGGCGGATGTCCGCATAGGCCGCCTCGACGCTCACGCCCTCCTTCAGTCGCCCGATCCCGGGAAAGCTGTAGCTGCCCGTCGTGAGTTCCTCGGGGTCGATCACCAGCGGCAACCAGATTTCGATGTCCGAATCATAGGGATGGTCGAACCCGGCCTCGGTCACGCCGACGATGCGCCGGCTCTCTCCGTCGATGGTGATCGCGCGTCCCAGAACGTCTTCCACCCCGCCGTACCGCCGCCGCCACAATCCGTGTCCGAGGATGGCGACCGCCTCACCGTCGGGAAGCAGCTCCTCCTCCGTGAAGCCCCGCCCCAGGATGGGAGGCGTTCGGAGCACTTCGAAGAACGTGCCCGTGATGCCGGCGGCTGAGAGCCGCTCGGGCTCGCCCTCTCCGGTGAGGTTGACGGACCCGTCCCAGAACATGGTGAGACCGTCCAGCGTCGTGGCCTCGTCGCGGTACAGCACGTAGGTGCCCGTGGCCTGCGGCACCTCGGGGAAGCCGGCCAGGGGCGCGGTGTGCCCGATCACGACGAGGCGATCCGATTCGGGGTAGGGGAGCGGGCGGAGCAGAACTCCGTTCACCACGCTGAAGATCGCCGAGTTGGCTCCGATCGCGACGCCGAGCGTCACGATGGTGATGACCGTGAACAGCGGACTCCGGGTGAGCGACCTCGCGGTTCGTCGGATCTCTCGAATCAAGCCGGACATGCGACCCCTCTCCCTCTTCCACGGTTGGTACTGGACGAAGGACCCTACGCGGTGTTGCGCCGCCCGGTTTCGGGGGGCACTCGCTTGCCACGACGCGCACCGAGGGTCGATCTTGGGCGCCATGTCAGACACCCCCGGTTATCAGCGTCTGTTCGCCGAACTCAAGCGGCGGAAAGTGTTCAAGGTCGCGGCCGTGTACGGCGCCGTTTGCTTCGGCGTCCTGCAGGTGGCCGACATACTGGTGCCCGCCATGGATCTCCCGGACGCAGTGGTCCGCGGGATCGCCCTCGTCTGCATGCTCGGATTCCCGATCGCCCTGGTGCTGGCCTGGGCATTCGAGACCACGCCGGAGGGGGTGCGACGGACCGCGGACGCTGAGCCGGGCGAGATCACGCAGATCGTGTCCGCTCCCAGGGCCCGGAGATGGCCATCCGGCATCCTGGCCCTGGTCGGTACGGTCGCCCTGATCGTGGGCGGCTGGCTGGCACTGTCGAGCCGGAGTCCCCGTTCAGGCGGGGGGGAGGCGGCTGCGCCGGAGTCGGTTGGGGCCTCGATGGACGCGGCCGTGGTCGCCGATGAGCGAACTTCGCTCGCAGTGCTCCCGTTCCGAAACACCAGCGGCGATCCCGAGACCCAGGCCTTCACGGATGGCATCCACGACGATCTACTCACGCAGCTCGGCAAGATTGGCTCCTTGAAGGTGATCTCGCGCACGTCGGTGCAGGAATATCGCGAGACCACGAAGAGCATTCCCGAGATCGGACGCGACCTCGGCGTAGAAAATATCCTCGAAGGGGGAGTGCAGAGTGCGGGAGACGCCTTCCGCATCAACGCTCAGCTCATCGACGCCGAGTCGGAAGGCCACCTGTGGGCCGAGCAGTACGAGGGAGAGCTCTCCGTAGCCAACATCTTCCAGGTGCAGAGCGAGATCGCGGACGCCATCACCGAAGCCCTGCGGGCGCAGCTCACCGAATCCGAGCGGGCCGCCATCGCCCGCACGCCTACCGACGACTTCGACGCCTACCAGGACTACCTTCAGGCCCGGACGTATTTCCTCGAGAGCTATCTCGAGTCGAACTTCCGGTCGGCCGATGCGATCCTGTCGCGCGTGCTCGAGCGCGATCCGGAGTTCGCAGAGGCGCTGGCTCTCAAGGGCGCCGTCGGGAGCATGCTGTACCACTTCCACTTCGACCGGTCCGACTCGATCGTCGCGGCGTCTCGCGAGTGGATCGAACGCTCTCTCGAGCTCGAGCCCGATCTGCCGGAGGGTCACGCGGCGCTCGGGCACTGGTACTACCGAACACAGCTGGACTATGACCAGGCGCTGCGCGAACTGCAGACCGCCATCGAGGCTCGCCCGAGCGACGCAGGTTTCGAAACCACCATCGCGTCGGTATACCGTCGCGCAGGGGACATGGAGATGGCGAACGAGCACTTCGAGATCGGGGCCGAACTCGACCCCCGGTCCGCCATGGCTCCGTACAGCGTCGGTGAGACCCTGATGCTTATGCGTCGGTATGAAGAAGCCAGGCCCTGGCTGCGCCGGGCGATGGAAATCCGTCCCGACTTCGCCTATCCGTATCAGTACATGAGCATGGTGAGCGTGCGGGCCGAGGGCGACACGGCCGGAGCGCGCCTCTGGTTGCACCGGATGAGCGAACGTGGCCTGACGAAAGACGAGTCCGAGTTCAACGTGATCGACCTGGACCTCCTGGTGGTGCGTCCCGACTCGGAGAACCTGGACGAGAACCGGGAGGCAATTCTCGAGACCATCCGTGGTCTCGATGGGCCACTCAACAACCAGTTCCGCTACGTTCCGCTGAGCCTGCTCTCAGGCCTGGTGCGTCGGCAGATGGGAGATCCGGCAGGCGCGGCTGCCGCGTTCGACTCTGCCCGGAACGAGTTGTCGGCACTGGTGATCGAAGACCCGGAGGAAGCGGCGTACCACAGTTCGCTCGGGCTGGCGCTGGCGGGCCTCGGACTGGATGACGAGGCCATTGCGGAGGGCCGGGAAGGGCTTCGTCTGATGCCGCCCGAGGTCGAGGCGTGGCGCGGGAGCCGGCGGGCGATCGACCTCGCCCGGATCTACGCGATGACGGGTCGGACGGACGAGGCGATCGCGCAGCTCGAGTACGTCATGTCGATTCCGTCGGAAATGTCGGCCTGGGAGCTGCGGCTCGATCCGACGTGGGACGCTCTTCGGGGCGACCCGGGGTTCGAAGTCCTGACCGCCATCGACTGAGCCTGTCGGGTCCGCCGACCGAGGGTCGCCAGCCCCTAGGGCTCTCGCGGCGGGAGGTCCAGCCCGATCTGCTCCAGCATCGCCAGGTTGTCGAGGGTGGCCCACCATTCCACGAACCGGCCGTCCTCGACGCGGGCGAAGTACATGGCCGGCGTTGTCACCTCCACGCCCGTCGGCTCGAAACCGCGAAACACTCCCTCGTGCTTTCCGTGCAGGCACACACGGGCCGCGACCATGTCGTCGCGGGCGATGATCAGGTCCACGTCGTGACGCGTGGCGGGGAAGGACTCGTAGTAGTTCTCCACCAGCGTGACGATCTCGTCGGCACCGAGCGTTTCCGTGCCAAAGTGGATGACGATGTCGGGGGACATCAGCCTGCGCATCTTGAAGTCATCGACGGAATCGACGGCGGCGAGCATCTCACGCATCAAGAGACGGTTCTCGTCCTCTCCGCTCACGCTCGAGGGTGAGCAGGACGCCGCGCCGTACAGGAAGAGGACGCACAGAAGTGCGGACGTACGTCTCGGCATGGCACACCTCCTGGGCCCGAGGTGGCGAGGGGGCCTCTCGTCCCGCGCCTCGTAGACGGGACGGGTGCTGGTCTCAATCTACCGCTTGCGAGTCAAGTGCCTGCGGGAAAAGGTGTTGCGAGGCCTGCTTCTCGCCTCAATCGGCTCCAGTAATCGTTTGCCATCTTCCATTGCTCCGCGGGCCCGCCCGGGAGCAGATCCCTGTGGAGACGCTGCTGCGTGCCGTCCGAGATCGCACCGGCCGTAATGATCTCGCGCCCCGCCGATTCGAGATCCTCGTAGTAGCCGGTGAACAGTCCCTGCAGTGCCTTCAGGCGCAGCGGCTCCCCGAACGGTCGGAGGATCTCGGCGCAAACCTCCGCGCTGTGCATCCTCGCGATGTGGCGCACCGTGTGCACCAGTGCGTCGAAGTTGTGCAGTCCGGGGAAACCGCATGGGGAGACGAGCACGAAGCGCTGGGGCTCGGGGCCCCGGGCCGGGTGGCCGGTGGCTCCCTCGACGGTGGGGTGGGGGACGAGCCAGGGTTCGTAGCGGGGAAGCAGGCGATCCAGAAACGTCTTCATGAGGCCGGTCATCGAACCGTGATAGACCGGAGTGCCCAGGACCACGAGATCGGCCCGGCTCCAGGCCTCGAGCGCGCGGTCCATCCCGTCCCGGTGGATACAGACACCCGGGGTGTGGATCCAGCATGTGTAGCAGCCCGTGCAATGGCGCAGCCGCAGCTCCCGCAGACGAATCAGCTCAGTTGTGGCCCCGACTCCTCGCATTCCCTCCAGCAGGGACGCGATCATCCGCGACGTCACGCCGTCGCCGCCGCGCGGCGACCCGTTGAGGGCGAGAACGCGTAGGCCGTCCATCAGAAGCTAAGGGCGGCCGTGACCGCCACGGTCACCGCGACGAAGGTCCCGGTCAGGGCCGCCAGTTGGGTACGTCTGCGCCAGCCGTCCATGTTCTCGAATCTGAGCCTCGAGGCGATGCGGGGCAGACGGATGGTCGCCACGATCGCGGGAATCAGGAGGAGACCTCTCACGATCGCGAGTTCGCCCGAGGCTTCCGGCCACTGCATCGCCGCCACCGAGAGACAGCCCATGGTCACGAACACGGCTCCCCACATGAACGTGAGCATCAGGTTCACGTGCAGGAAGGTGCTGTTCGCTTCCAGCGACCCCGCGTGATCCCACCGCGAGTAATCGGCAGAGAGGGGACGCGGAGCGTGCAGCAGCGATGAGAGCCAGATGATACCCAGCGCGAGGGTGTCGGCCGCGCCTCCCCAGCCGGCCAGCGCCGTCCGACCGAGCGGAGTAAGCGAGGCAGCCGCACCCAGGCCCAGGAAGAGCGCAGATCCGGTTTCGAACCACGTCGCCCGTCCGTACACGGCGTGGTAGGCGGCCAGGACGGCGGCCAGCGGAAACGCGACTCGCAGGCTGGCCGAGATATCGAGGCCGAACAGCGGTCCAAACCACAGGAAAAGCCATGGAATGAAGGCGACCGTCATCCAGCGCGAGCCCGAGAGTCGGATCGGTCCCGGGCGCCTCCGGTCGGGCGCCGGCTCGACGGCCTCGTCGACCGGCCGGCTGAACAGCCGGTCCATACGCATGAGCAAGGAAGCGTCTCCCTCCACCTCGTAGCGGCCAGCCAGCAGGGCATCCTGTCCGGAGGTCCGTCCTTCGCTGATCTCCCTCCAGACGTCTGCCGGGGTGTGCACCGTCAGGTCAGCACCTGCGGCCGGCCCCACCCCGAACGTGCACTCTCCGCCGGAAATGCCCAGCCGGTAGGTTCCCGGCTCGTCTCCCGTCACATTGAACTGTATCGTCGCTTCCAGGTCGCCGGCGGCCTCGGGGTCCAATACCAGCGCCATTCCCTCGATCGTCTGCCTCAGGGTTCTCATTGCATCGCCTCCACGGTAGCCATCGCCTCGTCCAGCCAGTCCAGATACATGCGCTCGTTCCGCTCGCCCAGGTCCCTGAGTAGCTCCCAGAACACCGCGGGCCGCTCGAGCTTCGGAATCTCCGCGACCACCCCGGCGATCACCTGGCGCGTAGCCTCGTGTTCCTTGAGGCGGGCGACGTGGAGAGCGCGTTGAGCGCGGAGCTGAGCCAGGGCCGCGTCCCGGTCCAGGTATCCGGAGAAGAACAGTTTCAGCAGGCCGGAATGCCGGCCTCTCGGCAGCTCCCCCAGCGGTTCGGCCAGCCACTCCAGGAGCTCCTGCCGACCCGTCTCGCTGAGCTGGTACACGACCCGGTCCGGTCGGCCGTCCTGTGGCTCGAGGGAGCTGGTGATCCAGCCCTCGTCGTCCATCTTCTTCAACGTCGGGTAGATCTGATTCAGACCCGCGTGCCAGAAATTCTGCGTGGATCGGTCCAGCTGCTTCTTCAGGTCGTAGCCGGTCATCGGTCCCAGGTTGAGGAAGCCGAGCAGGGCGTAGCGCAGGGACATGTTCTCCTCGTTTGTTATATCACTGATGATATATCACTAGTGGTATAATACACGTTTTCACTAAGGCGTCAAGCCGGCGGTGCCCATGAGCCGTCGCATGCGGACCGCGCCGCTCCTATCTTCAGCCTGGAAGCGACGGGCTATTCACCGATACCGTGGCTCCGCTGAATGCCAGAGTTGCTGGAGACTCTCCGGTCGGGCCTGGAAGGCCAGTACGACGTCGAGCGCGAGCTGGGGCGCGGTGGCATGTCCACGGTTTTTCTCGCCCGTGACGCGAAGCACGACCGGTCCGTGGCGCTCAAAGTGCTCCGACCCGACCTGGCCTCCGTGGTAGGGTCCGAGAGGTTCCTGCAGGAGATCAAGCTCACCGCGTCCCTGAACCATCCCCACATCCTTCCTCTTCTCGACTCCGGTGCCATCGATGGGCTGGTGTACTACGTCATGCCGTTCGTGACGGGGGGATCCCTGCGCGGTCGCCTCGATCCGGACTCCCCCATGGAGCTCGCGCCGACGGTCCGACTGGCCCGGCAGGTAGCGGCGGCGCTGGACTACGCGCACCGGGCGGGCGTCGTTCACCGGGACATCAAGCCGGAGAACATCCTCTTTTCCGAGGGACTGGCGGTTGTGGCGGACTTCGGCGTCGCCAAGGCCGTGAGCACGGTCGATCGCCAGACGCTCACCCGCAGCGGTTTCCCGGTGGGAACGCTGGGCTACATGAGCCCGGAGCAGGCGGCGGGTCGCACCGACCTGGACGAAAGGACGGATGTCTTCGCCCTGGCATGCGTCGTCTACGAGATGCTGGTGGGGGACACTCCGGCCGGCTGGCCGAGCAGCGAGGATTCACGTCTCGGGCGATTCGCGGAAGCTCCGGATGCACACCGCGCGCGCCTCGATCCTCTGCCGGGCCGCGTCGAGCAGTGCCTGACACGGGCTCTCGCGCTCCGGGCCGCGGACCGCTTCGCGTCGCCGGGCGAGTTCATCGAGTCCCTGTCGGCGGCCGCCGAGGGTCGAGACCCGATCCCGGACGAGGAGATGAGGGCCATTCTCGCGAGGGCCTCGGAGTTGGAGGCTCGGCGCGCGGCTGGCGGTGTCTCGAACGCTCAGGCTCTCACGATGGGATCCGTGGAGCAGGTCGCGGCCGAGGTCGGCATCCCGCCGGACCAGGTGCGCGCCGCAGCCGCTGAGATTCGCGGCTCTTCGTCGGCCGTTTCCGACGCCGAGCTCACCCGGAGGATCGCCACGGAGCCGGCGCTGCCACTCCGCCGCACGCCGAAGACGTTTCCGCGGGCGCCGGACGTCAAATTCGCCAAGGAAAGGCTGACGGCTGAGCGCTCCGTCGAGGGCGAGATGCCCATGGCTGCGTTCCCCGAGGCGGTGGACATCATCCAGGAAGAGTTCGATCTGGTCGGACACGTGTCCACGGTGGGGCGGACACTGACCTGGAGCCCCGCGCGTCAGGGCACGGAGAGCCGTCAGATTGTCGTCACGATCCGGCCGCGGGAAGGCGTGACCGAGCTGCACGTGGAAGAGCAGATCGAGCTGGCCGGCTGGCGGATCTTCGCTCCGGGGTGGGGCGCCGGGGCCGGCGCCATCTTCGGTCTGGTCGTGGGCGCGATGCTCGGCTTCCAAGAAGGAGCGATTCTCTTCACTGCGCTTCCTTCAGCCGTCTTCGGCGCCTTCGCCACCGTCAAGGGCATGATCAACCACAAGGCCATCGACGCGAGTCCACAGCTTCAGCGGGTCCTTGACCGCCTGGGCGCCCTCGTGAGGTCGCACCCATCTGCCGAGCTAACCCCCTCCCCGAATTAGCCTCTTCCCGACCCTTCGGGGTTGAGAGCTGGATGATTTCCATATGCTAATTCGCCGAAATCGGGCGAGTGGGCATGTGGGCATCCGCCGCACAGCTCGCACACCCCCATCACATTCACGGAGAGCTCATTCATGAAAGATCCTCTGCCTCGCTTTCCGACCGTCGCCTCGGTGCGCGCGCGGGGGCGAGTTACCGTCCCGAAAGCAGCGCGGGACGAGCTGTCTCTCAGCGAGGGAGACCGGCTCCTGTTCGTGGTCGGGCGCGGGAAGCTGGAGGTCGTTCCCCTCGCACTCGTGGCCAGACGCGAGTTGTGGACCCTCACCGGCAGCATCCGGGGTGGCCTGGAGGTAGCGGAGGACGATGCCGCGTGCGGCAGGGTCGAGGAGGTGACCAACCCACGGAAGCTGAAGGGCGCCCTCAGGCGATTGACCGCCGATGAGCGCTGAGGACTGCGTAGCGCCGGCCAGGTGGCCAGACTCCGTCGACCGGCTGGTGGCGACACGCCACTTCGCGAGGCGCCACGCGAGCCTGGCCGACTTCTCGCGCCGGAACTGCGAACGAATCCTCCGAAAGCTGCTCGCGCACCCAGGCTACTCGACTCTCTGGATCGCCTCACTGATCCTGCCCGACGGTTACTACTGGATGCGTGTCGGCTACCGGGACGCGGTCCTATTCCGCTTCGACGGATCTGCCGCGGTCCTGCTCGAAGCCGCGGGGTTCAGGGAGATCGCCCGCCTGAACACCCTCACCGCGCGTCGGGTGCGGTACCTCTGGGGATAGGTCGAACGCTCGGCCGGCAGCCCTTCCCATCACCGGGGACACGGCCGATCTTCCGGAATGTCTTCAACTCAGGGTTATCAGCACTTCCTTGCGAAGCTCAAGCGGCGCGGCGTGTTCAGGGCCGCCGCGCTCTACGGCACTGCCGCGTTCGTCGCCATCGAGGGCGCCGACCTGGTGTTTCCGCGTCTCGCGTTTCCGGAGTGGTCGGTCACACTCGTCGTCTGGGTGGCCCTCGTAGGATTCCCCGTCGTCCTGGTCCTGGCCTGGATGTACGAGCGGACGCCAGAAGGCCTGAAGCCGACGGATCCGGCGAAGACCGTCGAGCTCGAGGCGATCGCCACGCAGCCGCGCCGACGCCGGTGGCCGGCCGGGATCGCGGCACTCATCGGGATCGCGCTTCTAGGCCTTGCGGCCTGGTGGACCCTCACCCGCTCCGGGCCGGGCACTCGGCAGTACGAGTCGATCGCGGTCCTCCCGTTCGCCAACCTGAGCGGCGATCCAGCCAACGACTCGTTCGGAGATGGCCTGGCCGAGGAGCTGATCAACGCGCTGGCGGGTGTGGAAGACCTGAAGGTCGCGGGCCGGACCTCGTCCTTCGCGCTTCGAGATCAGAACCTCGACCTGCGCGCGATCGGCGATACTCTCGGAGTCGAGACCGTCGTCGAGGGAAGCGTGCGCCGCTCCGAAGACAGGGTCCGGATCACGGCCCAGCTGATCGACGCTGAAACGGGATTCCACCTGTGGTCCGACGAGTACGATCGGAGCATCACGGACATTTTCCTCGTACAGGAGGAGCTGGCGAGCTCCATCCTGCGGGCGATGCTGGCACGGCTCGGGGGCGAAGAAGCGGAGTTGTATCGGGGCGGAACATCGGACCTGGAGGCCTGGGACCTGTACGTCACGGGCCGCCAGAAGTGGTACACACGCAGTGTCCCGTTGCTTTGGGAAGCCGTGGACGACTTCGAGGCCGCAGTGTCACGCGATCCGGACTTCGCCCTTGGCTGGAGCGGGTTGGCGGACGCCATCGACGGGCTGGCTTACCGGGATGCCCGGGCGCAGGCGCTGGTCCCTCGCGCGAAGATGGCGGCGCAGCGAGCCGTGCTCCTGGACCCGGAACTGGCAGAAGGGTGGGCGTCGTGGGGCGTGCTGGCCTTCGAGGCGGACCGGGACTGGACGACCGCGGAATTGGCGCTCAAGCGCGCGGTTGCGCTCAAGCCCTCCTACGCGTGGGCCCGCGCCTCGCTCGGGGACATGCTCCGTCTGCAGGGGAGGGTCAAGGAGGCGATCGAGCAGCAGCGGATGGCGCTCGAGCTGGATCCATTGTCACCGCAGTCTCACTCGACGCTCGGCCTGTCGCTGCTCGCGGCCCGCGAGTGGGAGGAAGCCCGGGTGCAATACGAGGCCAGCGCGGCCAGCGACGGGGAGACCGGTGCGCTGCCAACCTTCGTCACCTCGGGCGCGGAGATGGGCCTGACGGCCGATGAAATCGCGGAGCGCGCCGTCAGTTTTGCGCGGGTGATGGGGGCACGCGACCCGGAAGTCGCGCGCGTTCTCGGGCCCGCCCTCACGGAGGGATCCACGGACGAAGAGCTGGCGGCGAGAGCTCGCGAGGCGGTGGCGACCCTGATTGCCGACAGCGTGCTCACGATACCGACGATCGCGGCCCTGTACACCAAGCTGGGCGATCATGACACCGCCATCGAGTGGCTCGAGACGCTGAGGGGCGGTGGCAGTCTGTCCGCGGGTATCGTGGGCGTGGATCCATCCCTCGATCCGCTCCGGGACGACCCGCGGATGCAGGCCCTGATGGATGAGCTTGGGCTGCCGAACGGGTACGATGCCGCGGCCGACACGTATGAACCGGAGGGGATTCCTTGAGACTCGGCTCCGACCCGTTGAAGCGAGGTACACGTTGGGCGATCTGACCGAAGCACTGGCGACCATCGCCGAAGTCGCCATCGGGCTGGCCGGGTTCTCCGGCATCGTGGTCGTGCTCAGCCGCACGTTCGAGCGCCGGCTGACGCCGCTGGAGCGCTACCGGATGTTCCTCCTGCTCGTCCCCTCACTGGCCGCATCCTTCATGGCGCTGGCAGTCATGGCCCTCTATGCCAGCAGCATACCCGGGGCGCTGCGCATCGGAAGCGCGATCATCGCCGTGTTCTGCCTCGGTCTGCCGGCCAGCAAGGTCCGCCGGACCATCCATTTCCACCGAATGGTGCCCGAGCTGTTCCAGGCCCCCGTCCTGTGGGGGGTCCTGATCGGATACCTCTCCGTTGCTGCCCTCTCCATCGTCCACGCATCCGGCGTGCTCGGTGATTCACCTGCAATCGTGTTCATCGGCCTCCTGTGGCCACTCTTCCAGAGCGCCCTGCAGTTCGCTCGCATGCTGTTCATCCGGCCTCAGGATCCCGACGCCGATGACTAGGAAAGGGCTCATGTCGATACGCGCGTCCACTGTCGCCGCAGTGCTTCTCGCTGGACTCGCTTCGGCCTGCAGCCAGGGCACGGAGGCCGACTGGCGGGCCGGCAGCCTCGGCCTGCGGATCGACGCCACGGGACACGTGACCGCCCTGGCCGACGCGGGCAGTGGAGTGGACTACGCACCGGATAACCACCCGTCACCCCTCCTGTCACTCCAGATCGACGGCACGAGGCTCCCGCCCGTCTCTTTCGCCTGGGACTCTCCCACCGGCGTCGCCACGCTCGAGTACGCCGGCGGAGTCTCGGCCCGGGTCGCCGCGTCCGAGAAGGAGACGCACGCAGTCCTCGAGCTGCTGGAAGTGAGCGCGCCCGTCGAGCTTGTGGTGTGGGGCCCCTACGCCACGACGATCTTGGAGACCATCGGCGAGACCGTGGGCGTGGTCCGCGACTCGGGTTTCGCAATCGGGATCCAGGCCCTCAACCCGAAGACCCTCGGTGGGCTGCCCTGGCGCGACAACGACTTCCCTCCACAGGTCGACCTCTTCGAGTCGGGGGACTACAGCGACCTTGCCGGCGAGAAGAGTCGGTATGTTCTGTACCGGGTCGAGGCGGCCAAGCCGGAGGACTTCGGGAGCACCCTGCAGGCGTACACGCGCAATCGGTCCACCGACCGGGTGATCGAGAACTGGGGCAAGGAGCGGTATGTCGCCCCGGCGTTCGATGACGGGGGAGTCGTGGGCTCCAGCATCGCCCTGTTCGGGGCCCCCGCGGACCGGGCTCTCGAGACACTGGGCGCGATCGAGATTGCCGAAGACCTGCCGCACCCGATGATCGACGGAGAGTGGGGGAAGACGGCGCGGTCGGCCGCGGCCGCCTACATGATCCTCGATTTCAGCGAGGACGACGTCGAGCGGGCGATCGAGTGGACGAAGCGGGCCGGGCTGAGATACCTGTACCATCCCGAGCCGTTCCGCACTTGGGGGCACTTCGACCTCAACGACCGGTTCCCGTCCGGTCGCGAGGGCCTGAAGCGGGCCGTCTCGTTGGCAGAGGCCGCGGGCATACACGTCGGCGTGCACACGCTCTCGAACTTCATCACCACGAACGACGCCTACGTGACTCCCGTTCCGGACCCGCGGCTGGCCCGCGTCGGTGCGAGCGCCCTGGCGGGTGACGTGGACGAGACCACGACCGAGATTCCGATCGGAGCACCGGAGTTCTTCGCCCAGTACGAGAACAACAACTTGCGCACCGCAGTCGTGGGCGAGGAGCTGATCCAGTACCGGGCGGTCTCGGAGGACGAGCCGTGGCGGCTACTCGATGCCGAGCGGGGTGCGTTCGGTACGACCGCCGCCGCTCACGAAGCAGGAGAGGAGATCGCCCTTCTCGCCGACCACGGCTACAACGTATTCCTCACCGACCCGGAGCTCGGCGCCGAGATGGCCACGACCCTGGCCGACCTGTTCAACGGCACGGGTCTCCGCCAGATCTCGTTCGACGGAGTGGAGGGAAACCAGTCCACCGGGATGGGCAACTACGGGGAGATCCTGTTCACCACGATGTGGTTCGACGCGCTCGCCCCCGACATACGCAGCCACTTCATCGCCGATGCGAGCCGTACCACGCACTACTTCTGGCACATCTACACCCGCATGAACTGGGGCGAGCCCTGGTACGCCGGCTTCCGCGAGAGCCAGACCGAATACCGGCTCAAGAACCAGCCCTACTTCGACCGCAACCTGATGCCCAACATGCTGGGCTGGTTCCGCATGACCCCGGAAACCACGATCGAGGACGTCCGCTGGATGCTCGCCCGTTCGGCCGCGTTCGACGCGGGGTACGCGTTCGTCACCAGCTACGAGGCCCTCGAGACGAACGGTTTCACGGACGAGATCCTGGAGGCGATCGGCGCCTGGGAGGCCGCTCGCATGGCCGACGTGTTCAGCCAGCAGCAGAAGTCGCGCATGGAGGACGTCGGGTCGGAGTTCGATCTGCTCGCGTCAGCGGATTCCGAGGATCCGGCGGACTGGAGCCTGGTGGAGATCCATCCGCAGGTTGTCCGGCACGATCGCGCTGTCCGGCAACCCGGCGAACCGACCTCGTCATCCCTTTCGTTCGACAACCCGGGCCCTGAACAGGATCTCCACTGGGTCCTCAGCGCGGAGGACGGCAGCGTGTCGGCGATCAGGATCAGGATCGACGGGCGCGATCCGGTTCGGCTGTCCGTGTCCCTGTCCGCGGGCTCGTCGCTTCGCTACGAGGGTGGTCTCGAGGCCACGATAATGGACGCGCAGCACCGGCCGACGGGCTCGGTCCGCATTCCGGATGCGTCGTTCCTGATCGCCCCCGGACCCCACACGATCATCCTGGAGGCGGACCTCGTCCCGGCCGAGGCAGCGAAGGCCCGCCTGGAAGTCAGACCACGAGGAAGGCTCGAGCGCTTGACCCCCACTTGACCACTCTCGCGCATCTTCACGGTGAATCTTCGCCGCGAGGTCCCGATGGACACCATCAAACTCGACCTGATCAGCCCGACCGCTTCCGTCTGGCGGGCCCAGCGCAAGGGGAAGACGCGCGGTCCGCGAGTATTTCGCTTCTCGATGCTGCCGAGCCTGGCCGTGGCCGCCTCGATGCCCGAGGGGGTCGACACCCGGATCATCGATGAGAATGTGGAGCCCATCGACTTCGACACGGACGCAGACCTGATCGGGATCTCGTTCATGACGTTCAACGCGCCCCGCGCCTACGAGATCGCGGCCCGATTCCGCGACAGGGGCAAGACGGTGATTTTCGGGGGCTTTCACCCCACGTTCCTGCCGTACGAGGCGATCGCGCACTGCGACGCCGTGTGCGTGGGGGAGGCCGAGTACAACGTGCCTCGCATGATCGCGGACTTCCGGGCGGGCCGTTTGCAGCCCATCTACCGGAGCGACCCGGTGGACCTGGCCGACCTGCCGCCCTCGCCCGCAGGCCTGCTGCAGGGAAAGAGCTACCTGACGCCCAACGTCCTCCAGGCGACGCGCGGCTGTCCCTACAAATGCAAGTTCTGCTCGATCGCTGCCTTCCATGGCTACCGGATACGGACGCGGCCGATCGCGTCCGTGATCGAGGAGCTGCGCGGACTCGGCCGTCAGGTGGTGTTCATGGACGACAACATCATCGGTGACCGCGACTACGCCCTGAGCCTGTTCGAGGCCATGATCCCTCTGGGGAAGCGCTGGTTCAGCCAGTGCGGGATCCACATGGCGGACGACGAGGAGTTGCTGCGCATGGCGGTGAGGAGTGGATGCGGCGGACTGTTCGTGGGACTGGAGTCTCTGTCGCAGGAGAACCTCAGCCGCTGGACCAAGGGACCGAACCGGGCCGCCGAGTACGTCCGGCAGGTCCGGACGCTGCACGAAAACGGGATCGCCGTATACGCGGGCTTCGTCTTCGGGAGTGACGACGACACGCCGGCCGTGTTCGAGAGGACGCTGCAGTTCCTGGACGAGGCCCGAGTGGACGCTCTTCAGGCCACGCGCCTCACTCCGTTCCCGGGCACGCCCCTGTTCGACGAGATGGACGGGGCAGGGCGGATCTTCGACAAGGACTGGAGCCACTACGACTTCGGACACGTCGTGTTCGAGCCCCTGCACATGAGCCGCGAGACCCTGGACCTGGGAGTCGCGTGGATCTCGCGGCAGTTCTATTCTCGCCGCCGCGTGGCCCGGCGCCTGGCCGGCCAGGTGGGTTATCTGGCCCCGTCTTCGATCGTGCGCGGTACGATTCCTCTGAACCTTGGGTACCGGGTTCGGTTCGCCCGCAACGGCACGCTGGACAAGGGAACCCGTTTCGACCCGACCACCGGGGCGAGTCGCCCTCTACAGGTCGCGCAAACAACATGACGTCAAGGGTACTAATAGGATATTTTACAAGCACTTGACTCGACTGTAGAATATTGACACGGGGTTGCGGGCATTTGGGCTCAAGGTAACGTAGAAGTGTCCGGCCGCAGCGCAGTCCAAGAGCGGTCGACCGGTGGCGGATTTGAACGCAGCTTGAAGGCGCCCCGGGGCCGATGGGACACACCTTCTAAAGCGCGGAGAGGGCCTGTCTCAGACGTACAGACAGGCCCTCTTTCCTTTGTGTAGATTGTCTGCATGGCCAACCGGAACCGTACCTGGCTGCTTCCCGCCCTCGCGCCCGTGTGCTCCCTGGCGGTCCGCGTGTTCTACCGGTTCCGCACCGCGGGTGAGCCGCCGTCCGACGGTCCGGTGCTCTTCGTGGCGAACCATCCAAACTCCATGGTGGACGCCATCGTCGTCGCCGCGTCCGTGCGCCGCCCGATTCGATTCCTGGCCAAGTCCACGCTGTTCGACGAGCCGGGGCTCGGGGCGCTGGTGCGCGCCGGGGGTGCCATACCCGTGTACCGCCGCCAGGACGATCCCGCTCTCACGGACCGGAACGCGCAGGTATTCGAGGCCGTCCACGGGGCGCTGGAGCGCGGGGACGCCGTCGGCATCTTCCCGGAAGGACTCAGCCACTCCGAGCCGTCCCTCGCTCAGCTGCGCACGGGTGCGGCCCGCATCGCGCTGGGCGCCGCGGAGAGCCAGGGTATCCGCTTCCCCATCGTGCCCGTGGGCATCGTGGCGCCACAGAAGCAGACCTTCCGCTCTCGGTGCGTGTCGCTCGTCGGGAGACCTATCGGATGGGATGATCTGGCGGGACGCCCGGAGGAAGACGTGGAGGCCGTCCGCCAGCTCACGGACCGGATCGAGGAGGGCCTCCGGAGCGTGACGGTGAACGTCGAGCGGATCGAGGATCGCCGCACGGTGGAGTGCGCGGAGGCGATCTTCGCCGCGGAGCAGGGACTCGATACCTCGCCAGGCACGCGGGTCCGCCGACTGCGCGAGGCGTCGGAAGCCCTGAACGGCCTGCGGGAGACCGATCCCGAGAGGGTGGAGCGGCTGTTCTCGGACGTCGAGGGCTTCGCCTGGACGCTGGACGTGCTCGGAATTCGGGCCCGGGACCTGGACCGTACGGTGCGGCTCCATTCGACCGTCGGCTGGGCCCTCCGCGTGTTCGGGCTCCTCTTGGTGGGTGGGCCCATCGCGGCGGCGGGGATCATCGTCTTCTTCGTCCCCTATCGTCTCACGGACTGGATCGCGACGCGTCCCCGAATCCGGCTGGAGCGTCAGTCGACCTGGAAGCTGCTGGGAGGGGCAGTACTCTACCTCGCCTGGATCGCCCTGCTGTCCATCGGAGCGACCTTCGCTTTCGGTCCCAGGTGGGGCTTCGCCTGTGTGCTCGGCCTGCCGGCCCTGGCCCTCGCGACCCAGTTCGTGCGGGACCGGTGGAGACAGGCACGTACCCAGGCCCGCCGCTATCTCCTTCTTCGGAAGAAGGGACGGGTGCGGGAGAGACTGCTGGAACAGCGGGCGAGTCTGGCCCGATCGCTGGAGGAGCTCAGGAAGTCCGTTCGATCCGAGGCGGAGCCCGGAGCCTGAGCACCTTGACAAGTAGGTCGTCCGCGGCGTCTCTAGGGGGTCCTGAGACACCCATCCCACGTAAGGAGAACTAGAGATGCAGAAAGTCGTAACCATCCTCGCGGTGGCGCTTCTGGCGCTTCCAGCGACGGGGCTGGCCCAGCACGCCGACAAGGCGGATTTCGAGGCCATGTCAGCGAAGTGGAAGGCCGCGTATGACTCCGGCGACGGAGCGGCCGTGGCGGCTCTGTACGCCGAGGATGCCATGCTCCTGCCGCCCAACATGGAGCCGGTCAGCGGCCGTGAGGCCATCGCCGAGTTCTGGACCATGGTCACGGCCAATGGCGGCACGACCGACCTCAAGGTGAAAGAGGTCTACTCCATGGGCGACATGGCGGCCGAGGTCGGAACATATTCCGGCACCGCCCCAGACGGCTCCCACACAGATCACGGTCACTACACCATCATCTGGAAGAAGATGGACGGAAAGTGGATGATGTACCGTGATATCTGGAACAGCGACATGCCGCAGTAGTGTGACGCGGCGCCGGGTCCGGTTCGAGCGTCCGGCTTCGGCCAGGCGCCCGGACCCCCGGCGGTCAACGATTTGCCCCCGCGCCTTCCGCAAGCCGATCTTCCAGGCATGTCGCGTCCACGACTCATACTGAAGCTCGCCCTCGCGGCGATCGTCCTGGCGCTTGCAGCCGTGCTGTGGATCCGCCGGAGCGAACCCGCGCCGGACACGCCCGCAGGGTCCGCGGCTGACTCGACTGCCAGTCCGGTAGATCAACTCGAGTGGCTTGCGGGATGCTGGAAGCACGAAGAGCCGGGCTTCCGGCGCGACGAGCAGTGGATGGCACCGAGCGGAGGCACGATGCTGGGCATGAGCCGCAGCGTGTCCGGGGGCCGGACGGTGGAGCACGAATACCTGCGGATCGAGGTAGTTGGCGGCCGGCTGGCCTACGTCGCCGTTCCCTCGGGCCAGACCGAGGCCACGTTCATGGAAGCCGACCTGTCGGAGCGACACGTCGTGTTCGAGGCCCCCGGGCACGACTTCCCGCAGCGCATCACGTACGAGCGCATGTCGCCGCGCTCGGTGCTTGCGTGGATCGAGGGAGACGTGGACGGCGTGTCGCGCGTGATCGAATTCCCGATGACTTCGGTGCGCTGTCCCTAGGTTGAGCGCCCCGCCTTCCCAGCGTTAGACGATTTCGACGAGCTCGATCTGGAACGTGAGCGCCTGGCCCGCCAGCGGGTGATTGGCGTCCACCACGATACCGGCCTCGCTGGACTCCACCACGCGCGCCGGCACCGGCTGACCGTCCTCGCCCGAAAGGTGGATCTGCTCTCCGACATCTGGATCGAAGCCATCCGGGAGCTGGGAGCGAGCCAGCGTGAGCTTCATCTCGTCGCGGGGCTCTCCGTACGCCTCTTCCGGGGGAATCCGCGTCGAACGCCGCTCGCCGGGCTCCATGCCGCGGACGGTATCGTCGAAACCGGGAATCACCATTCCGGCACCGACGGTGAATTCCAGGGGATCCCTGCCGACCGACGAATCGAACTCGCTGTCGTCGTCCAGCGTGCCCGTGTAGTGCACGCGCACGACATCTCCATCCTTGGCCTGGGACACGAGGTTCCTTTCTCTAGAGAGAGCCGGCTGCGCGGCGATGGCACCCGCGGCCGGCAACGGGGAGAGAATGGGATCCCGAGCGCGCCGGCGACAGTCCTGTCTCCCGCCGGCGCCGGTGGGCCTGCAAGTCCCGGCCTCAGCTGGCCGGCCGAATCCACTCTACGTCGAGACGGAAGGGAGCCTCTACCTTGTCTCCGATCAGGAGGCCGATCTGCCCTATGGCGCCCGGGTCGAGAGGTGGTGCGCCTCGTGGCGTGCGGCCGCGCCAGGTGGCCTCGAACTCCGAGAATGGGATGACGATCGTCTCCCACTCGCCGGCCCGGGGCTGCACTTTCGCCATGTACGCGATTCCGTCGAACCGCCGATCGGTCCGGAAGCGCACCTGGTAGGTGCGACCGTCACCGCGGACCCGCAGGGCGATTCCGGTGTGGTCCGCCATGGCTCCGTCGGGCACCAGGCCCCGCACGGAAGCGAAGCCGCCGTTGTTGTCGAGCGACAGCACCCCCGCGAAGACGGCATATCCCTCACCACTGTCCACGAACTCGCTGCTGGAGACGCCGCCCATCACGCCATCGTTCACGATGTACCAGTCAGCAGCCGAAGCGGCTTGGAATTCGAAGGCGGTGGTATCGCCGGGTGCCGTACCCGCGCCAAACGCGAGGAGCGCCGAAGCGACTCCGTTCAGTAAAGACATGATAGAAACTCCTTAAACTTCGTGGTCCTGACCGGCGAACATCAGCATTCCGCCAATGAAGACAAGCGTGAATACCGCGATCCCCACCCCTCCGACCCAGACTTCCAGAGACATCAACTCCTCCTCACGGCCGCGGCCAGCGAGAGAATCGAGGGAACCCAGATGCCAACGAACATCCCCGCGTCCTTGTCCACGAAGAACCACAGCGTCACCGAAAACAGAAACGAGATGAACGCCGCTACCAGAAACAACCTGAGGGGAAGATCTTTCCTATTCATTTGACTCTCCTGGCCTTCGGCGTGGTGTCGCGAGCGCCGCCACGAGGGCCGGCACCCGGAGCTTGACGCCGGGCATGGCGAGGCCGCGCGCGATCCACCCGGTCTTTCCGCCAACGCGCGCGATCTCCCGCCGATCTATTCGAAAGCTCAGCTCGAGGCCGCTGGTCTGGAGACCATCGCTCAACCGAGTGAGGTGCTTACTCTGTTCCATCCGCCCGAGCCGGAACGCTCGAACGACCGATCCGGCGTTGACTTGGGACCGGGGAACCGTCACCGCGACGGTGTGACCCAGGCCCGTGACACTGACGGGGCCGGCAGGCGTCTGGACCCGAACGTCTCCCAGAACATCTACCGGCCGCCGCTGCGTCCGTGCGCTTGTCACTTGTCGTCCCGGGTGCGCACGCGGATCGTCCCGTTCAACGTCCAAGACGTGTAGGTCGCGTCCTCACCCACGTGGCTGGGGACCTGCACGTTGAGATCGTCCATCTCATACGTGATCTCGGCTCCGCGGCCGGTCAGCTTGTCGTAGAGTCCGATCGCGAGATCGGGCCAGGTCTGCGTGTGGTTCGCCATGGTGCTCCTCCTCAGGTTCATAGGTATTCCAAATGACCGTCTACCTTCTGTCCAGCAATATCGGACTTTTGTCTAGATATGTCAAGGGCGTAAACTAGACAAAACTTGGACAGGGAAATACGGCGGAGTTCCGGGCTCGCGGCAGGATGCGCGGTGTACTCATACCGAATGGCCTGATGCGGCTCGGCCCCGGGGGAGCGAGCTCGCGGGCCACGGTCGGGCCACGGGAGTTGCCCCCGCATCCTGCTACGGGCGATCTTGGGCCGCCAAACCGAGTCCATGTCCAGGAGCGAGTTGCCGAATGGCAGGTACCCCGGCCTATCAGAGGCTGTTTGCCGAGTTGAAGCGCCGGCGCGTATTCAAGGTCGCGGCCGTGTATGGCGCGGTGGCTTTCGTGATTCTGCAGGTGGCGGACATCATGGTGCCGGCGCTGACCCTTCCCGACGAAGTGACGAGGGCGACGGCGCTGCTGCTGATCCTCGGATTCCCGATCGCACTGGTCCTCGCCTGGGCGTTCGAGCTTACTCCGGAGGGGATGAAGAGGACGGAAACGCCGACCGAAGCCGAGATCGAGGCGATCGTGGCGCAGCCCCGGTCCCGGCGCTGGCCGAGCGGTGTGCTCGCGCTGGTCGGGATCAGCGCACTCGTGGTGGGGGCCTTCTTCGTGCTGCGGCCGGAGGTCACGTTCCGCGGTCCGCGAGCGGTCGAGGCCGGCGAGGCGCTCCCGGCCATCGCCGTGCTCCCCTTCTCGGTCAGCGGTCCCGATTCGGACTTCTGGCGGGAGGGGATGGCCAACACTCTGGCCACGAACCTCAACGGTCTGGCCGGGCTCCGGACCGTATCCAGCCGAACGGTCCTCTCCCGGTGGGATGCCACGGTTGGAGAAGGAGATGCACCCGACCTCGACACGGCTCTCGAGGTGGCCCGGCAGTCCGGGGCAGCGTATGCCCTGGTCGGCGACCTGGTGGTGGCCGGAGACCGGACGCAGGCGTCGGCGGACCTGTTCGACGTGGAGTCGGGCGAGCAGATCGGGCAGGCCCGCTCCATTGGCTCCGTCGAAGGCGACAGCGCCTTCGCCCTGATCGACCGATTCACGGTCGAGATCGTGGGCATGGCCCCGACGCCGGAGGACGCAACGCTCTCCACCGTCGACCTCGCCCGGCTCACGACCACCTCGGTGGATGCGCTCAAGGCCTACCTCGAGGGCGAGGCCCTGTACCGCCGGTCCGACTTCGTCTCGGCGATCGAGGCGTACCAGCGGGCGGTGGATATCGACTCGACTTTCGCGATGGCGCACCTGCAGCTCTCGAAGTCGTACGGTTGGGAACGAGGAAACGGGACCACCGAGGGCCACTGGCTCGCGGCGCTCGAGCTCGCGGACCGGCTGCCGCCGCGCGAGCGCATGGCGGTCGAAGGCAACGCGGCCTTTCTTCGAGGACTCGTGCATGAGGCGATCAGGGTCCAGAGCGAGGCCGTTCGGCTGTACCCGGACGACATGGAGGCTTGGTTCCTTCTGGGCGATACCTATTACCACCTCGGCTACCAGGCCCTGCAAGACGCTCCGGCTCAGGCCGAGCGTGCGTTCAGCCGGGCCCTGGAGCTGGACCCATCCGTCGGGCCGACGCACATCCATCTGATCGAGAACGCGTTCTCTCTGGGCGACAGCGCCCTGGCCCGCCGGCGAATCGACGCCTTTGGGGAGATCTCCCCCGGGAGTCCCACGCTTCAGGCCAATGAGCTTTCCTTTGCCATCGCGTTCGGTGATTCCGCGGCGAGGGAGAACGCGTATTCGGTGATCGACACGACGGCGTTCCGCGACCGTAACGCGCTGGCGACGATCGGGGCCGATCTGCGCCACCCGACCATGCTGGCGCGTCGCGACGAAGTGATTCGGCGCCTGCTCGCAGGGGGCCTGTCTGGCGACTCCGAGTTCATCCTGGCGTATGGTCGCTCCCTCACCGCCATCGACCGGGGTCGGTGGGAGGATTTCCGCTCCAGCGTCGCGGACGAACGGATGGCACAGGCCCGACCGTTCCAGACGTACCGCGCTGTCCTCTACGGAGTCCCGGTGCCGGAGGGGGTCGTGCGCGAGGAGCTCACGCTCACGGGAGCGGATACGCTGGCCTTTGATCCCGCGGCACTCCCGCGCCTCCTGATGGCCGCGGAGCAGGGTAGGGTAGACGATGTGCGCGCCATTACCGGCCGCTGGGGGCTGGAGGCCGACTCGCTCGAGGCGGCTGGCGACGAGGACGCGGCCCGCGTGCAACGGTGGGTGAACGAGATGGCGGAGGCCCGCGCCCAGTGGGGTGGCGGGGATCCGGAAGGAGCCCTCGCACGGCTCGTTCCGCTGCAGCGGGAGGCGACGGGCTGGGGGTTCCTGATTCCGCTCAACGAGATCATCGCGACCTACATCGCGGACCTGCACCTGGAGCTCGGCCAACGGGAGGAGGCCGAGCTGTATTACCGGTCCCTGGTGGAGCGGCCGCGCGCCGTCCTCGCCCTGGCCCGGCTTCGCGACGAAGCAGGCGACACGGAGGAGGCCGCCGCCTACTACGCCCGCGTGATCCAGTTCTGGGCCGACGCCGACCCCGAGCTGCAGCCACTCATCGAGGAGGCGCGGACGAGGCTGCGGGAGATCGTGAGCGCGCGAGGCTAGGGCCAGCCACCGTGCGCGACGAGTACGACGTGCAGCGCCTGCATCGGTTCCGCATGGAGGCGATACCCACCGATTGACGGCCACGTGTGCAAGTCTCCCGGCCGCGCCCGAATCCCCGACCTCCGACATCGCCAGCGCCCCCTGCTTCCCGTTCGCGGATGGGGCGCTGCTCCGCTTCAATCCGGCAAATCTGCGGGCACGCCTCTTGCCCTGTTGCGTATGTGTCACAGCGTTGTAACCACCTGCAAACAGAGGTGTTTACGCGATACTCGGGGTATGTTTAGTTGACAGAACTACCCAACGGCGGACAACCTGTCCCGTAGCGCTTGCGTTCGGCAGGTCCGCGCAACCACCACGTCGTGGAGGTCAACCGATGAACAAATGGGTCAGACACTTCCTGGTCGTGCTAGCAGCGGTCGCTGCGAGCGCGACCCAACTCCAGGCCCAGGCGACCGGTGAGATCCGGGGATTCGTCATCGACAACAATGTGATGGCGCCTCTGAACGATGTCACCATCGAGGTCGCAGGCCAGACTGTGCTGAGTGCACAGCAGGGGTTTTTCCTCGTGCAGGACGTCCCCGCGGGCGTTCACACGCTCACGGCCAACATGCTGGGCTACCGGCCTTTCACGCTTGACGTGACGGTGACCGCGGGACAGACGACCGACGTCGAGGTACGGTTGGCCATCGCGCCTCTGGAAATGGCCCCCATCGTCGCCGTCGGGTACGGTGAGCTGGAGGCCAGCACCCAGACCGGCGTGATCACGGAGGTCCCGGAAGAGGCCTTCAACACAGGCCAGATCGTCAGCGCCGAAGAGCTGATTAAGGCGAAGGTCGCGGGCGTTCAGGTCACTGAGAACAGCAACGAGCCCGGAAGCGGCATTTCGATTCGAATTCGGGGCGGGACCTCGATCAACGCGAGCAACGAGCCGCTCTACGTGATCGACGGTGTTCCCCTCGACGTGAACGGCGGCCTGGTTTCGGCGGGCGGTGGAGCGAGGAATCCGCTCAACTTCCTGAACCCGAACGACATCGCTTCGTTCACCGTGCTCAAGGACGCCTCGGCGACCGCCATTTACGGTTCCCGCGGCGCCAACGGTGTGGTCCTGATCGAGACGACGGCCGGCCGCGCCCGCGCGGGCGCCGGGGCCACGGTCTCCTACCAGGGCACGTTCTCCGGTTCGACGATTTCCGAGGACGTGCGCGTCCTCAACGCGGACCAGTTCCGGGTGGCCGTGCAGCAGGAAGCGCCCGAGAAGCTGATCCTCCTCGGCACTGCGAACACGGATTGGCAGAAGGCCACGCAGCAATCCGCCTTCGGTCAGCACCACTCTTTTGCCGTCGCGGTCGGCGGTGAGAAGATGGACTTCCGCGTGTCGCTCGGTTACCAGGACCAGGAAGGGATCATCAAGAGGTCCACGACGAAGAGGGCCTCACTGAACGTGGCGTACAATCAGCTCCTGTTCGACGACGACTTCAGCATTCAGGTCAACGTGCTGGGCGCGCGCCTGGACGACACGGCGCCGAGCGGCGGCGTGCTAGGCTTCGCCACGGGCATGGCACCGACGCAGCCGATCAACGATCCGAACAGCATCTACGGCGGCTACTTCGAATGGGACGACGCCCTCGCGGCCAACAATCCGGTGGGCGAGCTCAACCTGGTGGACCAGGAAGCCGTCACGTACCGGAGCGTGGGCAACGTTACGGGCGAGTACCAGCTTCCTGGCCTCACGGGCCTGTCGGCCACCGGCCGGCTCGGCTACATCGTCACGAACGTCGAGAACAAGTTCTTCGCTCCCTCGATCAACCGGGGCCAGGCGGAGAATGGACTCAACGGTACGGTCAGCCGCGGTAACCCGTCCGAGTTCAGCTGGCTGGGCGACCTCTTCCTGACGTACGTCGGCAACTGGAGCGGCGGGCACCAGCTCAACGCCACCGGCGGTTACTCCTACCAGGAGTGGCAGGTCGACAACCCCTCGTTCTTCGCGCAGCAGCTCAGCTCCGACCTGCTCGGAATCGATGGGGTCCCGGCGGCCGAGCTCGAGCGGACGTTCCTGGACGTGCAGGAGCACAAGCTGGCCTCGTGGTTCGCGCGCGCGAACTACTCGCTCAAGGATCGCTACATCTTCACGGCCACGTTCCGGGCCGACGGCTCGTCCCGATTCGGTGAGGACAACCGGTGGGGTTACTTCCCGTCCGTCGCCGGTGCGTGGCGGCTCTCGGAAGAGTCCTTCATGGCCGGCACGGATTGGCTGTCCGACCTCCGGCTGAGGGTCTCGTGGGGTAAGAACGGTAACGAGCCGTTCGGAAACTACCTCCAGTACTTCAACTACGTGTTCGGCGACCCGCTCGCCCAGGCCCGGTTCGGTGACGAGTTCGTCTCCACCATCAGGCCGGGCGCCGCGGACCCGAACATCAAGTGGGAGGAGACCTCCTCCTGGAACTTCGGACTCGACTACGGATTCGCCAACAACCGTTACTGGGGCTCGATCGAGTTCTACACGAAGGACACGAACGACTTGCTGTTCAGCGTTCCGGTCGCGGCGGGCACCAACCTGTCGAACTTCGTGACCACGAACATCGGCTCCATGAAGAACTCGGGCGTAGCTCACCCTCAACGCGATGTTCATCGAGGGCCAGGGCGACGGATTCCAGTGGGACGCGAACTTCAACTTCGCGTACAACAACAACGAGCTCACTGAGATCAACCCGTTCGCCGGCGGGGCGACCGAGATTCGCACCGGTGGGATCTCCGGTGGCGTGGGGAGCTTCATCCAGATCCTGCGCCCGGGCGACCCGGTCAACTCGTTCTACGTCTACGAGCACATTCGGGACGGCAGCGGCACCCCGATCTACGAGGATCGGAACGAGGACGGCGTGGTTAACGAGCAGGACCTGTACGTCGACCAGAACGGCGACGGAATCGTCAACCAGGACGACCTGCGCGTGTTCAACAAGCCCGCGCCCGACTGGATCATCGGGCACACCTCGCTGTTCAGGTGGGGTCAGTGGGACGGCAGCCTGACGCTGCTTGCGCAGCTCGGCAACTGGGTGTACAACAACACGTCGTCCACGCGCGGATTCTACGATCAGCTTCGGGACCAGCAGGCGCCGAACAACCTGCACGAGTCGGTCCTCGAGACGAACTTCGGAGTACCGCAGTACTTCTCCGACTATTATGTTGAAGATGCGAGCTTCCTGCGGCTCCAGAACATCGAGCTCGGGTATACGTTCGCGCGGGCCCTGAACGGGATCCGGGTCTACGCGGTCGCGCAGAACCTGTTCACGGTTACGGGGTACAGCGGGATCGATCCGACGGCGGGAATCAACGGCATCGACAACAACATCTATCCGCGTTCCCGGACGTTCGTCGCCGGTGTCGACGTCCGATTCTGAGGCTACGAGGCAAGTGAAGCGAGTTACTTTGGACCGAAACGGAAGGTACAGAGCCATGAAGAGCATCAAGCTCATGACGCTGACCGTCGCTTCCGCTTTGCTTCTTGGCACGGCGGCATGCGACGTCACCACGGAGCCGAAGAGCACCGTGACGGACGCGAACGTGTTCAACGACGTCAACTCTTACAAGGCGTTCATCGCCAAGGTCTACGCCGGACTGGGCGTGACGGGACAGCAAGGCCCGGCGGGGCAGCCGGACCTCGATCCGTCGTTCGACGAGGGGTTCTCGCACTACGTCCGCCTATTGTGGCAGATGAACGAGCTGCCCACGGACGAGGCGGTTATCGCGTGGAACGACAACAGCCTCCAGGAGCTGAACACCATGGGGTGGTCGTCGATGAACGACTTCTCCACGGGGATGTACAACCGGGTGTTCTTCCAGGTGGCGATGGCCAACCAGTTCATGCGTGAGACCACCTCCGAGAAGCTGGCGGAGCGGGGTCATCAGGCGCTGGCCGACGAGATCGCCGGCTACCGTGCGGAAGCGCGGTTCCTGAGGGCCCTGAGCTACTGGCACGGGCTGGATCTGTTCGGAGACATCCCGCTCGTAACGGATGAGGACGAGCTCGGCGCCGAGCCGCCGCCTCAGGAGACCCGCGAGCGAGTGTACGCGTTCGTGATCGACGAGCTGAACGCAATCCGGGCGGACCTGCCGCCGGTTGGCGCTGGCGAGTTCGGCCGGGCCGACCAGGGTGCAGTGGCGATGCTCCTGGCGAAGCTGTACATGGGCGCCGAGGAGTACACCGGGGTGCCCGCGTGGGGCAGCGCGCTGTCGGAGATCGAACTGGTGGTGAATGGACCCTATCAGCTCGACGACAACTACCAGGACATGTTCCTCACGGACAACGATGTCTCGCCCGAGCTGATCTTCGCGGTGCCGCAGGATGGCGACGCGATCCGCTCGTGGGGTGGAACCACGTTCCTGGCGCACGCGGCGTGCGGCGGCAGCATCGACTCCGGCGACATCGGCGTCGACTTCTGCTGGTGGGGACTGCGGGCCCAGCCCGAGCTGGTAGACCAGTTCCCGGCTCCGGAGCCGACCCCGGACGCCCGGGCGATCTTCTGGACCGACGGCCAGAACAAGGACATCAACGAGCTCACCAACTTCAACGATGGCTATGCGGCGCCGAAGTACAAGAACGTCTCTTCGGGCGGCGTCGGTGGCTCGAACGTCACGCACGCGAGCATCAACTACCCGATGTTCCGGCTCGGTGACGCTTACCTGATGTATGCCGAGCTGGCCCTGCGGGGCGGTGGCGGCAGCACCGGCCAGGCCGTGACCTACATCAACGCCCTGCGTGAGCGGGCGTACGGCGACCAGAGCGGCAATATCGTCGAGGGCGATCTGAACCTGGACTTCGTGCTCGACGAGCGCGCCCGTGAGGTCTACTGGGAGGGACATCGCCGCATGGACCTGGTCCGGTATGGCCTGTTCACGGGCCCGGACTACGTGTGGCAGTGGAAGGGTGGCACGCAGGCCGGACAGGGCGTCGAGCCGTGCCGCAACGTGTTTCCGCTTCCGGCCGCGGAGCTCAGCGCGAACCCTCGCCTGTCGCAGAGCGAGTGCTACTGATAACGGCGCTTACCTAGTGCTGGCATCGGCCACTTCAACCTTCAGCCCGGCCGCTTCGGCGGCCGGGCTGAAGCACGTTACGGAGCAGTGCTTCTCTTGAACGACAGTCATACCGCGACGGCGTGGGCAGGCGTGATCACCGTGGCGAGTCTGTTCGCCCTGGCGTTGGCCGGGTGCGGCGGTGACTCCGGCACGGGACCGGTCGTGAACCCGCCACCTCCGCCCCCGCCTCCTGCGACGCGCCCTACGCTGGATCCGACCTACCGCGCGAGCGGACACATGGCGTCCGGTGACGTGTTCGTCCACCTCTTCGAGTGGAAGTGGACCGACGTCGCGGCCGAGTGCGAGACCGTCCTCGGTCCGTTCGGATACGACGCGGTCCAGGTGTCCCCGCCGCAGGAGCACATCGTGCTCGGGACGCACCCGTGGTGGGTCCGCTACCAGCCGGTCAGCTACTCCATCGATCAGAGTCGGTCAGGGACCCGAGCGGAGTTCGAGCAGATGGTTTCGCGGTGCAACGCCGCTGGCGTGGATGTCTACGTGGACGCGGTGATCAACCACATGACGGCGGGTGCGGGAACAGGCTCGAACGGCACGGCATACGGCAAGTACGACTATCCGGGCCTGTACGGGCAACTGGACTTCCACTCCGCCTGCGCCGTGGACAACTACCAGGATGAGGCGGACGTGCAGGACTGCGAGCTCCTGGGCCTGGCCGACCTGGATACCGGCGCTTCGGGGGTCCAGGCGAAAATCGCGGACTACCTGGTGGGCCTCGTGGACATGGGCGTCGCCGGCTTCCGGATCGACGCGGCGAAGCACATTCAGCCCGTCGAGCTGGATGAGATCATCGATCGGGTGAACGTCGGGGCCAACGCGGCGGGCCGCGCCCGCCCGTTCATCTTCGGCGAGGTCATCGACTACGGGAACGAAGCCGTGCGGGCGCGCGACTACTACGGGCTCGGGTACGGGTCCGGAGGGGCCTCCGACATCACGGAGTTCATCTACAAGGGCGTCGGCGACAAGTTCGCTGGCCTCGGCAGTCAGCGGCCGGCGGATCTCGAGACGTTCTCCGCCGCCTCCTGGGGCCTCATGCCCGAGGACAAAGCGGTCGTCTTCATCGACAATCACGATACGCAGAGGGACGGAGGGCTCACGTACCGGGCCGACGCCGCCTATCGACTGGCCAACGTGTGGATGCTGGCCCAGCCGTATGGCTATCCGAAGGTGATGTCGAGCTACGGATTCTCCGCCCGGGATCAGGGCCCGCCTTCCGACGGCTCGGGCGCCACGCAGGACGTGAGCTGCGCCCCGAGCATCGAGGACGCGGCGACCGGCGACTGGGTGTGCGAGCACCGGGACCCTACGATCGCGGCCATGGTGGAGTTCCGAAGCGTCACGGCCGGCGCGGATGTCACGGGTTGGTGGGACGACGGTGCCTGGGCCGTGGCCTTCTCCCGCGGCGACCGCGGCTTCGTGGCGCTCAGCCTGGCGGAGTCTCCCGTGACGGTGGATGTCGTCACGCCCGTCACCCCCGGCACGTACTGCGACCTGATCACGGGCGGCCTGGTGGGCGGCGCCTGCGCGGGGCGCAGCGTCACCGTTGAGGCGGACGGCCGCGCGCAGGTCGAGCTCGCGACCGGCGAGGCAGTCGCCATACACACCGGAACCCGCCTATAATCCGGGTTCGGCAGAATCAGCCGGATCGCACCTGGAACCGGAGTCTCCCGGCATCCGATGGATGAACTGACAGCTCTCGAGTCTCTCGCCCGCGCGATGGGCGTTTACACGGAGTACATCGACGGCCTCGACCGTCCGGTGACGGTAGATCCCGAGACGCTGGTCCGCGTATGCGCATCGCTCGGCGCGGAGGTCACGGGCCCGGCCGATGCCGCCGAAGCGCTGCGCGCCCACCTGGCCTCCACGGATGAAGGCCTCGTGCCGCCCGCAGCGGTGGCATGGGACGGAGTCCTGGACCCGCTGGCCGTCGGGGTGAGCGGCCCGATCCAGGCCGAGCTTTGGCTGGAGAGCGGGGAGCGAGCGGAGATCAGCGTGGAGGGAGGGGAAGTCCGGGTCCCGGCTCCGCTCCCGGAGGGCTACCACCGGCTCACGGTGGACGCCGCCGGCCGCACCGAAGGCTGCCACGTGATCTCGGCGCCGACCACCGCCTGGAGGCGCCCGGACTCGGGCCGGAGCTGGGGCGTGGCCGGGCAACTCGCGGCCTTCCGGTCGTCCCGGAGCCGTTCGTTCGGCGACCTTCGCGACCTGGAGACGGTGTGCCGCTGGGCCGGGGATCACGGCGGCGACCTGGTCATGGTCCTACCGCTGCTGCCCACGTTCAACTCTCCCCCCGTGGAGCCCAGTCCGTACTCTCCCGTCAGCCGGCTGTTCTGGTCCGAGCTGATCCTGGATCTCGGGGATGCACACCGACCCTCCGCACCTGACGCGACCCTGGACGTCACGGCGGCCGACGCCGAAGTGCGGGCAGCACTGGCCGACGCGTCCGTCGACGAATCCCGGCTGGACGATGAGCTGATTCGGTACGCGAGGTTTCGGGGGGCGCAGGCGCGGCTCGGGCGGAACTGGCGGGCGTGGCCCGAGGAGGCGAGGGCGGGGCAACTGGCGGCCGCGCACGTCGATTCGGAGGAGGAGCGCTTCCACCTGGTGGCCCAGACCCGGGCCAGGGAGCAGCTCGGACGGCTGCGCGACGGGCTGGAGGCAGACGGCCTCCGCCTCGGACTCGACCTCGCGGTGGGTGTCCACCCGGATGGGTACGATCCGTGGTCCCGGCAGGCCCTGTTCGCGGACGGCATGTCGGTGGGCGCGCCTCCGGACGGCGGCTTCCCGAGCGGACAGGACTGGGGCTTCCACCCGGTGCACCCCGGGGCGTCCCGCAGCGAGGGTCACCAGTACGTGGCCGCGTCGATCGCGCACCAGGCGGCGGTGTCCGGAGTGCTCCGGGTCGACCACATCATGGCCTGGACCCGCCTGTACTGGATTCCGCACGGGATGGGAAAGGACGAGGGCACGTACGTCTCCTATCCCGCCGACGAGCAGTTCGCCATCCTCACCCTGGAGTCGAGGCGAAACCGGTGCGAAGTGGTGGGGGAGAACCTGGGCACGGTGCCTCCGGAGATCGGGGACGCGCTCCCGAGACACCGGATCTGGGGCATGTACCTGGCCCAGTTCACGGCCTCCGAGGACCCCGACATGTCGCCCGCCACGAGCGAAGACATGGCCCTCATCGGCACGCACGACACGCCCACCTTCGCGGGCTGGCTCTCGGGCGTGGACATCGGCGAACGGGTCCGCTGCGGTCTGCTGGAGAAGGACGCCGTCCCGGAAGTCCGGGCGGAACGCGCCGTCGCGACCGGACGGCTGGCCGATCGCCTCGGCGGAAGCGTGGACGACCCGCGTGCGCTGCTCTCCAGGACACTGGAATGGCTGGGAGAATCGGGGAGCCCGCTGGTCGTCGCCTGGCTGGAGGACCTGTGGCTCGAGGAGGAAGGCGTGAACCTGCCGGGCACGAGGTCCTCAGAGCGTCCTAACTGGCAGCGCCCGATGAGCCGCACGCTCGACGAGGCGCTGGCCGACCCGGGGGTCGAAGAGCTGGTGGCCCTGCTGGCTGAGGCAAGGCGGGCGGGCAACACGGACTGACGCAATGCGAATCCACTAACGAGGACCGGATCCCAATGGAATCGAGCCCATCGAACGCTCCCGCCGCGCTTCGGCCCAAACCGAAGCTGTCGTTCTGGGACATATGGAACATGAGCTTCGGATTCCTCGGGATCCAGTTCGGCTTCGCGCTCCAGAACGCGAACGTGAGCCGGATCTTCGAGACCCTCGGTGCGGATGTGGAGAACATCCCCATCCTGTGGATCGCGGCTCCGGTGACCGGACTGCTGGTGCAGCCGATCGTCGGCTACTTCAGCGACCGGACCTGGAACCGGCTGGGCCGCCGCCGCCCTTACTTCCTCGGCGGGGCCATCTTCGCCTCACTGGCCCTGATCGCCATGCCCAATTCTCCGACCCTGTGGGTCGCCGCTGGCATGCTGTGGATCATGGACGCGTCGATCAACATCTCGATGGAGCCGTTCCGGGCGTTCGTGGGCGACAACCTGCCCTCCGAGCAGCGCACCACCGGCTTCGCGATGCAGAGCTTCTTCATCGGCACGGGCGCGGTGGTCGCGTCGATCCTTCCGTGGCTGCTCACCAACGCGTTCGGAGTCAGCAACGAGGCTCCCGAGGGCATCATCCCCGACTCCGTGCGCTGGTCCTTCTACGTGGGCGCGGCCGTGTTCTTCGTGGCGGTTCTGTGGACGGTGATCCGATCGAAGGAGTACTCGCCCGAGGAGATGGCCTCGTTCGAGGAAAACCAGGAGCGCGAGGGATTCGGGGGCGCGGCGCGCACCGCCGATGACTACGCGGTCAACGGCGGCCGCCAGATGAAGCTGGGGTGGATCCTCCTGGCCGCGGGTGCGATGCTCAGCGTGTGGCTGGCGAACGAGGCGTTGTACCAGGTGATGATCCTGTCGGCGGGCATGGCCTTCGTCGGGATTCTTCTGGTCCTGAGCGGCCTGATGCAGAAGGACGGCCGGTACGACAACGGCTTCGTCACGATCATGAACGACTTTCAGGACATGCCGCACACCATGAAGCAGCTGGCCTGGGTTCAGTTCTTCTCGTGGTTCGCTCTGTTCGCGATGTGGATCTACACGACGGCGGCCGTGACCAGCCACATCTACGGGACCTCGGATCCGACCTCGCCCCTGTACAACGAGGGGGCGAACTGGGTCGGCGTCGCATTCGCGGCCTACAACGGGGTGGCGGCCCTGGTGGCCTTCCTGATTCCGGTCCTGGCCAGAAAGACGAACCGGAAGATCGCGCACGCCATCTGCCTCGTCGCGGGCGCGATCGGCCTGCTGTCGATCTTCGTGATCCAGGATCCGAAGCTGCTGCTCGCATCGATGGTGGGAGTGGGGATCGCGTGGGCGAGCATCCTGTCCATGCCGTACGCCATCCTCACCGGATCGCTGCCCCCGTCGAAAATGGGCTACTACATGGGCGTATTCAATTTCTTCATCGTGATCCCGCAGATCGTGGCCGCCGCCATCCTCGGTTTCTTCGTGGGGCGCTTCTTCGGAGGCGAGGCCATCTACGCGCTGCTGATCGGCGGCGGGTCGCTGGTGCTGGCCGCGCTGCTGACCCTGCGGGTGGAGGACCCGGACGACGTGGCGGCCTCCGTGTAG
>CAJIAC010000050.1_pt1 | contig 41243 bp, 35 predicted proteins | sample 9198961 | NCBI WGS metagenome assembly CAJIAC01 (sample SAMEA7708276, study PRJEB35096) | sediment metagenome | biome: marine neritic benthic zone biome [ENVO:01000025]; feature: sediment [ENVO:00002007]; material: shallow marine sediment [ENVO:03000034] sea grass bed [ENVO_01000059] ... | reverse complement strand
GCGGTAGAGCTTCCTGATCCTCGACAGCATCGCCCGCCGCGGGGCAAACTGTCCCACGCCCCGCCGGTTTCACTTCGTTCCAAATTCTCGCGTCCACGCCCCTCGCAGTACCGTAAAGCAATAATATGTATTCAGTTACGGTTCTGCGAAATCAATCGGTTCAACGGGCGCTCCGGAGACCCGGCTCTGGCACACACGTTGCCCTGAATATCCCCTTGACGGGGCTCAGCTCCGGGCGATTTGCGATTTCGAAGTTTCCAGATAGAACCAGCCGTCCTTGCAGCAGGCCGCGCGAATGACCGGTCGCCACGGACAGCGCTTCGGTAGCCGGGCCGCTGCCCGGCGTCGGTACCAGCGAATCGCCCGTCTCGGTGCGCTCGCCCCCCGGCGCCTGCCCCGTCCAGCTATCGACATATTCCGGACCCTCTGTGTGGCTTACGCTGGGTCTGACCGGTCTTCACCGGCGGCCCACTGCGAATAGATGGAGTCGCAAGGACTCTTGACGCGTCGGACGGCGCGTTCGCGCCGGATCCGGCTTGTATTTGCGCCACATTTCGGAGGGGGATTCCATGTCCGGTCCTCTTGAGCTCGCACTCCAGGCTACGTCGCCGGGGTGGCATCGCCGTGACTTCGTCAAAGCGTGTGGTATGGCCGCCGCGGCCGTGGGGTTGCCCGCGAAGGCTGCGGCCAAGTTCGTCCAGAACGCCGAGGCCGGTCTCAAGCCATCCGTGATCTGGCTCGCGAACCAGGAATGCACGGGGTGCACCGAGACGCTGCTCCGGACGTCGCACCCGGGCCTGGCCGACCTGATCATCGACCTGATCTCGCTCGACTACAACGAGGCTCTTCTGGTTCCAGCCGGCCACCAGGCCGAGCTGTCGCGGCACCAGGCGATGGAGCGCTACAAGGGCAGCTACATCCTGGTCATCGAGGGAGCGATCCCCACGGCTGACGACGGGATCTACTGCAAGGTCGCCGGGCAGACATCGCTGGAGATCGTGAACGAGTGTGCCGCGGACGCCGGGGCGATCATCGCGATTGGCTCCTGTGCATCGTGGGGCGGGATCCCATCGGCGGATCCGAACCCGACGGGTGCGAAGGGCGCCCCCGCGGTTCTCGAGGGCAAGACCGTGGTTACGATCCCCGGTTGTCCGGCGAATCCCTACAACTTCCTCGGCGTGGCCCTCCAGTACGCGACCTTCGGGACGCTGCCCGAGCTGGATGACCTTGGACGGCCGAAGTTCGCGTACGGCCGCACGATCCACGAGCACTGCCCGCGCCGGGCGCATTTCGATGCCGGCCGCTTCGCACGCCAGTTCGGCGACGAGGGCCACCGCCTCGGCTACTGCCTGTATCACCTGGGGTGCAAGGGCCCGGCCACGTACGCCAACTGCTCGGTCCAGCACTTCAACGAGGTGACCGACGCGTGGCCTATCGGGCTCGGCGCCCCGTGCTTCGGATGCACCGAGCAGAGCCTCGCCTTCCGCGTTCCGTCGCATGAGACGGTGGATCCGAACGAGATCCTCCCGCCGTCCCTGTTCCCGCCGATCTTCGCCGATCGCGGACCGATCAGTCCGATGGCGACCGCTGTGGGCGGCGCCGTCGTCGGCGGCGCGATCGCAGCCGGTGTGATGGCTTCCAAGAAGGTGGCCGAGAGCACTGCGGAGGCCGGTGCGGGGGAGGAGGGCTGACCATGAACATCTCACGCAGAGGGGCGCTGAAGGTCGCCGCCCTCGGGGCCGTCGCGGCCACCGGGGTGCGCGAGGCCGAAGCGCGCGAGCGGCCGGTCCCGCCCGAAGACGCGACGGGGATGCTGTACGACTCCACCCTGTGCATCGGCTGCAAGGCCTGCGTCGCGGCCTGCCGCCGGGCCAACGAGCTGAGCCTGGAGCGCGACAGCACCCTGTACGACGACTCCGTGGATCTCACGGGCCACACGGCCAACATCATCAAGCTTTACAACGGTGACGAAGGGTACGCCTTCGTGAAGCAGCAGTGCATGCACTGCGTCGATCCCGCCTGCGCATCGGCCTGCATGATGGGCTCGTTCCAGAAGCGCGAAAACGGGATCGTGACCTGGGTGCCGGACAAGTGCATCGGCTGCCGGTACTGCCAGATCGCCTGTCCTTTCGACATTCCCAAGTTCGAGTGGGACTCGCCCCTGCCCCGCATGGTCAAGTGCCAGATGTGCCTGGACAAGGCAGGCGGGCAGGAACCGGGTCAGCTCCGAGACGGTGAGGAGCCGGCGTGCTGTGAGGTCTGCCCCAGGGATGCCGTGATCTACGGCGACTACGACGATCTCAAGGCGGAAGCGCAGGCTCGCCTCGACGCGAACCCGGAGCGCTACAATCCGCGCGTCTACGGTCTCGACGACCTGGGCGGCACGCAGGTGCTCTACCTGGCGCCTGCCGGCGTCGAGTTCTCCGATCTCGGTCTTCCGGAGTACGGTCCGGAATCCGTACCGCACACCCCGGTCGGCCTGCAGCACAAGATCTACAAGGGATTCGTCGCTCCTGTCGCGCTGTACGCGGTGCTCGCGGGGCTCACCTGGAGGAGCCGGCGCCAGGCGGATGCCGAGGAGGTGGGCTCATGAGCGCCGAAGCCACGCCGGTCGGAGGCAAGCTGCTCACGCCTACCATGAAAGGCCTGCTGATCCTGTTCGGGATCGCCGTGGTCCTTCTGCTGTGGCGGTTCGCGGCCGGCCTGGGAGCGGTCACGAACCTGAGCGACGGCTATCCATGGGGCCTGTGGATCGCGTTCGACGTGGTCACGGGTACCGCCCTCGGATGCGGTGGTTACGCGATCGCCCTGCTCGTGTACGCGTTCAACAAGGGCAAGTACCACCCGCTGGTGCGCTCCGCGCTGCTGGCGAGCGCGCTGGGATACACGCTCGGCGCCATCGGTGTGCTGATCGACGTGGGCCGCGTGTGGTGGACGTGGAAGCTGCCGCTCTTCTTCTGGACCTGGAACCTGAGCTCGATCCAGCTCGAGGTCGCGCTCTGCATCATGCTCTACACGTTCGTACTGTGGATCGAACTCTCCCCGGCTTTCCTGGAGCAGTGGGCCAAGGGACCCGACTCGTTCCTCAAGCGGTTCGCGGCGGCGGCGACGCCGAGGATCACGAAGGCGATGCCGTGGCTGATCGCTCTCGGGATGTTGCTCCCGACCATGCACCAGTCCAGCCTCGGCAACATGATCCTGCTGGCCGGGCCCAAGCTGCACCCGCTGTGGTACACGACGTGGATCCCGTTCCTGTTCCTCGTCTCCTGCATCGGGATGGGCTACGGCGTCACGATCATGGAGACGATGATCTCGCGGACCGTGTACAAACGGCCCGGCGAGACGAAGGTGCTGGCAGGTCTCAGCGATGCCATGGTCGTGGTGCTGCTGGCCTTCGTCGTGGTGCGAGTGGCAGACACGATCTGGCAGGGCAAAATGGGCTACGTGCTGGCCTTCGACGTGTTCAGCACGCTCTACCTGCTCGAGATCCTGCTCCACCTGGTCCCGGCGCTGATGCTGATGAACAAGGCGAAGCGCATGGACCGCACGTACCTGTTCAGGGCCTCGCTCATGATCGTGTTCGGCGGCGCCCTGTACCGGTTCTCGGCGTACTGGTTTGCCTTCCAGCCGGGCGAGCACTGGAGCTACTTCCCGGCCATTCCGGAGATCCTGATCACCGTCGGTCTCGTGGCGTTCGAGATCGCGGTCTACATAGCGATCATCAAGCGGTTCCCCATCCTGACCGGTCGCCCCCCCGCGGCCGCGAAAGCCTGAGGAGTGAGAGATGGCACGCATTGTCGTTGACCCGATCACGCGTATCGAAGGCCACCTGCGAATCGACGTGGAAGTCGAGGGCGGGACGGTCCGAAATTCCTGGGCTTCCGGTCAGATGTGGCGCGGCATCGAGACCATCCTGGAGGGCAGGGATCCCCGGGATGCCTGGCTGTTCACGCAGCGGTTCTGCGGGGTCTGCACCACGGTTCACGCGATCACCTCGGTCCGGACGATCGAGAACGCGCTGAACCTGGAGATTCCGCTGAACGCCCAGTACATCCGCAACATCATTCTGTGCGCTCACGCGATGCACGATCACATCGTGCACTTCTACCACCTGTCGGCCCTGGACTGGGTGGACATCGTATCGGCCCTGAGCGCCGATCCGCGCCGCGCCGCACAGATCGCACAGAGCCTGTCCGACTGGCCGGGCAACAGCGTCCAGGTCATGCAGCAGACGCAGGCCCGGGTGCAGGGCATCGTGGACAGCGGCCAGCTCGGGATCTTCGCCAACGGCTACTGGGGCCACCCGGCGATGAAGCTGCCCCCCGAGGTGAACCTGCTGGCCACCGCACACTATCTGCAGGCCCTCGACTACCAGAAGAAGGCCAACCAGATCGTGGCCATCCTGGGCTCCAAGACGCCCAACATCCAGAACCTGGCGGTGGGCGGAGTCGCGAACGCGATCAACCTGGACAACCAGGCCACCCTCAACATGAACAAGCTGTTCGCGATCAAGGACCTGCTGGACGAGGTGACACGTTTCGTCCGCGAGGTCTACATCCCGGACGTGATCGCGGTCGGCTCCATGTATCCCGAGTGGCTGGGGTACGGCGCCGGGGTGAAGAACTACCTCGCCGTGCCGGACCTGCCGCTCGACACTGCGGGCACCGAGTTCGATCTGCCGGGCGGCACGATCATGAACGGTGACATCGGCACGGCCCGCGCCATCACCTCGTTCCAGGACGAGTACTTCCGCGACAACGTTCAGGAAGGCATCACGCACTCCTGGTATGACGGCGACTGGCAGAAGCACCCGTGGGAGGAGACCACGGATCCGTACTACACGGAATTTCAGGACAACGGGAAGTATTCCTGGGTGAAGTCGCCCCGGTTCGCCAACGAGCCGATGCAGGTGGGCCCGCTGGCCCAGATCCTCGTGGGCTACGCCACCGGGCACGAGCTGACTAAGAAGTACGTGGACATGGCCGTTTCGCAGGCGTCCAGCATGGCAGGCGTTCAGCTGGGTCTGCAGCACCTCCACTCGACGCTCGGCCGGCACCTGGCGCGCGCACTCCGCACCGCGGTTCTGGCGGAGCTGGCGTACAAGCACTGGGGCCTGCTGGTGAACAACATCGGCTCCGGCGACACGGACATCTTCAATCCGCCTGAGTTCCCGGCGGGAGAGCAGCGCGGCTTCGGGTTCCACGAGGCACCGCGAGGCGCCCTGTCGCACTGGGTCGTGATCGACAGCGGGAAGATCAAGAACTACCAGGCGGTGGTTCCCTCGACCTGGAACGCGGGTCCGCGGGACGCCCAGGGAAGGCAGGGTCCGTACGAGGCCTCGCTGATGGGCAACCCCGTGGCGGATCCCGAGCTGCCGCTCGAGGTCCTGAGGACCGTTCACTCGTTCGATCCCTGCCTGGCGTGCGCGATCCATACGCTGGATCCGGAGGGCAAGGAGATCGCGAAGGTGAAAGCTCTCTGACCGGACGGGAGCTCTCGATCCGGTGAAGGTGGTGGTGATGGGCCTCGGCAACGTCCTCTCACAGGATGACGGGCTGGGGCCCTTCGTCATCGAGACTCTGCTGGCAGGCTGGGAGTTCAGCGAGAACGTGCAGGTTCTCGACCTCGGCACTCCCGGTCTCCAGCTGAGTCCGTATCTCGAGGGTCAGGACGCCCTCATCGTGGTGGACACCGTGCGCTCCGATGGAGAACCGGGAGTGCTGCGGCTGTACGACCGTGATCAGCTGCTGAAGCACCCACCGGCGCAACGAACGTCGCCCCACGATCCCGGTCTCAAGGAGACGCTTCTCTCCCTGGAGCTGCACGATCTCTCGCCGTCACACGTGCTTGTAGTTGGAGTCATTCCGGCGGAGACGGAATACGAGCCGCGACTGACGGACGCCGTGCGGGCAGCCGTTCCCGCAGCGGTCGGGGCGGTGTTGGACGAGCTCGAGAGGCTCGGGGTTCCCGCGCGGCCGCTTCCGGAGCCCCGCGAGCCGAACATCTGGTGGGAGCAGAATCCGCCCGCCTGACTACCAGCGGCGCACGTACCTCGCCAGTGCCTTCCGTCCTTCAGGGTCCGCCCAGTTGAGCGGCGCCATGCCCGACTCGTAGTACGATCGCAGCTCCCGCAGCCGCGGGTCGGCATCCGCCACGCTGTCCGGGTTGGCGAAGTACAGGAGCAGCCCGTCCACGTCCCAGTGCTTTCGCGTACCCGAAATCGGCGGTCCGCCGGTCCTCGTGCCCTCGAGGTCCACCCCATGGCACTCGTCGCAGCCCGCGGCCAGGTAGACCTCGCGGCCTTCGCGGTTGCACGCGGCCACCATCACGAGCAGTCCTATCCCGAGGTACGCGATTCGATTCATGGAGCCGTTCTCCGTTGGGTCAGTGCCAGGCCGGTGGGGACACCCGCGCCAGCCAGGCCGCCAGCATCACGACGGCCAGCATCACGATCGTCTCGACCCGCACGGTCCTCCGCAACCCACTACCGTCGCCGGACTCGGCCAGCCCCGGGAGCACGCGCAGGCGATGAAAGGCCCCGAAGCCAATCAGTACCGCGAGTCCGGCCCACTTGGCCAGCACTCCGCGGCCGTAGGTGGAACCCGTGAAAGCCTCAAGGCCTCCCACGAAGACGGCGGACTGGATCATGCCCGAAGCGGCAATCAGGACCACGGCCAGGAGGGCCGCCGAGGAGACGGCCTGCACCACCGGTCCCAGGTGCACAGTCCCTGGCTCCTGCGAGTCTCCACTCGGAACGAGAACCAGGAGAAGGAGGCCCCCCAGCCAGATCGAGACCGCTCCCAGGTGGATTGCGTTGGCCGGCGCCGTGATCCACGGCGAGATAGTCGCCGAGTGTCCGGAGAAAGCGCCGAGCACCACGGCCACGAGGGCCAGGCCGGCCGCCATGCGTCCGCTCCTCCTCACCGCCGCCAGAGCCAGACCGACCAGCAGGACGCGGCCGAGGCCGGTGAGGCCGACGGCGGACCCCAACGCGGCCGAGATGCCGCCCGATCCGGAACCGCCCGGCGCGACGCGAACCACCCACCCGAGCAGGTCGCCCGCCAGAAAGAACAGGGCCGCCCACCCGAGTCCGCGCACCACGCCCCCGATGGGACGGGTGCCGAGTAGAGGCAGCGATCCGCAGTACCAGAGGAGGCCGGCGAAGCCGAGGAGGCATGCCAGGCCCAGCCCCGCCAGCAGCACCGTGCCGGCTCCCGGGCCCTCCGAGCGAGCCTCCCGCTCCTCGGCCGGGTCCGCCTCGGCTCCCGCTGATTCGACGACGGCTTCCTGATCGGATTCTGCGGCGTGCCCGGCGGCGGCCACGGCGAAGCTGAAGTCGCCTTCTACTGGATGTCCGTCCGCTGACACCGTCCTCCAGCGGACGGAGTACTTGCCGTCCGGAAGTGGCGGAAGCTGACCTCGCAGGATCTTCCCGTCGGCTCCGGGCGTTGCCAGGGATACGCGAAGAGAATCGCCGGAGGAGGCGACGATGAACACCGAGCTCAGCGCATCGTTGACCGGACCGCTGAACCGGAGCTCGATCTCCGCCGGTGCCAGTGCGAGAACCTCGTCGGCAGCCGGCGTGCTCGACTCCAGGCGCGTATGCACGGAGGCCCAAGCCAGGCTCGCGCCCGCGCAGAAGGCGACAGCGAGCGGCAGCCAACGCGGTCCTCTTCCGGCCGGGGATTTCCAGGCGAGCCGTACTGACTCGAGTGCCATGCGCGTTCCTGTTCTGTGACCTGTGGCCTCGATCGATCGGCGATCATGCTACTCGCCACGTGCGAAGCGGGCAAACCCGATTTCCGAAGCAGCGGGAACGATCGTCGCTGCGTCGGTTACCTAGCACGGCCGGGCGGGACGGGGTGCCGTGCCGGCGGCACTGGCTTCTCGTACGAATCGCCAACAGGAGGTACTGCTTGATTCCGACGGCTCGCGGCTTCGCGGCTCTGACCGTACTGCTGTTCCTCGCGGGACTGTCTGCTTGCAGCAGCTCGGACTCCGATCCGAATCAACCGGCCGAGCCCACGGTCGAGCTCGCCTTCTCCCCCGGGTCGGTCGCGTTCGGCGAGGATCGGACCGGGGTGGTCGACCTCCAGAACCTCGGCGAGGGAGCCGTCGGCCCCGTAGAGCTGGTGGCTCTCGCCGTCACGGACGGTTCGGGAAACGCGGTTCCCGGAGCGAGCCTCTCAACGAGTCCCGCAGAGGTCCCGACGCTGAACGCCGGAGCGGCACGGACGGTGACACTTACGCTGACCGTCCCGGAATCCGTGGCAAACGGCGAATACCAGGTCAGACTGGAGGCCCGCGTCGCGAGCCAGGCGGCGGCCACTCTCGGGGCTTCCTTCTCCGTGGCCCGGCTGGACGGGCCGGTCATCGAGTCGCTCGAGATCTCGGGTGGAGCCTCGGAGGCCCGCCAGGGTGAAGTGCTCGATTTCGACGTTGCGGCCACGGATGACCAGGGCCAACCGGTCCCCGACCCCGACGTGACATGGCGCGTGGATCCGCCCTTCGCCGGACTGGTGACGGCGGACGGCGATTGGGTCGCCTACTCCGTCGGGACCGCACGCATCATCGCCGAGGCGGGCGACGCGTCGGACACGGCCGCGGTCCAGGTTTCCGGCCGGAACGCGCCGTCTGGCTCGTTCGACGCCGTGTGGAACGAGAAGATCGAGCTTCGCTACACCTCGGATCACTGGGAGCACGGAGACGCCGCGTACACCGGTACCTGGGGCTGCCGAGACGTGCTCGGGGGGCGGTGTGGCGACGCGCTGTTCGTATGGGATATCAGCGTTCGCGACGCCCCGGTTCTGGTCGATTCGGTCAAGGTGGACGCCCGGGTGGTCAACGACGTGAAGGTCAGCGCCGACGGCAGCCTTGGCATCATCACGCACGAATCATCCACAGACGGGCAGAACGGAATCACCCTTCTCGACCTGGCAGACCCTCTGCAGCCGGCCGTAATCACGCGCTTCACGGCTCCAGACCTCACGCCGGGAATCCATAACGTCTGGATCGACGGTGATTACGCCTACCTGGTGGTGGACGGGTCGACCGCGTCCGCGGGCATGAGGGTGCTCGACATCTCGGATCCGGCGAATCCGCAGATCGTGGCCTCGTTCTACGGAGGTGGCAGCTTCCTGCACGACGTGTACGTGAGGAACGGCCTCGCCTTCCTGTCGCACTGGACGACCGGCCTGATCATTCTCGACGTCGGCAACGGCATCGCAGGCGGATCGCCGACGAACCCGGTGGAAGTGAGCCGGATCGTGAGCCCAGGCTACCGGGTCCACAACGCCTGGTACTGGCCGGAGTCGGGCTACGTGTTCCTCGGAGACGAGATCGCGGTACCCGGCAAGGTGCTGGTGATCGACGTCGGCGATCTGGCCAACCCTCGCGAGGTGGCAAGCTTCGTACTGCCGGGGGCGGCGCCGCACAATTTCTGGGTCGACGAACTGGCCGGGATCGCCTATTTCGCATGGTACGAGAACGGCCTGCACGCGGTGGACGTCTCCGGGCGCCTGCTCGGCGAGCTGGAGAAACAGGCACGGCAGGTGGCCAGCATCCAGTACGACGTGGGGGGGGCCTGCATCGCGCCGTCGGGGACATGTACCTGGGCTCCCCAGGTGCACGACGGCCTGATCTACGTCTCGGACATGAACAGCGGCCTCTGGGTGCTGAGGCCCACGTTCTGATGACTTCGCAACGCCGATGGGGCCGGGGGACGGCTTTCGCCATTCTGGCGGCGATGTGCGCCGCCTGCTCCAGCGAGTCGGACGCCCCGAACGATCCCGGGGAGCCGAACGGGTCGGGCGGACGACTGTACGTGACGTCGGGGTTCACGGACGAGGTCCTGCGGCTCGATCCCGCTGACGGAACCACGCTGCGGAGGATTCCCACCCAGGTGCGGCGGGACGAAGTGGACGAGCCGCACGCCGTCGCGATCAGTCCGGACGGAAGACACTGGTACGCGACGGTCGCGCACGGCGAGCCCAGTTTCTGGAAGTTCGAGACGGCGGGCGACCGCCTCGTGGGGCGGGTGACGCTCCCGGCGGCCGGGGCAGCCCGGATCGGCATCACTCCCGACGGGAGCCGGGCATTCATTCCGGACTACGATCGTTCGCAGCCGGGCGTTCCCGGCAAGGTATCCGTCGTGAACCTCGAGGACCTGACCGTGGTGGCGACGCCCACCGTGTGTGGAGGTCCGCACCATGCGGAGGTGTCTCCCTCGGGGATCGTCGCGGTGGCGTGCAGCCTGAGCGACGAGATCGTCCTTCTGGATGCCGCCACGCTCGAGGAGCTCGGGCGATTCGTCGCCGGTCCCGAGGCCGGGCCGCCTGGAGAGCCGGCGCTCAAACCTCTGAACCTGGACTGGTCCCCGGACGGGCAGACCCTGTGGGTGGGGCTGCACCTGGCGGACAAGGTCCGGGCGTTTCGGATGGACGGTGAGATCCTCGGGACGGTGGACGTGGGGATCCGGCCCGCTCAGATCGCCCTGACCGCGGACGGGCGTACGCTCGTCGTGGCGAATCGAGGGGACGCCTCGCTGTCCATAGTGGACACGTCAACTCAGGCTGAAACGGACCGAATCGCCCTTGGAGCCGACCATCCGCACGGAGTGGCGGTGGACGACGCCGGCCAGCGAGCGTTCGTGTCCTGCGAGGGGACCCCGCAGACGCAGGGTCGGGCGGTCGCGGTGGATCTGGCCACGCGGTCCGTTCTGTGGTCCGAAGTGGCAGGTGCCTACACCCTGGGCGCTGCGTACGGTGCGGTGACGGCCGAGTGAGCGACCTAGCCGCCCAGGGACTCCAGCGCCCGCTCCAGCCTCGTCTGCGCCTCGTCCGCCACGGCACGGATCGCGGGCGCGTCCGCGATCTCCATCATGGCATGGGGCCGGACGAACGACACTTCCGTCCCGCCATCGCCCCTCGCGACGACGACGTTGCAGGGAAGCATGAGGCCGATGTTGTCGTCGGCGGTCAGCGCCTGGTGCGCCAGAACCGGATTGCACGCCCCGAGGATCACGTAGGGCCGGTAGTCCACGTCGATCTTGCTCTTCAGGGTCTCGGCGACGTCGATTCGGGTGAGGACGCCGAAGCCCTCCTCTTTGAGAGCCTCGGAGACCCGCTCGACCGCTTCGTCGAAACCGACGCCCCGAAGGGTTCGGTGCATACTGTAGGGAGTATCGTCCATGACCGCTCTCCAGGGTCTAGCAGTAGTCGTGCGTTCCGGTTGAATGGTACCGGGGCATGCTGGGGCGCAGCGCGTCAAACCGCAATCGACCGAACGTACCGTGTGGCCACGCCCGTCGACTCCCATCGGAGGCCTCGTCGCCGTAGTTTGATTCCCATGCGTTCCGCCGATCTGACTCGACCCTCACTGGTCGCCGTCTCCCTGCTGTTCGTACTCGCCGCCTGCGGCGGTACCACGCCTCCGCCGATGACGAGCGTGAGCGAGAGCTGGTCCGAGCAGGGGGTCGCTTCGTGGTACGGCCCCGGATTCGACGGGAAGCGCACGGCCTCCGGTGAGGTCTATGACATGGAGGACATGACGGCGGCGCACAAGCGACTGCCGTTCGGCACCCGGGTCCTTGTGGACAACCTGGACAACGGTCTGCGGACCGAGGTGCGTATCAACGATCGCGGGCCGTTCGTGGACGATCGGATCATCGATCTCTCCAGGGCCGCAGCGCGCGAGATTCAGATGCTCGGTCCGGGAACCGCGAGGGTGCGCATTTCGATTATACAGATGTCGGCCATGCTGACGTGCAGCATGGTCCAGGTGGGGGCCTTCGGTGATGTCCAGAACGCCGACGCCCTTGCCGACAGCCTGCGTCAGCGTCAGCTGGCGGTGGTCGTGCAGGGAGGACCGGATGGGCTGAACCGCGTTTTCCTGGGGCCATACGACGACCTGGAAAGAGCGGAGAGGGCCCGTGACCGATATGACGGGATGATCCGGCCCTGCGAGTGACTGATCGTCGCGGGCGCGTCATGCCCGGAAACCCGGCCAGGCAGGCCGGGTATGGATCTGGGACTGTCGTCGAGGGGCAGCATCTACTCCGGAGGCGCGGGCTTCCGGGTACGTGGAGGAACGATATGACAGGTGGCCCGTACGTTTCGAGGGCTCTTCTCTTCCTTGTGGCGTTCCTGTTGGGGGGCATCGTTCAGCCGGCGACGGCGGACGCCCAGTACTTCGGCCGGAACAAGGTCCAGTACAAGACGTTCGACACGAAGGTGCTCGAGACCGAGCACTTCGACATCTACTATTACCCCGAGATGGAAGACATCGTCGGGGGGGCCGGTCGGATGGCCGAAAGGTGGTACGCCCGTATCGCCCGCCTCCTGGATCACGAGCTCAAGGGCCGACAGCCCCTCATCCTGTACGCCAGCCACCCGGACTTCGAGCAGACGAACGCCGTCTTCGGACAGATCGGAGAGTCGACCGGCGGCGTTACGGAGGTGCTCAAACGGCGGATCGTGCTTCCCCTGGCGGGTACCCTCAACGAATCGGATCACGTGCTGGGGCACGAGCTGGTGCACGCCTTCCAGTTCGATATCACGGCCTTCTCGGCTGACGGCAGCATTGGATTCCGGGGACCCACGGCTCTGCTGCTGCCATTGTGGTTCGTCGAGGGGATGGCGGAGTACCTGTCCGTCGGTCCCGTGGATGCCCACACCGCGATGTGGATGCGGGATGCCGCGGCTTGCAACTGTCGGCTTCCCACGCTCCGCGACCTGACCACGCGGCAGTGGGAGTATTTCCCCTACCGCTGGGGACAGGCGTTCTGGGCTTTCGTGGCGGGCAAGTGGGGCGACGAGGCGGTCGGCAAAGTCCTCAAGGTGGCGGGCAGGTCGGGCAACCCGGAGCAGGCGCTCGAAGCCGTGCTGCAGATCCCCATCCCGCAGCTGGAGGCCGAGTGGCACCAGGCCATCTACGACGTATACGCGTCGGTGGCCGAGGACGCGCTGGGCGACGAGGTGGACTTCGCCTTCGGGAATCCGGTCGAACGGGAAGGCGAGCCGGGTGACGAAGGAGAGGTCGGGGACGAGGGGGAGCGAGAGATCCCGGACCTGAAAGACCTGCCGCCGCTGCCGCAGCATGGCGGCGCCACGCAGCTCATCTCCCAGAAGACGGGAGGCGGGGGTCTCAACGTGGGTCCCTCGCTCAGCCCGGACGGCTCGCGCGTGGTGTTTCTGTCCGAGAAGGACCTCTTCGCCATCGAGATGTTCCTGGCCGATGCGGAGACCGGTGAGACGATCCGCCGCCTGACCAAGGCCGCGGTCGACTCGCACTTCGAGAGCCTCCAGTTCATCAATTCTGCCGGGGCGTGGAGCGCGGACGGGCGGCTGTTCGCTTTCGGAGTGGTCATCCGTGGCCGGCCCGCCGTCACCATCATGGAGCCGGAGACAGGCAAGAAGGTCCAGGAAGTCCGCTTCGAGGAGCTTGGGGAGGTGTATACTCCCACGTTTTCGCCGGACGGGCGGAGCCTGGCTTTCGCGGCGATCGTGAACGGATACACCGACCTGTTCGTTCTCGACCTCGAGACCGAAGAGCTGCGGCGGCTCACCTCGGATTTCTACTCCGACCTTCAGCCGGCCTGGTCGCCGGACGGGGGCGCGATCGCGTTCGTGACCGACCGCTTCTCCACGGATCTCGCGACGCTGAGCTACGGCAACTACCGCCTTGGCCTGATCGATCCGAATACGGGTGAGATCCAGGCCATGCCCGTGTTCGGTGTGGGCAAGCACATCGATCCGCAGTGGGCCCCGGACGGCCAGAGTCTCTACTTCGTGACCGATGTCAGCGGCATCAGCAACGTGTACCGGTACGAGTTCCAGGGCGGGAATCTGTACCAGGTGACGGACCTGGTGACCGGCGTGAGCGGCATTACGGCCCTGAGTCCGGCGATCTCGTCGGCCGGCGGAGCGAATCGATTGGTCTACACCGCCTTCGAGAGAGGCGACTACAACCTGTATCGAATCGACGATCTGGACGAGCTCGACGGCGAGCCGATCGAGGAGGCCATCGCGGGCGTCAGCCCGGCGGTTCTGCCGCCCCAGGATCGGTCCCCGGGGCTCGTGAGCGTCCTGCTGGACGAGCCCGAGCTCGGCCTGGCCGACACGCTGACATTCACCGGAGCTGAGTACAGCCCGGGCATCACGCTCGACTTCGTCAGCCAGCCGCAGCTGGCCGCGGGAGCCGATCGCTACGGGGCGTTCCTGGCAGGCGGGATCTCGCTCTACTTCAGCGACATGCTGGGTAACCGCAATCTCAGCACGCTGTTCAACATTAATACGGCGAACGGCAATCTCCTGCGCAGCTCGGCCCTCGTGGTGGCCTACGAGAACCGGCGGACGCGATGGAACTGGAACGCCGAGGCCGGGCAGATTCCCCTGGTCACGCGCAGGTTCGGCCTGGAGGTGGACAACGAGCGGGGCGTCTTCGTGGAGACCGAGCTTCGCGAATGGCAGGTAAATCGCGTGGCGAACGTCGGAATCAGCTACCCGATCAACCGGTCGAACCGTGTCGAGCTAACCGCCGGCTTCCAGGGAATCGACTTCTACAACGAAGTCCGAACCAGCCTGCTCTCGTTCAGCGGCACGGAGCTGGAGCGCGAGACCGAGGAGCTTGCCTCTCCCGGTTCACTCAACATGGGCACGGCGGCGGCCGCCCTCGTGTACGACAACACGATCTTCGGCGGCACCGGCCCGATCCTGGGTCAGCGCTACCGGTTCGAGATCTCCCCGCGGGTCGGTGACCTGAACTACGTCAACGCCCTGATCGATTACCGCCGGTACATCATGCCGGTCCGGCCCACGACGTTCGCCTTCCGGATCATGAGCTTCGGCCGATACGGCTCCGACGCCGAGGCCCGGTGGGGGGACATCACCGACACCCCGGTTCCGGGCTACGAGAACCTCCGGGTGCTATCCGATCTCTACCTGGGCTATCCGTCGATCATCAGGGGATTCAGCGACGGGTCGTTTAGCGCGGAGGAGTGCGCGGCCTCGGAGGTCTCCTCGTGCGACGTGTTCAACAACCTGTTCGGAACTCGCATCGCTTCGGCGAACTTCGAATACCGGATCCCCCTTCTCGGCTTCTTCGGCATCGTCCCGTCAGCCGGAGCGCCGCCCGTGGAGATCGCGCCCTTCTTCGACGTCGGCGTGGCGTGGAGAGACGGCGTGACGCCGAGGCTCGACTGCGATGGAAGCGAAGGCCAGGCCATCCTGGTCAACTGCAGCGAGGTCGTATCCAGCGTGGGGCTCGCGGGGCGCCTCAACCTCCTCGGCTTCCTGATCATGGAGCTCGACTTCGTGAACCCGATCACTCGTCCCGATAAGGGCTGGTTCTTCCAATTCAGCCTGCTGCCGGCCTTCTGATCTCCTGACCGCCAGTTTCCGGCACCCGCTCCATGGTGCCGGAGGCAGGCGGCTCTTCACCCGTGGGGGGCCCGTGAAGCTCATCCTCAGATGGCTCATCAACGCCGCTGCGCTGTACGTGGCGGTGAAGATCGTTCCCGGAATCGAAGCGACGAACACGAACGCGATTCTCATCGCGGCTCTCGTCATCGGCCTGATCAATGCCACGCTCAAGCCGCTCGCGGTGCTGCTCACGCTGCCCCTGACGGTGGTGACGCTCGGCTTGTTCTACCTGGTGGTCAACGGCGCGATGCTGTACCTGACCGCCGCGCTCACGCCCGGCTTTCAACTCGCGGGCTTCGGTTCCGCGGTGCTGGGCGCGATCGTGATCTCCATCGTTGGCATGCTGCTCGGCGGTTTGGTCAAGGACGAGGACTGACCACTGCTCCGGATGTCACCGCGAGACCGTGACCGGTCTCCGGTGCTCCCGCTTTCCCCGGAAGGAGGGCGAGAATACCTGTGGATTATTTCGGAAGAGACCAGCTGAACGAACTGTTCGCGGTGGATACGGCACCGGCCGTGTCGATCTACATGGAGACGCACCGGAAGGGCGCCGAGGTCGCCGCCCAGCCGCTCCGCCTCAGGGCCGCCATCGACGAAGCGCGGACCATCCTTTCGCGCGACGGTACCGACGCGGACGACGTGCTGGCCCCGCTCGAGTCGCTGATCGGCGACTCGGACTTCTGGCGCCACCAGGCGGACGGACTCGCGCTCTTCGCATCGCCGCGCCTCGGCCGGCTGTACCGCCTGCCCGTCCGGCTGTCCGACCTGGTCGTCGTGGGTCCCACCTTCCATACCCGGCCCCTCATCGAGTTTCTCCAGGCGCCCGAGAGGTTCTGGGTGCTGTCGGTGACGCAGAAGGAAGTGCGCATGTGGGAGGGCACCGTCAGCGAGCTGGCCCCCGTGAACCTCGCGTCGGTCCCCGCGAGCCTGCAGGAGGCGCTGGGCACGGAGGTCGTGTCCGACCGCCTGAACCTGCGCAGCTCACGCGGCGGGGGAGCCGCGCCCATCTTCCACGGCCACGGCGCCGGGAAGGACGACACCAAGCAGGAGCTCGAGAAGTTCTTCCGCGCCGTGGACTCGGGCGTTCGTGAGCTGCTCGCGGACGAGATCGGACCCATCATCCTGGCGGCCGTGGACTACTACCACCCGATCTACCAAGGCGTCAGCAAGCTCGAGAACCTGGCCGAGGAAGGCATCGTCGGGAACGTCGGAGCCTGGGACGAGGCCCGGATCCACGCTGCCGCGTGGCCGATCGCGCAGAAATCGGTCGAACGGAAGCTGGAAGTCGCCCTGGCCCTGTGGGAGAGCTCCTATGGTCGCGGGAAGACGGAATCCGACCTGGCGGCGGTCGCCCGGCTCGCGGTCGCGGGCCGCGTCCGGCTCCTGCTGACGGAGAAGGGGCGCACGGTCTGGGGTCGGCTCGACCGCTCGACCGGCGAGGTGGAGGTCATCCGAGAGGGAGGTGCCGACCCGGACGGCGAAGCCGTCGATCTGCTGGACGAGCTGGCCGAGCTGACCATCCAGTACGGGGGGAGGGCGCTGGATCTGCCGGTCGACAGGCTGCCGGTGCAGACCGGCATCGCCGCCGTTCTCCGCTAGGACGGCGCCAGGGCCGGCTCTAGCCGATCCGTCGTCTCGCGAACGACGGATCGGACCGCCCGGATATGCTCGTCGGTGAGCGGATTGAGGTCGAACAGTGAGAAACCGGCGGCCCCGGACTTCCGAACGAGCCGCACGGCTGAAGCGAGATCCTCGGGCGGGAGCGCGGGAACGTAGAGACCGGCATTCAGCTCCACGCCCGAGCTGCGCAGAGCCTCCACGCCTTCCACCACGCTGCGTCCGATCCAAGGCACATCCTCACCGTACGCCGGGTGGTAGAGCATCGGAAACAGTCGATCCACGGGCCACTCGTCCCACGCCTGCCGGACCAGCCGCCGGGCTTCCACCGGGGTGGAGAACACCGCGGCGCTGATGCTCTTGCCGCGCGCACGCGTTGTCTCCGACAATTCCGCCACTACCCGCGTCACGCTGTCCCACCGAAAGCGGGCCCACTCCTCGTCGGACGCCGGGTCCTCGAGCGCGAGCGGGTCTCTTCCGGTCCGGGCCTCGAACTGCTCGCGGCAGACCTCGCAGTAGCAGAAGTCGAACTCCGGCAGCTCCCGGTCCTGGACCAGGTCGTACTTGTCCCACAGCCCCCGCGGCAGGATGACGTCGCAGTAGCGGATGTAGTCGAGGTGGATGCCGTCCAGGTCCGGCTCGCGTGCGGCTTCGTCGATCAGGCGGCGCAGGTGTTCACGGACGGGAGCGCGAGAAGGGCAGACCCAACGGTAGTAGCCCACGTAGGGAGGAACGTCGAGGGTCGAGTCGCCGTTGCGGCTCACCGTGAACCACTCCGGGTGGTTCTCCCGCGCCCATGTGTCGCCGGCCCGATTCAGGATCCACATCCAGCGGTGGTACTCCAGACCGGCACGGTGCGCTGCGTCCGCCATCCCGGGGTCGAAGGCCCTGCCCACCAGAACGCCCCTGAACCCGGAGTCCGCGAGGATGGAAAACAGCGTCCTCCATTCGGATACCGACTTCTCCGGTCGGCCGCCGATCCACAGCCAGCCCGCGAAGTCGGGGTTCGGCGGAACGAGGCGGTGTGGGATCGACGCGTGCAGCGCCCCGGAGCCAAGGACGCTTAGTCCGAGCGCCCCGGTGGTCGCGGTCGAAAGGAATTCACGGCGTCTCAACGTGCCGTCCGATCAATAGTAGGGAATAAGAGCAGCCCATATCTTCTGGTCGTCGCCTGTAAACCCAAGCATACCGAGCCGCATAACTCCGCGCCATTCCCGCTTCTCACCCTTCTGCGGTATTCGTGGTGGAAGTGGAGCGGCTGACCCGGCGACTAGTTCCCGTACTTGTCGCTCATCCGCTCAAACAGCTTTACGGCCAAGTAGACGGTGCCTGCTATGCCAATGAGTGTCGAGGCGATGACGAGGATGATGATGAGGGTCCACACGGCTACCTCCTCCGGCGCACGCAGTAGGGGTCGGTTAGAAGAGCCTGATAATGAGATAGAGCAACGCGGCACCGACCATGACACGCGCCAGCAGGCGGTTCCTGTAACCGTCTTGTCCCGTGTACTTCCAGGCAGCGAGGGCGGTGACGCCGATGATGAGAACCGAGGCGATGGTTTCCATACATCCAGTCTAGCCGAACTCGCAGAATCGCGCACAAGGCCCGAGGCGCACAACGTTGCTTCAAGCGGCCCCAAGCCCCATAACGGGCCAGGAACAGGGCGTGTGTCAGTAGTAGGGGTTCACACCCGCGTCGTGATTGGTCACGTCGACGATATCCCTGATCTCCGTCACGTTCTCCATGATGATCCGCCGGATTCCCTGGGCCAGCGTGACGGCGGCCATGCCGCATCCCTGGCAGCCGCCCATCATCTCGAGGTACACCACGTCGTCCCGGACCTCTACCAGGGTGACGCTGCCGCCGTGGCTGGCGATCGCGGGATTCACCTGGAGCTCGATCACCCGCTTCACGCGGTCGGCCACCGGTCCTTCCACGTCGCCTTTGCCGATCGGGACGATGTTGGGGTTCTCCACCTTGAATCCGCTGCCCTGGAGGGACTCGACCCAGTCCACCTGCGCGCCTTTCAGCAGCTCGACGCTGGAAAGCGGGACGACGACTTCGAACTCGCCCTGCGCGTAGATCCGGTCGTCCGATTCGCGCTCCGATTCCTCTACCAGCGAGAGGTCGTAGCGCGGGGCCAGCGGGCTCGAGTCGAGCACCTCGATGCGTACGGACAGCGGTTCGGATTCTTCGGCCAGAAAGGCCACCACGTGCGCCTTCGCACCTTCCGTAAACGTCACCACGTCATGAATCTCCTTGCGATCAATCGCCGAATGCGGCGCGCATCACGAACAGCAGGTTCGCCGGACGCTCCGCCATGCGGCGCATGAAGTACGAGTACCACTGCGAGCCGTACGGTAGATAGATCCGCATGGCCAGACCGTTGTGCACCAGCTGCTTCTGGTATTCACGCCTCACCCCATGAAGCATCTGGAACTCGAACGCCTCCTCCGGTATGCCGTTTCGGGCGACGTGTTCCAGCGTGGCGTCGATCATCCGCTCGTCGTGGGTGGCGATCGCCGCCGGCGCACCGCCGTCGAGGAGCATCTTCATGAGGTGAACGAAGCTGGCGTCCACTTCCGCCTTTTCCTGAAACGCGACCGAGGCCGGCTCGCTGTAGGCGCCCTTACACAGGCGAACCGGCGCCCCGAGCTCCACGAGCCGCGCGATGTCATCCTCGCTGCGCCGCAGGTACGACTGAATGACGATCCCTACATTGCGGTGTCGCTCGAAGACCCGGTAGAACACGTCGAGCGTGGTCTGCGTGTGGTCCGAGTCCTCCATGTCGATGCGGACGAAGTTCCCCAGCTCTTCCGCGCGTCGAACGATCCCGAGGAGGTTCTCGAAGCAGAAATCCGTGTCGATGTCCAGCCCGAGCTGGGTCAGCTTGAGGGAAATCGTGGTCTCAGCTGCGCTCGCGTCGATCTCGGCCAGGCTCTCCGAGTATTCCTCAGACGCGCGAAGGGCTTCCGCCCGATCGGACACGCTCTCACCGAGGAGATCCAGGGTGACGCGAAAGCCCTGGTCGTTCAACTGCCGGGCCACCTCCAGGGCTTCTTCCGAAGTGTCCCCGGCGATGAAGCGTCCCGACATCTCGCGGGCGAACGGCAGCTTGAAGAGCACGTTCTTGAAGTCGTTCCGCTCGCTCAGGAACAGGAGGCTCTGTCTCAGCATCAGTCGCCACCCGCCGTTTCGGCCGAGCCCCCCAGGTACGCCTGGAACTCGTCGACTCCGAAAATGGTGTGAACGGTCAGGCCTTCCGCTTCGATCGTCTCCCGGCCCCCTTCCAGCCGATCGACGGCCGCAAGCACGCCGAGCACGGTGCCACCCTCCTGCCGGACGGCCTCGCAGGCCTGCAGGGCCGAGCCCCCGGTCGTGATCACGTCTTCGACCACCACTACCCGGGCCCCGCTCTCGAAGCAACCCTCGACTCTCTTTCCGGTCCCGTGTCGCTTTGGTCGCTTGCGCACGGAGAACGCGTGCACGGGCCGGCCGCGCCTCCACGTCTCGCCCGCGATGGCATAGGAGATCGGGTCGGCGCCCATCGTCAGGCCGCCGATCACGTCGGGCTCGAGTCCCGCGGCTTCCAGGGTGTCGGCTCCCACCTCACCGAGCAGAACCTGGCCTTCGGCGTGCATGGTGGTGGTGCGGCAATCGATGTAGAACTGGCTCCGTCGTCCGGAGGCGAGCACGAAGTCTCCCTCCCGGAACGACCGCTCCACGAATAGTCGAAGAAGTCTGTCGCGCGGACTCATTTCGCTCTCTGTCAGGTGGTGGATCCGGCTCTTCGATAGGCCTGCTGCACGTCGCGGCAGGAGGCGGTCTCGCTGCACGTGCCGAACACCTTGACCTGGCGCGTGATGGCCTCGAAACCGCGTTCTGTGGCGACCTCGGCCAGGATTCGGTCCAGTTCGGGGTTCGTGAAGGTGGAAACCTGACCACACTCCGTGCAGATCATGTGATCGTGCTGGGCCGCGCCGACCTGCGTCTCGTATCGCTTGAACCCCTCGTCGAAGTCGTGCTCGGTCGCCAGACCCAGCTCGACCAGCAGGGCCAGTGTCCGATACACCGTCGCCTTGCCGGCATGCTCTCCCCGCTGGCGCAGAGCCGCAGCCACATCGTCCGCGGACATATGCCGCGTGGATTCGAACAGAACCTGGGCGATCGCCTCGCGCTGGTGCGTGAACGGCAGCTCACGCTCCCGGAGCTCCCCGCGAAGGACCTGCATCATGACGGCGGCGCAGCCCAGGGGCGGTCTCGTGGAGACGGTGGTCGACGGACTGGACATGTACGGCTCGCTGGCGGCAAGGACTGGGATCGGGTTCGCGGCCCTCCTGCAGAAGGCACCCGCGGCGGTCTCAACAGATTGAGAATGTATCGCCGGCGGGGGTCGTTCTCAACGGCCCCAGACCCGGGGTCGGGCCGCATTTGCAAACCGCTTGCGCCACGCGCGCGCCGGCGCATCTTGGCACGTACGTGCGGCTTCCACATGAACCTCACCCCGGATCACGGATCATGATCGACGCACCCTCGCGCCCGAAGTCTTTCGTCTCACGGCTGGCCGGCAGGGCCGGACTGATCGCGGCCACGACAGCGGTACTCTGTGCTTCGGGCTGCGATCAGGCGGGAGGCTCGGCCGCCGATCAGGATGCCGAGCGGCCTCAGCCGATCTCCATCCCCGGGCAGGCGAGAACCGCGATCATCCGGATCGGTGGCGTCGAAGTCACGGCCGAGATCGCAGACAACCAGGAGTTGAGAGGGCAGGGCCTGATGAACCGGGATTCACTGGCCGAGAATCACGGCATGCTCTTCGTGTACGGGACCTCTGAGGTGCGCTCTTTCTGGATGCGCAACACCCGGATTCCCCTCGACATCGCGTTCATCGACGCCAACGGGGTGATCATCAACATCGAAGCGATGGAGCCGCAGACGGACCAGAACTACTACTCGCAGGGACCGATGATGTACGCCCTGGAGATGGATCTGGGCTGGTTCGAGGCGAACGGCGTGGGGCCGGGAGACCGCCTCGAGTTCTGAGAATCGACCAAAGGCGGGTGCCATAATGTCAGAGTACAGGGAGGAAAGGGACTCCATGGGTCCCGTCCGCATCCCCGCGGACATGCTGTATGGAGCGCAGACGGAGAGGGCGCGCCAGAACTTTCCGATCAGCCGGCTGCGGTTCGACCGCCGGTTTCTCTACGCCCTGGGAGTGATCAAGCGGGCCGCCGCGGAAGTGAATGAGGATCTCGGGCTGCTGGATGTGGAGCGCGCAGGAGCGATCAAGCAGGCCGCGCAGGAGCTGATGGACGGCGAGCTGGACTCTCACTTCGTGCTCGACATCTTCCAGACGGGGTCGGGGACGTCCACCAACATGAACGCGAACGAGGTGATCGCGAACCGGGCCAATCTGATCCTGGGCGGTGAGGTCGGCACCAAGGAGCCCGTTCACCCGAACGATCACGTTAACATGGGGCAGTCCAGCAACGACGTGATCCCTACGGCCGTGCACGTGTCGGCCCTGTTCGCGGTCGAGGGCGAGCTGATTCCCGCGCTCACGCACCTCCATGCGGCGCTCGCGGCCAAGGCGAAGGAATTCGACGGGGTGTACAAGGCCGGCCGCACGCACCTCCAGGACGCGACACCGATGCGTCTCGGGCAGGAGTTCGGAGGCTACGCCAGCCAGGTCGAGCACGGGATCGGCCGGGTGGAGCGGGCGCGCGACTCCCTGCGGGAGCTGGCGATCGGCGGCACGGCGGTGGGCACCGGGATCAACACGCACCCGGAATTCGGAGGACGGATGGCCGCGAAGATCACGTCCATCACGGGCGTGCAGTTCCGGGAGGCCGAGAATCATTTCGAGGCGCAGGCGGCTCGGGACGCCACGGTGGAGATGAGCGGGATGCTCAAGGTCGTGGCATGCAGCCTCATGAAGATCGCCAACGACCTGCGATGGCTGGCCAGCGGCCCGCGCACCGGCATCGGCGAGCTCAATCTTCCGGAGCTGCAGCCGGGCTCCTCCATCATGCCGGGCAAGGTGAACCCGGTGATGTCGGAGATGCTGACCATGGTCGCGGCGCAGGTGATCGGAAACGACGCGGCGATCACGATCGGCGGCGAGCGCGGCAACTTCGAGCTCAACGTCATGATCCCCGTGATGATCTACAACCTGCTGGAATCGATCGAGATCCTCTCGACGGGAAGCCACACGTTCGCCGACAAATGTGTGGCGGGCATTACGGCGAACGTCGATCGCTGCATGCGGTATGCGGAGACCACCGGCTCGCTCTCGACGGCTCTCGCGCCCGTGATCGGCTACGACAAGGCGGCCGAAGTGGCGAAGAAGTCGCTCAAGGAAGACAAGACGCTGCGCGAGGTGGTGCAGGAGATGGGCCTGATGAGCGACGAGGAGCTGGACGAGATCATCGACTTCGCCAAGATGACGGCCCCCAACGTGGGCTGACGGTCGCAACGGGGAACAGGAGGTTCGCGTGTTCGATCCGAAGAACCGAATCCACTGGGTGGCGGTGATCGTCATCGCCATCATCCTGATCCTGATCCTCGGTGTGACCTCCGCGGCTTCGGGGCAGCCGGTCCAGCTTTAGGTCTACCGGCCCGCCTCGAGCAGCTTCGGCCGCGTCGGCAGCAGCCGCTCCGCCTGCGCCGCTGAGATCCGGTAGGAGAGAGGGTCGTCCGCCCGGCGTACGAGGAAGTCGCGCGCGTCGGGAGCCGTGAGAAAGAGGAGGGAGAGGGAAGGAGCTGCCCCCGGCTCGTCCGAGTCGAACATCTCGAGCACGGCGACGGGGCTGGTGAAGTCCACCGAGAAAGCGACCGAGTCGGTGGGGAAGCCCGTCGCCGTGATCGTCACCGCCTCGCGAAGCAGATCTCCTACCGCGGCCGTATCGACGGCCGAACCGTCCAGGCTCCAGGCACTGAGCGTGTCGCCGGGCACCCGTGACAGCAGGACCGGACCGGGCTGATCGTTGCGGCGAACCGCGATCCGTCCGATCGCCGCCGTGTCCACGAACGCGACGATCCGGTTGCGCCACTCTTCCTCGGATCGGTTGAACAGGCGCATGGACAGCGCCGGGACGGTGAACACCTCGTCCGACGGAGGAAAACGGATGAATCGTCCGTCCGTGCCTCCCCGCCCGAGATGAAAGAGGAGATCCGGGTCTCCCGCCGGACCGATCTCGACGCGGCGGGCGGAGTCCGCCGTGATCCCCAGCCGCCCGTGATTGGCGGCGCTGCGTGCCACGAGCCGGCCGACGAAAGCCGTATCCAGTCCCTCGGCCAGTTGACGGACCAGAGCGGTATCCGCCGGATAACCGTTGACCGTCCAGGAATCACCGGACTCTTCGAGGCGCACGGTGTCACCGTCCGCGGGCCCGCCGACGCGGACGAGAGAGAATCCCTCCGCGACGGCCGACACGATCGCATCGCCCCCGGCCCCCGGTCGGTTTCCGGTTCCATCCAGGAGGCGCATGCCGGCGAAGGCTCCAAGGAGAACCGCGAGGATGGCGAAGATGATCGCCAGCTGTCTGCGGCTCACGCTTCCTCCGTATGCGACCGGCTCGCCATGCCGCCCTCGTACGTCCGGCTCTGAAGTCTCCGGCGCCGGGCCAGCCGAATCACGCCGATCAGCACGAAGAGGAGCGGCACCCCGATGAGGTTTCCGTACTTGGCGAGATCACGCATGCCCGTGGAGGCGTAGAGCAACTGGGGGGCGCGCCTCGTCTTCGCGCGGATCCCGATGAGGCCTTCGTCCTGCGCCAGCCAGTCCACGGCGTTGGTGAGGAAGACGAGGTTGCCTTCCTCTCCGCCCAGGAACCGGTTGGACGCGAAGTCGGCGTCACCCACCAGGACCAGCCGCCCGCCCGCGGTTCCGTCTGCTGCCGCGCGCGGGAGGATGGCGGCGGCCACCGGGTATGGTCTCAGGTCCGTCGCGATGGAGTTCCAGTCGAACTGGGGGTTGATCGGATGAAAGCCCGTCAGGTGTTGGGCAAACTCCGTCGTGGCGAGCAGTGGAGTGACCGCGGTCGTGTCGGCACTCGACAGATCCAACGGAGAGGCCCAGGGAAGGACGACCCCGGCCACTCCCTCGACCATGGCGTGTCCGCTGGCCGCGCCCACGATCGGCCACAGCGGGTACGGGGCCACGAAGCTGGCGCCGGCGCTCGACGGAAGCGTGACGCGCCCGCTGGAGCGAAGGTCCATGACCATGCCATCCGGAATCGCCACCCCGTACTCGGCCAGCAGGTCGTCCAGCACCGGATGGGGCTGCGGATTCGGGAACATCTGCGTCTCGTCGATCGACACCTGCTGCATCATGAGCAGCATGTTTCCGCCGCCGGCGAGAAAGTCCCGAAGCCGATCGCCCTCCGATTCCGACAGAGGCGTCTGCGGTCCCTGGATGACCAGCACGCGGATCGAGTCGGGGACGCCTGCGGTGTCCTCCGCGAGGGAGACCGGCGCCACGTGGTAGTTCTGACCGAGGGTCTGGGCGAAGCCGGAGGCCGCCCCGGCAATGTCGGCTTCACCGTGGCCCGTGAGGAACCCGACCGTACTGCGGCTGGGCTGGGTGAGGGCGCGAATCGCGCTGGTCAGTCGATACTCCAGGTCATCGGTCTGGCGCACGAACGGGACGTTGGCGGTCTGATCCGCGTACTGGATCGCGATGCCCAGGTACCCCTGGCGGACCTGGAATTCCTCCTGGCCGAGGACGTTGAACTGAATGGCCGGGATGCCCACCCGCTCCGCCTCGGCCTCCGCTTCCGGGTCGGCGGCCGAAGGGCTGTACGTGAGAAGCTGAAGGTTGTCGCCCGCGGCAGAGGCGTAGTCGGACAACAGGTCCTCTACGTCGCGTTTCACCAGCTCCACCTGTGGCGGCAGCTCGCGCGACGCGAAGAACTTGAACGTGACCACGTCCTCGAGGCCCGTCAGCACGTCGCGCGTGGTGGGCGACAGGGTATAGGCCTTGCCGGGGGTCAGGTCCAGGCGCCCACGGATGTGACGCCCGAGCAGGTTCACCACCAGCAGAATGGCCAGCACACCGAGGACTCCCAGGCGGAGAGTGCGCCACGAGCGCCCCTTGAGGTTCAGCCGGCCCCGCTCGACCATCAGATAGGCGATCGCGAGGAACGCCGCCGTGATCGACAGGAAATAGACGATGTCCCTGAGGTCGAGCACGCCCCGGGTGATCGCCGAGAAGTGGGTCAATAGGCCGAGCCGGGTCGCCGCAGCCGCGAGCACGGGTGGGAGCCCCACGAGCACCACGTTCATGGTGACCGCCATCAGCACGAAGATGGACGCCAGGGCCACGATGAAGGCGGTGATCTGGTTCCTCGTCAGCGAGGACGCTGCCAGGCCGATGGAGACCAGGGCCCCAGTGAGGAGCAACGCGCCGATGTACTGCGCGAGCATCACGCCGAAGTAGGGGGACCCGCCGAGCCGCAGAGCGATCGCCGCGCCCAGGGTCCCGGCCAGCGCTACCGCCATGAATCCCATGATCCCGAGAAACTTGCCGAGCAGGAACTCCAGCGTTGAAACCGGCTGCGCCAGGACGAGCTCCAGCGTGCCCCGCGAGCGCTCCTCCGCCAGCGATCTCATCGTGACCGCCGGAACGAAGAACAGGAGGAGCCAGGGCATCAGTTCGAACATCGGCCGGAGCGTGGCCTCGGCCGTCACGAACACCGTACGGAAGTAGAAGAAGAAGTTCGTGGCCAGGAACACCACGACCAGGATGTACGCTGTGGCCTGGTCGAAAAAGCTCCTGAATTCGCGGCCCGCAATCACCGCCACGTTCCGCATCATGAGTCCGACTCCGTCAGGTCACGGAAGAACTGCTCCAGGCTCTCCTTCTCCACGCGCATCTCCCACAGGGTCCAGCTACGGTCCCTGGCCAGCTCGAACACGTCGGGCCGAGGGTCCGCGGATTCCGTACCCAGGACGACGAACCTGGGCCGGGATCCGGAGTCCGGCGCCTCGCGCACCTGCTCGATCGAAGGGAGGGCTTCCAGGGCCTTCCGAAGAGTTCCGGGCTCGGCGTCGATCTCCACGGTCACCTGCACGCCGCTGTCATCCCCGGCCAGCAGCGAGTCCACTCCCCCGTCCGCGATGATCCGACCCCGGTGGATGATCAGGAGCCGATCACACAGGGCCTGGACCTCCTGCATGACGTGCGTGCTGAGGAGAACCGTATGGTCCGCGCCCAGACGAGTGATCAGCTTGCGGATCTCCACCCGCTGGTTCGGGTCGAGCCCCTCGGTGGGCTCGTCGAGGATGAGAATGTCGGGTTCGGAGAGGATGGCCTGCGCGAGTCCGACCCTTTGCCGAAACCCCTTCGACAGATGGGCGATGGGACGATAGTAGACCTCCCCGATTCCCGTCTGCTCGACCGCGGGGTCGATCCGGTCGGGAATCCGGCCTTCCTCGATGCCGCGCAGTCGCGCCATGAAGGTGAGGAACTCACCGACGAGCATGTCCGGGTAAAGGGGGTTGGTCTCCGGCAGATACCCGATGCGGCGGCGCAGTTCGACCGAGTCCTCGGACACCGGGCTCCCACCGATCTCGATCCCCCCGGAATCCGGCTCCAGCGCCTGCGTGATCAGGCGCATGGTAGTGGTCTTTCCCGCCCCGTTGGGACCGAGGAACCCTACGACCTCGCCCCGGTCGATGGAGAAGGACACCCCGTCCACGGCGCGCACCTCACCGAAGCTCTTGGAGACCTCCTGTAGACGAACCAGCGACATACCGGACCTCTGAGATAGGGTTGGCGGTGGGCCAAAGTAGTGGTGTCGGCAGGCGTGTCAATCTGGGCCCCGGCGGGATGCCCGCGCACGACACGAAAAACTTGCCGCAGGCCCCCCCGAAAGCGACCTTGCGGTGCTCTCCGGGCCGGGATCCCGGTTCGGACTCCAGTACACGAAATGTCGGACGGAACAAGGGATTCGATTCGATGCGAATACTCGTTGGAACAGGGGGTGGCCTGTACGTGATCCGGTGGGTTCACGGGGAAAGGTCCGCGCAGATTGAGGAGAGTCATTTCGAGGGTGACGACGTGCGCGCGATCGTGCCTGCCGGACGGTCGTTCTATGCCGGCGTGAGCGGTCATGGTGTCTGGAAGTCGGACGACCAGGGGCGGACGTGGACACAGATGACGGGGCCGCTCGACGAGCACGTGATCCGTTCACTCGCCGTATCGCATCGCGACCCCGAGACGCTGTACGCGGGTACCCGGCCCGCGGCGCTGCACATCTCGAAGGACGGCGGTACGAACTGGGACGAGATGACGGAGTTCCGCGTTCTGGGCGTGCGCGAGGCCTGGCAGAACACGGGCGATGGGGCCAGCAGGGTGGAGACCGTAGCCGCGGATCCCCACGACTCGAACCGCCTGTACGCCGGCGTCGAGATCGGGGGAGCGTACCGGAGCGACGACGGCGGGCAGACCTGGGCGAGCTGCAACGAAGGTCTGTTCGACGAGGTGCACGTGCTGCTTCCCGACCCGCTGGATTCCTCGAGAGTGTACGCCGCCACGGGCGGCGGTTTTCATATCAGCCGTGATCGGGGCCGGAAGTGGACCGCGCACGAAAGAGAGCCGGGGAAAGCCTATTGCACGTGTCTGGATGCGGAGTTCGAGCGCGGCGCGAGAGACTCGCTGCTGGTCCTCGCGGTGGCCGCCGGGCCGCCCGCCACCTGGGAGGGCTCGAAGGGCGACGCGAAGGCGCGGCTGCTCGTGAGCCGGGACTCGGGAGAGACGTGGGAGGCGTTCAAGACGAGCGCGATGGGCGAGAAAGGTGCGTTCACCGCCCTGGCGAACGATCGGACGGCCCGCCAGTCCGGGTTCGTGGGTACGAGCACCGGACGCCTTTACTACGGAAACGCCGTCCTCGGGCGCTGGACGAAGATCCTGTACGGCCTCCCGCGTGTGCAGGTGCTTCAGGTCCTCTAGGCCCGCGGGGACGTTTATGCGACGGAGTGATCCATGACGTACGGACGAAGGACGGCGCGAGCGGCCGGGTGGCTGCTCACGGCCGGATTGATGACCCTCGGGCAGCCGGCGGCAGCTTCCGGACAATCGGCGCTCAGCGTCGAGAGCATATTCGGCAGCGGGGACTTCAGGGGAGAGTCGGTCTCCGTGCGCTGGATGCCCGAAGGGGCGCACTGGTCCACGATCGACCGGGACTCCCTCGGGAACGGGGAGCTCTGGCGGGTCGACGCCCGCACGGGTGAACGGGAGAAGCTGGTGTCCGCGGCCGAGCTGGCTCGCCCGGGCTCAGACGAACCGCTGGAAATCGAGGGCTATTCCTTCTCCCAGGACGGGCGCCGCGTCCTGATCTTTTCAGAGAGCGAGCAGGTGTGGCGGGCGCGGACCAAGGGGCGCTATTACGTCTTCGACTTTCCCACCCGGCGCCTCACTCCGGTGAGCCAGGCGGAGGGCTGGCAGATGTTCGCCAAGTTCTCTCCCGACGCGTGGAAGGTCGCCTTCGTGAGGGATCACGACCTGTACGTCGTGGACCTGTCCGACGGCTCGGAGCGCCGCCTGACGTTCGATGGCAGCGAGACGATCATCAACGGGACCACGGACTGGGTATACGAGGAGGAACTCGGGCTGCGCGATGCTTTTCGCTGGAGTCCGGATGGAGCGCGCATCGCCTACTGGCGCTTCGACCAGAGCCCGGTACGCACGTACTGGCTGATGGATGCCCTCCCTCTGTATCCCGAGCTGAGCGGTGTCCGGTACCCGAAGGCCGGGGAAGAGAACTCCACGGTCCAGGTGGGCTCCGTGGAACTGGCTTCCGGCGAGACGACCTGGTTCGACCTCGGCTCCGAGCAGGACATCTACGCGGCTCGAATGGAGTGGGCCGAGTCTTCTGAGCAGGTCGTCATCCAGCGGCTGAACCGCCACCAGAACCAGCTCGACCTGCTCCTGGGCGACGCCCGTTCGGGGGTCACGTCGCTGCTGTTTTCCGAGCGGGATGAGGCGTGGCTCGACGTCAACGACGATCTACACTGGGTCGAGGGAGGAGAGCGCTTCACGTGGACGAGCGACAGGGATGGCTACTCGCACGTCTACCTGTACGATCGCTCCGGCCGGATGGTGCGGCAGCTCACGCGGGGCAACTGGGACGTTACGGCGTTCCACGGCGTGGACGAGGAGGAGGACCGGATCTTCTTCACCGCCGCCTCCGAGAGTCCGACGACACGGTCCGTGTACCGGGCGTCGCTGGATGGCAGCGACATGAACCGGATCGCAGGCGGTCGCGGCACGCATTCGGCGCGGTTCAGTCCTGACTTCCGACTGTTCACGGACACCTACTCCGCCATCGGCTCTCCACCGGTTACGCGCCTTCGCAACGTGTCGGACGGCAGTGAGGTGCGGGTGCTCGCTGACAACTCGGAGCTCGCGGGGAAGCTGGAGGCCCTGGATCTCAGGGAGCCTGAGTTTTTCACCGTACGCGCCGCCGACGGCAGCGAGCTGAACGCGTGGATCATCAAGCCCCGGGATTTCGATCCGGGCAAGACGTACCCGCTTCTTCTGTACGTCTACGGCGGCCCCGGAAGTCAGACCGTGCGCGATGCCTGGGGAGGTTCCCGCTATTTGTGGCACCAGATGCTGGTGCAGGACGGGATCCTGGTGGCGAGCGTAGACAATCGGGGGACCGGTGCGCGCGGCCGTGAGTTCAAGAAGCAGGTGTACATGCGGCTCGGTCAACTGGAGGCCGCGGACCAGCTCGCGGCGCTGCGGCAGCTGGGAGACCTGCCGTACGTGGATGACTCGCGCATGGGGATCTGGGGCTGGAGCTATGGCGGGTACATGGCCCTCATGACGTCCCTGACGGGCGGCAGCCAGGTCGCGTCTGCGATCGCCGGCGCTCCGGTCACCTCATGGGAGCTGTACGACACGATCTATACCGAGCGTTTCATGCGGACACCGCAGGAGAACGAGGCGGGCTACACGGCCGGCGCTCCGCTCGCGCTCGCGGACGGCCTGGAGGGCGAGCTCCTGATTGTCCACGGCACGGCGGACGACAACGTCCACCCACAGAATACGCTGCGGATGATCTACGAGCTCGAGCAGGCGGGGAAGCAGTTCGACATGCGGTTGTACCCGGGCCAACGTCACGGAGTGCGGGGCCGGGTCCTCACGGTCAACCTGTACGAGATGATGACCCGGTTCCTGCACCGAACGCTTCTCGAATCGGCACCGGAGCAGGCGCTGCCCGCGCAGACCCCCTGGATGGGCAGGTAGTCTGCGTTCTCGAATCCCTACTGAGTCGGGTTGGCCATGTATCCCATCACCGTCAGAACGATGATGTAGGCGATCATCGCGAGCGCGATGATCGTGAACAATTTGCTCGTCTCACCCGGTCCACTGCGGCGATCGAGCAGCGGAACCAGCAACAGGAAGAGGCCCGCCACCGCGAAGCCCATCACACCGAGCATCTCCCCTTCCAGTCCCAGGATGTGTGCAGGGACGAGCTTCAGCGTGTGGAACATGAACATGAAATACCACTCCGGCTTGATCCCTGCCGGAGCCGGCGCGAATGCATCGGCCTTGTCGCCGAGGTGTGCCGGGAAGAACGCTGCCAGAGCCGCCAGGACCGCCAGGGCGACCAGCCACCCCACCATGTCCCGAAGCAGGAATCCGGGCACAAACTTCATCCTGCGCTTGACTGATCCGTCTCTCTCGACGCCCGGGGGGACACTCATTCCGTGCCGTTGCACCTGGAGCAGGTGCAAGCCGACCAGCAGGATGGCGGCGGCGGGTAGTATGGCCACGTGTATCGCATAGAAACGGGTCAAGGTCGCACCCGTCACATCCGTGCCACCGCGAAGAAGATTCCTCGAGAACTCGCCGATGACGGGCACCACGCCGACGATCTCGGTTCCGACCTTAGTCGCGAAGAACGCAAGTTCGTTCCACGGTAGCAGGTAACCAGTGAAGCCGAAGCCCAGCGTGAGAACGAACAGCACCACACCGCTCATCCAGGTCAGGTCACGCGGGGCACGGTATGCTTTGAGGAGAAACACGCTGAACAGGTGAATGAAGACGGTGAACACCATGAGGTTGGCAGCCCACGCGTGCAGCGAGCGGATCAGCCAGCCGAACTGCACCTCCGCCATGATGAACTGAACGGACTCGAACGCCTCGTTCGCGCTGGGACGATAGTAGAAGAGCAGAAGAACTCCGCTGACCAGCTGGCACAGAAACAGGAAGAGGCTCATGCCTCCCAGGTAGTACCAGATCGTGTGGCGGTGAACCGGAACGTCCTTCTTCTCCACCAGCGCAACGACCGAAGACATGCCGGTGCGATCTTCCAGCCAGCCTCTGAATCTCTGGTGCCACCGCTGGTCGTTGCTCATCACGTTCTCTTACTCACTACGATCTCCTCGCCGCGGACGTTTACGTCGTAGGCATCGAGAGGTCGTGGAGGCGGTCCCTGGACATTCCTGCCGGTCAGGTCGAAGTGGCCGTTGTGGCACGCACACCAGATCCGGGAGATGTCCTCCCTGTACTGCACCGTGCAGTCCAGGTGCGTGCAGACAGCCGAGAAGGCTCGCAGCTCTCCGGTCTCCGTGCGAACCAGGATGCCCGGCTCGTTGCCGAACCGGAAGGCCTTTGCGCTGTTGGCGGCTATCTCGCCCGGCGGGAAGGGTAGCGTGACGGAGGTCGCCGACGATTCGCCCGCAGGTGGCGGGATCAGGTACCGACCGATCGGGTACACGACCGCCGCCAGGTAACCCGCGGCACTGGTTCCCAGGAGCCAGTTCACGAATTTCCTGCGCGTCGAGTTGATCGTCTTCGGGTCACCAGCCATTCGGGTGCTCCTTGACTCGTCAGACATGGCGACCGCCTTCCGGCGCCGGCTGCTCGATTTCCTTGATCTTCAGTATCAAGCCCACAATCAATGCTCCGATGATCAGCACGGAGACGACGAGCCCGGTACGCCTGAAGCGCAGTTCGTTCAGCGCCTCCGTGCCCGCTACGAGCGCGTCGGCAGCGACCTCTTCTCCCGGCGCAGCCTCCTCTGCCACCACGTTGGGATCGAATGCGTGGACTGCGGCTCGGGCTTTGATCAGGGCGCTTCGGGCGTCGTTCAGAGAAGCCAGGGCGGCTCCCACCTCGACTCCTGAGTTCTCTGCTCGCTTGAGCACGACCCGGGCAGAGTCGATCTCCCCGCCGAGAGAGTCGATCGTGCCGCGCATCGCGGCCGCCGCCCGTCCGCCCGTGTCCTCGGGGCTGTGGCATGACCGACAGATCGCTCCCTCTTCGATGCCGAGCATGGTATCCGCAGGCGGCCGAATCTCGTGGTTCCGGTGGCACAACGCACAGCCCGGCACGCCCATGGTCGTGAATGTCTCCGAGTGCTGGCTCTCGGCGAAGTAATCCGCCATTACGACGTGGCATTGGCCGCAGACGTTGCCCACCCAGGAGACGCCAGGAGGTGCCGCCCCGTGATTGCCATGACAGTCGTTACACGTGGGAGCGGAGGTGTCACCGCCCTCGCTCATCGTTTCCCAGTGGATGCTCCGCCGGTATTCCTCGCCCTGGTTCGTCGGAATGCCGTAAGGCCCCATGTAGGCCTCGTCCGAGTGGCATCCCTCGCAGGTGTCCGCCACTCGGAGTGGGTGCACCGAGGAACGAGGGTCTGAACCGGGACGAATGTCGTGCGCGCCGTGACAGCTGACGCAGGTCGCCACTGCCGTGTCCGATGCTCGCAGCAACCTCTGCCCGTGCACGGACGTGACGTACTCCGCGACCTGATCCACTCGAAGCGCCGGGTTGTACTGCCGCATGAACTCGGCGTTGGAATGGCACCTTCCACAAAGGTCCGGAATCTGGTCGGCAAAGGGCCGGCCTATGTACCCCTTCGCCTCGTCCATCGCGCCCGGGCCCTGGATCGTAGGGTCGCCACCGTGACAGGCTGCACAACCGAATCCGGCCTCTGCATGCACGTCCTCCGTGAAGGCGTCCACCGGTTCACCGAGCGGGCCGGTGAGCATCTCGTGACACGAGATGCAACTGTCCGATCCTTCCTGGGCTTCGACCGTATCCGGTGAAGCGAGCGATATCAGCAGGATCACGTACACGCCGACGCATCGGTTCATGGGGTGCCCACCTGGAAGAAAGCCATGAGGTCCCGCATCTCAGAGCCGGTGAATGAAGGCCAGTCCTCGTCCGCACCCTCCGCCTCCAGCACGGAGAGGTGGTTCCAGAGGGCTGCCGTAATGGATGACGGGTGATCAAGACCCGACGCGGATCCGAGCTGCTCGATGGAGTGGCACCGCGAGCACCCCTTACTGTCGACCATCATTCGGCCTCGGCCGGCACGCCCTCCGTCCGAGAAATAGTTGACGGAATAAAGGAAGGCGATGATGTTCGCGAAGTCCTCGGCCTGAAGGCTGGGAAACTCCAGATCCCGCGTTCTCAGTGCGCTTACCATAACCGGGGTTTTGTTCCACATCAGAGCAACGAAATCAATGAGGCTGGCTCCGCGGGCGAGGCCGGCCAGGTCAGGGGCGATCTCGCCGGGACCGCCATGGCACGCGGTGCATTGCTTGTCTTCTATGGTTCGAGCTCCGGCGCGGACATCGCCAGGCAGGTAATAGAGGCTCTCCTGAGGGGTCCCGGCCTCCGTCGAGACGAGGAAAGCGATCAGGTCGGTCAGCTCGGGCCCGCTCACGCTGGGCCTGGCGATCCCTCTGGCCTCCGCAGCCTCGATCATCTCCGGACCATGGTTCCACATGGCCGCGGCGACCTCGATCGTCGCCCCTTTGTCACGGGCGTGGTCCAGAACCGGTCCGACCACCCCACCGACGCCTCCAACCTGGTGGCACCGGATACAGTGCAATTCCGTGAACAGCAGCCTGCCGCGGTCCGGGTCGCCTGAAGCGTCGAAGTAGCCGAGGGTGTAGAGGTAGGCGAACAGATCCCCGGCCTCTCGCTCGCTCAGGCGAGGCCTCTCGATTCCCAGCTCCGCCATGCACCGATTCATGTCCGGGAGGTGATTCCAGAGCGCTGCCGTCAGGTCCTGGAAGGTGCGGTTGGATTCGGTCAGTCGAAGGTCGGGTCCAAGAGACTGCCCACCACCGCTGAGAGAGTGACACCGAATGCACCCTTTTTCGCCGAACACGGCTGCGCCGGCGACCGCGTTCTGTGTCGGAGCCGGCAGCTCCTGGCCGTGCGCGGTGCCTACGCCCAGCCAGGGAAAGGTCGCCACCGCGAGAAGAATAGCCTTCGACGGGAGCGAGCCGCGAGCGACACTCCGCATGTACTATCCTCAAATTGAATGGCGCACACACAGGTGCGGGCAGAAGCCCGCACCGCGTCCTCGGTCGCCTGGGACCGCTGGATAGAACCTCTATATGTGACTCTGCGGATACCCCGCCTCGGTCGGGGGGAGCCGCTCAATACCCCGTGTGGCAGATCCCGCAGGACTGCGTGCTGCGATCGGCGGCCCGCTCCGGATCGAAGTCCGGTCCGTGCGGGTTGATTCGCCAGCCCTGCTTGGCCGAGTGACAGGCCAGGCATTCCGTCTGCTGGTGACAGCTCACGCAGCTGTCCATCCCCTGCCGCGCCGCTACTCCGTGCTGCTGCAGCCAATTCGCCACGCCGTCGTGATAGCCGCCGTTCTGGCGCCCGTCCTGCGCGACGCCCTGGTTCGAGTGACAGTCGCGGCAGAAGACCTCGCGTGAATGGCACTCGGCGCATTCCACCGGGGCAGCCCACGACTCCGCCGCGTGCCGGGTCACGAAGTTGGCGGGGTGGTACTGCATCTCCGGGTTCACCGGACCGTCGTGGCAATCGACGCAGAAGGTCTCCTTGTGACACTGCGAGCAGGTCGGCTGCTGAGCGGACGCGGCCGTACCGTGATTCGTCTTGAAATCCGGGGTATGACCGGGCGCCGCCGCCGCAGGGTAGTGGCACGTTTCGCACGGATTGACACCGACCTCGAAGTGGTTCTCGGCGCCGTTGCCGTGGCATGCCAGGCAGGTGTCCCCGTTCGCCGCCTGAACGGCCATGTCCCCATCCTCACCCGGGACTCCGTGGCAGTTCTGGCATCCGAGCTTGGGATGCGTCGCGTGCTTGAACTTCAGGCCGCTGTCCTGCGGCGTGTAGCCGGTGTACCCGACCTCGGGGAAAGCCTGTCCGTTGTGACAGCCGGCGCACAGGGCCGGATCCGCCGATACGTTCAGGGCCTCGTCGCCCGAATAGATTCCCGCGTGGCAGCTCTCGCAACCGGCCGCGCCAAGGGCCGCGTGCTTCTGGTGCGGGAACTCGAAGGCCGCTCGTGAGGCCGCGAACAGGGCTCCGGCGCCGACCGTGAGAACAAGAGCGCCCAGGTAAGCGAGCCTCCTCATCGGGTACCTCCACTGTTGAAGCGCCAGCGCAGTCCGACGCTCGCGCGCCCTTCGGTCCAGGTGTCGGCCAGGGGCCGGTTCTTGTCCTCGATCTGGTAGAACCCGAGGCTCGCATCCAGGGTCAGGTTGGCCTTCGGAATGTCGTACGCTCCTTCCACCGCGCCTCCCGTCACGTACCGCTCGCCCTCCCGAAATTCGTAGAGAGTCTCGGTTGCCGTGCCCCTGAGCGCCACGTAGGTGGTACCGCTCGGGCCGAGGAAACGTCCGAAGATCAGGTCACCGCCGTACCGCGAGCCGCCGAATCCGTCTTCCGCTCGGTAGCGTGCGTCCACATACCACCGGTCCGGATTCCAGTAGACCCGGCCGAAGCCTCGCCATCCGTCCTTCTTGATCGTGGTGGTAGCGGGACCGGCATTGGTGTCCTCGTACTCGCGGTACGCACCCCCGAGTTCGACCAGCAGCGGCAGCTGTCTCGACGTCCAGGTACCCGAAAGGCGCGCCTCGTCGAATCCCACGGGGGAGAAGGCGCTCCAGATGGTCCAGTAATCGAAGAACGGGGTGTAGTGCCGCGCCTGCGCCGCGAACCGGATGCCAAGCAGCTGAGGCGTGGTGATCCGGAGCCGCGCGTCATTGATGTTGTCGTACGCGAAATCGTACGCACCGGCGACGTCGAAGGCCCAGCCGCCCACGAGTGCGCGCAGGTCCACGGCCGCCCTCTCGGAGTAGAGGCCGAGACGGTCCGTGCGCAGCTCCCGCTGATAGGTCGCCGACCCGGAGAATATCTTGCCGCCGCGGAATCCGATCTCACCGCCGAACAGGTAGCTCCGCCGGTCCGTGGCCAGCAGGTCCGCGTCCTGGTACAGCTGGCCGTTCCGTGGAGCGTTCACGCCACGAGCCAGGCTCCAGCCGCCGTACGCGTCGAGCCACATCCACTTCAGCCCCCGGTAGACGATCGAGGCTCCGTCGAAGTTGTAGTACCCCAGGCCAGAGGCGCGGTACATGCGCCCTGCCTTCACCTGGAACGCCGCGCGGCTGTAGCTGAGATAGCCGGTCAGCAGGTCGAACTTCTGCGCAGTGCGCGGCCACAGGTCGTCGCTTCCCAGCCGCGTCCGCATCTGCGCGTGAAACGACAGTCCCTGCACACCCGTCCAGCCGGCGAAGCGCAGGTCCTGGGTGAACGGCATGATGTCCTGTCTCTGCCCGTTGTTTTCGTACCAGCGGCAGAAGTCGCCGTCGATGCAGGTCACCGCAGTCCCGGTCTCCAGCTGCCTCTGGAGGCCTGATCCACCGACATCGCTCTCCGGGACGGAGTCGAGCACGAACGGCTGCAGCTGCAGCCAGCCCCAGTTGAGCCTCACGTCGCCACGAATTCCCTGGGCCTGTGCCGAGGTCGGCAACCAGGCGATGGCGCACGCGATCAAGAAGAGGAACGTCCGGCGATGGACAGTCATAAGTCCTGCTCCGACGCGCTTGGGTTTACCTGTCACGGAGCTTCCTGGACGGCTGTATGAACATGGCCGGGGGAGCGAACCGGATCAACCCCGGCCGGACGAAAGGGCGGGGCCGGGTTTTGCCCGGCCCCGCGAGTCCTAACGATACCCGAAGAGCATGGTGTAGAGGATCAAGCCCACGATCGTGAGGCCGATGGCCAGCATGCTGAATCCGAATACCCGCACCGCCTTCTCGAATTCCTCGGGCAGCGGATCCACGAGCCGCTCCTGGAGCTTGCCTTCCGCCTTCATCCGCTCGTACTCCATGGGCTTGTCGCGCTTGAGCTCCTCGAGCGGGACGCGCCCGGTGAAGATCACGGGGTCCATCGGGAACTTGTCGAGCCGGAAGTGCGTGTTGAAGAAGTGGATCGTGAAGATGAACGCGACCGCCAGCAGCGCCTCGTCACTGTGGATGATCGTCGCCACGTTCACCAGCCATCCGGGCAGGACGGTGGTGAAGAACTCAGGGAACCACAGGAACAGACCCGTGGAGCCGATGATGAACATCCCCCAGAACACCGCGAAGTAATCGAACTTCTCCCAATACGTGAACCGTCCGTAGTCCGGTCTCTCTCCCTTTCCGAAGAACCACTTGATGGAGGCGACCAGCTCGCGGCCGTCGTTCTTGTTGAACATCAGGGAGTCGCGGGAGAAGATGTACTCCTTCCACGTCTGGCCGGACGAGCGCTTCTGCTTGCGCACGTCTACCAGGTGGATGATGAAGATTCCGATCAGCGCGACGGCCCCCACGCGATGTAACACGCCCATCGCCTCGAAGCCTCCCACCATGCGGGAGAACAGCTTGGCCCATCCCATCCAGGAGAACTTGAGGGCCATCCCCGTCGCGGCCAGGAGCATGAAGCTGAGCAGCATCACCAGGTGCATGATTCGCTGGAACTGGGTGAATCTCCGGTAGAGTTGCTTTCGCTCCTCGGCCACGGCTTCGGCGTGCCCCTTCCAGTGCTCCGGCGACCGCCACAGGCGGAACAGCCACGCTCCTGTGTGGATCAGCGAGAAGGTGAGCACGCTCACCAGGAGGCCGGTCATGAGCCAGAAAGACCAGAACAGCCACGGATACTTGTCAGGGTCGTGGTGCGTGGCGTGCGTCAGGTACCCGGTGAACTTCTCGTTCGCCGCCGGGTGGCACTGAGCGCAGGTGTCCACGATGTGGTCGCGGCCCAGCATCGAGGCCGGCTCCGAATTCGGCAGGATGTTGTGCGTGCCGTGGCAGTCGTAGCACTTGGCCGCCCGTGCCCCGCCGAGCCTCGAGACCTTTCCGTGATAGGTCTCGAAGAACGTCTCCGACTCCTCCTCGTGACAGCGCCCGCACTGGCTCATCATCAGCATGCGGAAGTCGTCACGGTCCGTTCGCCCGATGGTGTGCGACGTGTGACAGTCTTCGCACGTGGGGTACTCGTGACCTTCTGCGCTCGTGTAGTCTCCGTCCTCCGGGTAGTGGGTGCTCTCCCTGAATTCCTCTTCGATCCCGTGGTGACATTGACCGCACGTCCCGGCGACGTTGTTCGGGTTCACGGTCGAGGTCGGCTCGGCTGCCGGAAGCTCGTCGTGCGCCCCGTGACAGTCCGTGCACGTGGCCGTGACCACGAGGCCGCTTTCGAGAAGCCCCTTCCCGTGGATGCTCATCTCGTAGCCACGCACGATGTCGGCGCCCTCGCGCTGAATGCGGCGGGCGGCTTGCTGTCCCTCCTGATGGCACCCGGCACACAGCGCGGGAACGTTACGGGCATACGACGGCGACGCGGGGTTGGTCTGGTCCATGGTCGCATGCCGGTCATGGCAATCGAGGCACGTCGGCGCGTCCTCGACGCCCTCGTCGGCGAGCTGACCGTGCGTGCTGGCCTGGAAGCGTGTGACCTCGTCGGCATGGCAGATGGCGCAATCGACCGGTTCCGAGATCGTCTCGCAGGGCCGCTCGTCGAAGGCGACGCTCACCTCTACGTGGCACTGCGAGCAGGCCGTGCTCGCGTGCTCGCCGAGACTGTAGGCTCCTTCGTCGACGAACATCGAGACGGAGCTTGCGTCCCATGCGGTCCCCGTCAGCTCCGGGTCCGAATGGCAGACCATGCAGTCGGCGTTGGCCACGCCCGCATCATAGAAGACGCGCCGGATCTCGTGCGGCTGGTGACAGTCCACGCACGGTGGGATCACGTGCGGCTGCTCCTCCCACAGGCGCCCCTCTATGACCTGCGTGTGAACCTCTTCAATGCGGCCGTGACACTGCATGCACGTGCCGGCCACGTTATCCGCGTGAATGCTCGACCGGGCATCCGTGTGCGGGAGGATGAAGTGCGACGTGTGGCACGACGTGCACACCGCCGTGACGGTCAGTCCGCCATGGAAAAGCCCGTCCCCGTGGATGGACAGGGAGTAGTTCTCCAGAATGCGGTCCTGCGGAATATCCAGTCTCTCGGAGACTTCCGTTCCCTCCTGGTGGCACTCCCCGCACAGGATGGGGATGTTCATGACCGACGTCATGGACTCCGGATTGCCGCTCGACAGGATGTCATGCGCTCCATGGCAATCCCCGCAGCTCGGTGCGAGGGGGTCGCCTCGCCCGGCAGCCTGTCCGTGCAGGGATTGGCGGTGCTGCCGGGTCTGCCGTCCGTGGCATTGCGTGCAGCTGGGCGCCGGCGCGTCCTCGGGGTGGGGAAAGGCGAGCCCGGCATGGCAGTCCTGGCAGCGCAGGGATCCGTGCACCGAGCCGCCCAGAGATTCCTGCGTCACCACCAGCCGGTCGCCGTCGGGCTGGCTCTGGAAGAACGCTGGGTTCTCGTGGCACATCAGGCAGTTGACTTCCTGTGCGGCCACGGAAGGAGAAACGGCTGCGATGGCTGCGAAACCAGCCAGCAGGGAAAAAGGCACCTTCTGTATGGACATCCTGATTCGCATCAGGCCTCCGGAACGAGTGATCGGTCTACCCTTGTCGTCTCGAGCCCCGTTCGGGACCCGTGACTCACTTGAATCCTCTGCAAGAAGTGGACGCAACAAGGTAATTGCATAGGAACGAGAGAGATATGCGTACAGGGGCCAGGCGCCGCCAGGTGCGGCGCCTCGGGAATGGGTCACAATGTCACGTCCTTGGCGGGCGCGGTCGTCTCCGCAATCAGGCCTGGCCTTCCTGTCGGTCCTTTGTCCGGCCGCGCGGATCGACCGTGAGCTCCCCGGGAGGCAGCGAGTCCAGCAGATCCGCCACCTCCTCGTCGTACCAGCGCCCGTGCACCGCCTGGATCTCGTGCTCGGGCATCTTCCCCGTCAGCCAGATCCAGCTCATCGGGTAGACGTCCGGGTGGGCCATGACGAAGAAGAAATGCCAGATCACGATGGCCAGAGT
>CAJIAC010000092.1_pt1 | contig 42511 bp, 38 predicted proteins | sample 9198961 | NCBI WGS metagenome assembly CAJIAC01 (sample SAMEA7708276, study PRJEB35096) | sediment metagenome | biome: marine neritic benthic zone biome [ENVO:01000025]; feature: sediment [ENVO:00002007]; material: shallow marine sediment [ENVO:03000034] sea grass bed [ENVO_01000059] ... | reverse complement strand
TTCCGCTCGTACGCTGCACGTCCACTCCACCGCCCATGACGTACGCGCCGGCCCCGATGGCGAACACGTGGTCGATCAGCCACGCGCCGCGGCCGCCGAAGAAGCCAACGAACTGGTCGTTCACGCCCGAGCCCTTGAACACGATGGCGCCGAACCCGCCGTGACTGGCTTCACCGCGCACCAGCGTGCGCGCCTTCTGCGCATGCAGGTCTGCCGGGAAGAACAGCGTGCACGCGGCCACGGCCACCAGGAGCGAGCGGAATGCGGCGGGTTTTACGCGATATCGCACGGCTGCCTCCGGGCTCGAGTCATGAGAATGGACTCCTACGTCCAGTCTCGTTTCACCTCGTACACCGGTGCGGGCCTCCTGAGCCCTCCCAGCAGCCTCTTCTAGCCAGCCACCAGCTTCTGGAAGAGGATCATCGCGATCATCGACAGCGCGGCGAGAGATCCGACCTCGCGCGCCGATCCCTTGCCATACGCCTCCGGAAGGATCTCGAGGAGGACCATGAACACCATGGCCCCCGCTGCGAACCCGATCCCGTACGGCAGGGCCGGTGTGAACGCCTCGACGAACAGAAAGGCCGGGACCGCCATGATGGGCTGCGGAACGGACGAGAATATGCTCCACCCGGCGCAGCGCCCGACTCCCACGCCGTTGGAACGCAGCACCGCGCTGATGGCTACCCCCTCCGGGATGTTGTGCACGGCGATGGCCACCGTGATGAACGTCGCGAGCGCCATCCCGCCGCCGAAGGACGCGCCGATCGCCACGCCCTCGGCCAGCGAGTGCACGGTCATGACGGTGACGATGAGGATCATCCGCCGGAGGCCCGGATCTCCTGCGCGGCCCGAACCCGGGGCGAAGTGGTGCTCCGCCAGGTAGCGGTTCGTCAGCAGGATGAACAGGATCCCCGCCAGGCCGCCGATGAAGGTCTGCCAGCCCCCGAACCGGGTCCCTTCCGCGAGCAGTCCGAAGCTCGCCCCGAGCATGAGTCCGGCTGCGAGCGCGTTCAGGCGGCCGACGGTGCGCCCCGAGACCTTTCGGACCCACAGAAATGGCACAGCTCCGAGGCCGGTGGCCAGCGCCGTGACCATGCCGTAAGCGAAGACCAGCGCTACGTCGCTCACGACAGGATCCCGCTGAACAGGACCACGAGCCCCATGGCCACGCTCGCCACGAGAGCGATGCTCGCGGAGCCCGCCTTACGGTACGAGGCGGGAAGAAGCTCCGTCGTCACCAGCGTGAGCAGCGCCCCGACGGCGAACCCGAGCACCCAGGGCAGGGTCTGGGGGGCAACGGCGACCAGCAGCCAGGCGGCTACCGCGAGGAGCGGCTGCCCGAGGTTGGACGCCACGGCCAGCGTGGCGGAGCGCAGGCGACTCCGACCGCCGGCCCCGGTCGCGGCGGTGAGGAGGGCCGCCTCCGGGATGTTGTGCACGGCGATGGCGAGAGCCATGAAAACGCCGAGCGACAGGTCCACCGCCATGGCCGCCCCGATCGCCACTCCCTCGGACCCGGCGTGAAGGGCGTGCACGGCCACCAGGCGCCGCACTGCGGTAGGATCTGCCGGGTCGGGTCGGCTGAGATCGAGGTTCTTCAGCCCGGTCACGCCGTGCGTCGCGAGGATGAACGCGACGCCGACCACCGCGCCCAGAGCGGACGAAAGCGGCGCCACGCCGGGAACGACGGTGAGGACGAACGCGGCGCCGAGCATTCCGCCGGCGGCGAGGGCGTGGGCCCAGCCGATCCATCTCTGTCCGGCCGGCCCGTCCGACCAGCGAACCAGCCCTCCGGCCGCTGCCGAGAGAGCCGCGACCGACGCGTAGAGCAGGACCGCCAGGGTCGTCGCCATGCCGAAGAGCATACCCTCGGCGACGCGGGCCGGCCAGACGGCGTGGACGCATCTTGCGTACGGGCGCCGGGCGTAAGACCCTCAGGCAAGTAACGGGTCACACCGGCGTCCCTGAGCCGCCCGCGGCCAGGGACACCCCAGCGCGGGAGTTTCGGTCATGTGCCGCTGGCTCGCCTATTCCGGGTCGCCTCTTTACCTCGACGAGCTCATCTTCAAGCCCGAGCATTCACTCATAGACCAGAGCCTGTCGGCGCGCAGCGGCCCGACGACCACCAACGGTGACGGGTTCGGAATCGGCTGGTACGGCTCGCGGGATACTCCCGGTCTGTACAAGGACATCCAGCCGGCCTGGAACGACGCCAACCTGCGCAACCTGGCCGAGCAGATCCGCTCTCACATGTGCGTGGCGCACGTGCGCGCGGCGACTGGCGGAACTCCGGTTCAGCAGTCCAACTGCCATCCGTTCCGGCACGGAAGGTGGCTCTTCCTGCACAACGGCCGGATCCGTGACTTCTCGCGCATTCGACGTGCCCTGGACTTCGCGGTTCGGCCGGATCTCTACAATTGTATGGAGGGAAGCACCGACACGGAGGTCATGTTCCACCTCGCCCTCACGTTTGGACTGGAGGACGATCCGATCGGAGCGCTCGAACGCATGGTCGGCTTCGTCGAGGCTGCCGGCTGGGACGCGGGAATCGAGCACCCGATGCAGATGACCATCGGGCTCTCGAACGGGCACCACCTCTACGGCTTGCGGTACTCCTCGAATGGGCGGTCGAGAACTCTGTTCCACAGCCGCAGCATCAAGGCCCTGAGACGCATGAACCCCAGGTTCGATCGATTCTCGGACGATGCCATCGTAGTCGTGTCCGAGCCGATGAACGATGTGGCCGAGTACTGGGAGGAGATCCCCGAGTCAACGGTCCTCGTGGTCGAGGGCTCGTCCGTCCGCGCCCTGCCCTTCAAGCCCCGGCGACCCGACTGACCGGTCTCCGTCAGTCGAAGTCGGCGATCGTGGCGATGGATGGTCCCCGCTCGCCCTGGATCCGGGCAGCGACGGCTTCGGCCTCCCGCAGGGCCCGCAGGATGTTCCCGCTCGCCAGTCTGCCGAGATCCTCGTCCGACCACCCCCGTTCGATCAGACGGGCAAACAGGGCGGGATAGAACGAGACGTCCGGCATCTCGGGGGGAGCTCTCATCCCGTCGAAGTCCGAACCGATCCCGATGTGTTCGATCCCGGCTACGTCTCGCACGTGCTCGATGTGCTCGGCGATGTCGTCGAGAGAAGCACTGGGCCTGGGGTTGTCCCGCCTGAAGGCCTGGATCTCGGCCCGGATCTCTTCGTCGGCCACGCCCCGCTCCCTCAGCTCGGCCGCCCTGGCCATGAGGCCGTCGTCGTACTCGGCCGCGTCCCGGTTCACGAACGGCTGAACGAACGTGACCATCACGACGCCGCCGTTGTCGCTCATGCGGGCCAGGATGGAATCCGGAACGTTGCGGGGGACGTCCACCAGTGCTCTCGCCGAGGAATGCGAGAAGATGACCGGGGCCTCTGAGACCGTGAGCGCGTCACTCATCGTGGCCGGCGAGACGTGGGAGAGATCCACCAGCATCCCGAGGCGATTCATCTCCCGCACCACTTCCTCCCCGAAGGCGGAGAGCCCGCCGCTGAGCGCCGTGTCCTGGGCCGCGTCCGCCCAGTCCAGGGTCACGTTGTGCGTGAGCGTCATGTAGCGCGCCCCGAGGGCGTAATACGCCCTGAGCGCTCCGAGGGAGTTCTCGATCGCGTGACCGCCCTCCACGCCCAGCATCGAGGCGATCTTACCCTCTGCCATCGCCGTCTCGACGTCGGTGGCTGTGCTGGCCAGGATCAGCTCTGGATACCGATCGATGAGACGGCGGGCGATGTCGATCTGCTCGAGCTGCATGCGGGCGTACCCGCTGTCCGCGTACTCACCCGGGATGTAGACCGACCAGAACTGCGCGCCAACCCGTCCCTGCTGCAGAAGAGGAATGCTGGTGTGGCCGGGAACCGGGCCGTACAGGTCGTAGGCCGCGACGTCCATCGGCGCCTCGTCCGCCGCACGGATCTCCCACGGGAGGTCGTTGTGCCCATCGAACACGGGAGTACGGTCCAGTACGGCCAGTGCGCGGCTCTGCGGGTCGGGTCCCGGATCGCCGCCCTGTGGTGCCTCCGCCGGCTCCCCTCCGCACGCCGTGAGCCCCACCAGTGCGACCACCGCCCTTCTCCAGCCTCTCGACATTCGTCCTCCCGGTTCGTTTGAGCCCTGCCTGGCGGGCAGGTTACGCCCCGCCCCAAGGAGCCGCAATTGCGCTCTGGCACCGGAGTTGCGGCAATTGCGGGTGTTCGGGGACGCCTATCTGCACGGCGCTACGTGCGGCGTCCCACATAACGCGTTTGTGACCAATCACATGCGCGACTGCACTCAGCGTACGCGTCCGGACGGGCTCCGCGGTCCGGCGAACAGAGAGGTATGGCAGAATGAAGACCTTGCTGCGTATGGCGCTCCCGATCGCCCTGCTGATGGCCGCGCCCCTGCAAGCCCAGACCACGCTCGGCGTGAAGGGTGGAATCAACGTCGCGAACATCGATACCAACATCTCGGACATCCAGGACCTGGCGGAGTCGAAGACCGGTTTCGTGGGCGGCGCGTTCGCGACTTTCGGTCTGGGCAGCCTCTTCGCCCTGCAGCCGGAGCTCCTCTACTCGCAGAAGGGCTTCAAGGCCGAAGAGTCAGGAGCGGAGGCCCAGCTGGGCGTCAACTACTTCGAGATCCCGGTGCTTCTCAAGGCGCAGTTCAAGCTCGCCATGCTGCGGCCCGCCATCTACGCAGGTCCGGTGGTGTCGTTCGAGACGAGTTGCAACGTGAGCGTTCTTGAGGTCTCGGTAGAGTGCGATGAGGATGAGGGTTTCGTGGACCGGAAGACGACCGACTGGGGCGCCGTCTTCGGTGCCAACGTCGACTTGTTCCTCGGACCGGTCATGCTGCTCCTGGACGCCCGCTACCAGCTCGGGCTCACCAACCTGGCGGACTCGCCGGACGTGAACGAAGAGGTCAAGAACCGGGTGTGGCAGATCATGGCGGGAGTCGGCTTCACGCTGTAACCGCTCCGCAAGGCGAACGGAGGGCTGACCGCCCCGAAACGGTCACCCCGCCAAGCGCGCGCCCGTCGGCTCCCCGAAGCCGGCGGGCGTTTCGCGTTCCAGGCGTCCATCGCTGCGCCGAGGCTTCCTGTATATTTGGGTAGCTCACTCATGGACGGGGAGGACACATGCGCATTCCCACTCGAGTCCGGGACTTCGCCCTGGGAGCTGGCGGGGGGCTGATCCTGGCCGCGTTTTTCGGTCTCGCGCTTCCCAGCGACGCGGCGCCGGGATCCGCAAATGGCGCCGAGCCCGTAGAGACGGGAGGCTTCTCCTTCACCCTGGAGCGAACGGTTCCCGGAACCCCCGTGGAAGTCTACGACGCGCTGACGGGTGACATCAGCGCCTGGTGGGACCACACCTTCTCGGACAGTCCCGCGCGCCTCTATATAGAGCCGCGGCCCGGAGGCGGCTTCTACGAGATCTTCGATGACTCGGGAGATGGGGTGCGGCACGCCGTCGTGACGGCCGCCAGGAGGGGTGAGCTGCTTCGTTTCGAGGGACCCCTGGGACTGGCGGGCCACGCACTCTTCATGGTCGCGACGTACGAGCTGGCCGCGGTCGGAGACGCGGGCGCCTCGACCCATCTCACGGTCAGCGTGCATGCGGCCGGAGAGATGCAGGAGGATTGGGCGTGGGCGGTCGAGGCCGTGTGGCATCACTTCATCGACGAGCGCTTCGTGCCCTTTGTGGAGTCGGGGGCCGGGGACCGGTAGAACTCAGACGTCGACCGCCACGTTGGGGTGGGTGAAGTGGAGGCTCACCCTGGCCGGGCGCCGCAGCATGCTCTCGGCGGCCTGCTGGTAGACCCGAGCCTGCACCTCGTAGCCCGCGGCGGTCTCGGGGACCGATTCCGGGTCGATCTCGTGTGTCTTGAAGTCGACGATCCACGACCCGGCCGAGCCATCGGGGCCGGGCTCGGGACGGAAGAGATCGAAGGCCCCCAGCCGCCAGTCGCGCGGTCCGACCAGGTGCAGAAACCGTAGCTCGCGCCAGTGAAGCCCCTCGATGTAGTGGGTCCATTCCTCGCTTCTCACCACGGCGGCGATCTCCGCCTCGAGGGCCTGGCGATACGCCGAGCCCGGCTCGAGGAGCGTCTCCGACTCCGGTGCGTCCAGGCCGGCGATCGCCTCGCCCAGGACCCTGGCCAGTTCGTACTCGGCCTCGAGCCGCTCGAGGACCGTGTGAATCAGCGTGCCGCGAACCGTCGCGGGCAGTCGCCCGACCTTACCCGCCCGGCCGACGAACTCCCGCACCGGAACGACTCCGTGCCCGTACCGAAGTCTCCACGCGTCGGGATCCAGCTCCTGCATCCGAAGCTCCGTGGCCGAGCTCATGAAGCTGTGGCGGGGAGCCGGAATGGGCCGAGTGATCTCCGGCGCCGCTCGCTCCCGCAGGTGTTCCATCCACCAGAGCTCCACCGGAGCCGGAGTCAGGCTCGCCTGGATGGGGTCCGGCGTCCTGAACAGCACCACGCGGGCCTCGGTCCCGGACCCCGAGCCTTCCTCCCCCGTGTCCTCCTCGGACTCCGCCTCGCGCCGCGCTGCGAACAGGTTCAGCTGTCCGCGCTCGTCCTCCGGCGCGTGGTCGAAGCCGAACGCGTCGAGCTGCCGCCCTGTTCCCGTGACCGTGTCGTCGTCCGTCGACGGGTCCATCCGCCGGTCCCGTGCATCGGCATCCGCGGGCCCATCCGGAGGCGCGGGCACCTGGTGCGACTCCACGGCGTCCCCTAGCCCGGGCTCCAACCAACCGGCGTACCCCTTCCCCTCCGCTGTCGGACCGGAGACGATGAGCCGATCGCGGGCGCGCGTCGCGGCCACGTACAGGAGCCGCGCCTCCTCCGCATGCTCCTCTGCGAGGGCCCGTCCGAACATGTTCAGTGAGCGTGCGCCGCGCTCGTTCTGGTTTCCCATGAACACGGGCCCGAGCTCCGGGTCGCTCCAATAGGTCCCGCTGAGCCTCCCGCCGGACTCGGGACCGCCGCGCGTGCCCACCAGGATCACAACCGGCCACTCCAGCCCTTTCGCCGTGTGGATCGTGCTCAAGGTGACCGCCTGATCGGCCTGGCTCGTCAGAGGAGCCTGGGGGATCCCTGTGTCCTGCTCGCCCCAGCGATCCCAGAGCCTGAGGAAACCGCCGAGTGGAAGGTGGCGGTAGTCCTCGAGCAGGGCCTGAAAGCGCTCGAGATTGGCCATCGCCTCCGCGGCGTGCTCGCGGAGGAGCAGATGCAGCCGGTAGCCGGTACGCTCCATGACCCTGCCCATGATCTCGGCGTGGTCCGCCCGGTCAACCAGTCGGTGCGCTTGCTCGATCGCCTCCAGCCCCTCTCGCAGGGACCAGGTCTCGATCTCGTGGACGCGGCCGCTTTCGGGGGCCGGGAAGGGTTCCAGATCTTCTCCCTCGACCAGCTCCAGGTACGCGCGGGCCTGCTCCAGGAATGACGCGCGCCCGGCGACGCGGCGGACGGCCGGGTCAGTACGTATGCGAGCCAGGACCTCGTCACGCAGTCCGACGAATGGAGAGCGCAGGTAGGCGAACACGCGGAGATCATCGCTCGGATTGTCCACGACGCGCAGCGCGTTCACCACGTCCAGGATCTCCTGGCGCTCCGTAAGATCGCCAGCCGAGCTGTTGTAGAACGGAACGCCGTACTGGCGGAGGCCAGCCTCCAGGTCCCTCAGAGCAGCGCGCGTGCGCGCCAGGATCGCGATGTCCGAATACGCGCAGGTCCGGGAGCGGCCGGTCTCCGGGTCCCGCACGGTCGCCGTTCCCTCCAGCTGACGGATCCGCGAGGCCACCAGACGCGCCTCGGCCTCCTTTACATCGCCCCCGTTACGGTCGTTCGCGAGCCATTCCAGGCCACCCGCGGCCGTGCCTTCGACGGCCGGTCGCAAGGGCACGTACTCAACGGCGCTGCCAGGTGACGATGCGCTGAGCTCGGCCGCACGGCCGGCCATCACCGGACCGCAGACCCGGTTTACGAAGCCCACGACCGCCGGCTCGCTGCGGAAGTTGTGGCTCAGCTCGAGCAGCTGCCCCGTCTCCTGCAGCGACTTCCTCACACTGTTCCACACGCGAATGTCGGCGCCGCGGAAGCCGTAGATGCTCTGCTTCGGGTCTCCCACGAGGAAGAGCTGCGGACGCTCCCCGACCCGGCTTTCATGCTCTCGCGCCTCCCGCTCATCGGCCTCGGACCGGCCCGGAACCGGAAGGCCGGCGATGGCGAAGGCGATATCGCGCTGCGCCGCGTCCGTGTCCTGGAACTCGTCGATGATCAGGATCCGGTAGCGCGACCGCACGGCCTCCAGTGCCGCGCGGGTGCCCGGGCGCGTGAGCAACCGGCGGGCGTCGAGGATCAGGCTGTCGAAGTCCCGCAGGTTCTCCGATTCGAGCCAGCTCAGCCATCGCGCAAGGGCCCGGTAGGCGTAGCGATACAGATGGGCCGCCACGCGAAGCGATGTTTCGTCGTGGGCGCGGAGAGTTTCGTCCTCGTCTTCGAGACCGAGGCGGCCCGCAATAGCCCACACCAACTCCGGATCCAGTCGCTGGTCGCCCGTGGGGTCGATCTCCACCCAATCGGAGTAGCGCCGGGAGTGCCAGCGAAGGTCGCGCATCACCTCCCGTACGTTTCCGATGGCTCCCTTCTGGTGCGTGCCGTCGTACATCCCCTTGAACCGGCGCACCAGCTCTCGGGCCTCGGGCTCCGCCGCAGCCAGCGCTTCCCGCAGGACGTCCCGCAGGAGCTCGTCCTGGTGCACCCGCGTCTCGCGCTCATCGAGCACCCGGAAGGTGGGATCGATCTCCAGCCGCAGCGCGTGCTCCCGCAGGAGCTCAGCGCAGAAACCGTGGATCGTGCCCACCGAGGCCCGATCGATCTCCCAACGCAGTTCGTCCGCCCGCTTCGAGGCCTCGATCTCCGCCCTCAGCTTCCCCTTCAGATCGTAGGCCGCCTTCTCCGTGAACGTGATCGCCGCGATCTGCTCCAGGCGGCAGGGATCGGGGCACCGGGCCAGCGGGCGAGGCGGCTCTCCGCTCTCGCCGGCCTCGAGCCCGAGAAGCCAGAGGATCTTCCCTACGACCGTGGTGGTCTTCCCGGTGCCGGCGCTGGCGGCGAGGAGGACGTCACCCGGGGCCGTGACGGCGCGGGCCTGCTCGTCGGTCCAGGTCACCCCAGCGATCGCCATCGGCTACTCCGAGAGCCGGTCGAAGCGAGTCCCGTCCACCAGGCTCGCCTCGTTTCGGGTGACGTCCCGGCCCGGCTGCCAGGTGGCGATCTTGGCCGACGCCGCCTGCACCGCCTCGAAGAGACCTGCGCGCACGCGCCCCGGAATCGAGAGGGCGAGCCGGAGGGTCGGCTCCACGCGGCTGTACTTCAGGTCGTACTTGTTGGCCGGCTTGCCGGGGCTGCGCAGGCCCCGGTAGCGCGCGGAGTCCACAGTACCCAGGCCCAGCGCGTCGACGGCCGCCATGTACAGGGCCGTCTGAAGGAGGGCCCCGTCCTCGTAGCCCTTCTTCAGGGGAAGGCTGCTGACGCCGCTCTTGTAGTCCAGGATGCGGAGAACACCGCCGCGAGCCGCACCGTGTCTGTCGATCCGGTCGATGCGTCCCCGCAGCAGCAGGCGGGCCGGGTCCCCGGCCGCGTCGCGACCCGTCAGCTCGACCGGAGGCTGGTCTGCGTAACCGAAACGCCGCTCCACGGCGATCGGCCGCTCACCTTTCTGCGCCATGTGGCGCAGCTCCCATTCCAGGTAGGCCTTCACCGTGTCCCGAACATCCTGTCGCGTGACTTCCCAGTGGGCTTCGAGTCCGAGCCACTCGTCCCTGTCCGCCTCGCGCTCGGCGATGACCTGCTTCGACACCTCGCCCAGGACGGCCGCCGCCCGCTCGTCGAGCTCCTCGGGAAGATCCTGCAGCACGGCGGCGTAGAACCTCTCGAGGATGTCGTGCGCCACGCCCCCGAACGTCAGCACACTGGTCTCTTCCTCGGCCTCCGATACCTCCTCCAGCCCCAGGACTCTCTGAAGGAAGAAGTCGAACGGGCGCTTTCCGTAGGTCTCGAGCTGGCTGGCCGACCAGTAGGCGTCCGGTCCGAACTTCCGACCGATGATGTCCAGTACCACCGGATCCCGAATCTTCCCGTTCCAGGCGGTTGGACGCAGGGAGATCGCCCGATCGATGCCGAACAGGGCCTCCGGATCGAGAGTCGGGACGTCCTCGATCCGATCTTCCCCGGAGTCCGCGCGCAGGCCCGCCTCGTTGCGGACGAAACCATCCAGCCCCCCGGTGCGCAGCTCGTCCCCGAAAGCTCCGAGAACGCCGCGGCGAATCTCGTCCGGGAACGCGGTCTCGAACTCCTCCCGTCGCCCCGAGCGCCTCACGACCTTCAGCCGGAGCGCATCCGCTCGACGCTGCTGCGCCAGGCTTACGGGCTCGAGATCCACGTCGTACCCCCCGGCCGGCGGGCTTGCCGCCTCGAGGTCCAGGGTCCGCGGAAGCTCCGTATCGGCCTGGTGTTCGGGGACCATGAGAGACGGGAGTCGGGGCACGCCGTTCGAGTCGGTGGTCCGGTACGTGACGGTCACCCGCGCCCCGCGCGCCACGGAGCGCCACAGGGTCCGCTCGCGGCGCATCGTCTCGAATCGATCCGTGAGCGGCAGGCCCTTCTCGCGGAGGAGCAGGCGCTCGTCGTCCGAGAACACCCCGAGCGAGGTCGGGGCCCGGGGGAATACCCCGTCGTTCGCGTGGATGACGAACGTGTGTCCAAACGGGCTGAGCGATGCCTCGTGCGCCTCCAGCACCTGGACGCCTTCCTTGAGCGGCGTGGAGAGAGCCAGCTCGTTGGCCTCCAGCAACCGGCGCAGCCTCGAATACCAGTCCGCCGGGGCCAGCGGCTCCGTGGACCGGACCAGGTCTCGCCATTCCCGGAGAAGACGGACCAGGTGCTCCACTCCTCGCTGATCCAGGCGAACGATGTCCCAGCGGTCCCCTACGGCCTCGCACAGGCGGGCCCGGAACTCAAAACGGGCGCCCCGCAGGACTTCGAGCGTCCGGTCGATCCATTCGTGCTCCGTACGAGGCGCCAGGAACTCGGAGACCTGGTCGAAGAAGGACAGGAGCTTCGGGAGGTCCTCTCGCATTCGGTCCGGCGACACCCCCTGGCGGCGCCAGCGCCGGCCCTCCTCTTCCGCGCTCTCCCGTGCGAGGCGCTCCAATCCTTCTCGCCAGGAATCGAGGCCCTCGTATCGGCGGGCCGAGGCCAGCACGTCCACCGGTCGCAGGTCCACTCCGGGCGAGAAGTAGGGACTGCCAAGGACCTGACGGAGTCGCTCGAAGGTCCAGCCGTCCGCGCCGGCGCGGAGCAATTGGAGGAGGGCCTTCAGGGCGGGAATCTCCGCGAGGACCGACCGCAGCCGGGCCGTCGACGGGACGCCGACCTGTTCGAGGGCCATGTACATGAGCCGGGTGTCCTGGTGTCCCGAGCGGGCGATCACTGCCACCTCGTGCGGCTCGGCCTCTCTCCGGGCCAGCAGCCGCTTGATGCGGCGAGCGACCCACGCGGCCTCCCGCACGGAGTCCGGCGCGGGCTGCACGAAGGGGGGCGCCCTTTCCTGCCTCTCATCACCCACGATCTCGGCCGGCGCCTCCGCCAGGCCATCCCACTCGGAGGGCTCCTCCTCGAGCGGCAGGTACATGAGAACCTCGACGGCCTCCTGCTCGGCCAGCGCCCGGAACAGCCGCTGGCGGGATCGGAGCGATGTGACTCCGTACACGTGCAGCCGCTGCGCCCCGCCGATCGCGGCCCCTAACCCTCCGCCGTCGATCCGGTCCGCCACCATGCTGTGAATCGAGCGCGGATCGTACAGCTGCCGCTCGGCCAGCTCCGAGAGGAAGGCCTCGTAAGTATCGGCCACCCAGGCGTTCCGCCGGCGCGTGAAGTCGTCCACACCCGTCGCCTCCAGCGCCTGGCGAAATTCGGCCGGTGCGACTCCCTCCGGCAGCAGCTCGCTGAACACGCGGTCCAGCATGTGCGTCCCCGAGGGACCGCGGTCGTGACCGGCGGTCCGCACCCCGGCGCTCAGCGCGAACTGACCGGCCAGGCGAGCCACCAACATCCGGCCCGTGAGGATTCCGACTGGCCGCGCCTCGATCCCGAACATCTGGCGGAGGTCGGAGAAGAACGCCACCGGAGGATCGAGCCATCCCGGTATGCCACGCCCCACCGCCTCCTCGAGGAGGGCGTCCCGCTGGACCCGATGCGTGAGAAGCAGGAAGTCGGGGAAATCCGACGGCCCGGTCCGATCGCCGACCGCCGAGAGAAACGACTCCGAACAGGCCGCCCACAGCGCGGCGTTCGTGTCGGAGCGAATGAGTCGAAGGGGCATGGGGCCAAGATATCACGCGGGTTCGGCGGGTGGCAGACCCCCACCCGCAGGTCTTGCGCCATCAGCTGTGGTCTAATATGGTCATAGTGGTCTTTATGACTACTTTAATGACCCACGAGAGGAGCGTTCCGTGTCGCGTACACTTTCCGTTGCACAGGCCAAGGCCACGTTCGCGGCGTGCGTCCGCTGGGCCGAGGATGGCGAGCCGATCATCATCAGCCGGCATGGCAAGCCGGTGGCGGCCCTGGTCCAGGCGTCGGACGTGGAGCGCCTCAACCAGCTTCGCGCCGCGGGACCGGAGGGTGGCCTGGCCAGCCTGGCCGGCGGGTGGAAGGGCTCGGACGAGCTGGCTCGCCTGGTGCGGCGGGGCCGGCGGTAGAACCAGCCGAGGACGCTTCCTCACCTGACCCCCGGGGGGACGGCGCATCCCCCGGAGGCGGGAAAGGTGTCACCAATTCCCATGGCCTACCTGTTTCATTCCGATGCGATCGCCGAGGCCCTGCGCTCGGCGCCCCGCGAGGCCTACCTGGAGTGGCTGCGAACCCTCCCCCGCGAGGAGCAGTTCACCAGTGCCGTCTCGGTGGGCGAGCTGTTTCGGGGCGCGGACCAATCGTCCGATCCGGTCGGACACCTTCGGCACATCGAGGCGCGGGTGCTGCCCGCTCTCACGATCCTCCCCTTCGACGTGGCGGTGGCCCGTCCGTTCGGCGAGCTCCAGGCCGATCCGGCGCTCGGCAGCGAGCTGAGCGAGCGTGAGCTCCAGGTAGCGGCGACCGCGCTGTACCACGGCCTGGAGGTCGTGACGGCACGGACCGGCAGGTTTCGACGCGTACCCGGGCTTTGCGTGCATCCCCTTCCCCGGGGCCGACGCACCGGCTGAAATCGGCTGCCCCCAGGTCCGGTCTCTCGCTCTTCCTTGATCCCACCCCAGCGTTGATTACTCTGGGGGTGGACCGTGCGAGGCATCTCGCCGAAGTGCGCAGGCAGGCGGAATCGACGAAGAGGAGAAAGCGATGGCGGAGACACCGAGTCATGCGCCGGGTCAGTTCTGCTGGGTGGAGCTGATCGCGAGCGACCAGGCAGCAGCGCGCTCTTTCTATGCGGAGCTCTTCGGCTGGGAAACGGAAGAGGTGCCCATGGGCGAGGACTCCACGTACACCATGTTCCACAAGGGCGGCAAGTACACCGCCGCGCTCTACCAGGTCGATCCGTCGATGCCCAACGCGATGCCGAACTGCTGGGGGGCGTACGTGGCGGTCGACGATGCCGACGCCGCAGTCGCGAAGATCGCGGACTCCGGGGGCACCGTCCTGGCGGGCCCCTTCGACGTGGGTGAGTCCGGACGCATGGCGGTGGCCAGCGACCCGGGCGGGGCCGTGTTCTCCGTATGGCAGGCGAAGGCCAACGTCGGAGTGGGCCTCAAGAGCGAGCACGGGGCGCTGTGCTGGAACGAGCTGCTGACGCGCGACCGGGACGTGGCGACCGCCTTTTACGGTGCCCTGTTCGGCTGGACGGCGCATGACCAGGAGATGCCGCCGCCAACGGGTGTGTACACCACGTTCATGCAGGGCGAGGCCCCGGCCGGCGGAATGATGGAGATCCAGCCGGACTGGGGGGAGGTGCCGACCCACTGGGCCACGTACTTCTCGGTGGACGACTGTGACGCGACGGTGGAGAAGGCCACGAACCTGGGGGCCAGTCCCGTGAGCGGGACGATGGACGTCCCCGGCGTGGGCAGGTTCGCCTGGCTGGCCGACCCGCTCGGCGCCACGTTCGCCGTCATCACTCTGGCGGAGCGCTAGCGCGGCGTCTCTACGGCCAGCGCCAACCGCCGTCTTTGAGGCGGCGGAGGGCATCCTTCGTGTCGGGCGGGAAATCGGACTCCAGCATCCACTCCGCGTAGTCGGGGTGGTCGCGCACGCGCTCGCCGGCGTGCTTGCCGAAAGCGAAACGGACCTCGCCCGCGCCGTCGATCCTGAGGCGGCGTGAGCGGTCCACCTCTCCTCTCGGCCGGCTGCGGTCCAGGAGGTCGTGGTCCTCGAGGGCCCAGTACCGTTTCATGGCCTGGGCGAGCGGGATCAATGCCTCCGCGTCGGAAAGCGCCGAGTGGGATCCGGCGTGTGCGTGTCCGAGGAAGCGGTGGACCGCAAGATCGAGGGTACGGCGTTCCGACTCGGTCCACACGCGGAACAGATCGATCTCCGGCAGCGTGGCCAGATCCAGCCCCGGCTCTCCGGCCCGCCGCAGCTCCGCATCGATCATCACCGTGTCGTAGCGGCGGGAGTTGTAGCCCAGGAGTACGGCCCCGTCCAGCATGGCCCGGATTCGCTGCGCATGCACGGAGAATCCGTCACAGTGCGCGACGTCCGCGTCCGAGATGGAGTGGACGGCGGTGGCCGCTGAAGGGATGGGCAGGCCGGGGTGGAAGCGCTGGTCGAGCAGCACCAGGCCGTCCTCCACCCGGACGATGGCCAGCTCCACGATCCGGTCCTCGTACGGGTCGAGCCCGGTGGCCTCGAGGTCGATGGCGAGCATTCGTTCCCACATGGTCGAACCTCTCTGAGACGATCGGGGGGCTAACCTGAAAAATACACTCCCGGGCGCGCGGCCGCCCGTGCGAAACCTGTTCCCGGCGGGCTTGTTACAGTCTAGGTTGAAGTCAGCGTCACTGTTCCCGGGCCCGAGATGGAGAGGGAGTTGGAGCCAGACAGCGATCCAGTCGCGCACCTTCCGTTTCGGCAAGCAGCGGTTCCCGGTTCGGCCGGCCCGGAGGTTTCCGCGGGTTCGGGTGGTGACGCCGTCCTCCTCCACCTCACGGGTCCGCACCGCGGAACACGGCAGCACCTCCGCCGCGACCGGGTGCTCGTGGGAACCGCGGCCGACGCCGTCGTCCATTTCCCCGCCCAACGTGATCCGGGGGTCTACCGCCGTCACGCCGTGCTGGTGCGCGGACCTGAAGGGTGGACCGTGGAAGAGGAAGAAGGACAGGTCTACCTCAACAGCGCAGACGTACCGGGCCTGCACGGGCGCGACTCGCTGGTCCCCGGCGACATCCTGGAGATCGGCACGGGCGGCCCGGTGGTGCGCTTTCTCATGGAAACCCGGCCTGAGAAGCCCTGGAAATCCCTGCGCGAGGCCTGGCGGGATTGCGTGGACTGTGCCCGGCACGGGCCCGGGGGGCGCGCGCGTCGCATGGCTCTGTTTCTCGGGTCCCTGCCGCGTGAGCTGCTGACCCGCACCTCGCCCCGGACGAGGGCCGTCGTGGGGGGATTGATGGCCGCCCTGGCCGTAACCGCGGCCTCTGTGGTCGCCTACGGGCTGCGGATCGAGAGAAGGATCGGAGCTGAAGAGGCCCGGAGCGAGCGAGTGGCCGAGGCCCTGGCCAGCCTCGCCAACATGGCCGAATCCGACCCCGAGCTCAGGGCGCTGGTCCTGGAGCTCGAGGACGCGCTAACGGGACGTATCGAAGCCCTGGAGGAGTTATCCGATGCGGGCCGCCGCGTGGTGATGGCCGCCTCCTCTTCGGTGATCTTCGTCCAGGGCGGGTACGGTTTCGTCGAGTCGGGCAGCGAGCGCCCCCTGCGAATGCTCATGGGACCGTCGGGCGCTCCCCGAATCGGCCCCGGCGGTGTCCCACTGACCACCCTGGAGGGCGACGGCCCGATCTTCCAGGTGCAGTTCACGGGAAGCGCCTGGCTGGCAAGTGACGACGGCCTTCTGGTCACGAACCGTCACGTGGCCATCCCGTGGAGCGAGAACCAGCAGATCGGGCCGCTGTTCGAGCGCGGATTCGAGCCCAGGTTGCGACTGCTGGGGTATCTGCCGGACCAGGCGGAGCCGGTGGAGCTGGAGTTCGTGGTCGCCAGCCCGCAGGCAGACCTCGCCATCGTCCGGACGCCGGAACTGGCGGGGCGAGAGCCGCTGCCCCTGGCGCAGGACGATCCCAGCCCCGGCCAGGAGATTCTCGTGCTCGGCTACCCGGCCGGGATCGACGCTCTACTGGCGCGATCGGGAGCCGTCTTCGTGGACTCGCTGATGCAGCAGAGGCCCGACTTCTGGACCGTCGTGCAGGAGCTTTCCGACGCCGGGTTCATCCGGCCGCTCGCCACGAGAGGGATCATCGGGCAGGTGACTCCCTCCACGGTGGCCTACGATGCAGAGACGACGCGCGGAGGCAGCGGCGGACCGGTGATGTCGCTCGACGGGGAGGTGATCGCCGTCACCTTCGCGATCCTGGCGGAATTCGGGGGGTCCAACCTGGGCGTCCCGGCCAGCGAGGTGTCGAGGCTCATGACAGAGGCCAGGTCCCTCGCCGATCCCTGAGCGCCCGGGCCTGTCCGGGCGAAACGTTGTCAGCCCTACAGAGGTGCGACATGACTCGACGGAACTCGTCCTTCCTGCTGCTCGCGGCACTCGCGCTCCTGCCGCTGACCTCTTCCTGCGCCGACCGGGCGGCGGAGGCTCCCTCCGAGCTCGACTACACGGTCAGCTTCCTGGGCCGCTCGGTGGACCTTGAGCCCTATTTCCAGATCTATCCGTACGGCGGCTGGAATGCCGACTTCGAGGCCGGCAGATTGTTCTACCGCCACACCACGCCCGAGGGCACCTGGCTCCTGATGCAGGATCTATCGGTGGGCGAGGGCACGGGCCTGGTGGATCCGACGGCCGGCCGGCGCGTGCTCGACGTGGACCTCTCCACGCGCAACCTGTGGGGCATGGAGTACGACTCGATTCGCGGCGACATGATCGTCCAGGGGGACGAGCGAAACGACGAGGTGATGAACCTGTACCGGCTGTCGCTGGAGGATGGGTCGCTCCAGAGGCTCACCGACGTTCCCTATATCTATGGGTGGGACTTCTCGAAGGACGGCCGCACCATCGGCTACATCGCCCGGCACGGAGAGACCGAGCCGTACCGCAGCTGCCTGACGCTCCTCGATCTGGAGTCAGGCGAATCGTCCGAGGTGCTGTGCGAAGAGGGCGGCGAGCACCGCATGGTGTGGACGTCGGTCAACTTCAGGCCGTCCGGAGACGGAGTCGTCCTGCGGCTCAACCAGGACGGACATCGCAGTCAGGGCACCCTCGCCTACGTCGACCTCGGGGATCCTTCCCTGGACATCCTCCTGCCCGGCGGAGTGGAGCGGTCGTCGCTGGGCTCCTACGAGAAGGGCTGGCTGGACGACGAGCGCTTCGTCTACGCCTCCGACGAGAGCGGCTTCACGAATCTCTACCTGTTCGACCTCGCCTCACGCGCCTCGACCCCCGTGACCTCCGTCGCCGAGAACGCCCGGTTCGTGCTCCTGGAGACGGACGAGGGCCGCAAGATTCTCCAGGTCCTGGCCCGGCCGCACGAGACCGTGCTCCAGGTCCTGGACCCCGATACCGGCGACTTGCTCGGGGAGCGGACGCTGGACGTGAGCCTCGGCGTGATGGGCTTCGACGATCGGAATCGTTTCGTGGTGAGCGAGACATCCGCCCGCACCCCGTTCCAGGCGGACGAGATGCGGGTGCGCGTGGCGGACGGACAGGCGACCTTCGAGTTCCAGCCCAAGATCCGGCTCCCCGACGACTACCTGGCGGCGATCCAGCAGTGTGACGTCGAGCGCGTTGAGTTCCCGACCTTCGACCTCGACCCGGCCACGGGTGAGGCCCGAATGCTGCACGCGTTCCTGTTCACGCCGAAGGAAACCCCGGAGGACCCGAACGCCAGACTCGCCGTCATCACGTCGTTCTACGGGGGAGGCAACTACTTCAGCAACGGGACCCAGATCTTCTGCGAGGCGGGCGTGGCCTGGCTGTCACCGGCCGTCCGCGGCAGCTCGGGCTTCGGCAAGGACTTCATGGCCCTGAACGACCGCGATCTGGGTGGCGACGAGATCATCGACCTGTTCTACGGAGCGCGCTTCCTGGAGGAGAAGCTCGGACTGGAGCCGCGACAGATCGGTGTGGCCGGAGGTTCGCACGGAGGCTACGCGACCATGCGGGCGCTCACCTTCCCACCCGAGACCAACGGCCGAGGCGAGGAGTACGACTTCGGATTCGGGATGAGCCACGCGGGGTTCTCGAGCATCGTCTCCTTCTACGACGCCACCAACATCCCGGACTGGATCATCCTCGAGGCAGGCGACCCGGCCACGGAGAGCGACAAGCTCCTGGACCGGTCACCGATCAGCCACGTGGACCGCCTCGATTCGCCCATACTCCTGACGCACGGGTCGAACGACAACCGGGTCGGGGTGAGCGAGAGCCGGGCGTTCGTGGAAGCGGCCCGGCAACTCGAGAAGCCGGTGACGTACGTGGAGTTCGAGGGCCAGGGGCACGGGATCTCGGGTCTCGAGAACCAGGTCAACTACTACCAGGCCCGATTCGACTTCCTCGAGAGCGTGGTGTGCGGAGTCGAAGGTGCTGCCGTCGAGGATTGCGCCGGGACAGACTAGGTCCCGGCGGCGGCGTTCCGCTCCAGGTAGTCCAGGAGCACCGCGGACATGGCAGCCGCTCCGACGGTGATCGAGGCCTCGTCCGCCACGTAGTCGGGGCTGTGCGGCATCCCGACGGTGCCCTTCTCCGAGTTCGATACACCGAGCCAGTAGAGCGCCCCGGGGATCACCTGCTGGTAGAACGCGAAGTCTTCGCCGAAGTAGGGGGAGGATCCCGAGGCGATCACCTGCTCCGCGCCGAGCACGGCCACCAGCGGCGCGCGGGAGTCGCGAACCAGCTGCCCGTCATTGATCATGTCGGCCAGGACCCGGTCCTGGTACTCCAGCTCGTACGTCGTGCCTCCCGTGGCCACGAGCGCCAGGCCCTCCCGGATCTGCTTCTTCGCGGATGCGTACGCCTCCTCGCCCGATGCTTTGACCGTTCCGCTCACGACGTACCCGCCACCGCCCGGCAGGCGCGTGGACCGGGCGTTCGCCCAGATGAAGTCGTCCCCCTCCGGCCCCGGACTCCCCGGCGGTCCCACCGTGCTGACGCCCCTGATCAGTCGGGCCATCGCCCGGGCCACCTCGCCCGGGGCGTCGCCTCCCGTCACTCGCACACGCAGGACGTCCGTGCCCGGAAGACCGAGCCCTTCCACGGTACCGATCGTCCCCACTTCCAGCGGGGCCGTGTGGACGGCGAAGATGGCCGACGGCGCCGGGTCTTCGAGCACGCCGTCCGCGATCATCGCCTTCGCCCCCTGGATGTTCTCCTCAGCCGGCTGGAAGACGAACTTGACCGTGCCCGGGAGCTGTTCGCGTATCGAAGCCAGCGCCTCGGCGACTCCGAGCGCGACGGTCGTGTGGATGTCGTGACCACAGATGTGCCGCACGCCGGGCACCTCGGACCTGAAGGGAACGGGATCCGGGGACGGGTCGCGAACGGCATCCATGTCCGCCCGGTAGGCGACCACCGGTCCCGGCAGCCCGCCCTTGAGGACGCCGACGACTCCGTGCCCGCCCACGCCCGTCTGCACTTCCAGGCCGAGGCCACGCAGGTGGTCGGCAACCAGCGCCGCGGTCCGCTCCTCCTCGCCCGAGGGCTCGGGGTACCGGTGGAGGTCGCGGCGCACCTCGATCAGGTCGGCGCGGCGGGTCTCGAGGGTGCTCGCCATTCGCGCGAGCTGTTCCTCCTGTTCAGTCGCCTGCGGCGCCTCCTGCACTGGGGCCAGCGCCGCCATCGGAGCCAGCCCCAACCCCACAATCGATGCGGCGACCGCCGCGATGGATCGCTTCCCTCTGCCTGCGCGCATTCTCCCCTCCCCGTTCCGTAGGCCCAATCCCAACCTAGCCGAGTAAGGTGCGCTGCGCGGTCTCCCTTCCCCGAGCCACGGTGCCGGCCATAGCTTTGTCGGCCGGTCGGCCCGCGGAGCCAGCGCGACGCGAGCCACGAATCACACGACGGGAGAGCCGATGAACGCAGAGCCGATCTTCACCGACCTCATCGGGGTCATGGCCGTGATCCTCATGGTACCGGTCATCTTCATCTGGCTGGAGAAGAGGACGGGGTGGAAGGTGTTCAACTACCTCCCCGCGATCATCTGGATCTTCCTCACGCCCGTCTTTCTCAGCAATTTCGGCGTGATCCCGCGAGAGAGCCCGGTCTACGACACGTTCAAGTCGTTTGCGGTGCCGCTGTTCATCGTGCTGATGCTGCTCGATATCAACATCAAGGAAGCGATGAAGGTGGCGTGGCGCGGGGCCATCGTCCTGGTGATCGGCGCCGTGGGCGTCGTGGTGGGAGCGGTCATCTCTTTCGTCCTGTTCCGGTCCGGTCTGCCACCCAATGCGTGGTCCGGGTTCGGGGCCCTGGCGGGCAGCTGGATCGGGGGCACCGGCAACCTGGCCGCGGTGGCCGAGAGCCTGAACACCCCGAGTGAGCAGCTGGGCCTGGTGGTGATCGTCGACAACTTCGTGTACCTGGCCTACTTCCCGCTCATCCTCGTGTGCAAGCGGTGGGCGAAGCCGTTCAATCGGTGGACCGGCGTATCGCAGGCGCAGCTGGATCACTTCACCGAGGCCACGCAGCAGGTTGAGCGAAAGACGCACGAGGTACACTTCAGCGACATCCTCACGCTTCTCGGTTGGGCCTTCGTGGCCATGCTGGCCGCGAACTGGATCTCCACCTTGATTCCGCCCCTGCCGCCGGTGCTCACGCAGAGGACCTGGGCCCTGCTCCTCGTGACGACGTTCGGGATCCTGCTGTCCGCCACGAAGCTCCGCGAAGTCCCGGGAACGGAACCGCTGGCCATGGCCTTCGTCTACATCTACATGACGATGATCGGCGCGTCCGCCGACCTCCGTGAACTCGGGGGTGGCCAGTTCTTCCTGATCGCCGGATTCCTGACGATCGCCATTCACCTCGTGTTCGTGCTGGTCGGGGCGAAGATGATGAGACTCGACGTGAGCATGGCGGCCGTCGCCAGCGTCGCCAGCGTGGGTGGAGCCGCTTCCGCGCCGGTGGCCGCCGGCTATCACCGAGAGGAGCTGGTACCGATCTCCATCATGCTGGCCCTCATCGGATACGCGCTCGGTAACTACCTGGGCGTTGCGACCGCGTATCTGTGCAACATGCTGGGGTGACCCCGGACGCCCACCCGATCGGCTGACCGAAACTCTCCGCGGGCTCCGGCCGTAGGGGCCGGTGGCAGCTGAATCCGCCGCCGGCGCCACGTGCGTGGTTGTGGGGCGGTGTGGACTATGGGTCGAAGGGGTCAGCCATGGACGGGTTCTTCAAGGACGTCAGGTACGGCGTCCGCATGCTCATCGCCTCGCCGGTACTCTCTCTCATCGCCATCGTCGCCTTCGCTCTCGGAATCGGTCTGACCACGACGGTGTTCAGCATCGTCAACGGGGCCATGTACAAGGGCCTGCCATTCCCCGAGGGCGACCGCATCGTTTCGATCTGGCGCACGAACCCGGAGCGCGACGTCGAGCGCGGGGGCGTCCCCCTGCAGGACTTCGTGGAGTACCGGGATCAGCAGACCACGCTGGCTTCCTTCGGAATGTGGGGCGGCGGCGCCGTCAACCTGGTGGGGGCGGACGACAAGCCCGAGCGCTACCAGGGAGCCGTCGTGACCGCGAACGTGTTCGACATCCTCCAGGTCGCCCCGGCTCTCGGGCGCGGATTCCTGCCCGGCGAGGACGAGCCGGGCGCCGAACCCGTGCTGATCCTCGGCTACGAGGTGTGGCAGGAGAAGTACGACGGGTCGCCGGACGTGATCGGCATGACCGTCCGAACGAACGGGGAGCCGCGCACGATCGTGGGCGTGGCACCCGAAGGATTCCAGTTCCCGATCGAGGCGGAGCTGTGGGCCCCCATCGAGGTCGACCCGCTGGCGAACGAGCCGGGTGACGGACCGCAGTATCCAGCGTTCGGGCGACTCCGCGACGGGGTCTCACTGGACGCCGCATCGGCCGAGTTCGCCACCATCGGGATGCGCCTCGAGTCCCAGTATCCGGAGGCCAACGAGGGATTCGCGCCGATCGTGGAACCCTACACCAAGTTCGTGATCGGCGACGAGATCTTTGGCCTTCTCATGACCATGCTCGGGGCCGCAATCGGGGTGCTTCTCATCGGGTGCGCCAACGTGGCCAACCTCCTGTTCGCGCGGGCCGCCGTCCGTGGGAAGGAAGTGGCCGTACGGTCCGCGATGGGAGCGGGACGCCGGCGGATCATCCGGCAGTTGCTGGTGGAGGTCGGCGTGCTGTCGGCCATCGGGGCCACGGCGGGAGTTCTGATCGGCCTTGGAGGCGTCGCCTGGTTCAATCGGGCCGTGGCCACGAATCCACCGCCGTTCTGGATGACGTTCGACCCGGACGGCCGGGTCATGGTGTTCGTGGTCATCGTTACGGCGCTGTCGGCCGTGGTCGCCGGGCTCTTCCCCGCGCTGCGCGCGACGGGCCGGGGGATGAACGAGGCTTTGAAGGACGAGGGGCGCGGCTCCTCCGGACTCCGCATGGGCCGGGTGACGTCGCTGATCGTGATCGGCGAAGTCGCGGTCTCGTGCGGTCTCCTGATCGCCGCGGGGCTGATGATCAAGAGCGTGGCGCAGCTCCGCACGGTGGACTTCCCGTTCGCCGTGGAGACCATCTTCACCGCACGCCTCAACCTGCCGCAGACGGACTACGAGGACGCGGAGGCGCGAACCGCCTTCTACCGCGAGTTCCTCCAGCGCCTGCAGGTCACCCCGGGTGTCGAGGCCGCGACGCTGTCCGACGGATTGCCCGCTCGTGGTAACGGAATGCGGGTCTTCGAGATCGAGGGCGGCGAGTATCCCACGGAGCGCGATTACCCCAGCGCCCGCGAGGGGATCGTAACCCCAGGCTACTTCGCGACGTTCGAGACGCCAGTTCTCGACGGACGGGCCTTCGAGTTCTCGGACACTAAGGACAACCTGCCCGTCGCGCTCGTGAATCAGAGCTTCGCGCGGGAGTTCTTCGAGGGTGACGAACCCCTCGGCAAGCGGTTCCGCATACGCCAGGGCGACGATGTGTACGACTGGATGACGGTCGTCGGCGTGGTGCCGGACCTGAAGATGGAGGGAATCGGGAACAACAACGAGAGCCCGGCCGGCTACTACGTGGCGGTCGACCAGTTCGCCGAGATCCTGGGGAACACGGTGAGCGTGGGCGTGCGCACGGCGGGCGACCCCGGCGCCATGGCATCACGGGTGCGCGAGACCGTGACTACCATGGACCCGAATCTGCCGATCTATGACGCGCTGCCGATGCAGCTGGTGATCGACCAGCAAACGTGGTTCTACCGGACCTTCGGGGCCCTCTTCATGGTGTTCGGCTTCGTGGCGCTGTTTCTGGCCGCCGTCGGACTGTACGGGGTGATGTCGTTCAGCGTCAGCCAGCGGACCCGCGAGATGGGAATCCGCATGGCTCTCGGGGGCGACAACGGGCGCCTGATCCTTCTAGCCATGCGACGCGGAATGCGGCAGCTGGCCATCGGGATCACCCTCGGAATCGGACTGGCCGCCCTGGCCACCCGGCCCTTGCAGATCATCCTGTACGAGGTGAACGCGCGGGATCCGGTGATCTTCGGCGGCGTGGTGCTGGCCCTGGCCCTCGTCGGGCTGCTCGCCACGTACATCCCGGCCCGCCGGGTGAGCCGGATTCACCCGGCGGAGGCACTGTCTCCCGGTTGATTCAGGTCCGGTCGTAGACCCGCATGAAGGCGATCGTACGCGGCAGGCGGTCGCCTTCCAGCCGGGTGAGCACGTGCAGGCGCCCGGTTCCCTCCTGGACCGTGTACCGCTCGGTCAGGCGAATCCCGCCATCGAGACTGCGCTCCACGTACAATCGGCCCTCCTCCCACCACGACCGGTACTCGATCGTTCGCTCCTCGTCGAGCTGGACCTTCTGCTCCCGGCCGTCCGTGTGGAGCTCGAGCTCCCGGTCCGGATACCGGATCGTGACCGTAGAGTCCGTGAACGCCATCTCGAATCCTTCCACCGCTCGCCGCACGGGATCGAAGGGGGTGCTTCCCTCCGGTGGGAGACCGTCGCGCCGCACCCCCGGCGGCGGCTGAGCTCCGCGCACGTTCGCCAGCTGCTCCTCCGGATCGTCGCTGAGCGCCACGTTGAGGGTCCAGGCCCCCTCGGCTGACGGCTGCGGCACCCCTGCCGCCCCCTCCTCCTGGGCCGCGGCGTGCGCCGGTGGCGTGAGAACCGTGAGCGCAGCGGCGGTCATCAGAGCCCGAGTCCAACCTTTCCACATCTCGTTCTTCCTCCGATTCGAGAACTCCACGAGAAGCAATAGTAAGACGCTGGCGGCGAGCCGCCTATTCCCGCCTCCGAAAGCCGGTTGAGCTGCCCCCACGCAGGCACGGGTTATGCACCATACCGGGCGGTATTCGATGCCAACCAGAATGGAGGCTATCGGGTTTGGGTACTTCGGAATGTGCCATTTGCGGGCAACCGACTGCGCCAACTCGTCGTTATTGTGAGAGTTGCGACTTTCAGGCTCGTCCCAAGAGCAGGCAGGACGATCCGGTGCAACTTGCAAAAGTCCGTGCCGCTTCCGGCAACCGTTTTGCCGAAGTACGCATTTTCCTCGGTGTCTTCATCGTCGCGGCCATCACGACCACGGCCCTCGGAATGGGGGGCACGATGGGGTTCGACGGCATTCGCGCGAGCTTGGGACTCGTCCCGGTGGAGCAGGTCGCGGCCGCTGACTGGGGCGAGGTCCGCTGGGTGCACACGACGTCTCGTATCCGGGCGGATCGGAGCACGAAGAGCGACGTGGTCGGACGTCTGAAGCCCGGCGACAGCGTTCGCGTGGACTTCGCCGGCGCAGGGTGGTTCGCGGTCTTCCCCGAGACCACCGCCGCCCGGGCAGAAGATCTCGCGGTCGGCTACGTGTACGGCAAGCTCCTGAAGAAGGAGCCGCCCCCGGACGTGACCCTGCCGCTGGTCCGGATTCTCCCCTAGCGGGCCGACGTCCGGAATCGCCTCCACGCCCACAGGGCGACGCCCGTCAGGAAGAGGGCCAGGCCCGGCACACCCAGGGCGAAGAAAGAGAACGTCCAGGCGTAGTGCGCCGCCTCACTCCCCGCTGCTCCATACCAGACCCACGTCAACGCCGGAAGCGCCAGGAATCCGAGTCCGATCTGAGTCAGGAGACGGGGCCCCCGGCTGTCCAGGGACTCTCCCTCCCCTCCCGACCCCATGCCCGTGGCCGTCCAGCACAGGAGCAGCCCGAACGTGACCAGGGCGGGACCCTCGAACATCCAGCCGTCCAGAGACGCGTCCGTGCCGGGCTCGAGGACCTTCCACGTAGCCAGCAGGCCGATGCCCGTGATCACCAGTCCGGCGAGTCCGGTCGTCCAGCGAATCCATGGCCGCATATGAGTCCTCCGCTGTCGTAGCCACCGCGGGCGCTGGTCCCAAGCTAGCTCCGGCGCGGTGAGGGCTCCAGACGGGGCAAGGAACCCTGCCGCGTGTCGCGGGTTTCCGGTTGCAGTGGCCGGCCCGTCGGCGGGTCGGCTCGAAACCGCCAACTCGGCCTGGACTCGAAAGCATGCGCAAGACGCTCCTGACCTTCTCGCTGATTCTCGTGGCCGCCTGCGGCTCGGATGATCCGTTCCAGGCTCCCGATCAGCCCTCCGACGTGGGCGTGGCCGGTGACGGTATGCTTGCAGAGGTACTGGAGCCCATTCGCGCCGGTTGGGATGTCCCGGCCCTCGGCGCCGTGCTCATCCAGGAGGGCCAGATAGTGGAATCGGCGGTGACCGGGCAGCGGGCGCGCGGATCGTCCGCGCAGGTCGCAACCGATGATCTTTGGCACCTCGGATCGCTGACGGTCGCCATGACAGCCACGCTGGCCGGCGTGCTGGTGGAGGCCGGTGAGATCGAATGGACTACGACCGTGGACCAGGCGCTCTCCGCGATCTCTCCCCTGATCCGGGAGGAATTCGGAGATGTTCGCCTGGAGGAGCTGCTGTCGCACACCTCCGGACTCACCGCGGACATCACGAACACCGTGTGGTGGGACACCCGGCCGCATAACGACGATCTCCCGGACCAGAGGCTGGCGTGGTCTCTGGAGCTGATGCAGAACCAGGCCGGCGCCCCACGCGGCGAGTTCCTGTACACCAACGGAGGCTACGTCGTGGCAGCGGCCATGATGGAGCAGGTGATGGACGAGAGCTGGGAGTCGATGATCGCCTCGAGGGTGTTCGCGCCACTCGGGATGACGAGCGCCGGCTTCGGTGCACCGGGCACAGCGGGCACGATCGACGAGCCGCGCGGTCACAGCCTTACGGCCGGAGTGTACGCGCCCGTGGAGCCCGGGCCCGACGCGGACAGTCCTCCGGCGCTCGGGCCGGCAGGCAGAGTTCACATGACCCTCGCCGACTACGCGCGCTTTGCCATCCAGCATATCGCAGGCGAGCGGGGGGTAGACGGCCTCGTGACCGCGGCGACGTTCCAGCGGCTTCACGAGAGGGCGCCCGACACGGCATACGCCCTCGGGTGGGGTCTCGCGGTGCGGAGCTGGGCGGGCGGTGTCGCCCTCCAGCACGAGGGGAGCAACTTCCTCTGGTACGCCAACGTGTGGCTGGCCCCTGAGCGCGACTTCGGGATGCTGGCGGTGACCAACGCTGGCGAGGACCGGGCCTTCGGGGCCACCGACGCGACGATTACCGCCCTGAGGGAGAGGTTCGAGGCCGCCAACGGTCCGTGAGTCGGGCCGGGAAGCCACCGCGGTACAACGAGAAAGCGGGCGGGGTCTGAAGGCCCCGCCCGCTTTCGGTCTTCAGGCCGTCTGGTCGCGAATCAAGCGCCTCGCGGCCCGCGGGCGCCGCGGGGAGCGCGTCGCTCCGCCGAGCGCTGCCGGCTGAACATCTGCCGCAGCGAGTCGTGCAGGATCCAGATCTCCTGCTGCTCGTCATCCAGGATCTGCCATAGGGCTTCCTGGTGAGCTTGCCTGCGCTGCTCGGCCTCCTCAGCGGAGGACGGTCTGCCCTCACCTCGAGCCGACTCGTGCAGCGCCTCGAGCGCCGCGACCTGGTCGGACGAAAGGCCGAGCGCCTCGACCATCGCTTCGTGGCCCGCCTGGCGACGCTCCTGCCACTCGCCGCGGTTCTGCTCCCTGCGGTCCTTCGCTTCTTCACGCCGGGCTTCGAATTCGGCCCGGTGGGCCTCGAGCGCGGCGAGCTGCTCCTCGGTGAGAATCGCAGCGACCTCATCGTGCATGGCGTCCCTGAGCTCCTCCATGCGCGTGCGGGCCTCCTCGTGGGAGAGGCTGCCGTCACGCACCGCTTCGCGGATCTCCCTCATCTGCGGGCCGTAGGACTCGCGGATCCCTTCAAGCTGGGCGCGCTGCTCCTCGGACAGGTCCGGGATCACGTCATCTCTGGCTCCGCGTTGGTCACCCCTACCGGATCGGTCACCACGACGGGTACGCTGTTCGCCCCGTGTCCCTTCACCCCGGGTCAGAGCTTCCGAACGCTTCTGCGAGACTCGCTCCTCGATCGCGGCGATCTGCTCCGAAGTCAATATGTCCTGGAGCTCAGCAGCCGCGGCCCAGAGAGCCCCCGGCTCACGGCCCTGTTCCCGGTAGGCCTCCACGATCTCGCGGACGGCCGCCGCCTGCTCCTCAGTGAGTCCCAGGCCGTCGGTGAGATCACCGACGACCACCGACCCGTCGGCCTCCGTCGTCTCGCTCGCCTGGCTCAGGCTGTCTAGCTCCGTCGGCGTGCCGTCGCAGGCCGCGAGCCAGCCCGCCATCACCATCACGAACCCTGCGGCGACCGCGGCCCGGCCGGCGCGCCAGCCCCGTCTTCCCGTGCGAATACTCATTCTCCACCTCCATGGTGCGCTCGACCGGACGCGCCGGTCGTTGGTCCGTCCGGAGGCACCGTTGCCTCCGCGACTGCACCTTAGACGCCGGTCGCCCGCGACCCATTCCATCCTGGGGCCCGTTACCGTCCCCGTTGCGGGCCATGGCCCCCGGCGCGATATCTTGCGGCCATGACGACCGGCGCCAGCGGTTCCCTGCGAGTCCTCACTCCCGCCCTCATCGGGGCGATCGTGGGGCAGTACTCGCTCCCCTGGCGAGGCACGCACGGTCTCCCGCACTGGGGCCGAGTATTCGAGAACGGACTTCGCATCGCGAAGGAGGAAGGGGCCGACCTGGCGGTCGTCCAGCTGTTCGCCGTGTTTCACGATTCCAGGCGGGAAAACGAGGGCTGGGATCACGGGCACGGGCGCCGGGGGGCCGATCTGGCCGCCCGGATGCGGGGTGAGCTCTACAAGCTGGATGATGCGCGCTTCGACCTCCTCTATTACGCCTGCGCACATCACACCGACGGACTGCGCGACGCAGATTCGACCGTGCGCACCTGCTGGGACGCCGATCGGCTGGACCTGGGTCGCGTGCACATCACACCGGACCCGGGCTTCCTGGGGACGGAGTATGCAGCCCGTCCGGATGTGATCTCCTGGGCGGAGGCGCGGAGCCGCGGCGGTCACGTCCCGCCGGTCACCCTGGAGTGGGAGGCCTGGGCGAGGGCTGCGGAGTAGTCCACGTGGCGGGCGCGCGTCAGGCCCGCCGGCGCAGCTCCAGGAGGCGGGGCCGAATCCTCTCCGCGGTCTCGATGGCCGACGCCACGTCGCGCAGCTCGGTCACCATGTCCGTGAGCTCCTCGGCGCGCGACTCGGCGAGCACGTGCGTGCGGCTGGAACCGTATCTCGACAGAGCCTGCTTCCCGAGGCGGTCCATCCAGGTGGACAGGCGGACCAGTCGCCGCATGGTCTGTTCGAAGTCGCGGGACCACCACTCCAGGAGGTCGTCGGACTGGGCGCGGCCTTCGCCCTTCCGGCTGCGCACCCGGTCCAGCTCGGAGGTAGGGATGCGCCACTCTCCGTCCTGCTTCCGGGCGGACACGCCGCCGGTTCGAATCCAGTTGTACACCGTGTTGAAGTGCCGCCCGCTCAGACGGGCGAACTCGTGGACGCCGAGAGTCTCTCGCATGGCAGTTCCTCGTATTGTTATCGCTATTCATATTACAATGATGGCCCGATAAGTCAATGTTTCCATGTGACATCGAGGATGTATACGCCGTGTACGGCCGATGCCCACTTTCCCACTTCCCGGCAGGGGAGAACGAGGGTATGCTCCTCTCCGTTGACGCAGAGCCTGCCCGAAGCGTACGGTACGACCGCCCTCTCACGGCGCCGTGAGACCACCCCCACCGGGAGCGCCCGTTGAGCCAGATGCTGCTGCTCGCCCTCGCCACCATCATTACTCTCGGCATCGCCGCAGAGTGGATCGCATGGCGCATTGGACTCCCGTCGATTCTCGTCCTCCTCGTCTTCGGCATCGTGGCTGGCCCGCTCACCGGACTGCTGGACCCGGACGCCATTTTCGGGGATCTCCTGTTCCCCATCGTCTCCGTCTCGGTGGCCATCATTCTGTTCGAGGGCGGCACGAGTCTCCGCATCGCCGAGTTGAGGCAGGTGGGTCGAGTGGTCGCCAGCCTCGTCTCGGTCGGGGCTCTCGTGACGTGGGCCCTCGCCACGACCAGCGCCCACTACATCCTCGGGATCCGGATCGAGCAAGCGCTCCTGCTGGGCGCCATCCTGGTCGTCACCGGGCCCACCGTCATCGTCCCCCTACTTCGCCAGATGCGCCCCAGCGCGCAGGTCGGCAACACGCTCAAGTGGGAGGGAATCCTCATCGATCCGATCGGGGCCGTGCTGGCCGTGCTCGTGTTCGAGGTGCTGCTCGCGGGCGGATTCGAGGCTGCGTGGACGGTCGGCGCTCTCGGCCTACTCAAGACCCTGGTCACAGGCATCGTGCTCGCGGCGGCGGGAGCGGGCCTCATGATCTGGGTGCTGGACCGGCGCTGGGTGCCCGAGTTCCTTCAGAGCCCGCTGTCCCTGACGCTCGTGGTCGCTGCCTTCGCCGCGTCCAACGCCTTCCAGCCGGAGTCCGGCCTGCTCACCGTCACCCTCATGGGCGTGATGATGGCGAACCAGAAGTCGGTCAACGTCCGGCACATCATCGAGTTCAAAGAAAACCTCCGAGTTCTCCTCATCTCCTCCCTGTTCATCATCCTCGCGGCGCGGCTCGAGCTCGGAGACCTCAGAGCGGTGGGCCTTACAGAGGCCGCGTTCGTGGCGTCCCTGATCTTCGTGGTGCGGCCTGTGGCCGTCGGACTCTCCACGATCGGTTCGGAGCTCGACTGGAAGGAGCGGCTGGCCATCGGGTGGGTGGCGCCCAGGGGGATCGTCGCTGCGGCGGTGTCGTCGCTGTTCGCTCTCGAGCTGGCGCAGCACGGATTCGAGGGCGCCGGCCAGCTGGCCTCGATCACGTTCCTCGTCATCATCGCGACGGTGGTCGTGTACGGGTTCACGTCGGCGCCCCTGGCCCGATGGCTGGGAGTCGCGCAGCCGGAGCCCCAGGGCGTGCTGTTGGTCGGGGCTCACCCCTGGGCGAGGGAGATCGCGCTCGAGCTGCAGGAGATCGGACTGCGTGTGCGAGTCGCGGACACCAATCGCCGGAACATCGCGGAGGCCCGCCTGGCGGGACTCCCGACCCACTACGGAAGCACGCTGACGGAAGGCGCGCTGGATCGAATCGACCTGGCCGGCATCGGCAATCTGCTGGCGGTTACCTCCAACGACGAGGTCAACTCGCTGAGCGGCCTGAACTTCAGCGAGGTGCTGGGCGCCGACTCGGTGTACCAGCTACCGCCCGCCGACCTGGAGTCTTCCTCGGATGAAACGCTTGTCGGGCCGCACCTGCGAGGCAGGCTCCTCTTCCGGGCCGACGCCGGATACTGGAATCTGACCGCCCGGTTCGACGCCGGGGCGATCGTGAAGACGACCCGCCTCAACGAGTCTTTCGGCTACACCGACCTCCTGGAGACGAACCCGGATGCGATCCCTCTGTTCGTGATAGCGGACGGAAAACTGACGGTGGTGACCGCCCAGGGTGGCATCACGCCTCAGCCCGGTCAGACGATCGTGGCCATCGTGAACGGTTGAGTCGGCTCAATTCGCGTTGAAGCTGACCGGCTGGGCGATCCACACGCCCACCGGCTGGTCCCGCAGCAGCGCCGGCGAGAAGCGCATGCTCGACACGATCGCGAGGGCCGCGTCGTCGAGCTGATCACGGCCGCTCGACTGGCTGATCCGGGACTTCGTGGGGTGGCCCTCTTCGTCCACCCAGACCCACAGCATGACCTCACCTCCGATTCCCGCCTGCTTCAGCGCGCTCGGATACAGACGCGCGAGGAGCCGGAGCATCTCGGGCGCGTTCAGGAGTCTCGGCTCCGTGTCCCGATCCACGTACACGGGATGGTCGCTCGGATCGATCTCGCGTGCTGGAGGCGGCGGGGCGAGCTCGGAAGCCGGGTTCTCCTCAAAGGTCGTGGCCGCGATCGTGATGTCCTCGTCCAGCACGCTCTCGGACACGCGAGGGCGAGCGGGTCGCACGATCGCTTGGGGCGGCGGCGGGATTCGGACCTCGGGCGGAAGCTCTACAGCGGCCAGGACCTCGGGAATCAAGTCGAAGTCGGCTGCTCGGATCTTCGGGAAGTACTCGAAGGCCAGGTAGTGGATCGCTATGGAGGCGAAGACGGCCAACGCGCCGATCAGGCGATACGAGTTCTTGAAGCGCTCGTTGGCGCTGGGGCTCTCCTCATCCGGCAGACCCTTGAGCACGGAGAGCTGAACGTCTTCAGTCATGATCCCCTCCTCATCCCACGGGCGGCCCAACAGCACCGGCCCTGCATCTCCGGAGGCGTGAGGAGGGAACGCGACCGGACCCGGGAACTCTCATCTCTATATACGCCGTGAAGCCCCTCCAGGGTTCACGGAACGAACTTCGTCGCTCGCCGTCTCCTCTCCGTCACCTCACATCTGTTTGGACCCCCCGGGACGCCATACGGTTTGCGCTGTATATTTGAACTGAGGCGCTTTCCCCGGGGGGACCGAGATGACCGAGAAATGGACCGATGCGGAACGCCTGGCGGCAGAGGTCCTGGCGTCCGGATCGGATGACGCCCTCCGCGACCTGCTGGCCGAGCTCGACAAGGGGCCTCCGGCATGGTCCGCACGCCCCAAGCGCTCGCTTCGAAGCCGCATTTCTCGCCTACAGCCCACCCGCTTCCTCGACGGCGCCGTTGATGGGGGCGCGATCCTGGCGGCACTCATCGCGATCGGAATCGGGAGCCGGCCGCTCGCGACGCCGATCGCGGAAGCCCGCCCCGCGATCAGTGAGGCCCTCGGACAGATCGATCTCTCGGGCGCATTCCGGGCGGAGGAGGGTCCGGCGGGCGTCACCGTGACCGCCGCTGAGCGGCCCGTCACGGCCCGCGAACCGATCTCGCTGCTGGCGCGGGACCTGGAAGCGACGGTGGGACGCTACGAGGCCGTTGCCACGATGTACGCCCAGAGGAAGCTGCCGTGCGACCAGCTGCGCCGCACCTACCTCGAGGTCGAAGACGGCTGGACCCGCTACAGCATCGCGCGCGGGCGTGCATACGGAGGCACCGTTCCCGAGCACCTCGCCGCGTGGGACGCCGCGCTCTACGAAGCGGTGCGCGGAGTGGACCGCGACTTCAACGTGTCCGGCTGTAACCGGCCCTAGGGCCCAGAGACAGGCGGCCCCGGGAGCGGTCCGCTTCCTGCGCCATACTCGGCATTCGCCCGCCGAAGAGCATGCGGCCGGGCGATACAGAGATTGCAGCGGAGATCGGGATATGCCCGGAACATCAGCTTTCTCGCGACCGTCGTGCCGACGCGCGTTCGTCAACCTCGGTTGTGGGACGCTCGCGACACCCGAGGCACGGAGGCGGCTGCTCGCCCTCGCGGTGGCGGCGCTGGCCCCGGTCGGACTCGCGGATGCCGCCGCCGGCCAGCAGGCGGCCGGGGGTACGGTTCGGCTGGTCGTGAGCGCCGACGTCGCCGCTGCGGCCCAGCTGAAGGCGGACGACTCGGCCCTCCTCTGGATGTCGCCTGAGGCCGCCCTCGCGACGGAACGACTCGCGGCCCAGTGGGCCTCGGGGGCTGAGAACGAAGCCCTGCGTTCGTGGAAGTCCGTCGTGAGGAAGGAAGCGCGGGCCCGCGGGGCGGCGTCGGACGATCAACTGGCGGCGGCCGCCTGGTGGATCGCGGCGCGTGTGGCTGCGATCGCTTCCACACGGGAGGACGGCACCGCTGACCCACTCTCCCACTTGCGCCTCATGGCCATTCGCTCGAGCGCCGAGTCGGCCGCCCTGCGATCGCTCGAGGAGCTCGCGAAGTAGGTATACGGGCCCCGGCACCCCACGCTCGTCAGCGGGTACGCTCTGGCAGTTCGGACGGGTCCCTCACCGCCTTCGCATCGGACGGAAACATGCTCGGACGCCACGGGTGGATCCTCTCCGCCGCGATCTCGGCGTGCCTCATCGGGGGTGCGCCGGAGACCGTCAGCGCGCAGGTCGCCTCTCCCTACGATTGTCACCCGGCCGCACCCTTCCCCTGCTCCACCGCGGAGGACGAGGGCCTGAATCCGTTCGTGCTCGAGACGTTCATGAACGACGTCGCCTGGTGGGGCGAGCAGCAGCGGATCGCGGGGGCCGAGCTTCTCGTGATCAAGAACCGGAGGATCGTCTGGCACCAGGCCATCGGGTGGAGCGACCGGGAGCGCCGGATCCCCCTGGAGCGCAACTCCATCTACCGCATCCGGTCGATGACGAAGCCGTTCACCGGGGCCGCCGTCCTGATGCTGATGGAAGAGGGCCGGCTGGATCTAGACGACCCCGTGGCGCGCTATCTCCCATCGTTCGACAACGAGCGTTCCGGCGCGATCACGATCCGGGAGCTTCTCACTCACGGAGCCGGATTCGAGCAGACCTCCTTCCCTGCCGGGTACTGGGAGGAGCCGGATCTGCGAACGGCCGTTGACCTCATCGGCGAACGCGGGCCGCCGTACCCGCCGGGAGAGTCCTACCGTTACTCGGACCACAACTCGGCCGCCCTGGGCGCGATCGTGGCGGAGCTCACCGGCGCCCCGGCGGAGGAGTTCATTCGCGCCAGGATCCTGGATCCGCTCGGGCTTCGTGACACGCACGCCTACTTCGCCCCGGACAGCAGCTGGGCACCGCGCATGAACGCCACCTACGGCACCCGAAGCGACGGACCGCTGACCCGGTACTGGGACCCCACGCAGCCGCAGCAAACCCCGTGGTTCAGGGCGAGCGGCGGACTCTACAGCACGGTGTTCGACTACGCGCGGTGGCTCGCCGTGTGGATGGACCTTGGAGCGTACGAGGGAGGCCGCCTGCTCGAGGAAGCCACCGTTCGTGAGGCGCTGGCCCGAGGCTACTCGCCTGGCTACGGAATGCACTGGGAGCGGTTCTCGGCGGCCGGGTCCACCGGAATCCCGCGTTTCGGGCACAGCGGGTCCGACGGGACATCGGCCTCGGCGTTCCCGGAAGAGGATGCCATGGTCCTGTACTTCACCCAGTCGCGAGGGGCGCGGCTCGTGTGGGCCGAGGCCATGCGCCGTATACCTGCGCTGGTTGGGCTCGAGTGAACGCCAGAAGGGTCCCGCTCGCGGCCTTTGCGCTCTGCCTCGCGGCCGCGGCGGCAGCGGGCTGCGCCGAAGAGGACCCTTCCCGCCCGGGTTCGCCCCGCACCGCCCGGACACCGGTCGAGGGCGCTCCCTTTCCGTACGTGCACGCGGAGGACGCGGGCGTTTCGGCCGACGCGCTCTGGATGTTCAAGGAACGCCTCTACTCCCGCATGGTCGCGAGGCGCGTGATCGGAGCCGAAGTCCTGGTGCTGGTCGACGGGCAGGTCGTGCTTCACCAGGCCATGGGATGGGCGGACCGCGACGAGCTCGTGCCGATGGAGAGAAACTCCATCTTCCGCCTCGCGTCCATGACCAAGCCCGTGGTCGGCACCACGGCCCTGATGCTCGCCGAGGAGGGACGAATCAGTCTCGACGAGCCGGTGGCTACCTACTTCGAGGCATTCCGGGCCGGGGCGTCGCGCGAGATCACCGTGCGCCACCTGATCACGCATCGGTCCGGCTTCGTGCAGGGCGGCGAGCCGGCGGGCTACCGGGAACAGGGCTCCCTCGCCGAGGCCGTCGCCCTCGCCGCCGAGCAAGGGCCCACGTTCGAGCCGGGCACGCGCTTCATCTACTCCAACCTGAACTCGGACGCGCTGGGCGCCGTCGTGGAGAGCGTCACCGGCGTTCCCGTCGCGGAGTTCATGCGGGAGCGGATCCTCCAGCCGCTCGGGATGTCCGACACGCACACGTCCTTCAGCCCGTCGGTGGAGTGGGCAAGCCGCGTTCCGTCGTCCTACCGCAGCTGGGGAGGGACGTCGTGGGAACGGTGGTGGAACCCGGCCCGTCCGCACGAAGCCGGGTGGTTCAGCCCCGCGGGAGATCTCTTCGGGAGCGCATACGACTACGCGCACTTCCTCCAGGCCTGGCTGGACCGGGGCTCGGTCGCGGGTGATCAGTGGCTGGAGGAAGAGACCGTGGAGGAGGCGCTGGCGGACCCGGTCGCGGCGGACTCCCTTCCCGCCCGCTCGCGCTGGTACGCGATGCACTGGGAGATCTACGCGGCCCCCGGCTCGCCGGGCGGCCTTCCGGCTTTCGGGCACCGCGGCGCCACCGGGACGCTCGGCATGGCGATTCCGGCGCGAAACGCTATCGTCATCTATCTGACGAATTCGAACGAGAACGAGGTCGTCGACGAAGTGATCGACGCCGCACTCGAGATGTTCGGGAGTTGAGACATGGCTGAAATGAAGATCCGGAACGGCCCCCTGAGGCTCACCCTCACGGACGACAAGGGCCGGGTGGTGGCCTCCCTGCGCTACCCGAGAGTCAAGTGGCAGAAGCTGGTGATCGAGAGCGAGGACGATGAGTTCGACGCCGTGGTCCTGAGCGATACGCGGGTTCGGCTCGTGCGCAGGACGCCCCCCGGAGAAGGTGAAGCCGCAGGTGCCGAGTCCGGCGGGAAGGAATGGGACCCGTTCCACGAGTTCGAGTACGGCGTCCGGGACATGGTCACGAAGGCCGGCAAGGCAGTGGAGGACTTCCTGGAAGACCTGAACGAATGGTCGGGTGCCACCTGGCGCCGGATGAACGACGAGACCGAAACGACCGCCGAGACCGACCCGACGGCCGGAACCGATGAGGCCCCGGAAGCCGGTGAGGCCCCCGGGGCCACTGAGGACTCCGAGAAGGACTGATCCGGGCGCGAACCCGGGGTGCGTCAGTTACCGAGCGGGAAGGCGACGCCGGCCAGGAACTGCCAGGCGCTCATCTTCGAGTCGCCAAGGTCCAGGGCATCGGTCAGCCCGAGGTCGTAGCGGGCATCGAAGACGATGTCTATGCTGCCCATGTCGAAGTCGACTCCGGCCCCGAACAGCAGGTCGAAGAGCACGCTCTTGGCGTCGAAGACTTCACCGATCAGTTCGGAGCCGCAGTCGATCGACGCGCTGTCTCCGCCCGCGTCGCCCTTCAGTTTGCAGCTCATCTTGAAGCTGGCCTGCGGTCCGGCGAAGATCCGCGGGGTCACGCTGCCGCCGTTGTCGAACTTGACCCCCACCAGGACCGGAAGGTCGATGTAGTCGAGTGCGAGCGTGGCCGAGTTCCCCTCCACGCTCTCGCTGAAGCCCTTCTGCGAGTAGAGGAGCTCCGGCTGGAAGTAGAACATGGAGTTGTTGGGGAGCGAGATCGTGAGATGAGCACCCCCGATGATACCAGTCCGGCGACCCGGAGACTCGCCCTGGCCATTCAGCGTGGCGAGGTTGACCCCGACCTTCACCCCGAGATCCATGGTCGTGCCCGCGTCCTGGGCCCACAGCGTGGCCGGAGCGAGGGCGATGGCCAGCAAAACGGCCGCGGCGCGAATCGACTTCGACATGTTCCTATCCTCATCTGCGATTTGAGACATCCGCGGGCGCCCATCGGCCGCGGCTCCGGGGCGTTCGGTGCAAGCTTCCTGCCACGAAGAGCCCATCGCAGGCTCGACTTTAAGTTGTTTTATGGAAGTTACTTAGAGGCGCGAGTGCGCTGTCCGAATGATTCCATTCGGGAAGGCCGGATGCAGGTTCAGCGGATTCCAAGCGTTTCGCGACGGTAGAGGCCGCAGCAACTACGTGCGGAATACCACGGGAGGAGGCTGCACCGCGTCAGCCGGCTCCCGCTCGCTGACTGGCGGGTGCCCCGGAGGGAGCCTCTCGATCGCGGTCGGCGCGACCTCGGGCTCGTCCACTGATCCGCCCCCCAAAGCCGCCCACGCCACGACCAGGACCAGGAAGCCCCGCCCGGTCCACGCGGCAGTCCGGATCCAGTTCGACCGAACGAGGCGTCGGTGCGCTTCGGCGTGCCACCCGCGAGCCAGGACCTGATGGAGCGGCACCTGGACCATGAAGGTCGAGGCCCAGACGATACCCACGAGCACCAGGCCGGCCCTCGCCAGGCCGGCCGTACCGGGGTCGCCGTAAACGAGCAGGAAAACGGCGGTGACCAGCTCGGCGATCATCAGGGGAGCCACGATCCAGCCGGTCCGTAGCGAGTGTTCGGCGTGAACGCGGGAGAACGGCACCGCTCCCCGATCCCTCAACATGGGGTAGTGCACGACCTGGACGAACCAGATGAGCCCCACGAGCGCCAGGGTGACGACGAGCTGAAGCGCGATGACGGCTAGCATGCGAACCTCCCGCACGGCAAGGAACATGTCTAATTATATGCTAGAGTAATACCTAGACAATAAATAGACAAGTCCGAGCTCAGCGCACCCGTACGGGAGGCTCAGTCTTGAGGCGGGTCAGTTCGGTGCGTGCACCGAAGGCCCGCCATACTCGCGGCGGTGGCCGAAGGTCGGTCCCGAAGGGTTGATGGCCAGGACGTTGTCCACCGAGGCGATGTACTGGCGCACGCTGCCCGGGAACGGCTCCGGGCGCCCGTTCTTGCCGAACGGATCGGTGTACCATACCTCCGGACCGTCCTCGTTGCTGATCCGGTTGCTGTTGATGTCCACCGACCGCTGTGCCCCATCGAAGACGGACCGGGGATCGTCCCAGGTCACGCCCGGCAGGGTCCCGTTGAGGGTCGACTCGTCGCAGTCACCTCCCTGGGCCCGCTCCCCAGTGGCGGTCTCCTCGTAGCAGACATCCACCGGCCTCCCGACCAGGCCCTCCTGCGCCGGGTCGTAGAACCGGCTCGGCCGCATCACGTTGAAATAGGGATTGACGCTGGCCAGGGTGCGGCCCGAACTGGACCGGATCGACTGCGAGATCTGCCAGCTCTCCCGCAGGGCGGCGCCGAAGTTGGAGCGCTCGCCGGGGGGCACCAGGATGTGCTGCTCCACGCAGTCCCGCGTCGGAATCACGCGCTTCCCTCCCCCGCTCGGCGACCCGAGGGGCGTCGGGCTGCCCGCTGTGATGTGGATGTCGCGGTTGCAGGTCGAAACGAACTCGCCGGCCGTGCCGATCGCGGCCAGGATCGTCAGGCTCATGTCCGTGCCGTCCTCGCAGCGGATGTGGTAGACCAGTTCGTGCACGTTGTTGGTGAAGGCGTCCTTGGAATGGGAGCCCTGGTGCAGTTTCACCAGTGCGTCGCAACGCGCGCCCTGGAGAAGCTGCCCGGCCGCCTCACCCGAGTAGTGGAGCTCGAAGTCGTTCTCCCAGTCGATCTTGTGCCCGACGTGGTCCTCGTGGCGTTCAAGCGCGGGATCGTAGGTGTCCAGCTGCTCGTTCGCGTGCCCGAACGGGATGGGCCCCACCTCGTCGTACAGGGCCGACCCCCGAGGATCGCGGCCGTGCTCGTGGCCGAAACTGCAGCCCGTCGCCGGATCCGTGGGCGGGTGCCAGGTCGGGTATTCCTTGCCGTCCGGCCCCACCGTGGTCTGGTCGTCGTGGATCTCTTTGGTGCACGTATCGATCGGCCGGGGCTCCCAGAGACCGACCGCGTGGCTCACGCCGTTGGTGGCGATGGGACCGAGATCCGCGCCACCGTCATCGCTGCCGCAGCCCGCGAGTCCGAGTGCTCCGACCACGAGGGATGCACCAATCCAACCTGAACGTCTCATGAATACTCCTCCGGGTGATGTCCGCCCGGGCTCAATGCGGCTCAATGCCAGGTGAGCCCGATGCCGAGCTTGACGAGCTGGAGGCTGCCCGATCCGAGCGTCTCTCCGTTGAACTGCAGGTCTCCGAGTCCCGCTGCCACGACTTCCAGCTGCGGAGTCAGGGAAAGTCCGGTCCCCACCGGTATCTCGTATCCGACGCCGAACTGGGGACCGAAGCTGGTGCTGGTGAACGCGTTCTCTTCGTCCGAGGCGCGATAGAGCGTCATGCCGAAACCACCGCTCAGGACGAGCCGGCGGATCGGGCCGGGATAGTAGTAGCCCATGAGGCTGAAGGTGCCGTGCCAGCGGTTGACTCCCTCGTAGTCCTGGTGCCAGCCGTTGACCTCGAGGCCGAGGTCGAGGGCGCGGCTCTGGGTGATCCCGCCCTTCAGCATTCCGGTCGCCCCTCCGACGAGATCCCCGCGGCATACATCGCAGTCTACGCGCGACCAACCCCAGCCCGCGGCGAAACCGTACCACCAACCGCCCGCCTGCACGGAGCCGTTATCGGGGAGGGCGGACTGGCCAAGCGCCGCGGTAACGCCCGCTCCGGGCATCCCGGTGGGAACGAGCGACAGCAGCGCGCACAGCGCCACCACGGCGATCGCCTTCTGGCAATTCCTCAGCACGGCATTCTTCCTTTTTTGAACGCATGGGCCTCGAACCCACATCCAATAGCCAGAGGCATGCCACGCCGTAACTCGTTGCTTTTGAACTATGTACCGACATGCACACCTCGCCTTGCACGATAAACCGTTGCGCATCTCGACACTTCGTTTCCGGAGAGGTGGCCGCGCAGGACAGTAGAGGGCGCGCGTTGCGGGCCGGCATGACGGCCGGGTGACGGATTGCGGGAATGCTACAAGTGGCGCCCCAACAGACAGGACGGTCGTTATGCTACTCTTCCTCATGATCGCAGCCGTGCTCATCGGCATTGCGTACGCAGACTATTGTCTGATCGACAACACGGAGCACTTCGGGATCTGCTTCTCGAAGGCGGCCGAGGCCGAGCGGGAGCTTGCAGCCCGTTTGGAAGCTGAGGCAACCGAGGCTGCGAGCTCGGAAGCGCTCCCGGCGGAGGCCAGGGACCCCTGGGACGAGCTGTACTACGAGCTGTATCCGGAGCAGGAGGCCCCGGCCGCGGAGGATCCCCGCGGAATTCCCGAGGGACCTCGCCCCCGCCCGCTACGCAGTCCGGCGCCCCCGTGGCTCCTCCAGGAGCTTGAGCCGGTGCTGGAGCTGCACGAACAAGCCTCCTAGAGCACGGATCGGGCAGCGTCGCCACACCCCCCGTCCCGGAGGCTCGACACTCGTGCCACAGTGAGGCCCGGGGCCACCGAAATCAGCGTTTGACCCCATAACTCCCGCCGGTTTCGTCCGCGAAACCGGCGGGCGTGCGGGTGCCTTCAGCAATTCGGCCGGGCCGCAGACGCGGTTTTTGTGGACTCAGCGCCACAAAATCAGCCTCCGAACGGGCGACACATCCTCGGGGCAGCACCTCTACCTTGTTTAATTATCAATCACTTACTCGAGTTTTCAACGCCGTCGCAACGCGGTTTGGCACGCCCGCTGCGCCTACCGGAGTCGAATCGAAACACCGCCCGCGACGCCGGGCTCACACTAAGAGACAGGGTTGACCATGAAGACGAGCCGCGGAGCAGCGAATACCGGCGCCATGACCCGCCTGGGTCGCGTCGCGCGTTGCTCGAGGGGAAGCGCGTTGATCGAGATGGCACTCGTCACCCCGATGCTCCTGCTGCTCCTCGCGTCGATCTTCGAGTTCGGCCGCATGTTCCACACGCGCCTCACGGCACGGCACGCGGTCATCGAGGCCACCCGGTACGCCATCACGGGCAACCAGCTGACGGACGAGGACGGGGACCCGATGGACCGGGCCGCCTCCATTCGTCGCATCGTGGCGGAGAAGGCCTACGAGCTCCCCGTGACTCCGGAGTCGATCATCATCACGCCGGCCGACGGCGGCGGGCCCGAGGATGTCGTCCGAATCACGCTCAACTACACCTACGACTACACGTTCCCGGGGTTCATAGACGCGCTTCCCTCGTTGAGCTTTTCCGTTGCAGCGGCGATGCGAAACGAGCCGTTCTATGGGACCGCCGGATCCTGACGCCTACGTACTCGAGATGAGCAGAGAGACCATGATTCGATATCGCAGACACGGCCGATTCCACACTACCCTGAGGGGACTGGCGCGGCTCTTGCACTCCGACTCCGGACAGGGCATCGCCGAGTTCGCTCTGTCGATCCCGGTCATCCTCATCATTCTGCTCGGGATGGTTGAATTCTCGCATGCCTACGACCGGGTGCATGGCCTGGCCGGACTCAGCCGCGAGGGCGCCAACATCGCGGCGCGCGGGACTGGGATGGGCGAGGTTCTGAGCACGGTCATGGCGAACGGCGAGACGCTCAAGGTGCCCGCCAGGGGCGGCGCGATCGTCAGCCGGCTGGTCGTCCAGGACGGGCAGCCCGTGGTCATGGCCCAGCTCGCGACGGACGGATACGACGACCAGAGCAAGGTCAAGGACTCGGACGAAGTCGCTGCCTGGATTACGGACGCCGGTTTCGCCGAGGGCAGCACTCATTACACGGTCGAGGTTTTCCTGGTGTACGAGCCGATTACGCCGCTTGGACGGATGTTCGAGGCCGCAGCTCCGTCGCTGCTCTACGAACGCGCCGTGTTCTAGCAACGAGGACAACCATGGAGTCGATGATCCATATCTCGAGAATCGTTCATAACCCCAGGGGCTCAGTAATCATGCTCGTGGCGGTCGGCATGGTCTTCATGCTTGGAATGACGGGGCTCGCCGTGGACTCCGGACGCGGGTACCTCACTCGCCTCCGGCTCGTGAGAGCGGTTGATGCGGCCGCGCTGACGGGCGCCCGTACCCTCCGGGCCGGCGAGACGGCCGCGAGGGAGCAGGCCACGGCGGCGGCATACGCCAACGGAGTGGGCCCGACGATCAACGGGGTGGCGCTGGACATGCAGATCTCAACCGACGAGGCCGGCGAGA
>CAJIAC010000041.1_pt1 | contig 43894 bp, 43 predicted proteins | sample 9198961 | NCBI WGS metagenome assembly CAJIAC01 (sample SAMEA7708276, study PRJEB35096) | sediment metagenome | biome: marine neritic benthic zone biome [ENVO:01000025]; feature: sediment [ENVO:00002007]; material: shallow marine sediment [ENVO:03000034] sea grass bed [ENVO_01000059] ... | reverse complement strand
GGAGGCAACTTCGTGTTTGGGCACCAACATTCACTGGGCTGAGGACCAGCACCATTGCAGCGGTAGTACAGTGGCGTGCGTATCTCATCTGCCACCCTAACTCTTATTCGATGACCGATGCCGTCGCGCTAATGGGGTCTACCATGCAAGCGAATCGACAACGACCAATGAACGCTGGTGGTCCGACCGGGACGGCTTCGCCGCAACTGGGCGTTGGTCGGGTTGTACGGGCGGGGCGCAGCCGAAAGTTAGGGTCTCGACGGCGCGAAGGCACGCGGGACCGACGGATGAGTCTGCGAGGTTCATTGATCTCGATCGGGTTCCCGTTCGAACGGCGAAAGGTCGAGACCCTTCAGGAATCCACGCATCGACTCGACGGGCACGTGGGGGACCAGGAGTATCGACTTCTCCATTTCGAAGACGTGGATCTTCTGGCCCGCCTCGAGTCCGATCCGTTCTCGCACCCTCTTGGGGATCACCACCTGGAACTCTGGAGATACCGTCACCGTTGTCATCCCTAACTCCTATCGATTGACAAAGCGTTGTACCGAGTGTCACCGGGTTGTGTCGTTCACATGATGTCAGCGGGGCTTCGCACCCCGAGTCCACCCCGGTTCAGCACGTGGGTGTAGACCATGGTGGTGCGCACGTTCCGGTGCCCCAGCAGTTCCTGTACGGTGCGAATGTCGTAGCCGGCCTCCAGGAGATGCGTGGCGAACGAGTGCCGGAAGGTGTGACACGTGGCGCGCTTCGAAATCCCGCTCTGGCGCGCCGCCGCTTTCACTGCCCGCTGGATAGATGAGGGATGCAGGTGGTGGCGTCGGCGCCGGCCGGTGGCGGAGTCCACCTGGATGCGGGTGGCGGGAAAGACCCATTGCCAGGCCCACTCACGGCCGGCGTACGGGAATTTCCGCTCGAGGGCGGTGGGAAGCGGCACCCAACCGGCCCCGGACCGGGTATCGAGGTCGTGCCGGTCCCGGACGCCCTGCAGGTGCCGCCCCAGCTCCGCGCGGATTGCCTCCGGTAACATGGTCACGCGGTCCCGATCGCTCTTCCCCTCCCGGATCACGATCTCCCGTCGCTCGAAGTCGAGGTCTTTGACCCTGAGCCGCATGCACTCCATCAGCCTCATGCCGCTGCCGTAGAGGAGGGTGCCCGCGATGTGGTGCACGCCGTGCAGACGGTTCAGCACCGATCGAACTTCGGTCGGGGTGAGCACGATCGGGAGGCGCGAAGGGGTTCGGGCGCGCACCACTTTCGAGCTAAGGCCTTCGACCTGAACCCCGAGCACTTCGCGGTACAGGAACAGGAGTGCGCTGGCCGCCTGGTTGTGAGTGGAAGCGGCGACCTTCCGGCGTGCGGACAGGTGCGTGAGAAATGCATCGATTCCCGCCGTGCCGAGGCGAGCCGGGTGGCGGCCATGGTGAAACCGGATGTATCGGGCGGCCCAGGAGGTGTAGGCGTCCTCGGTGCGCGGGCTCAGGTGCTTCGCCCGGATCCTGGAGCGGAGCTCGTCGAGCAGAAGCAGGTGGTCGGGCGGCCGGTCGCGCATGCCGCCATCGTCCCGTCCGCGATCAACGGATCCGCAACCACCCACACGTCGGACCGCCGTCTGCCTCAGGGCCACTCCGCGTTCTGGAGCACCACCCGGTACCCGTCCGGGTCTTCGAACGTGCGGCCCCGGGCATCCCAGTATGGATTGTGCGAGGCGACGGAAGCGAAACCGGCGTCCGACATCCGTGAGCAGGTCGCCTCCCACTCCGCGCGGTCCGGCAGGTAGAACACGAGCAGGTGGTCGGGATCGGGCCGCGGTGGCGGCGGCGCTCCACGCTCCGAAGTCAGCTCCAGGTTATACCCGTGCCCGGCGTGCCCGAGCATCACTCCGCTGAACCCGTCGTGGTCCCGGAAGGACCCCAGCTCCTCGAAGCCGAGGGCCTCCCGGTACATGCACGCCACCCGCTCGAGGTCGCCGGTCGGGCGGGCGATTCTCAGGTGGGCACCGTCGGGCATCAGGCGTACAGCCCTTCCAGCCGGTTCAGACAGCTCGTCCATCCACCCTCGTGGTCGGTCACGGACTTCTCGTCGGGGAGTCCGGAGTGGACCATCGTGACTTCGGTGCCGCCGTCGACGGCCCTGAACTCCACGGTGACCAGGGAGCTGCCGTGATCGGGGTGCTCGTCCCAGGCCCACGAGTAGACCAGGCGCCCGGGGCGATCGATCTCCTGGTAGATGCCGCGCGCGTTGTGCATGCCACCCTCCGCGTTTCGCATCTGGAGATGGAACCGGCCGCCGACGCTCAGGTCCACGTCCGAGACCGGGATGTCCATTCCCTCGGGCGCCGACCATTTCTTGATGTGCTCCGGCTGCGTCCAGGCGTCGAACACGGTCTCCGGGTCGGCGGCGATCACGCGAGTGATCTTCACGGTACCTGCGGTCTGGGTCGTCATTCGTCCTCCTCGTCCACGGGGTTCGGCGTCTCCAGGTAACGGGCGAGCGCGTCGAGCCGTTCCTCCCAGAAAGCGCGGTAGTGTTCCACCCAGTCGGCGGCCTCTCGCAGCGGCGTCGCGTCGAGTGCGCACCGGCTGATGCGCCCCTCCGGAGTTCGCTGCACGAGCCCTGCCCTCTCAAGCACCCGGAGGTGTTTGGAGATCGCCGGGCGGGAGATCTCGAACGGCTCCGCCAGCTCCCCCACGGTCCGCTCCCCGTGGGCCAGCTCTTCCAGAATGGCCCGGCGGGTCGCGTCGGAGAGAGCTCCGAAGAGCGAATCGAGTTGTCGACTATTGGTAACCATATGGTTACGAATATAGGTCAACCGAGTTGAACGTCAAGGCGGGGCGGTCAGGCTGAGGCTGGGTTCTGCGGGCCGGGGTCTTCCAGTATGACCGTGGATCCGGCGATTCGATCGTACACGGTGCGGCCCCCGAAGACGGGAGTCAGACCCAGCAGGTACAGCGCCACCAGGAGCCAGACGATGCCCAGAATCGCGGGGCTCCACGCGGGAGGCTCGCCGGGCAACGTCGGGAATCCGGGTATGTGCAACATGGCCGTGTGCGCCATCTGCCAGGGCAGGAACTTGAGTCCCGATCGCACCAGAGACCGCGGCAGGCGAAGCCGGGTGCCGCCGGGCCCGACGACCCGGAGGCCGACCCGGCGCTTCCCCACCGTCGCCCCGACGGCCGACGCCTCGCTGAGCGCGAAGTAGAGGATCACCGGGAGAACCAGCGTCAGGAAGGCCACGAGGTCGGCTCGGATGGGGTCCGACATCAGCAGGGCCCACCGGTCTCCGACCGGTCCCAGCGTCAGAAGTGTCCCCGCTCCGGCCAGCACGACCAGGTACCCGAGAATCAACAGGTAGTCGAAGGCGAAGGCCTTGATCCTGAGCAGGCCGGCGGCACCGGTCACGGGCGCCTCACCTTCGCTCTGCGCGCGATCTTGAGAGGCACGTGCCAGCCGGCCGCCCAGGCCCGGTCGACCCAGGAGATCTCAGGGCGTCGGCTCGGCCCGGTCTTCCTCAATACCACGAGGCCGTCGACACTCGGCATACGCTCGTAGCTGGGATAGCGGCGCAGGAAGCGGTGGACCGACTTCACGACCCCGGGAAAGGTGGGGTGGTAGTCGTGCAGGCACACCACGCCCCCCGGGTTTAGGAGCCGCGTCCACCGCAGGTCTCCGGTCACCTTGCGGATCCGGTGTGAGGCGTCGATGACCATGAAGTCGAACGAGTCCCCCGCCCGCGCTGCGGCCTCGAAGGCGTCGCCGCTGTCGCCCACCCGAAACTCGACCCGGTCCGGATCGATTCCGTGGCCCTCGAGATTCGCGCGGACTGCGTCCATCTGGTCCGGGAAGTACCGCATGTTGTCCACGACGACGAAGGCGGGGTCATGTGGCGCAGGGAGAGCGCGGATCATGCGCGCCAGGGTCATTCCGTAGGCGGTGCCTACCTCGAGGTGGGCACCCGCGAAGTCCTCTGCCGCGACCAGGTCCGTGAGATACTCGACCTGCGCCTCGGTCATCTCGGACCGGTACACGGTCGGCGGCGTCATGGCAGCGCGTCCGCGCCGCTTCGCCTCAGTTCACCCAGTCCGCGATGAACAGGTTGGTCTCCCGCGGAAGGTCGTTCCCCCGGTTCGAGGCGAAGATCAGCTTCGTTCCGTCCGAGTTGAACATCGGGAAGCCGTCGAAGTCACCGGCGTAAGTGATCCGCTCGAGGCCGGTGCCGTCCACGTTGATCGCCCACAGGTCGAACTCGCGCCGGTTCTGGTCCCCCAGGTTGGACGAGAAGATGATCCGCTCGCCGTCGGGGAAGAAGTAGGGCCCGAAGTTGGCGGCGCCGTTGTCCGTGAGCTGCCGCTTGTTGGAGCCGTCCGCGTCCATCACGAAGACGTCCAGCTGCGAAGGCCGGATCAGTCCCTGGGCCAGCAGCCGCTGGTAGTCCGCCAGCTCGTCGCCCTCGGGATGGCTGGCCCGATACACAATCTTGGTGCCGTCGTAGGAGAAGAACGGACCGCCGTCGTACCCGGGCTCGTCCGTGAGACGGGTCAGCTCCGACCCGTCCGTGCGCATCTTGTAGATCTCCAGGTCGCCGTCGCGGGCGGACGTGAACACCACCCACTCTCCGTCCCGGGACACGGTGGCCTCGGCATCGTAGCCCGGCGCGTCGGTCACCTGGACCAGGTTGGAGCCGTCCGCGTCCGCCACGAAGATGTCGTAGTCCTCGTACAGGGCCCACACGTACCCCTGGGACATGTCGGTCTCGGGCGGGCACTCGTCGCCGCCCAGGTGCGTGGACCCGTAGACGATCTTGTCGTTGCCGGGGAAGTAGTAGCCGCAGGTGGTACGGCCTGTGCCGGTGCTCACCAGGCGGAGGTCCGACCCGTCCGGCCGCATGGTGTACTGCTGGTCGCACCCGGCATCGCGCGGCGTGGCCTGGAACATGATGAACTCGTCGTTCGTGCTCCAGTAGGCCTCGGCGTTCTGCCCTTCGTACGTGAGCTGCGTCAACGAGCCGAAGTGTCTCTCATCCTCGAGGATGAGCTCGTTGACCGGCACGGCTCCCGTGCGGAACGGGGCTTCGACCGCGGCCTCCATCTCCTGCTCGGCGCCCGTGTCCGCCATCTCCCCGTCGGCCTGTCCGCCGCACGCGGCGAGCAGGACCAGCCCCGCCATCAAGCCGTAATGGGCTCGATTCATCAGCCCAGTGCTTCCCCGATAATCCACGTGATGTCCTCCACGATGTCGTCCCACGCCACCTCGTCCGCCTTGGTGACCGTGATGAAGTTGTCCACTATGAGCAGGGCCCGTATGCCGTCCACTTCGAACAGTCTCGCGGCCAGCGCGTCGTCCCCGACCTCGCCGGCGTTGAAGTACGACCGGCTCTTCGCGCCGAGCGTCGCTCCGCTCACCACGAACTTGGCCGCGTTTGGATTCGGCGTGCCCTGTACGGCGATGTCGACCTGGGACATCGAACCTGCTCCTCTTGCCTCTCTTGTACCGTCCTCGGAAAACGGGGCGGGAATGTATCGCCCGACCGCGGACGCGTCATCTTTTACCCTCAGATCGGGAGTCAGGAGGAAGTGTCGGCCAGGAGTTCGCGCAGCGTCTCGGTGGCGCTCCGCATCAGGTCCCGGCCCAGGCTGAGGGGCGGAGACAGGGAGATCACGTTGCCGGTGGGCCCGCCGGCCAGGAGGATCCAGCCGCACCCGAGGGCCCACGTGACGACGTGCCCCGCAACCCCCGGATCCGGCTCGCGGGTGTCCGGGTCACGGACAAGGTCGATCCCGATCATCAGTCCCCGGCCCCGGACGTCGCCGACGCATGGAAGCGCGCCGAGCGCTTCCCGCAGCTCGCCGAGCCAGCGCTCGCCTTCCGCGGCCGCGCGCTCCACGAGCCCCCTCTTCTTCAACTCCGCCAGGGAGGCGAGACCGGCGGCGCATGCGAGAGGGTTCCCGAGGAAGGTGGACGTGTGGATCGCCTCGCCCTCGGAGGCGGGCCAGGCCTGCATGACGTCCGCCGAGCCCAGGCAGGCGGCGATCGGCAGGGTTCCGGACAGGGCTTTCCCCACACACACCAGGTCCGGCGTCACATCCTCGTGCTCGCACGCGAACCAGCGGCCCGTGCGTCCCAGGCCCGTATAGATCTCGTCCAGGATGAGAAGGAGGCCCCGCTCCCGGCACAGGTCCGCCAGCCCCTGAAGGAAGCCGGGCGGCGGCACGACGTCTCCGCCCCGTCCCTGGATGGGCTCCACGATGATGGCCCCGACGGAGCCCCCGGGCTCGGAGTCGAGGAGGGCGGCGGCGCGAGCCACGGCGGACGCGGCCAGGTCGTCGGCATCGAGGCCGGCAGGCACGCGGTACGGATCCGGGTAGGGGGCCCGGAGGACGTGCGGGTTCAGCTGGTCGGCGAACGGTCCCCGGAAGTGCTCGCGGTCGGTGACCGCCAGCGCTCCGTACGTAAGCCTGTGGTACGCTCCGCTGAACGCCAGGACGCCCGGCTTTCCCGTGGCGAGGCGCGCCGTCTTCAGAGCGACCTCGACGGCCTCCGCGCCCGAGCAGGTGAGCACGATCCGCGGATCGGGGATCGGCGACACGGCGGCCAGCGCCTCCAGCAGCTTCACTTTCACGGAGGGCGGATGCACGTCCCCCATTCCGTGAGGAAGCCGGCCGATCTGCCTTCGCAGGGCCTGCATCACGCTTCGGTTCCGGTGTCCGGCGACAGCCACGCCGAACCCTCCCGACAGGTCGACGTAGCGGTTTCCGTCCGCGTCCCACACGTTGCTCCCCCGCGACTTCTCCCAGAAGATGGGAAAGTCGTCGGCCAGGTAGGTGACGTTACGGGACTCGACCGCTGCGAGGCGGGCCGCCAGGCGGCGCGACCGGGGACCGGGCGGCGGGACCTTGATGAACGGCGGCTGGTTCCAGTCGGTGGGCTCGCTCATGACCCGCGAAGGCTAGCCGCGGGTTCGGGACGCGTCAACGAGACGCGCTGAAGGGAAACGACAACAGGATGACACGCGATATGAAGCTGCAGGGCAAGGTAGCCATGATCTCGGGCGGCTCGAAGGGCTTGGGGGCGGACCTGGCGCGGAGGTTCGTCGAGGAGGGAGCGAGCGTCTCCATCTGCGCCCGCAGGCCGGAAGCCGCCGCGGACCTGGCGAGCGAGCTCACGGCGGCGGGAGGTCGCTGCCTCGTCACGGGGTGCGACGTCACCAGCGAGGCGGACGTCGAGAGATGGGTCGCCGCCACGGTGGCGGAGCTGGGCGGCGTGAACGTGCTGGTCAACAACGCCTCCGTCCTCGGCGAGCGTCTGCCGATCCGCGACTATCCCGCGGACGTCTGGCGCAGCGTCATCGACGTCAACCTCACGGGCGCTTTCCTGGTCGCAAAGGCCTGCATCGGAGCGCTGGATGAGGGCGGCTCCATGATCCACGTCTCGTCCGGTGTCGGAGATCATGGCCGCCCGCTGTGGGGTGCGTACTGCGCCTCCAAGAACGGTCTCGAGGCGCTCTCGGAGATGCTCGCCGGAGAGCTGGCGGAGGTCGGGGTGCGCTCCAACGCGGTGGATCCCGGGGCCATGCGCACCGTGATGCGGGCCGCGGCCTATCCGCAGGAGGACCCGGCGGGTGTCCCGACGCCGTACGAGATCTCGGACGTGTTCGTGTACCTCGCCTCGGACGAGGCGACGGGAGTCACGGGACAGCGTTTCCGGGCTCGTGACTTCGTGTGGCCAGAGGCGGACGGTGCCCCGTGAGCGTTCCGCGCCGCCTCTGGGTCAGGCTCCGGACGGTGGAAATGGCGAATCGCGACGCATACCGGGACGCGGTGCGGCAGGCATCGGACGCGGCAGCCGAATTCGGAGCTCACTTCTGGGGCTTCGAGGTGGACGGCGGCGAGGGCCGCTTCATCGAGTTCCTCGAGGGCCCGGAGGACGCAGTCCTGGCCCGCCTGGACGAGCGCACGTCGGACGCACTGGGCGCGGCAGCCGGGAGCAGCGAGGTGGAGGGCGGGTGGCTCGAGGCAGAAGGCCTGCGGTGCACCGAGCTGACCGACGGGTGAGCGGCCTCTACTTCCGCAGGTAGTTCCAGATCACGAGCAGGACCACGACCCCCGCGACCACGTAGTACCAGTGATCCTGGAGCGCCTGGCTCGACCAGCGGAGCATGTCCCGGACTGCTGTTCCGCCGTACTCCAACGAGGCCTGCGTCCCGGCTACCAGTCGTACACCGTCCATGCGCTGCACTCACCGTTCGGGCAGACCAGGCGCACCCGGAAGGGCGACGGACCGCCACGTGGGGCCGTGTTTTTCTCTACTCTGCGCGTCATCTTGGTGGAGCATCGCGGGCAAGCTGGCTCGCCGCCGGGGATCGGCTTCTTTCGGTCCTCGGCCTCGAGCCGATCGCCGGACTCCGGATCCAGAAGCGCGCCCGACTCGTCCGGCGCGCCGTCTGCCGCTTCCTCCAGAGCCTCGACGGGAACCTCCGAGCGATGCGTCTCTTCGGTCATTCGGGTCTTCGACTTTCTCGATTCAGTGCCTTCCTGCCGGGCATCAACAATACCTCTCCGGGAAGCGGCGGCGCTACTTCCCGGCGGTGGTGCGGTCCTCCGGTTGTCGTGATATGCTGTGAGCCATGCAGGTGGAAATCCGCAGAATCAGCATCCGGTCGGCTTTCAAGCTGGCCATGGTCCTGTACGGTCTCATCGGTTTCCTGGTGGGACTCGTGCTGGCCGTCGCGGCGAGCGTGGAGGTCCCGCCGGGTACCGAGCCGAACATCCTGACGCGACTGGGATTCTGGTCCATCGCGGTATTCCCGGTGGCGTACGGCCTGGTGGGCGGCTTCACGGCCGCGGTGGCCGTGGCCCTGTACAACGCGGGCGCCTCCCTGGTGGGCGGGCTGCGGCTGGACTTCCCGGACGTGGAGCCCCAGTCCGACGGAAGGGTCCGCGTGGCCGGGCGGGCGGCGCGTTACCTGGAGCGAATGCTGGAACGCGAATCGGCGCAGAAGGCGGCTGCGGAGAGCGCCGCGACCAAGGATGAGGCCGGCAGTCCGGCCCAACCCGTGGAGGGGCCAGAAGCATGACGCGGAAGACCGACATCCGGTTCTTCACCGTGGAGGAGGCCAATCGTACCCTTCCCCTGGTGAGCCGCATCATCGCGGATGTGATCGAGGAGAACGACCGGCTCCAGGAGCTGCTCCCGAACCTCAAGGAAGTCCGCATGCGCGCTCGCAGGAATCCGGCCGCCGCCGGGGCGCTGAACGACCTCAGAGAAGAGGTCGCGAAAATCTCGGCCCGGCTCGAGGGTTACCTCAAGGAGCTGAGCCAGATCGGATGCGTCTTCAAGGGCCCTCAGGGCCTCATCGACTTCTATTCGATGCGGGACGGGCGGCCCGTCTTCCTCTGCTGGCGCTACGGCGAGGACCGGATCCGGTACTGGCATGAGCTGGACGGCGGCTTTGCCGGTCGCCTGGAGCTGGAACCGGAAGCCGTCACGTCGTCCTGACTCCGCCCCCGCTCGGGAGATCTGACATGGCTGGATCCCGCAAGATCGCGCTCGCCTACTCCGGCGGGCTCGACACCTCCGTGGCCGTCCCCTGGCTGATCGAGAACTACGAGGGGGATGTCGAGTGCGTGGTCGTCGACGTGGGCCAGGGTCTCGAGGATTTGGAGGGGATCGAGGCGCGAGCCGCATCCGCCGGCGCGGTGGGATGCCACGTGGTGGACGTGCGCGATGCCTTCGTGGAGGAGTTCATCTGGCCGACGCTGCGTGCCGGGGCCGTGTACGGCCGCAAGTACCTTCTCGGCACCGCCATGGCCCGTCCCATCATCGCGCGCGAGGTGGTGCGCGTGGCCCGCCAGATCGGAGCCACCGGCCTCTCGCACGGGTGCACGGGCAAGGGAAACGACCAGGTGCGCTTCGAGCTCACGTTCGCCTGGCTGGCCCCCGACCTGGACGTCATCGCGCCGTGGCGCGAGTGGGATATCCGGGGCCGGAAGGACGCAGAGGAATACGCCCGGCGGGCGGGGGTCCCGCTCCCCCCGGCGAGCACCTCCAAATACTCCCGCGACAGCAACATCTGGCACATTTCGCACGAGGGCGGGCCCCTGGAGGATCCGACGACCGCGCCCGAGCCTGACCTGTTCCTGTTCAGCGCGGACCCGCGCACGGCGCCCCCCGAAGGCGAGACCGTGGAGATCGGCTTCGAGCACGGAACGCCTGTTACGGTTAACGGCGAGCGCATGGCCGCCCTTCCCCTTCTGGAGCTCCTGAACGAGATCGGGGGCCGGCACGGCGTGGGACGCGTGGATCTGGTGGAGGACCGGATCGTCGGCCTGAAGTCGAGGGGGGTGTACGAGACTCCAGGCGGCACGCTCCTCTACACGGCGCACCGCGAACTGGAGCAGCTCGTTCTCGATCGGCGCACGCTGGAGCTCAAGGACGAGGTCGCCATGCGATATGCGCGCCTCGTCTACGAAGGTCGCTGGTGGGGGACGGAGAAGGCGGCGCTCGACGCCCTGATCGACGTGACGCAGAAGTACGTGAACGGCTCCATTTCGCTCTTCCTGTGCCGTGGCAACGTGTCGGTAGCCGGCCGCTCGAGCTCGACGGGCCTGTACCGCGAGGAGTACGCAACCTTCGAGAGCAGCGGCCTCTACGAACATGCAGACGCCACGGGCTTCATCCGGCTCTTCGGACTGCCCTACCGCCTGGCCGGGCAGGCCCGCCTGGAGGACGCCCGCGAAACGGGCGCCGTACCTGAGCCGGCTCCGGATCCCGAGGAGATGGCCGGCAGCGACTGGCTCGACTGACGGACGGTGAGCAAATGAGTCCCGACGCCGAAGATGGCGACACGCGCCTGTGGGGAGGCCGGTTCGAGGACGGACCGGCGCCCGCTCTCGACCGCATCAACCGCTCGCTTCCGGTGGACTGGAGGCTGTGGCCCTTCGAGCTGGCCGTGGACCGGGCCTGGGTTCGCGAGCTGGCCGAATCCGGGATCGTGGCGGCCGACGCGCGCGATCGCATCCTCGCCGGCCTGGACGGCGTCGAGGCCCGGCTCGAGTCCGGCGATCCGGCCGGCGAGCGCGACGAGGACCTGCACACGTTGGTGGAGCGCTGGCTCGCCGACGAGGTCGGAGAAGAGGCGAGCCAGGTGCGGATCGGGCGCTCCCGCAACGACGTGGTGGCCACGGACACCCGCCTGTGGACGCTGGACGCCTGCCACCGGGTGAATTCCGGTGTGCGCGAGCTCCAGGAGGCGATGATCGAAGCGGCCGGACGAGGAGTGGACGTGGCTTTTCCGGCCTACACACACCTCCAGAGGGCCCAGCCCACGACGGCCGCCCACTGGCTCCTGTCCCACTTCTGGCCCCTGGTGCGAGCCCGGGACCGACTGGAGGACGCCCGCGCCCGCGTGGCCCGGCTGCCTCTCGGCGCCGCTGCAGGAACCGGCTCCACGGTTTCCGTCGACCGCGATCGCCTTTCGCTTGCACTGGGCTTCGACGGTCCGTGCGAGAACTCGCTCGACGCGGTCGGAAGCCGTGACTGGGTGGCCGAGGTCCTGTTCGCGTGGACGCAGCTCGCGAACGACCTCTCCCGGCTGGCGGAGGACCTGGTGATCTACGCCAGCGCCGAGTTCGGGCTCGTGCGCCTGTCGGACGCGTTCAGCACCGGATCCAGCCTCATGCCCCAGAAGCGCAACCCGGACGGCGCGGAGCTGGCGCGGGCCCGGGGCGGCACGTTGCTGGGATTGCTGGCGGGTTACCTGGCGTCGCTCAAGGGGCTCCCGACCGGCTACAGCAAGGATCTGCAGGAGGACAAGCGAACGCTCTTCGCGGCCGAGAGAGCCGTGCTCGAGACGCTGGCGGTGCTCGCCGGGACGATCGGGACACTGGAATTCGATGCGAGCCGCGCTGCGGCCGCGATCTCTCCGGAGATGCTGACCGCCGATGTGGCCGAGCGACTCGCCGCGGAGGGCGTCCCGTTCCGCACGGCGCACGAAGCCGTCGGGCTCCTGGTTCGGCAGGCCGAGGCCGAGGACCGTCCGCTTTCGGAGTATTCGGGCGAGGAAGCTGCCGCCGTGCACCCGGCCCTGGGCGCGCTCCAGCCAGAGTGGTGGGACGTGGGACCGGCCCTCGAGCGGAGATCCGTGCAGGGAGGGAGCGCCCCGGCCGCGGTCCGGGCGCAACTCGACCGGGCTCGCGATCGCGTGCAGGGCTGAGGACGGATTCTGCGGGACTGAATCAGGCGGGGCCGGCGACCTCGGTGAGCTCGATTTCCGCCGGATCCAGGCCTTCCATGCGGAGAATGTTCTCCACCGTCTCACCGATCAGACTGTCCGGGGTGGAGGCGCCCGCCGTGAGTCCGATCTCGACCTCGCCGTCCGGCAGCCAGCCCTCGGCTTCGTCCCGGTCCTGCGTGCCCGCCGGCTTGTAGGAAAGCACTCCCGTACCCACATCGATTCCAGCGGCGGATTCGATGTGGAACGTGCAGGTGGACCGGGCGCACAGCGCGGCGAGATGGTTCGTGTTGCTCGAGTTGAAGCCGCCGATGACGATCATGATGTCGGGCGGTTCCTTCATCATCTCCTTGACCGCGTCCTGCCGATCCTGCGTCGCGGAGCAGATCGTGTCGAAGCTCCGGAATCGCTCGGGCAGCCCCTCGTCGCCGTAGGCTTCGGCGATGGCCTCGCCCAGGCGGGCCGCGATGGCCAGTGACTCCGATGCCAGCATCGTGGTCTGGTTGGCCACCCCGATGCGGGCCAGGTGGGTGTCCGGATCGAATCCCTCCGAGACGCGGCCAGCAAAGGTCTCCTCAATGGTGGAGGCGTCCACCTCGCCACGCACGAAGCCGCACAGCAGCTCCGTTTCCTCCATGTTCCGGACGACCAGGTAGCGACCTTCGTCGTACCTGAACACCTGCGAGCTCGTGGCCCTTGTCTCCTCGTGGAAATGCTTCCCGTGGATCACCGCGGTGAATCCGTCCCGCGCGTAGCTCTCCACTCGCTTCCACACGTGAAGCACCGACCCGCACGTGGTGTCCACGAGGATGCACCCCAGGCCCTTCAGCTGTTCCATGTCCTCGTATTTCACGCCGAACGCCGGGATGATGACCACGTCGTCAGGCTGCACGGCCGTGAAGTCGAAGTTTCCCTGAGGGTCGGGCAACAGAAAATGCACGCCCCGCTCCCGCAGCTGCTCGTTGACGTGCGGATTGTGGATGATCTCGCCCACCAGGAAGATCCTGCGATCCGGAAACTTGGAGCACGTCTCGTAGGCATACTCCACAGCCCGGTCCACCCCGTAGCAGAAGCCCAGGCTACGGGCCATGCGGAACGTGAAACGGCCCACCGTCAGCCGGTAGTCGGCCGCCTTGATCGCGTGCACGATCCGGCTGCCGTATGCCTCGGCAAGCAGCGGCTTGACCTGGGCCTTGAGCCCGAGTCCACGTCGGAAGTAGTTGTCGCCGTTCGCTTTCATGGTCCGCAATGGTAACCCGCTGGCGCGTCGGTGTTCAACTCTCGCCCGCGGCGTGGACCAGGAAGGAGGCCCGCAGGTCCGTCACGTCCACGCACTCGGAACCTGACTCCTCCCGTCGGGAGCGGCCCCATGCCCCGGGCGAGCCTCCGAGGGACTGAAGCAGGAGGCGGCCCTTCCGCGCCTTCCCCGTATATGCCCGGCGCGTGACGCTGTCGTGGTCCGCATCGCGGATCCCGCGGCCGATGTCGGCGTAGACCAGCGCCGCCGCCCGGATGGCGGGCCGGCAGCGGGCCGGAAGTGCTCCGATCCCATCCCACGAGGCTGCGTACAGCGCGTCCGCATCGTCGAGCAGGCTTCGCACGGCCTCACGGATTTCCGGCGACGGCGAAGGATCGGCCAGCCACGACTCGACGTCGACATCCTGCACCCGGTCACGCGGAAGGTAGAATCGGCCGGCGCGGGCGTCCTCGCCGACGTCGCGGGAGATGTTGGTGAGCTGCATGGCTGCGCCGAGCCGGCAGGCCGCAGCGACGGTGCCGGGCGCGCGGCGTCCCATGACCACCGTCATCATGGCCCCGACGGTAGATCCCACCCGGACGCAGTAGTCCACGAGGTCTTCCATGGTCTGGTACGTCTTCCCGTCGGCGTCCCACTGGAAGCCCTCCAGCATCGCCTCCGGAATGTCCCGGGAGATACGGTTGCGGAACGCCGCATCGGCGAAGGCTCTCTCCACCGCGCCTTCCGGCCGGCCGACGTAAACCCTCTCGAGGCCGGTTCTCACCCTCTCCAGCGCTCGGGCCGGATCGTCGGTCCGGTCCACGGCGTGGTCGGCGACCCGGCACCAGGCGTACACGGCGCCCGCGTCGTCCCGCACCCGCCGAGGGAGAAGCAGCGAAGCGGCGTAGAAGCTCTTGGAGCCTTCGCGCAGCAGCCGGCGGCTCGCCCGGACGTCGTCCCGCCGGAGCCGGGCTGCCTCGGGGTCCGCGCTCACGATCCGGGCGCCACGGGGTCCGGAACGATCGAGTCCAGGACACGAGCCGAAGACAGGACCCCCGGCACCCCGGCGCCGGGGTGCGTGCCCGCGCCCACGAGGTAGAGTCCCTCGATCTCTTCGCTGCGGTTGTGCGGCCGGAACCAGGCGCTCTGGGTCAGCACCGGCTCGAAGCTGAAGGCCGCCCCACGGAAGGCCAGTAGCTCGTCGCGGAACTGGAGCGGGGTCAGCACCTTCGAGCTGACGATTTCGTCGGGCAGGCCGGGCAGGACGGTCTCCGCGAGGTGCGTCTCGATCGCCTGGCGGTACGGCTCCTCCATCTTCTCCCAGTTCACGTCGGCCTTCAGGTTCGGAACGGGCGAGAGCACGTAGAACGCGTCCATGCCCTCGGGAGCGAGGGCCGGGTCCGTGGCCGTCGGCCGGTGCAGGTAGAGACTGAAGTCTGGCGCCAGGCGCGAGCCGAAGATGTCGTCCAGGAGTCCGCGGTAGCGAGGCCCTAGAAGGATGGAGTGGTGGGCCACGTCCGGGTACTGCCGGCGCGTCCCGAAGTACCACACGAACAGCCCCATGGAATAGCGGGAGGCTTCGATCTTCCGGTCCGTCCACCGGCGCCGGGCGGATGCGGGCACGAGGTGTCGGTACGTCCAGGCCGAGTCCGCGTTGGAGACCACCACGTCCGCCGCGATCGTCTCGCCACCTGCGAGCCGCACGCCCGTGGTCCGACCTCCTTCCACCAGGATCTCTTCCACGTCCGCGTTCAATCGAAGCTCGCCCCCCAGTCCGTCGATGAGGCCCAGGAGTCCGTTTACCAGCGCCCCAGTTCCGCCAATCGGGAAGTGCACGCCCCACTCACGCTCCAGATAGGCGATGAGCGTGTAGATCGAAGTCGTGGCGAACGGGTTGCCGCCCACCAGTAGCGGATGGAAGCTGAGCACCTGCCGCAGCTTCGGGTTCTTGATGAACCGCGCGACGAGCCGGTACACGGTCAGGTGGCTCTGGAGGCGGATCATGTCCGGAACGATGCGGGCCATGTCCATGAACGAGTCGAAGGGGACGTGTCCGAGGCGGGTGAAACCGGTGTCGAAGATCCGCTCGCTCATGGCCAGGAAGCGATCGTATCCCTCTACGTCGTCCGGCGAAAAGCGGCGGATCTCGGCCCGCATCAGGTCCGCGTCGCCGGTGTAGTCGAAGACTTCGCCATCGTCGAACCGGATCCGGTAGAACGGGTGGACCGGTCGCAGATCCACGTCGTCCTCGAGGCGCCGGCCGCACAGCTCCCACAGCTCCTCGAGCAGGAACGGAGCGGTGATGACCGTGGGCCCGCCGTCGAAGGTGAAGCCGTCCTGCTCGAACACGCGGGCCCGGCCGCCCGGCTGATCCAGCCGCTCGAGGACGGTGACGCGGTACCCGCGCGCGCCGAGGCGGACGGCGGCTGCCAGTCCGCCGAAACCCGATCCGATGACGACGGCGTGCGCCCGCCCGTTCTCCTGTATGTCCACGCGTCCCCCGATTCGTTATGTCCCTTCCGAGGCGCCAATGTACTGCGGGTACCGGGCGCTCCCAAGGAACCAGTGCTCCGGCGTTGCACCCCGGGGTGCGTGCCGGTAGCGTCGCCGGGAAACCGTGGGCCCGGTGACGGGGTTGGATTGAAGGTCGAGTGCACCAACGGGCGGTGAGGAGATTATGGAACACATGCGAAACGGTCTGGCGCTCCTGCTCCTGATCGCTGCGACGCCACTGGCGGGCGGGGCGCAGGAGACACCGGTGGAGGAGGACGAGCCCGCGGTGGCCCCGGGCCTGTACGCCAGTCGACAGTACGTATCCAATCGAGCCCTCACGCGGCCGGCCCAGCGCTACATCCGCGTGCAGACCACGAACCTGGTTCTCCACCGTGTTCTGATGTCGGACGAGGGACCGGTCGTGGAAAGCACTTACTGCCGTGTCGAGCAGGAGCCTCTCGGGCGTGTGCGCACCGAGCTCGGCCCCGAGTTCATCGCCGCCATGCCCACCTGGATCGCGCCTCTCGAGACGGGCGCCGCGGGGGACGGAACCGTCGAGGTTCGCCTTCCCGACCGGGTGATGGTCCTCGGGGCGAATCTGGAGGACCCGGAGCGCGACGCGCTTCCCAAGGACGGCGACGATCCGCGCATCACGGACCCGGACGGGGACGGCCACCCGGGCATCACGGTGGAGGTGAGCGGTTTCGTGAGCGGGCAGGTGTACCTGGTCCAGCGGCTGGTTCGCGGGCTCACCGGGGAGCTGGAGCCGGACGGGAGGATCACGGGCAGAATCACCGGCAGCGGAGATCAGGTCGTGATCGGGGCCTCCAACGTGATCCTCAAGTCGTTCACGCCCACGTTCGAGCACAACCCGGATCCGAAGCGGAACACGTTCGTGTGGGTGCCTGTGGCGGAGGACTCGACCTGCGAGAGCGTCGTCGCGGAAAGCGATTCGCTGTTCGGGGACGACTGAGCCTCCGATGGACGCGGATGTCCTGATCGCGGGAGCCGGCTGCGCGGGCCTCAGTCTGGCCGTCTACCTGCTGGACGCGGCTCCGGACCTGGAGATCCTCCTGCTCGATCCGCGCGAGTCCTACGTCCGCGATCGCACCTGGTGCTTCTGGTCCGGCGCCGGGCATCCGTTCGAGGACGCGGTACGACACACGTGGAACCGCTGGCGGGTGTTGACCGATCGCGGCGAGGTGGAGCGGGGCTCGGAGTCGGTCGCCTACCAGTGCATCCCGGCCGACGCCTTCTACGAGCTCGCGCTGGACCGGATCGAGAGAGCGCCGCGGGCGCGCCTGACGCGAGGAGTCTCGGTCGAGGGATTCCGCCAGTCCGAGGACGGAGTGACGGCCGTCACTTCAGCGGGCGAGTTCCGGGCGGCGAGGGCGTACGACGGCCGACCGCCCGAAGCCCGACCGGTCCCGCCCGGCGAGATCCACTGGCTCCAGCACTTCGTGGGCCTCGAGATCGAGACGGCGGGGCCCGCGTTCGATCCCGGTGTGGCCACGCTCATGGATTTCCGGATCATGGACGGGTCCGACATCCGCTTCATGTACGTCCTCCCGCTGGACGAGCGCAGGGCCCTGGTGGAGGACACGTTTTTCGGAGGCGAGACCCGGCCGGAGGCGGAATACGTGGACTCAATCCGCCGCTACATCCGTGAAAGGCTCGGGGTGGACGACTGGGTGGAGAGCCACCGCGAACGCGGGGCGATCCCCATGAGCACCGTTCCTCCTCCCGAGTCGCCAATGTCGCGGGTGACGCCGATCGGGGTCCGGGCGGGCCTGGCCCGTCCCGCGACCGGCTACGCGTTCCTGGCCATCCAGAGACAGTCACGCCGCATCGCCGTGCACGCGTCGCGGGTCGGTCTGGACTCCCCTCCCCCGGCGGGCCGCCCCTACCCGCGGGCCACAGCGTTTCTGGACCGGGTCTTCATGGCCTATCTTGATCGTGAGCCGCGGGCGGCGCCCGAGATGTTTCGCAGCATGTTCGCGGGCGTGGAGCCGGAGAGCATGGCCCGCTTCATGTTTGACGGCGGATCCCGCTCGGATCGCATCGCGCTCATGCGCTCTCTGCCGGCCGCGCCGTTGATCGGACAGACCCTTCGCAGTCTGGGCCCCGCGCTGCGGGACGCTACCCGGAGAACCTGATGCCGAAACTGAAGACCGTCGGTCATCCTCTTTCCCCGCTGCCGTCGGAGCTTCCGCCGGATCTGAGAGGCCCCGATTGGGTGCAGGCCAACCCGCATCGGATCGAGCGCGAGCTGCGCTCCGCCCTGGCCCTCCCGTCCGGGGGCTGGTACGTGCTCGATGCCAGCCGGTCCATCCGTGAAAGCCCCCGCGTGTACTGGGTGGAAGGTCGGGAGCTGGTGGCGTGGCGAGCCGGCACGGAGCTGCGGGTGGCCCCGAACTCCTGCCCGCACATGGGCGCGGCCCTGTCCGAAGGGCCGGTGCGGGACGGCCGCCTGGTGTGCCCGTGGCACGGGCTGGAGCTCGGCGCCGAGAAGCACGGCGCATGGTGCCCCCTGCCGGCGCACGACGACGGCGTTCTTTGCTGGGTCCGGATCGATCGCCCGGACGACCCGGAGGCGGCGGACGACCCTCCCACTCCGCGGCCGATCGTCTCGCCGCGGCCCGAGGCGTTCATCGACTCCGTGATGCGGATGGAAGCCTCGTGCGAGCCGAGGGACGTGATCGCCAACCGGCTCGATCCGTGGCACGGTGTCTATTACCACCCGCACACGTTCAAGCGGCTCAAGGTGATCGGGGTGGAGAACGGCCGGCTCCTCGTGCGCGTGGTGTATGGGATGACGGACCGGCTCGGCATCGAGGTGGACGCCACGTTTCACTGCCCCGACCCGCGGACCATCACCATGACCATCGTGGGAGGAGAAGGAACCGGTTCCGTGGTAGAGACGCATGCCACTCCGCTGCGTCGCGGCCGCTCCGCGATCATCGAGGCCACGCTGGCTACCTCGGAGCGGCCCGGCTTCCACCGCGCCGTCCGGGCCGCCGGACTGATCCGGCCCTTCATCCTCAAGTCACAGCGGAAGCTCTGGGTGGAGGACGCGGCGTACGCCGAGAGGCGTTATGCCCTCCGGAGCGGGGCCGTACCGGCGGCGGGCAAGGCGCTGTCAGCGCCGACCGGCGAGGGGACCGCGCAGGGGAACTGACCATATCGGCTCGGGAAGCACCTCCCAGGCCGACAGCAGGTGGTTCGAGGCCATGAAGCCCGACGCAGTGGCCCGCTCCATGAGCGCGGTGGGGAAAGGCAGCCGCACGTAATCCCCGGCCAGGGCCATGCCCGCGGCAGGGGTCACGACGCCGGGACGACGGACCTGACCCCCGGGCGGAAAGGCTGGACAGTCGCGATCCACCCGGAAGTGCTCGTGCAGCGCCCGCGCGTCCCGGGTCTCGGGGTAGAGATCGTGCAGTCCGGCCAGCATCGCGGCCCGCAGCTCCTCCTCGCTCGTGCCCTCGGGCACGGCGTACGCGTGCAGCTCCACCACCGATCCTCCTGCGTCCGCGGCCCACCGACGGCTCTCCTCCTCGAACGTCTCGTAGATGGAGATGTTGTCGAGGAGCGGATAGCCCGCCGTGCCGACGAACGGGACGCGGTCCGGGTTCACCGGACGATCGAGCCACAAACGCCACACCGCGAACGGGAGGGTGAGAGAGAGCTCTGCGACATCCGCGCGCCATGCGGGGTCGCCCAGGGCTGGAGACGCCTCCACGATCTGCTGGAGACCGGGGACCGTGACCGCGAGGACCAGGAGATCCGCCGCCTCCGTCGCGCCGCCCTCCGGTCCGTTTCCGCGAACCTCGGCGCTCCACCCTCCACCTTCCGAGGGCTGGACGGACATGACCTCGGCGCCGAGACGGAACCGCGCCCCCAGGCCCTCAAGGTAGTCCCGGAACGGCCTCCACAGCGAGGCCTCGAACTCGTCGTCGAGCACGTCGAAGACCAGGCCCTCGGGGTTCGCCATGAAATAGAAGTGGAACATCATCAGCATGTCCGCCGCCGACATGTTCTCCTCGGGATTGAAGAACGAGTGCGAGAAGACGTCGAACATCATCCGGCGGGCGGCCGGCGGGAAGCGGAGCGAGTCGAGGTAGTCCCGCGCCGTCGTTCCATCGTGCTTCGCGTACGTCCGCTCCGGGTCGAACCGCAGCATCTCCAGCGCGGCCAGTCCGTTCACTCCGAGCAGGTCTCGGTAGCGGAAAGTTTCGGCCCGGCGCACCAGCGAGACGATGTTCCAAGGCGGACGCGTGGGAAGGTCCTCGAAGGACTGCCTCGCCCCGTCCGGAGCCAGCACCGGGTAGTCGTGAAGCCGCACCAGGCGCCGCAGGTCGGGGTCCACGCGCCGGAGAAGCTCGCGCAGGTTGTAGTACTGGCGGAAAAAGGCGTGGAAGCCTCGCTCCATGCGGAGTTCCGAGCCGTCCGGAAGCCTCACCGGCCAGGTCCTGAGACGTCCGCCGAGCGACGACTCCCGCTCAACGATCGTGACCGGGACCCCTCGCTCCGCGAGGGCGCAAGCGGCCGCGATGCCGGCCAGCCCGCCCCCCACCACCAGGGCCGTGGTTCCCTCCGGTGCGCGCTCGTTTCGGCCCGCAGGCTGCGCGACGGGCTGCCGTCCGTCCTGGGCCCGCGTCATGCCTCGGCTCCGGGTCTTCGGGCCAGGAACGAGTGGACGATGCCGCGTTGCCACCCGTCCACGGGCTGGGTCCTCACGTCGGTGAAACCGGCCCCCCGCAGCCGCTCCTCGAATTCGCCCACCCCGTCGAAGTCGAGGACGCTCCGCCGCAGGTACCGGTAGATCCGGGTCGTGCGGGACGTGAGGAGACCGCCGGGGATGATCACCCCCATCGATATGGCATTCCACGTGGCCCGGGCGCGTGGTGACTCCGCCACCGAGTACTCGTGAAAGCAGATGGTTCCGCCGGGCTTGAGGAGACAGAGGAGGTTCGACAGGCAGCGGTCGGGATCGCGCACGTTGCGGATGCCGTAGGCCATGAGGATCGCGTCGAACGGACCCGTGATCCCATGTGCGGCGGGATCCATCGCGTCCGCCTGAAGCAGTGTCACGCGGCCGGCGGGCAGCCGGGTGCGGGCCTGCTCGAGCATTCCGGCGGATCCATCCGCCGCTGTCACCTGCGCCTCCGGATGCTCGGCCAGGATCGCCCGGGTGGACGCTCCCGTCCCACAGCACAGGTCCAGGATCGCTCCATCGGGCGGGACGGGAAGACGGGACGAGCTCAGCCGCAGGTGGCGGCGGTATCCGGGATTCAGGCCGGTGAGAAGCTCGTACCTGCGGGCTACCCGGTCGAATTCGGCGGGCACATCGGTCTTGGTGAGCGGCTCGATGGGACGACCTCGTGGTCTGTCACGGGTTGTCGGCTACGCGGCGAACGGAGGGAAGGTACTCCGTCCGGCCCTGGCAGGACTAGCACCAGCGGGAACTGCGGGTTTCAATGCTCGAGACCGACGACACGGTACCGTTCCGTGGCGGCATCCCAGCGGAGGTGGACGGTGGCGGCACGACCGGACATCTGTTCGCGACCAAGGACCGTGATCCGAAGGCTGGCGAGGCTTCCGTCGGTGGCAGGGGACCGGCCACCCGCGCCGACGTCCCCCTCGGCGGGCCCGATGGAAAGCGTCTGGCGCGCTCCAACATCGGCCTGCGCCGAACCCTCCCAGCTCCTGCCCGCCTCTTCGTGCTCCAGGCGCCACCGGTACGAGACCCCATCCGCGGTCCACGCTCGGTCCCGGATCCCGTAGTCCTCGAACTCGAGATCGAAGCCGGTAGCCGCAGTCGGCCCGGCCACCACCCGCGCGTTCTCGGCCGGCGTCACCCGCGAATACCAGGTCTCCACGATCCGGTCCCGTCGGTAGGAGAGGATGTCGGCGAGGGTGTCGGCTGCGAACGTCGTGGGCAGCTCTCCGGCGGACACGGCCGCGCGGATCTGTACGTCATCGAATGCCGCCACGAGCTTCGCCCCCCAGTAGGCGTCGCGCACCGTCATGTTGACGAAGGCCTCGTTGGGCCAGTTCGCCTTCCACCCGGACGGATCGAAGCTCTCCACCTGCATCCATCCGATCGAAGGGTCGATGGATTCGTATGGCTGGCTTTCCCACCCCTGGCGGTAGAATCCCAGCGTGAACATTCGTGCCATGGTCTGCCAGAAGTCGAAGTTGTACTCGGCTCCCTCTCGCGGATTGTGCGGGCGGATGGTCCCGCTTCCCAGGCTGGCTGCGAAGTCGATCAGGTAGTGGCGAACGAAGCCGGGAGGCACGAACGCGTCCATCGTATTCGCGAAACGCATGTCCACGTGGTTGACCCAGGAAGACACGACGTATAATCCTCGCAGATCGCGCCGGTGTTCGTGCGCGTACCAGTCGTTCGGGTCGTCGGCCCGGACCCCGGAGAATCGGAACGGGCCGAGTGGCGGACCGGGCACGTACTGGCTGGCCACGGCGAGAAAGCGGCCGTCCGGAAGGGTGTCCACGCGTGAGAGGATCTCATCCACGAGCTCGATCCCGAGAGGATGCTCGACGAACTCCTCGTCCTGGTACGTCGCGCCTTCCTTCACCCCGGTGATGTGCTCTCGCCGGAAGCGGAAGATGTAATCCTCCGGTACGTGATACCCGGCCGCGTGCAGGAGGCGGTTCACGATCACCCCCGCCGCGCTCGATAGGTACTGGAAGCCCTTCGGGTCGAACTTCACCACGTAACGCACGCCCCGGGCGTCCTGGATGTGGAACCCCGGCGAGATCCCCTGGAGCTTGGCCTGCGTGAGCAGAATGGGACCGGTGGTGTCCGGGCCGGTCCCGGTGGTGGGGCCGCGGAACATCTCTTCCGGCGTAAAGGGCGCCCGGCCGTTCCGGTGCTCGAACCAGGCAGAATTGACCACGTCGTCGTCGTGCGTGACGTTCAGCGCCTCGTGGTTCTCGCCCACCAGCCGGCGGACGCTGATCCCCTTGGACACCTGCCCGCTGATCGCGTCGCGGATGAGGAGGGGCGCCTCACCTGGCTCGCGGTACGCCGGCTCCACGATGGGAAGCGTGTCGGCGTAGGCGATCGGCTGCGGGCGATCCGGCACCGGGGCCCGGCCGGTGCACCCGGCCAGGACCGCCACCGCCACCGCCACCGCGAGCGGCCCGGATCTGCTCAGAATGGCCATGATCCCCTGATCCCGGCCGTCACGCCCTCGGAGCTGAATCCCAGGTAGGCCAGTCCGAGGAGTGCCGTAGGCCGGGAGAATCGCATTCCCAGCCCGTACGACGGCTTCCAGTCTCCGCCCTCGATGCTTCCGAGCGTCTCTCCCACCGCACCGTAATGGAAGAACAGGAAAGTCTCGGCCCGCAGCCGGCTGTGCAGCTCACGCCAGACCTCGAACCGGTACTCCGACATGAAGGACAGCATGTCGTAGTCCACGAACCGGGCGGACGGAAACCCCAGGGCGCTGCGGCTTCCGCCGAGCCTCGACAGGTGATAGAAAGGCACCCCTTCCCCTCCGTCGTCCCTGGAGATGTCGGTGATGACGCGCAGGGCCAGCTGCTGCTGGTTGTTGATCGCCACGTAGGTCTGGAGGAAGCCGGTCAGCAGCCGGAAGTCGGAATCGGTGCCCGTCAGCCCGAAGAAGGAACGGGCCGCCACGCCGGCGGTGACTCCGCTCTGCTGGAAGTCCTTCCACCGGGTGAGATCCAGGGTGCCGCTCAGCTCCACCCGCAGGTACTCCGTCGTCTCGCTGGCTCCGTACAGGGAATCGGACGGGAAGCTGGTCGAGATCGAGTTCGACGTCCCGATCGGATCGCCCACCTCGTTGTGCTCGTAGGCCACGCCGCCCGCGAAGATCAGCGACCGGCTCGCCCTGAGGCCGGTACGGGCCACCACGTCCCACCAGTCTCTGCGGTAGAAGGAGCGGTCGTCGGCGCTCGTTCCCGCGCCGATGCCGTAGAACGGCGTCTGCGCGTCCCGCTGCCACTTCGCCTCGGAAGTAAGCCAGTAGTCGCCGCGGTTCAGGATGAAGCCGGTTCGGTATCTCTGCGACAGGCGCCGGGACACGGCCGCGTGCACGTAGAACGGGTAGTAGCGGTCGAACTGAAGCTCGAGGGCCGCGGCGCTGCGCGGGCCGATGGTCGAGCGGATCGTCGGTCGGAGCCCCCACGCGGACATGGCCCGGTACGTGCGCATGATCCCCGATGGCGGACGGGGCGCGGTAAGCTGGCCGGCCAGCCAGCCGGGAAAGCGCACCAGGACCAGGTCCAGCGGCCACCCGATGACCTTGAGGGGGAACTCCACCACGTCCACCCAGTCGGCGGAATACTGGGCCGGCGGACGCTGGAGCGTGTCCCGGATGGCCTGCGCCTCTTCCGGCGTCACCGGCTCTCCAGGCACGGTTTCCGCGGCCGCCGCCGAGTCGGCCGGCGGCGGCTCCTGGCCGGTCAGCGGCCGGGGAACGAAAGTCGCCGCCAGGGCGAGGAGGACGACGAGGGCGCAGAGCCCGGGTCTCCGCGAGCCGCACCTCACCGTGAGCACCGATCGGCTAGCCCGGAGACCGTGCCGCCGTACGGGACCACCGTGAACTCGTCCAGCACGGCGCCGTCTCGTCCAATGGCGCGTCCCTCGATCCGGTCGCTGCCGATCACCAGCTCGACGAACTGATAGGCGCGCTGCGCCGTGGCCAGGAGGACGCTGTTCGTGATATCCCGCGCGTATCGGGAGGCGCCGCCGCCGCCGCTCAGCACGTGTACCGGGCCGCACCCCTCGGGCACCCGGCGCCCCTGCCGGATCGGCCACTCACGCTCGTAGTGGTGGTCGTGGCCGGCCGTCACGAGGTCCACTCCGTAGCGCTCGAACAGGGGAAGCAGGTTGGCGCGGAGATCCTGGTCCAGGCCGTGGCCGCTGATCCCGATGGCGTGGCTGTAGAGCGGATGGTGCTGGAAGGTGATGATCCACTCTACCGAAGAGTCCGCGGCCGCGTCCGCGAGGAGGTCTTGCAGCCACTCGAACTGTCGTCCCCTTCCGCTGCGCAGGCCCTCGACGTCCGCGGTGTGACTCGAGGTGTCCAGGGACACGAACAGGATGCGACCCCAGCGGAAGGAGAAGTACCGCGCGCCGGGAATAGGCTCGGGCCACAGGAAGGCCTCGTCGTAGGACCGGCCTTCATCTGCCCTGACATCGTGGTTGCCCACCGACGGATAGAATGGAGTTGAGGCTAAGGTGCGCGCGTAGACCCGGAAATGGCGCTCGGTGAACTCGTCCCGGGTTCCGTCGTTGTAGGCGATGTCGCCGACGTGGATCGAGAGGTCCCAGTCCTGCCGTTCCATCCGCCGGGCCAGGTCCACCTGGGGGTCACCGCCCCATCCGGAGTCTCCGAACAGCAGGACCCGCACGGGCTCGGACTCGGCTCCGGGCAGGGGAGCCGTGCGGAACCGATGTGGTCCGACCCGCACGCCGTTCGCCGACACCAGGTACTCGGCGACGGTCATCGGAGGCAGCGGCGCCAGCGTGGCCTTCCTCGCGTCCTCCGGGTGGACCGTGACCGGAACCCGGGTCCAGGTCGAATCCCGGTCGGGCACCCGGTACCAGGCCGTATCGGCCGTACCGGGCTGGGGCATCCACAGGACGGCGGCGCTGCTGTCCGTCACGTGCTGAACGTAGGGGAGGCGGACGTACGGCGACGGGGCGGACGGAACTCCTACCGGGTCCATCGGCTTGGGATAGCAGGCGCTGCCCGCTCCCGCGACCCCGGCCAGGAAGATGGCGAGGACGTGGACGCCGGATCGGCCCCGGATCCTGCCTGCTTGGCGGAACCGTGTCAGCGGCATGCGCGGCCGTATGCCAGAAAGGCGCGATTCCCGCCGATGAGCGCCCGGAAAACGGGCCCGGTTCCTGCGCAACGTCGGGGAGACGCGATAGTATATGACAGCGGTCGGTCGGCCGGGCCCCTTCGGGTCGAGACGGCCGGGTGAGACCCTACCACACGGAAGCGAGATCGCAGCTCATGCATGATCAGAAGAATACAGCTTCGTTTTCCCTGTTCCAAGCGGAATCCGAGGACGCTCCGGCGATGGAAGAGATCCATATCGCGTGGGACGAGGAGCACGAAGCGGAAGACGATTCCGAGGAGTTCCTGGAGGAGCGCTCGCGACTGCCCGTTCTGCCGCTCCGCGGCACGGTCGTATTTCCGTCCGTGGCGGCGCCCATCGCCGCGGGACGTGACAAGACTCTGGCCGCCATCGAGCACGCCCTTCAGGGATCGAAGCGGCTGATCGCCGTATCCCAGCTGGACGCCGAGACCGAGGATCCCGAGACGGAGGATCTATACCGAATCGGGACCATCTGCCGAATCGCGCAGATGCAGCGCGTCCCGGGCGGGATTCAGCTCGTGGTCCAGGGAACGGGTCGTGGAGCCGTGCTCGAGTTCACAGAGCGCGAGGACTTCGTCGAAGCCGTCGTGCGCCGCATGCAGGACATGCCTCCCCTAGACGACGAAGACTCGGCCTACACCGCGCTTCACAAGGAAGTCCGGGAGCGAGCCGCGCAGCTGAGCCGACTCAGGGGCGTGCCGAAAGAGATCGTGGAGCACCTCCTGGGCGGCGTGACCGGAGGCGGCGAGCTGGCGGACCTCGTGGCCTTCTACACCGAGCTCGAGGTACCCGAGAAGCAGGACCTGCTCGAGACGCTCTCCGTGGAGGACCGGCTCCGGAAGCTGCTGCTTCACCTTCAGCGCCAGATCGGAGTGCTCGAGGCGCAGGCGCAGATTCGCAGCAAGGTCCAGGAGGAGCTCGGAGAGCGCCAGCGCGAGGTCTTCCTTCGTGAGCAGATGAAGGCCATCCGCAGCGAGCTCGGCGACGACGCCGACCAGGAGGAAATCCAGGAGCTGCGGGAGCGCATCGAAGCTCTCGACCTCCCCGAGGAGGCACGCACCGAGGTGGACCGCGAGCTCCGCAGACTGGAGCGGATCCCCCGGGAAGCCGCCGAATCACAGGTGATACGGACCTTCCTGGAGACGGTCGCGGATCTGCCGTGGAACAAGCGCACCGAGGACCGCCTCGATCTCAAGCGGGCCGAGGAGATCCTGGAGCGCGACCATTACGGGCTGTCGGACGTGAAGGATCGCGTCCTCGACTTCCTCGCCGTGCGCAGTCTGCAGGAGCGTCGAAATCACGCGGCCGCAGAGGCCGAGGAGACTGCCCAGGCCGAGGAGGAAACCGTCGGCGAGCCGCCCGAGCACATCGCGGCGGACCTGCCGGAGCAGGACGAGACGGACCAGGCGGAAGAAGCGGAAGAACAAGAGGCCCCGAGCCGACTCGGGCAGGTGGACGACCGTACCGGGCAGACCGTGCTGTTCGTGGGACCGCCGGGAACCGGGAAGACCTCGATTGCGAAGTCGATCGCGGACGCGATGGGACGCAAGTACGTCCGCGTGTCGCTCGGAGGAGCGCGAGACGAGGCGGACATCCGCGGTCATCGGCGCACGTACGTTGGGGCGCTTCCCGGCAGGATCATCGAGGGACTCAAGCGGGCCGGCAGCAAGAACCCCGTGTTCCTCCTGGACGAGGTGGACAAGCTCGGCGTGTCCTTCCAGGGAGACCCGTCGGCCGCGCTCATGGAGGTTCTCGACCCGGCGCAGAACGACTCTTTCGTGGACCATTACATGAGCATCCCGTTCGACCTCTCCGATGTGATGTTCATCGCCACGGCGAACTTCCCGCACCAGATCCCGGGGCCGCTGAAGGACCGGATGGAGGCGATCGAGTTCGTCGGCTACACCGCGCAGGAGAAACTGGAGATCGCGCGCCGGTATCTGCTTCCCAGGCAGATGGACCAGAATGGCCTGGTTGAAGGACAGCTCGAGCTCACGGCGGAAGCGCTGGAGGACGTGGTGTCCAGCTACACACGTGAGGCCGGCGTCCGGAACCTGGAGCGGGAGCTCGGCTCGATCGCGCGGAAGAGCGCTCGCCGGATTGCGGCGGGAGAGGCCGAGTCCGTGCGGGTGGACGTGGATGACCTTCGCGACCTCCTGGGCCAGCCCAAGGTGCATCCGGAGAAGAAGCTCGAGGTCGATACGGTCGGCGTGTCGACCGGCATGTACTACACGCCGGTAGGCGGAGACATCATGCGCATCGAGTGCTCGGTGATGGAGGGCAAGGACGGCCTCGTGCTCACCGGGCAGCTCGGTGACGTGATGAAAGAGAGCGCGCAGGCGGCGCTCACCTACGCACGTAGCCACGCGGATGAGCTCGGCATCGGGGAACAGATGCTGAAGGACCAGCAAATCCACATCCACGTGCCGGCCGGTGCGGTGCCCAAGGAGGGTCCGTCCGCCGGCGTCGCGATGGCGCTGGCCATGATCAGCTCCCTCAGCGATCGCCCGGTGGCGGCCGACGTCGCCATGACCGGAGAGCTCACGCTCACCGGACGGGTGATGGCGATCGGCGGCGTAAAGGAGAAGGTACTCGGGGCCCTGCGCGCAGGGATCGAGAGAATCGTTCTGCCGAAGGACAACGAGGGCGATGTGAGCGAACTGCCGGACAGCGTGACAGAGTCCCTCGAATTCGTCTACGCCGAAACGCTGGATGACGTTCTGGCGGTGGCGCTGAAACCGGCTGCCGCGTAACGGCTGCCGTCAGTAAGTGACGCGAAGGCCGAGGACGGGCGGGAGATCGCCCGGCTCGGCCAACCACAGGTCCGGCTCGGTAGGCTCGAGCTGGGCGCGGCTGTACGGTCCCCACAGGGCGGCGGCGGTCACCACGCCCGCCGCCCGGCCGGACCTCATATCGTGCGTGCTGTCCCCCACGTACATGGCCTCGGGAGCGGCCGACTCCGTCTGCTCCAGGGCCTTCAGCACCGGCTCCGGTTCGGGCTTGTAGCGGTCCACGTCGTCGGCCGTCACGATGGCCGCGAACCACTCCTCCGGAAGGTCGCACCGGGCCAGGCCCATCATCGCGGCGCGCCGCTTCTTGCTCGTCACGATGCCCATCCGCCTCCCGGACTCTCGGACGGCTTCGAGCACGGAGCGCACTCCCGGAAAGGGGCGTACGAGATCGTCGTGGTGGGAGAGGTTGTGCTCCACGTACGTCTCGATCATGTCCTCGACCTGGTCGGGACGCTCGGCGAACATCTTCATCTGCACGACCAGCGGCTGGCCGATCGTGGCCAGCCATTTCTCTTCCGGAGGGACGTGCCCCAGGTGCTCGCGCATCGCGTGCCGGTACGACGCGAGGATGAGGCGCTCGCTGTCGATGAGGGTCCCGTCCAGGTCGAACAGGACGGTGCGAACGCCGGCAGCCGTCATTCCGTGAGACCGACCGCGGGCCCGAACTTCTCGCGGAAGGTGGACGTGTCCATCCGGGCCTGTCGGGCGAGCCTCTCCAGCATGTCCGGGTCCTTCAGGTCCGAGAGCTCCAGGCGGATCATGTACTGGCGGGCCACCTCGTAGGCCTCCGAATCGGTGTCCACCGTGCGCACCCGCGTGCGCCCCGTCTCGGGGTCGCGGAATTCGTCGAACGGGAGCACGCGCACGTGCCCGCCACGGCCCAGGCTCACCATTCCGCCGACCCGGAGGGCGTCCTCCTTGGGCTCCGCGAGCAGGAAGCGCGCAGCCCCGAACCCGAGGGTCCGAGTGTAGTCGATGTCGAACGTGATGGGCTTGGCGCAACGAAGCTCGTATCCGAGCCGCAGATCCGTGATGGTCACGCTGTCCCCCCGATCCACGAACCGCTTCTGGACCGCGCGCTTGAGGATCGTCTCCATCGGGATTTCGGCCAGGCGGATGTGGTCGTAGGCGTCGTACTCCACGTGCACGCCCGGGAGACCGGCAAGTTCCTCGGGATCCATCCGCTCTCCGATTCCCTCTGCGATCACCGCGAGTCCGTCCCTCCGCCCTAGGGCCCTGCGCTTCAGGATGGCGCCCTCCAGAAGGGTGCACACGTCGTCGAACGTGATGTACTCGCCCCTGAACTCCTCGCCGATGATGGTGCACGTGGCGCCCGCCGCCCGGCCGATCCCGAGAGCCAGGTGGCCCGCTTTCCGCCCCATCACCACCACGAAGAACCAGCGGTTCGTGGTCCGCGAGTCCTCCATCAGGTTCAGGCACAGATCGCTTCCCACCCAACGGGCCGTCTCGTACCCAAACGTCGGCATGTCGGCGGGAAGCGGAAGGTCGTTGTCAATCGTCTTGGGCACGTGAGCCACGCGGATCGTGCCGTCCGCCGTCTCCGCCACTTCCCGGGCCGCGAACGCGGTGTCGTCCCCGCCGATCGTCACCAATCCCGAAATGCTGAGTTCCCTCAGCGCCTTGACCGTGCGCTCCAGGCTCTCCTTCGTCTTGGTGGGATTGGCCCGCGAGGTCCGGAGGATCGATCCGCCCTCGGTATGAATCCGCGACACGTCGGCCACGTGCAACTGGCGGGTCATATCCGTGCGGCCCGCGATCAGGTGCTCCCATCCCTCCAGGATCCCGATGACGTCGCACCCGTCGTCGATCGCCTTCATGGCGGCCGCGCTGATCGCGCTGTTGATTCCGGGGGCCGGACCTCCGCCCACCAGGATCCCGATCCGCCGCCTGCTCATGTCTTCCATCGATCTCTCTCACCGTGAATGCCGTGCCTGCGGGCCGGGATGTTCCCATCCGGCTTCCTCCCCGTCAAGCAAGGACAGAGGATGATCGCCACGCGGGACTGGAATCCTGCAAGATTGTGCGTCGCCGGGATACCCGAGCGGAACTTTGGAACTCCAGGAATCTCCCGTCGTATAGGGCATAAGCGGTAATTCGCTCTCGCGGGCACGCGCCTTGCTCAAATCGGGCGCTGGATCATTGCGCCCGTCAGTCCCGCGAACCACCGGGTCCGACGGGCGACGGCAGGAAGCGCGGCGATCGCGCTGCGTAATCCCGGACGTAACGGAGGTTGACTCATGTTTCGGAACCTGAGGTGGATGCCCCTGGTCGCGGTGGTCGCGATGACGGCGGGCGCGTGCAGTGACACCGGTACCGATCTCGGCGACCCCGCCGATTTCGACCCCGTGGCCACTGAGCAGGCTGTTGAGAACCTGCAGAGCCAGCTGGACGACGACAGCGACATCATGGTGAGCCTCGGCCTTGCTGCCGAGGGCCTCAACATGCAGGGCGCCGTATCGCGAGTGCTGCCCGTCGAGCTCGACCGGGCCCCGGTGCCTTTCTCCGCCAAGGTCGTCCAGAGCTACTCCGTGTCGGGCGCCGCCGCGGAGCCCGTGTTTCCGCCCGAGCTCCTCGGCACGACGTTCGAGTGGAACTTCCTCGAGGGCCATTACGTGCCGACCGAGCGGACGGGCGCTCCGGAGAACGGCGTGCGCTTCATTCTGTACGCCATTGACCCGGTCACGCGCGTCCCGGTCGATCCGCTGGTGGAGACCGGCCACCTCGACCTGAAGGACGAGGGCGGCGAGAACACCACGCAGCTCGGAATCGAGGCGGTGAGCGGCGACGAGACGCTGGTCGACTACTTCATCAGCCTCACGTACGCGCTCCTGGGCGAGAACGACATCAGCGTGTCGGTCACGGCCCAGGGCTACATCTCCGATGGCGTCGATCAGCTCGACTTCGTTCTCACGCAGAGCGCCACGCTTCTCGGCTCCACCGAGACGATCGAGATGAACATCGTCTACTCGCTGTCACTGCTCGGCCAGAACGCCAGCGTGACCGTCGAGATGAGCGGTGAGTTCGATTTCGCCGGCGACAACCCGATCGAGACGGCCTCTGTCGAGCTGCGCGTGCAGAACGGCACCGAGTTCGTGGACTTCGAGATGACGCTCGGCGCGGACAACAGCCTCAACGGCGTGATCAAGTACAACGGCACCGTCGTCGTGAACATCAGCGGGACCGAGGCGGACCCCGTGTTCACGAGCGCGACCGGTGAGCAGCTGACGCTTGAGGAAGTGGCTGCGCTGGTCGAGCTGTTCCAGATGATCGACGACGTGTTCGATCTGGTGGAGGACATCTTCGAGCCGTTCGGAGGTTTCGACCTCTAGCGGCCCGATCTGGAAGGCTGCAGTCCGAAGGGCCGGGAGAGATCCCGGCCCTTCGTGCATCCGGACGCCCTCAGGCCGTGATTTCGGCCAGCGCCCGCCGCACCAGGACGGGCACCATGGCCCGGCGCCATTCCGAGTCCACCGGCATGTTCTCCAGTGGATGGCACTGCCTGAACGCCTGCTCCGCCAGCTCTTCGATGACGGACGGGCTCAGGCTAGTCCCGATCGCGATCGGCTCCAGCTTGCCCAGTTTCCGCGGGTAGCTGCCCATCGCGGAAGCCGCCATCTGCAGGCCCTCCACTTCCCCAGCCGTCGTGAAGTCGGCGCGCACGGCGAGGTTCAGCATCGGAAAGTCGATCGAGCCCCTGGCTCTGAGCTTCTGGAAGCTGTGCCTCGATCCGGCCGGCGGGCGGGGTACGTGGATCGACACGAGCAGCTCATTCGGTTCCATGCGGCGGTTCCATACGCCATCCGACGTGAAGAAACGGCCGATCGGCAGCGTCCGCTCTCCCTCCGGTCCGGCGATCCTCAGCTCCGCCTCCAGAGGAAGCAGCGCCGTCGCGGCGTCGGCCGAGTGGGCGGCCACGCACCGCGTCCCGCCCTTCACCACGTGACAGGCGGTACCGTCCTTCTTCAGGCAATACCCGAGGGACTTCCGCCAGAAGTGGGTCTGGTTGTAATACGTGCACCGCGTGTCCAGGCACACGTTGCCGCCCAGGGTGCCCATGCGCCGAAGCTGCGGCCCGGACACCAGCGAGCAGGCGCGAGCCAGCGAGGGGAGGTGCGCGGCGATGGCCGGATGCCGGGCCACCGTGTCCAGCGAGGTGGCCGCGCCGATCGTGCAGCCCCTCCCGCCCTCTACCACGCCGTGTATGGATTCGATGCCGCGAAGCGACACCAGGTGCCCCGGCGTGAAGAGCTTGTGCTTCATGTTCGGGACCAAATCCGTACCGCCTGCGATGGGCATGACATTGCCCGCGTGCTCCGTCAGCAGAGCCACCGCCTCCTCGACCGTCTCCGGCCGGTGATACTCATACGGGTGCAGCCTCAGCACCGGGCGGCCTCCGCGTTCATCCGGCCCGCACCGTGGCCAGGCTCCGTAGCAACCCGGAGAGGCGCTCCAGTCCGGGCTCGAGGGCCGGATCCGTGTAGCCGTAGCCGATCCGGAGATGGCAGTCCATCCCGAACTGGTCGCCCGGCACGATGAGCACGCTGTGCTCGGCCAGCAGGCGCTCGGCCAGCGCGGACGAGCCGATCGGGAGATCGTAGCGCAGGAAAGCGATGGCTCCCGCCGTGGGCGGCCGGAAGCTCAGGACATCTGCGTGCTCTTTGGCCCAGTCTCTCAGGATGGCCAGGTTGCCGCGCAGGATGCGTCGCCCCCTCTCCAACAGGGCCGCCTGGACGCCCCGCTCCAGGGCGGCCGTGCCCAACCGGTCGCTCAGGGGAGATGGAGCGATCGTGGTGTAGTCCTTCCGGGCCCACAACTCTTCACGGAACTCCGCGGGCGCGACGAGCCAGCCCAGGCGCAGACCCGGGAGCCCGTACGCCTTGGACAGCGAGGCGCTGACCAGCACGCGGTCCGTCCGGCCCCACAGCGAGGGTGTCGGCCCACCCGAAAGCTCGCCCCCCGCGTACACCTCGTCTGAGAGAATCCAGGCGCCCGCGGCTTCCGCGGCAGCCACGATCTCTTCGGCCGCCGCGTCGCCCAGCGGATGTCCCGTCGGGTTGTTCGGGTGGGTGACCACCACGAGCCGGGTTCCCGGCCGGATGGCCACGCTCACGGCGCCGGGCGCCGGTTGCCAGTCCCGCTGCTCGTCCAGCCACACACTCTCCACGTGCGCGCCCAGTCCGGCGGCGAGCCCCGTCGTCTGTTCGTACGTGGGCCGCAGGATCACCACCCGGTCGCCGGGCTCCACCAGCCGCCACAGGGCCACGAAGTTGGCTTCGGCGCTGCCGACCGTGGCCACCACGTTGTCGGCCGTGGCTCCGGGATACATGGCCGCGATTCGCTCGCGAAGGAGCGGGCTGCCGTCGGTGTGCCCGTACCCGAGGAGCGTGTCGGAGGGATCGATCCGGGCCAGATCGGTGAGCTCGGCCAGCGTGATCGGCTGAACTCCGCTCTCGGCGAGGTTGTAGTCCACCGCGTTCTCGTGGTGGGACTGCCATCGTTCCATCACGAAGGTCGGCTGCTTCATCCGCCGGCTCCGTCCTTCAGCCGCGAAGCGTACTTCGCCCGGAATTTGGCCAGCTTGGGCGCGATCACGACCTGGCAGTAGCCCTGTCCCGGATTCCTGCGGTAGTAGTCCTGGTGATAGGTCTCGCCAGGCCAGTAGCGATCGAGAGCCGTCACCTCTGTGACGATGGGGTCGGGGAACACGCCGTCTGCCTCCAGCTCGGCGATGATGGCCTCGGCCGCTTCCCGCTGCGCGTCGTCGTGGAAGAAGACGGCGGACCGGTACTGAGTCCCCACGTCGGCCCCCTGCCGGTTCAGGGTGGTCGGATCGTGGATGGAGAAGAACACCTCGAGCAGGTCCCGGTAGGAGACCCCGGCCGGATCGTAGGTAACGCGCACCACCTCGGCGTGCCCGGTGGTCCCCGAGCACACCTGCTCGTACGTGGGATCGTCCACGTGCCCGCCGGCGTACCCGGATTCCACTTCGATCACGCCGCGCAGGTCCCTGTAGGCCCCGTCGAGGCACCAGAAACAGCCCCCTGCCAGCGTCGCGGCACCTGAAGCACCCTTCTCCGTCATGCGCTCTTCCCCTCCCGAAGCGCCCGCCATACGCGGTCCGGCGTAAACGGGAGCGAGTCCATACGTATGCCCACCGCATCCCAGATCGCGTTGGCGATCGCGGGAAGCGACGGGTGAAGCGGTCCTTCTCCGGCCTCCTTGGCCCCGTACGGACCCTCGGGGTCGGCTGCCTCTATCACCAGGGCCACTAACTCCGGGCAGTCCAGCGACGTCGGAAGGCGGTAGTCCAGGAGTGACGGCGCGTCGTGCAGGCCGCCCTCGGGGTCGCCGCGTTTCATGATCTGCTGCTCGAAGATCGCCTCCGCGAAGCCCATGTAGGCCGAGCCTTCCATTTGCCCTTCGACGAGCATCGGGTTGAGGGCCCGGCCGCAGTCGTGCGCCACCCAGATCGTCTTCACGTCTACGAATCCGGTCTCGGGCTCTACCTCGATCTCGGCCACGTGCGCGGTGAAGCTGTAGGCCGGGGAGGCGCCGATGGTCCCGCCCCGATATTCGCCGTGCACCCCGTCCTTGGGCGTGTTGTAGTGTCCGAGTGCCCCCAGCGTGCCGTGCTCCGCTTCGGCCAGCTGGAACGCGGCGGATATCGGAATTCGCCGGTCCGCGTCCGCCGGCGCCTCGCTGTCGAAGGCCCACCCGCCGGCCAGGCGCACCCGTTCCGTCTCGATCTCGAGGGCCTCACCCACGGTCTTCTTCACCCGATCGCCTATCTGGCGGCACGCGTGGACGCAGGCATTTCCCACCATCAGCGTCTCGCGCGACGAGTAGGCTCCGAGGTCCACCGGTACGAGGTCCGTGTCCGCCGAGAGCACGCGAACGTAGCGGAGCGGGACCCCGAGCTCCTCGGCCGCGATCGCAGCCATCGTGGCGTCCGAGCCCTGCCCGATTTCCGACGCCCCGTGCAACACGCTCACCCTTCCCGAGCGTTCCACCTGAACCTGCACGGCAGCCTGCGGCATGTCGTTCGGGTAGATCGGGTAGTTGGTGCCCGAGATGTAGCACGAGCCCGCCACCCCTACGCCCCTGCCGTGCGGGAGCTTGCCGTGTTTGGCCTTCCAGCCGCTCGAGCGCTCCACGGCGTCGAGGCACTCGAGAAACCCGTTGGACTGAACCCGGAACTCGTTCACGGTACGGCCCGTACCCATGAAGTTCCGGCGCCGGAGCTCGATCGGATCCATCTCCAGCTCCGCGGCGACCTTGTCCAGCGATATTTCGAAGGCGAATCGCGGTTGCACCGATCCGTGTCCGCGCTTCGGCCCGCACGGCGGCTTGTTGGTGTACACCCGAGTCGAGTCGAAGCGGTACGATTCCAGCTCGTACGGGGCCGTCAGGAGCTGGCCGCTGTAGTACGTGGTCACGAGACCGAAGGACGCGTACGCCCCGCCATCCAGGAGGCTTCGCGCATCCACGGCCTTGAGCTTCCCATCTTTCGAGGCGCCCACGCGGTACCACATCTGCATGGGGTGCCGGCCGCGGTGGGAGTAGAACAGCTCCTCCCGGGTGTACAGCAGCTTGACCGGCCGGCCGGTCCGCAGCGCCAGTAAGGCGACGCAGAATTCCAGGTCGAATGGCTCGGACTTCCCTCCGAAGGCTCCGCCTACCGCAGGTTGCACGACTCTGATGAGGGCGACGTCCAGGGAGAGCACGCGAGCCAGCTCGCGCTGCAGGTAGTGCGGGACCTGGGTGGACGACCACACGGTGAGCAGCCCGTCTGCATCGACGTTTCCGATCGCGCAATGGGGCTCGATCGGCGCGTGCGTGGTCCCGTGGAAGAAATAGTCTCCCTCGACCACCACCTCGGAAGCCTTCATGAGCTCGTCCACCGGGCCGAACTCCAGCTCCACCCTCTTTGTGACGTTACCGTTCCTTCCCGGTCGTTTGGGCTCGTGGATCGGGGTCGCGCTCGCCTCGTCGGTCAGGGCTTCCTCGGGCTCCAGGACGAACGGCAGTGGCTCGTACTCGACCCGGATCGTCTCCAGCGCCGCAGCGGCCGTCTCTTCATCCACGGCTGCCACGCAGGCCACTGCATCCCCGATGTACCGGACCCGGTCCAGGGCCAGGGCATGCTCGTCCCGCGTCCAGGGAATGATGCCGTACGGCACCGGCATGTCCTCTCCCGTGATCACCGCATGAACACCAGGTAGTTGTGTCGTGTGTCGAGTGTCGATCGACACAACACGAGCGTGCGGGTGCGGGCTGCGTAGCAGCTTCGCGTGGAGCATGCCCGGAAGGGCGAGGTCGTCCGTGTACACCTCGCGTCCGGTGCCCTTCCGGAGCCCTTCGGGTTTCCGGTTCCTGCGCCCCAGGATCCGGAAGCTCCCGGCGGACAGTTCCTCGAGGGCCGTCGGATCGTCGGCGCCGGCCCTCTGGAGGGCGTTCAGCTCGTCGGGATGCATGGCTTAGCCACTCCTTCAGCTCCCTTCGGTCGCAGAACTCCGGCGAGCCGCCAGCACCGCCCCAGGGCTCACACCGCGCCGGGTCGCCTCGGCCGCCAGTTCGACCGCCTCGAAAATCTTCGTGTAGCCCGTGCACCGGCACAGGTTTCCGGAGAGGGAATGCGCGATGTCGGATCGGGAGGGCTCCGCCTCCTCGGAGAGAAGCTGCGTCGCGCTGCACAGGATCCCGGGGGTGCAAAAGCCGCACTGCGCGGCGCCCGTCAGGTCGAAAGCGTCCTGCAGCGGGGAGGGCTCCGGTCCGCTCGACAGACCCTCTACGGTGACGACGTCATGGCCGGCCGCCTCCTGGACGGGCAGGAGACACGACATCACGGCTTCCCCATCGAGCAGCACGGTGCATGCTCCGCAATCGCCCTTGTCACACCCCTGCTTGCTTCCCGTCAGCCCGAGGACGTAACGAAGCGCCTCGAGCAGGGTATAGTGCGAGGGCACGCCCGTCTCGACGACGTCGCCGTTCACTGTGAAACGCAGGATGTCGCGCATGTCCCGTCCGTCTGGCAGTCCGGATTGAGGGTGCGTCGATCAGGTCACGAGGTTAGAGTATTCGGCCTCGGCCGGTCAAGCTGAGCGTGGGTGCGCACTGGAGAATCAGGTGAAGATGGTCGGACGAAGCGGCTGGAAGAGATGGTCGAACGAGACCTTACCGGCCTTCGCGGTCAGCGTGGTCGCTGCGATCTCGTGGGGCGCGAGTCCAGCGGGCGCGCAGGGGAGCATCGCCGTGGACCGATGGCTCGTCTCGAGCGCCTTTCCCGTCGGCGATGAATCGGATCCCCTGGCTGCCGACTTCCTGGGTGTTCCGGGGGAGGTCGCCGTGCTTCCGGACCGCGGACGCACGGAAGCCGGCGCCGACTGGAAGCTCGTTCGCCGGGACTCGGTGCCCGCTCTGGACCTGGAGGACTGGCGAAGCGAGGACGGCGAGCCGGTCGTCGTGTACGCTCACGCCTACGTGCGCGCGTCCTCCGACCGGACCGTCCTGCTGACCTGGAGCGGACGCGAGTGCACGCCCGTCTCGGCCTGGCTGAACGGGCGCTCCGTGGACCTCCTCGGCACTCCGTCGCCGGACGGGGGCAGATCGGCACCGGTACGAATTGGATTCGGCTACAACACCCTGCTGATCAAGGCCCTCGCCTCCGAGTGCGCCTTCGGGGTGATGGCTTCGCTGGCGGGCAGCCCCCCGGAAACGCTGGAGGGAATCAGGGTGCGGGCGTCACGACCGTACGGCGACTCCCGTACCGGCCCCGAACCCTGGGTGATTGCCGACCGCAACGCGGGCCCGGAGCCGATCCTGGGCTGGAAGGACGATGAGCTGTTCGGTGCGGCCGGCGTGCGCGTTGCGGCGTTTGCCGTCACCGCGCTCGAGGGCTCGAAGCTCGAGGCGAAGGCGGGCGGGGAGCAGGTCAAGCGCGACCTGGACTGGCTGACTCCCGCCGAGCCCGAGACGGTCCTGATGCCCTTTTCCTTCAAGAGCCTCCACCGGGCCATCGTCCGTGGAGAAGGTCTCGAGCTCAAGCTGGACTGGAGAGACGGAAAGTCGACCGGCGTGCATTGGCTCGACCCGGAGGCCCTTCTTGCCGCCTTCGCGGCCCCGATTCGCCTCCTGGGCTGGAGCGCCACCGCGGGCGATGCGGCCCTGGAGACGGAGCCGATCGGCATTTATGACGAGGACGACGAGCCGCACCCGCTGGCCCACCTGATTCCGCTCCCCGGAGATTCGGGCGTCACCCTGGTTGGAGAGTGGAAGGTGCCGGGCTGGCTGTCCGGATTCACGCTGCGCCTGGACGCGGAAGGCGCTCCCGGGGAATACCGGCTGGCCTCTTTGCCGGTGGACGGAGACGGGACGGTGCTCTGCAGCGGGTGCCCGAAGGGAGAAGCCGTGCAGCTGGTCGTGCGCACCACGGGTGCCTGGACCCGGTTCCCGGGGGTGGTCGTGATGGACGGCTCGGTGCCGCAGGACCTGGATCCGGCCGCGGCCGGCGAGTGGCTCAGTCTGATCGACGAGAAGGGAAGCCGGAAGTTCCGCGAGCGTCTCGCGGACGGCGGTTCGTCGGCAGCACGGTGACCATGAACGGGAGACCCGGGTGGCGATAGGCTTGATTCGTGGTTCGTTCGTGCTCGCGGCTGCGGTCGTCTCTTCGACAGCCGGCGCATGTTCCTCTGGCGTAGCGGAATCGAACGGCGATCCGCCGGGTCCCGTGTGCGAAGGAGCGGTGGCTCTGGGCGAGCTTCCCGCCGAGCTGTTCGAGGCCTCCGGGATGGCCCGCGACCCCCGCCGACCGGATCTATTCTGGATCCACAACGACAGCGGCAACGAGCCGGTCCTCTTCGCGGTCGATGCCGCGGCGGCGCTGGCCGGCACTACCCCCGTCGCGGACGCCACGAACCGTGACGTGGAGGACCTGGCAACGGCTCGCTGTCCCGAGGGGTGGTGCCTCTTCTATGCGGACATCGGGGACAACCTGTCGGTGCATCCCGATGTTCGGGTCCACCGGCTCCCGCTTCCGCCGCTGCCCACGGACGCGGCCGTGCCTTCGGCCGCCGTAAGCCCGCTGATGAGCTATACGCTGGTATTTCCCGGCGGCCCCCGCGACGCGGAGTCCCTGTTCGTGGATTCGGAACGGGGTGAGCTCGGAGTGGTGACCAAGGGACGGGCGGATATCGTCGAGCTGTACGTCGCGGATCTCGCGACCCTCGAGTCCGTGGACGGCCCGGTCGCGCTCGAGCGCGTGGGAAGCCTGGACGTTCCGATCGGCGACAACACCGCCCAGTTCGTCACGGGAGCGGACCTGTCCCCGGACGGCCGGCGCCTCGCGGTGCGGTCGTACACCACGGTGTACCTGTGGGACTGGGACGGCGCGGCTAACTTCGATACGCTGGCAGCGCCGCGGTCCGGAACCCTGATTCCAGCCCTAGAGCCGCAGGGCGAAGGCATCGCGTTCACGACGGATGGAACGGCTCTCTACCTGGCGAGCGAAGGTGTGGGTGCGCGGCCGCCTAAGCTGAGTCGGATCGACTGCCGCCCGTAGGCTCGCCGCCGGACTCTTCTTCCTCGGTTCCGCCGCCGAACATCGGCAGTTGTTCGTCGGCGTTCCCTTCGGCGTCCTGAGGTTCGGTCGGGACCGGGGGTGACGGCTTCGGGGTCTCGGTGACCGTCGTCGTGGGAGTCCAGGCCGGGGCGCTCGCCGCGGCGGCGGCCGTGGCCATCGCTTCGCCGGTCACCTGCGGTTCCGATGTCTCGGGGGCAACCCGGGCACCGGGCGTAGGAGAGGGCTCAGCTCTCGACTTGTTTGGATCGAGCCAGTCGCTGGGCTTCCCCGTGCGTATCTCGTCCAGGATGTCCTTGCCGGGAATGTCCTTACGGGGATCCACCTCTTCCAGTTCGCGCTGGATCTGGTTGAGGCTGCGGCGGAATTCGCGCATCGCAGACCCCATGGAACGAGCGATCTCCGGGAATCGGCGGGGGCCGAAGAAGACGAGGACGATGATGAAGATCACCGCCAGCTCGGAGAAACCCAGAGACCCGAAACCCATAAGACGTAGCCCGGCTCAGTGCGATATCAGGCGGAGAACCTCTTCGCCGTAGAACATCCTGATATATCGTACCTGAATCGGCGTCACACGGCGAACGGCCCACACCAGCTCGACCTCGTTGGGCTCCACTGGAGCGGACAGCAGGCGCATCCCGCACTCCGACGGGAGTCTGTTCCCCTTGCGCAGATTGCAACGGCTGCACGCGGTCACGACGTTCTTCCACCGGTTGTCCCCGCCGCGCGAAAGAGGCACGATGTGGTCCCGCGTCAACGACTCCCGGTGGCCGAGCTCCCGGCGGTGCTTTCCGCAGTACTGGCACGAGTAGCGGTCCCGCGCGAACAGGAACGTGTTGGTGACCTGGCGGCGCAGCCGCCGCGGGACGTGGACGTAGCGGACCAGCCGAATGACGACGGGCGCCGGAAATTCGGCGGATTCGGAGCGAAACGGACGATCCTCATCGACCTCGAGAGCTTCCGCCTTGCGGTCGATCACGAGACGGAGGGCCCTGCGGACCGGTATGATCGTCAGCGGCTCGAAAGACGCATTGAGTGCGAGACAACCCATGAACCTGAGGCGACCTCCTGTTATGCCGCGGCAGTTTAGGCGGGGTGTGAGCGGGACGTCAAGACGTCGAGGCCACACGTGACCGACTCCGCCCGGACGGGCTCCTTCTGCCGCGTCGCCCTGCCCAGACCGGTCTTCCAGACCTTCGCATATCTTGTACCGCCGGCCCTTGCGGGTGCCGCACGCCCCGGCGTCCGAGTCCGTGTACCGTTCGGCAAGCGTCGCGAGATCGGGGTGATCGAGGCCCTGACCGATGAGCCACCCGGAAGGAAGTTAAGGGAGATCCTGGAGGTTCTGGACCGGGAGCCCGTGCTTTCCCCGGCCCTCCTCCGGCTGTGTCGCTGGACGTCCGAGTACTACGCAGCCCCTCCCGGGCTGGTCTTTCGGGCCGCCCTCCCGCCGGGACTGCTCGGCGACACGCGGCCGGCCGGGACCTCGGAGCTCAAGCGACAGGTGATCGAGATCGCGGGCGAGCCGCTGACGCTTCTCGAGAGAGACGAAGCGTTCGGAAGGGCCCGAAAGCAGCGCGAGGCATTCGAAACCCTGGAGAGTGTCGGCGGGTCCGCGACCGTCAGCCACCTGGAGAGCCACTACGGCTACAGTCGATCCGTCCTCGCCGGCCTGGTGGAAAGGGGTCTCGCGCGCATCTCGATGGAGACGGTCACCCGGGACCCGTTCGCCGGCTCCGGCGACGACGTGGTGCTGCCCGCTACGCTCAATGCGAGACAGGAGGAGGTGCTTGCGGCTCTCACCGCCCTTGCGCTCGAGCCCGAGCCCGGAGTGGCCCTGCTCAGGGGAGTGACGGGGTCCGGGAAGACGGTGGTGTATCTCCGCTTGATCGCCCGCGCGCTGGAGCGCGGCAGGTCCGCCATCGTGCTGGTGCCAGAGATCGCTCTCACGCCCCAGACGGTACAGCGATTCCGCGCGGCGTTTGGAGACGACATCGCGGTACTCCACTCCGCCCTCTCCTCTGGCGAGCGCCACGACGCGTGGCGCTCCCTGCGGGCCGGGGAGCGCCGCGTGGTAATCGGCACCCGGTCCGCCATCTTCGCGCCCGTCCCGAACCCGGGCGTGATCATCCTCGATGAGGAGCACGACGGCTCGTACAAGCAGTCCGACACACCGCGCTACCACGCACGGGCGCTGGCAGCCGTGCGGGGCCGGGAGGAGGGAGCCCTGGTCGTTCTGGGGTCCGCCACGCCTTCGCTGGAATCGTGGCACAACGCCGCCCGCGGCCGGTATGCCCTGCTCGAACTTCCCGATCGCGCCACGCCGAATCCGCTCCCCACCGTGGAAATCGTGGACCTCAGGGACGTGCGGAACCGGGCGCTGGAGGCCGGCGAGGCGCCGGAGTCCATCGTAAGCCCGCCGCTCAGGGACGCCGTGCAGGCACGCCTCGAGCGGGGCGAGCAGAGCATTCTCCTCCTGAATCGCCGCGGATACTCGACGTTCCTCCAGTGCCCGGCCTGTGGAAAGGTCTGGAGCTGCCGGTCCTGCAATGTGTCGCTCACCTTTCATCGGGCCCGCGCTCGGCTGGTGTGCCACCACTGCGCTCGCGAGGAGCCCGTGCCCGCGGTCTGCGATGAATGCGGTGAAGCCGATCTCCAGTTCACCGGGATCGGCACAGAGCAGGTGGAGCGCCGCGTCGCCGAGCTCTTTCCCGCCGCGCGGATCCTCCGCATGGACGTCGACACCACGGGGGGAAAGGGCGCGCACGGGCGCCTCCTGGAGAAGGTGCGGCGCAGAGAGGTGGACATCCTGCTCGGGACCCAGATGATCGCGAAAGGGCTGGATTTCCCAGGAGTTACCCTGGTGGGCGTGATCAACGCCGACGTGGGACTGAACCTGCCGGACTTCAGGGCTGCCGAGCGCACCTTTCAGCTCCTGGCGCAGGTCGCCGGGCGCGCCGGAAGGGGAGGGGTCCCGGGCGAAGTCCTGGTCCAGACGGCACGTCCGCACCACCCGGCGCTCCAGGCCGCCCTTCAGCACGACTACGAGGCGTTCGCCGAGACCGAACTCGCCGACCGCGAGCTTCCTGGCTATCCGCCTCACCGTCGGCTGGTGAACCTCATCATCTCGGGGACGTCGGAGGAGCGCGTGGCGGAAGCGGCGGACAGGACGGCAGCGACCGCCAGGCAGATCGTGGAGGCCCATGCGCTCACCGATATCCACGTCGTGGGCCCCGCACCCTGTCCCATCGACCGGATCCGTGGCCGCTGGAGGTGGCACCTGCTGCTCAAGAGCCCGGGAGCGCGGGACCTCGGGGCACTCATTCGATACCTCGCTCGCCATCATGGACAGCCCGCCGGCGGGATGAGGCTCGAGATCGATCGCGATCCCGAAGCCCTGCTCTGACCTTGCCGGGTTTAGTGCTGAGTCTCGCGCGTCACTCAGCACTATACGTCAGAAGGTGCAGAAGAAAGGGTTCCTCGCAGGTACAGCTAGTGGCGCAGAGGGAAGCGGACGATCATCGAGTCGGCGGGAGGACGGACGGGCAGCGTGTCCGTGGAAGCCCAGCCGGCCAGCCTGCTCGTGAGGAAGACCGCGGTGACCTGCCCTCCGCCCTCGTCGATTCCGGAGAGGATTCGGCGGGGCGGCAACTCGCGGCCGCCGGACG
>CAJIAC010000034.1_pt1 | contig 44806 bp, 35 predicted proteins | sample 9198961 | NCBI WGS metagenome assembly CAJIAC01 (sample SAMEA7708276, study PRJEB35096) | sediment metagenome | biome: marine neritic benthic zone biome [ENVO:01000025]; feature: sediment [ENVO:00002007]; material: shallow marine sediment [ENVO:03000034] sea grass bed [ENVO_01000059] ... | reverse complement strand
ACCGAGACCCTCTCCCGCCGGCTGGCCGCCTGGCGTGACTCGGTCGGGGCCGCCATGCCGAGCCCGAATCCCGACTGGGAGCCCTGAGACGCTACCAGCCGCCTACGGAGCGTCCGTCATCGGCAAGTCGGGATCCTGGGCCAACGGGTCCTCTACGTAGAGCCACTGATCGGGTACCGGCTCGTAGGGGCCGTCGCCTCTGCGCACCCGGAGAGCGAGCTGCCGCCCGCCTCCGCCCTGGAAGTACAGCACGCGCAGCCGGTGATATCCGCGGGCCAGGCCCATGGCCCCCGTTCTGGCGGTGGCGCCATGATAGCCATCATGATCTACTACAACTTCTTCTTTAATAATTAATTGAGACCCATCATCTGATGTCAATTCGAAGTAATAGAGGTCATCGAACGGGACCCGAAGATATCCTCTGAAGTGGAGGCCGAAGCCCTCGGCGCGCTCGACTCCGGGGAGCTCCACCCGGGGCATCGTACCGACACGCGTCGCGTCCGCCGCTTCGACGTCCGTGACGGACCCGAACGACCCCTCGGCGTACTCCAGAGCCACCCCGGGCCGGAGCCGGGAGCTGTCGATTTCGAGGCCGGTCCGGAGGTCCGTCCGGCGAGCGGCCGCCCGCGCCACCGGACCGAGTCGGCCGTCCGGGAGCAGGACACGCGCGGAGACCGTGGTGCCGGCGCGGTCCACCGGCAGGTCGATCGGCCGCTCGTACAGCGGTGACCCGGCTCCCGGCTCCGAGCCGTCGAGCGTGTACCGGACCTCGCCCCAGGACACCGGGTTCTCCAGCTCCACCTGGACCGAGTCTGCCAGAGTGATCAGGTCTTCCTCGAGTCCCGCCGGTTCCGGGACGCGGAAGTTCACGCCCAGAGCGGCCAGGCGCGCGAGCCCGCCCGAAAGACGAGCGGCGAAGTCGTCCCAGTCTCGAGCCGCGGCAGGGGACCACGCGACTTCCGACAGCGCCAGGGCCCTGGGATACGCCATGTACTCCGCGTGCCCCGGAGTCTTGATGTACTCGGTCCACACGTTCCCCTGCGCGCCCAGCACCCGCTGGGCCTCCGTACTCGACAGCTCGGGTGGCACGGGCTCGAAGGCGTACACCTTCTGCAGCGGGAGGTAGCCGCCGATGGCCAGCGGCTCGGCTTCCGGATCGCGTCCCTGGTAGTAGTCGAAGTACATGTGACTCGTCGGAGTCATGATCACGTCGTGACCCTCCCGCGCCGCCTCGATTCCGCCTCCGACTCCCCGCCAGGACATGACCGTTGCCTCAGGAGCCAACCCGCCCTCGAGGATCTCGTCCCAGCCGATGAGGCGCCGACCGTTCGCCAGGAGAAAGCGCTCGATGCGCTGGATAAACCAGCTCTGGAGCTCGTACTCGTCCGCCAGGCCCTCGCGGCCGATAACGCGCTGCGCCTCCAGGCTCTCTTCCCAGCGTCGCTTCGGAGCCTCGTCACCGCCGATGTGGATGTACGGCGAAGGGAACAGCTCGATCACCTCGGTCAGCACGCCCTCCAGGAACTCGAAGGTGCGCTCGTGCGGGCAGTATATGTCCTCCTTCACTCCCCACACGGTGGAAACCTCGAAGGGACCATCGGTGCACGCGAGCTCGGGGTACGCCGCCAGCGCGGCCACGGAATGCCCGGGCATCTCGATTTCCGGGATCACGGTCACGTACCGCTCGGCCGCGTACTCGACGATCTCGCGGACCTGGTCCTTCGTGTAGTATCCGCCGTGCGGTGTCCCGTCGCCCACGTACGGGTCGAAGTTCTTTTGCGCGATGGTCTCGCGCCTCCAGGCTCCGATCTCGGTCAGCAGGGGGTAGCGATCGATCTCGAGGCGCCAGCCCTGGTCTTCCGTAAGGTGCCAGTGGAACACGTTGAGCTTGTGACGGGAAAGCAGATCGATGTAGCGCTTGATGAACTCGGGCTCGAAGAAGTGGCGCCCCACGTCCAGGTGCAAGCCCCGGTAGGTGAAGCGGGGACGGTCACGGATCTCCAGTCCGGGCACGCGCCAGTCCCCGGCCTGCGCTCCAGCGCCGGGGAGTAGCTGCAGGAGCGTGCGCGTGCCGTAGAACATGCCGGCATGGGTCGCCGCCCGGATCTCGATGCCCGAGGGGCCCGCTGTGAGCGTGTACGACTCGTCGCGCGCGAGCGGAGAGTCAGGCTGCGGAGGCTCCGCTGAAAGGCCCCCGTCCAGGATGAGCTGGATCGCCCCACGGGCCGGCTCCCCGAGTGGCAGCGACAGGCCGGTCGCCCCCTGAATCTCCACCGAGAGCTGCTCGGCAAGACGCGCGAGCTCGGCGTCTCCCGGGTCGGACACGGCGAGGCGCGTACTCGCCCCGGCCCGGAACTCGCCGTCCCTCAACTCCAGGTGCTCCGGGGCCGGGATCAGGGAGAGCACGGCCGGGCGGTCGTCACAGCCGCAGGCGACTACGACGGGAAGCAAAGCGGCGAGCCACGGGGTGATACGCTTCATCAGGGGCCTCGAGGTCCGTAGATTGTCGGCTCGGCCCGGCCGGCTACGGGCCCGGACTCGCCATTCAACGGGATGACGATACATGAGGCACAGGCTGATCACCACATGCGTCCTCGCTTCCGCCGCCGCGCTGTCCGCGTGCGATCGGGGGGACGGATTCGAACAGGCTTCGGAAGCGATCACGGCCACGGCCCTGGGGCAGGGGATCCAGGACCTCTCGGCGGATTCGATGGGCGGGCGGGCGCCGGCGAGCTGGGGCGAAGAGCGCACGGTCCGGCTACTGCAACAGAGATTCGAGTCCCTGGGCCTCGAGCCCGGAAACGGGGCGAGCTGGGTGCAGGAGGTCCCTCTCGTGTCACTCACGCCCGACCCCGACATGGGGGCCGTGGTACGCGGCCGTGGGACGGTGAACCGCCTTCAGCACGCGTCCGACTTCGTCGCCGTAACTGAAAGGGTCGTCGAAGCCGTCGAGCTGGATGCATCGGAACTCGTGTTTGTCGGCTACGGCATCGTCGCTCCGGAATTCGGGTGGGACGACTACGAGGGAGTGGACGTGACCGGCCGAACCGTGGTCGTCCTGGTGAGTGATCCCGGCTACGCGACCGACGACGAGACCCTGTTCAACGGCCGGGCCATGACCTACTACGGGCGCTGGACCTACAAGTACGAGGAGGCGGCCAGGCAGGGCGCGGACGGAGTGTTCATCGTCCACCAGACCGGCCCGGCGGGTTACCCGTGGGCGGTGGTCGAGACCGGCTGGACGGGGCCGCAGTACATGCTCGCCGAATCTGGGGACGCGCCGTTGCCGAAGGTTCAGGGCTGGATCTCCGAGGAGACCGCTCGCACGGTGTTCGCCCAGGCACGGCTGGATTTCGACGCGCGGGCCGCTCAGGCCGCCACCCGGGACTTCGCGTCCTACGAGTTGGGCCTGTCGCTTTCCCTCACGGTCCGGAACTCGATCGAGCGCTCGACGTCCCGTAACGTGCTGGCAATCCTGCCAGGGTCGGAGCGGCCGGAAGAGCTCGTCATCTACACCGCCCACTGGGATCACCTCGGGACGGATCCTTCGCTGGGAGCCGACAGCATCTACAACGGGGCCCTGGACAACGCGTCGGGAACCTCGGGGCTGATGGAGGTGGCGGGGGCGTTCACGGCGCTTCGAAATGTGCCGGCCCGCTCGGTCCTGTTCATGGCCGTAACCGCCGAGGAGCAGGGCCTCCTGGGGACAGCCTACTACGCGTCGCATCCCGTCTACCCGCTGGATGCGACGGTGGCCACGATCAACATGGACGGTCTCAACATCTGGGGTCCCACGAGCGACATCACCGTGGTGGGCTACGGCATGTCGGAGCTGGATGACGTCCTGCAGTTGGCTGCCGCCGCGGCCGGTCGGGCGCTGGCGCCCGACCCGGAGCCGGAGAAGGGGTCCTACTTCCGTTCGGATCACTTCGAGTTCGCCAAGCGGGGCGTTCCTTCCTTGTATCCGGACGCCGGCGTGCAGGACATCGAGCATGGCGAGGAATGGGCCCGCGAGCGGCGGAAGGAGTACACCCGTGATCACTACCACAAGCCCTCGGATGAGTTCGATCCGGCCTGGAATCTCGACGGCGCCGTCGAGGACCTGCGGCTCATGTTCGCGGTCGGGCATGCCCTGGCCACGGGCGAATCCTGGCCCAACTGGCGTGAGGGCACGGAATTCAAGGCTGTGCGCGACGACATGATGGGCTACGCGGCGCCCGCTACAGGAGGCGAATGAAATGGCCGAGGGACTGGCGAGCTGACGCCTACGGCGCCAGCCACAGCTTCACTGCGAAGACCAGGACCATCACCACCACGACCCGTTTGACCCAGGCGTGCCCCTTGAGCACTGTGAGGTGCGTCCCGATCAGACCGCCGAGGAGGTTCCCTCCGGCGAGAACCGTTCCCATCCCCCAGTCGACTTTCCCCGCCGCCGCGAAGAGCGCCAGGGCCAGCGGAGTGAACACGAGGACCACCAGCACCTTCAGGGCGTTGCCTTTCACCAGGTCGAAGCCCGCCAGCATGGCGATCGCGAGGATGAAGAACCCGACGCCGGCCTGAACGAAACCACCGTACACGCCCACGGCGAAGAACGAGGCCGAGAACATCGCGCCCGAGAGATGGGGTGCCGGCCGAGCGTCGTGCTCCTCCGGGAGCGCCGCCGACTCGGGCCCGTCCCGCCTGAGACGGCTGCGCAGGGGGTCCAGCAGGATCACCACCGCGAAGGCCACCATCAGGCCGGCCAGAATGCGTTGAAAGGAGGTGTCGCCGATCCGCACGGCCGCCCACGTCCCGAGCCCGGCACCGGCAAGCGCGGGAAGAGCCGCACGCTTCACCCAGCGCCAGTCCATCACCCCGTGCCGGTTGAAGCTCCATACCGCGCCCACGTTCTGCACCAGAATCGCGATGCGGTTGGTTCCGTTGGCTACCGTCGCGGGGAGTCCAAGGAAGATCAGGAGCGGCAGGGTGAGAAACGAGCCTCCGCCGGCGAGAACGTTGATCGTACCGGCCACTATTCCTGCCGCGAACAGCACCAGGTAGGCCAGGGGCTCGCTCAAAGGCCCCGCGACTCCTCGAGCTGACGCTCTTCAGCCATCAACGTGAACGTGACGTAGTATTTCATGATGTTGCTCACGTATCGTATGGGTTCCCGGCCCACTTCACGCGCCACGAGCACCTCGACGTCATCGAACCAGCTGTTCGGATCGAGCCCTGCCGCCGCCGTCTTTCGCCTCAGGCTTCGGACTCGCGAGGGGCCCGCGTTGTAGCCAGCGATGGCGAAGAGCTGCCTGGTGGTCGGGTCCAGAGCGGGATCATCGAAGTACCGGTCCATGAGGAGCCGCAGGTACGCGGCGCCCGCCTCGATGTTGGAATCATCCGTGCTGATGTCCGGAACCCCGGCCTCAGCGGCGGATGCCGGCTTGATCTGCATGATCCCAACGGCCCCGTGCCGATTGTCCGTATCCTGCCCCAACCTCGATTCCTGAAATGCCTGTGCCACGAGGAGCAGCCAGTCCAGATCGTAGGTCTCAGCGTGCTTCTGGAAGGAGGACCGCAGTCTGCGAAAGCGCTCCGAGGTCTCGGCTCGGCGTACCCTCTGCACGCGCGCCGTGTCCCGGGTGTAGCGCTTGAGAAGGATGTTTCCGGTCAGCGTGCCACGCCGGTAGTCGCGCAGAAACTCGTTTAGGGCGTCCTTCAGGACGGGGCTGTTCTTGCGGATTGCCCAGCCGACCTCGCCGTCCGTGCGCACGGCGAGGTCGTGGTGCAGCCTGACCTCGGGGAAGATCTGGGCCCAGAACTCGGCCTGGTACCCGTCCACCACGATCGCCGGCGAGTTGCCGGCGTCAACCTGCTCGATAAGGTCCTCATCCGCGAGCATCTCGTCCGCCGCCACCAGGTTCAGCTCCGGCAGCCCCGCCTCCCGCAGCCTGACGTCCAGTTCCTGCAGGCTCTCCCAGTAGCTGCTCGACGGGCGGACGTGAAGGACCAGGCTCGACAGATCCTCGATACGTTCCGGCACCTCTCCCCCGGTTCCGGGTCCGGTCACGACGATCTCCGAGACCCCAGTCTGGAGGGGCCGCGTGAAGTCTACCCTTTGCAGGCGTTCCGGCGTGATCGTGAGTCCGGCCGCGGCGATGTCGCCGCGGCCTTCCTCCAGGAACGGGATCAGGAGGTCCCGGCTCACCGGCTGGATTACCACCACGACCTTCAGCTGGTGGGTGCCCAGCCGCCGGTTCAGGAACTTCTCGAGTTCCGCGGCCGCCTCGGCCACGAGCCCCGACTTCCGCCGCCCATCGAAGCCAAAAAACATGGGCTCGTGTACGGTGAGCAGCCGGACCACGCGGCGCTGCGCCATCTCCGGCAGGTCACCCTTCCAGGGCTCCAGGGCCACCTGCACGCTGGAGGGAAGGCTGTCCAGCGCGGTCAGCAAGGCGGGAATCGCCAGCGTGTCCTCAGGCGCGTCCTCATCGGCCTGCGCGACTCCGGCGGGCGCAACTGCGTCCCAAACCGGCGTCGCTGGGGCTGCCGCCGTCGCACTCGCGTCCTCCTGCCCGCCGGGTGCCTCTTCCTGCACCCCGGTTCCGCCGCAGCCGAGCAGCAACGGCAGGCAGGCGACCGGCAGGGTGCGGCTGAACCTCGCGTGGGAACGTCGCTTCCTCACACAGGTCTCCCTTCGGGGCTTGCGGCTCGCGCCGCTCACCGGGGATCTTGCGGCCGAAACTGAGTCAAGATGCACGGGTCGCGGCATGGCGGCCAACACCGGGCGTCTGCCGGGTCAAATGGCGCGGCCGCTCCGAACAGCTGGAGGGTGTTTCTTGGGCGAAGCTGGAACCTTTTGGACCGAGCTCATGCGGCGGCGCGTCCCACACATCGTGGGGGCGTACTTCGCGGGCGGCTGGATCCTCCTCGAATTCACCGACTGGGCCGTAGGGCGATGGGTTCTCTCGCCCCACATCACCGACGTCGTCGTCTCGGCCTGGCTGTTCATGATTCCCGCCGTGGCGCTCCTCGCCTGGACCCACGGGGCTCCCGGCCGCGATCGCTGGACCCGGGTGGAAGCCGTGGGGATCGCACTCAATCTGCTCCTGGCCGCGGGCCTGATGTTCCTCCTGTTCCGAGGCCAGGACCTGGGCGCTGCCACCACGCCGGTGACCGTCCTGGACGAGGAAGGCCAGACCATCGAGCGCGATATTCCCAAGCGGGAATTCACGCGCCGGGTGGGCATCTTCGCCTGGGTCAACGAGTCGGAAGACGCGGACCTGGACTGGCTCCAGTTCGGGGTGCCCTGGGCGATGACGGTCGACCTCGAACAGGACGATTGGCTTCGTCCCGTCACCGGCTTCGCGGAGGAGTTGCAGGGCGAGAGCGCCTTCTCGCCCGCACACCTCCCTCTTTCGAGGCAGCGGGAGGTCGCCAGGAATCGTTTCCTGGAGTACGTGGTCACGGGTGCGATCCAGGGATCCGCGGATTCGATCCGGCTGGTGACCCGGCTGTACGATGCCGAGTCCGGAGCCCTCCTGGAGGAGCGAGCCGAGGAGGGAGCGCATCCCCTCGACCTGGTGGACCTCCTCTCGAGGCAGCTGCGCGAAGACCTGGAGATTCCGTCCGGTCACATTGAACGGACGCCCAACCTCCCGGTGCGAGAGCTGCTCTCCGATTCGCTCGTGGCCGTGCGCGCCTTTCTGCAGGCGGAATACGCGGAAGGTCGCGACGCGGCCGCGAACCTGAGGCTGCTGGCCGCGGCTGCGGCCACGGACTCGACGTTCGCCCTGGCCCAGGCCGCCCTCGGCGAGGCCTACCTGGCCTTCAACCAGCCGGACGAAGGGTTCGCGGCATACCAAACGGCCATCCGGCACGAGTACCGGCTGAGCGAGCGAAGCCGGTTCGAGATCAAGGTCCGCTACTACCAGATCACGCGGCAGCCGGACAAGGCCCTCGCCATCGCGCGCATGCGGACAGAGCTGTACCCACAGGACCCGAACGCCTGGGATGTCCTCGGTGTGGTATTCCTCAACCAGGGAGACAACGCGGGGGCGGTCGAGGCACTCGGGAAGGGCCGGGAGATCGATCCGTCATCCTGGAGCCGGATGCAGATTCTGGCGCAGGCTTACATGAACCTGGGCCAGCCTGGGGAGGCCAGGGCCGCGCTCGAGAGGCACGCTTCGCGCTACCCGGAGCGCCTGGCCCCGATCCGGGCCATCGGCAACCTGCACGTGATGCAGGGAGAATTCACGCTCGCGGCCGAGCAGTTCGAACGGGCGCTCCTGGTGGATCCGGCCGACTTCGAGTCCCTGGTGTCCATGGCCGACATCTCCGAGCGCATGGCGCGTTTCGAGGAAGCTCGCGGCTATTACGACCGTGCCATATCCGCGTCGCGCAACACGAACGAGATGTGGTCGGTGGGGGCGCGCCTGGTGGGTTTCTTCGATCTCCAGGGGAAGACGGACAGCGCGATCGCGAGGAGCGAGGCCCTGTCCTATTACGTGCGCGCGAGTCAGGGACGACTGGCCGAACTGCAGCTTCGGGTCAATGCGATCCCCCTGTACCCGCGCGCGGGGCGGACGGAACAGGCGGCTGCGGTGCTGGATACGCTGCGAGCGGAGCTGGAGTCTCCGCTCGACCTGTTCGTACCGATCGCCGAGGCGCTCATCCTGCGCGAGCTCCGTCAAGGCAGGCGGCTGGAGGCCAAGATCCCGGAGGCCCGGCGCCTCTATTCTGAGACGGGATTCGGCTCCCTGGACTGGATGATCACGTACCTGGACGCCGAGGCCCGGCGGCTGCAGGGCCGGTGCGAGGATGCCGTTCCCCTGTACGAGCAGGCGGCGGCCGGGATGCAGGCAGGGGTCCTCGGCGAATCGGACGTCACCCTGGGGGGCAATCCGGTGCTCCGGCTCGCGACCTGCTACCGAGAGCTGGGCCGGACCGAGGACGCGCTCAACGTCCTGGGCCCTCTGTACTCGACGATGCCGGCGGATGCCCGGGTGCTCCTGGAGCTGGCGCACGTGTACCGGGAGATGGCCGACGCCGCAGGCGCTCTCAGTTACGCCAACGGCGCGGTGCAGGTTTGGCGCGACGCGGATCCGGATCATGCCGAGGCCGGGGAGGCACGGCGCTTCCTGTCCTCGCTCCAGGCGGGGGGCTGACCCGGGAGCCGGGGTCGCGCCGAGGGATGGAATGGGCGATTTTCGGAACGCGTCGCATCGATCTCTCGCTACTGCGGACCGACGGGGGCCACGATGAGCTACCTACCGTACCTGCCTGCTTCCGAGCAATCGAAGCTTTCGCCTAGAGCGCGCGAGCTGGCCACCCAGATCGAGAAAGTCGTGCAGGACTTTCAGCGGAGCTACCCCGACACCCGACCCGGCGACGTGCAGGAGGCGCTGCGGGCCGCCTCCGGCGGCTCGGACGCCACCCCGGACAGCCGCCGCTTGCTGGCCACGAGCCTGGCCGGAGGCATTGCCGCCCTGGTCGGCGTGCTGTTCTTCGTCCGCGAATCCGGCGGCGAGTCGCTCGGCGTGCAGCCGAGCGCCATGATCTGGGTGGTCCTGGGGGCGATCGTATTTCTGGGTGTCGTGGCGCTGGCCCGGAGATCGTGAGCGTAACGAGCGAAGTTGAAACTCTCTTGAGACCCGCGCCGTTCATCCAGGCATGACTGACGCCCGGGACACACCTGTCATCCAGACGTACGACCTCTCCAAGAGGTACCGTGCGACGACGGCGGTCGATCAGATCTCATTCCGTGTCGAGCCGGGCCAGGTGTTCGGCTTCCTGGGGCCCAACGGAGCAGGAAAAACCACTACCATCGGGCTCCTTCTCGGCATCATCACGCCGACCGCCGGGAGCTTCGAGCTGTTCGGCGGCGGAAGCGCCGGGGAGCTGCATGCCGCGCGCAAGAGGATCGGCGCCACGCTCGAAACGCCCAACTTCTACCCCTACCTGTCGGGCCGCGACAACCTGAGAATCGTGGCCAGCGTGAAGCGCCAGGACAGCGCCGAGATCGAACGCGTGTTGGACCTGGTGGGTCTTGGCCGGCGGGCCCGGCAGAAGTTCAAGGCCTATTCGCTCGGGATGAAGCAGCGCCTGGCCCTGGCCGCGACGATGCTTGGCGATCCGGAGCTGATCATCCTGGACGAGCCGGCGAACGGGCTGGACCCGGAGGGGATGCGCGAGATCCGTGAGATCATCCGGGACCTGGGCGCGCGGGGCAAGACGATCTTCCTTTCCAGCCACCTGCTGTGGGAGGTGGAGCGGACCTGTTCGCACGTCGCGATCATCCAGCACGGCCGGATCGTGCACCAGGCGAGCGTGGCGGACGTGACCTCTCACGGCGTCGCAGGACTCAGGGCGGCAGATCTCGATGTCCTCCAGGCGGCAGTGGCCGAGTACCCGGCCACCCGGTGGGTACGCCCGCGAGGAGATCGGCTGGTGGCCGAGCTCGAAGACGGAGACCTGGCGGCTCTGAACGCATGGCTCGCGGGACGAAGCATCCACGTATCGCACCTCGCCCTCGAGTCCAGGTCGCTCGAGGACGTGTTCATGGAGGCGACGGGTGCGTCCGAAAGCGCCGGCGCCTCGCCGGGCGAGCACCGGATGGGAGAGGTACCGTGATCGCGGCCGCCTTCCGGGCCGAGATGCGCAAGATGTGGAAGCGCCCGGCGACGTGGGTGACCCTGGGCCTATTCGGCCTTGTGAACTTCGCCGACCTCTTCGACGAGTACCGGGATGCGAGGAGGGACCCCGAAAACCCGTTCTTCCTTCCCGACGGCTGGAGCACGATCCTGGGCGAACAGGTGATGGTCGGCTTCATATTCGCTTCCGTGCTACTCATTCTGCTGGTTGCGGCCGAGTTCAACTGGCGCACGGCGCGTCAGAACGTGATCGACGGTCTCTCCAAGACGCAGTGGTACTCGGCCAAGCTCCTCCTCGTGCCATTCCTCGCGATGCTGTTCCTCATGCTCCGGATCGTCATGGGGGGCGCGTTCGCTCTGGCCGGGACCGCCATGCCGAGCGAGGTGGCGCTCATCGGACCGGTTCAGTGGTCGGCCTTCGGTGGCATGTTCCTGGCGGCGGCGGGGTACGCCAGTCTGGCGCTGTTCGTGGCTGCAGCGCTCAGGTCGTCCGGTCCGGCGATGGCGTTGTGGTTCGCGTGGATGGCGTTCGGAGAAAGGCTCCTGGTCGGAGGACTCGGCAGCCTGTTCGAGAGCCTCCGTCCGATCCTCAAGTGGGCCCCCCTGACCACCTTCAACCGTCTTCGCGACTACATCCAGTACGACCCCGAAGCCTTTCGACGTGCCGCGGAATGGGCGGCCGAGAACGAGCGGGCCGCCGCGCAGGCTGTCGACCTCGGCCCTGCCCTCGCCGGCACGCTGGTCTGGATCGCCGGCCTGAGCTTTCTCGGCTGGCTCTGGTTCCGGAGGCGCGACCTCTAGCCTTTCTGCGGCCGAGGACGAGCCCACGGCTTCCCTCCGCGGTCTCATCATCCATCTCGTTCTCCCCTCTATCGGAGCACCGTGGCCTCCAGGCGTGTGCTTCTGGTCCACACTCCGTTCCCGTTCTGTGGAGGCAATTCAACGGTCACCGGCTTGCGCCTGCGTAAGTGACGATGCCACAATGGGAAATGCGGAGGCACAGGCCGTGCATGGCTGGTCCGCATATCCTCGGGAGATGAGTGAATCATGAGTGAACGGGCCTTCTGGCCATCCAATCCGGACGCGCTTCTCACGAGCGCCGCGCAGGCGGTCGAGGCCAAGAACGGCCTCGGGCGCTTTCTGGGCCGCTCGTGGGACTACGTGGACGCGCACCTGGCCGAGGTCCTTCTGGTGACGCTCGAGCGGCTTCCGGAGGCCGGGCGCCTGCGGCGGGAGTCCGACCGGATGATTCTGCGCTGGGTCGGCCGGTTGATCGAGGAAGTGCCTGCGGATGACCCGTTCCGCCCCAAGATTCTCCGCCATTTCAAGGCCAAGCTGGCCAAGGACTGATCCTCCTTCCGACCCGCCGAACGTCCGCAATCGGGACGCACTGTGCCGATTCCGAACAGTACCGTCATCCGCATAGCGGCGGGCCGCTCGCCTGAACCCTACCCGGGCCCTGAGGCGCTGATCTGTTCCCGGTGCCATCGGGTCGCGATCTTGGCGAAAACGAGCTGCCGGCGGGCGGCGGCCCTTCACTCAGACGGGTACGATTCCATGAAAGCTCTGGCGGAAGTCCAGGTGATCCCAATCGGGTCCGGTGTTTCCGTGCGGGAGGAAGTGAAGCGCGCGCACGGAATCCTCGCGGACAGCGACCTGCACGTGCAGCTCCACTCCTACGGTACGAACGTGGAGGGTGAGCTGGAGGAGATCTTCGATGCGGTTCGACGGGTCCACGAGACGCTGCATGCAGAGGGCACGGCCCGCCTTGCGACGTTCGTGAAGATCGGCACGCGCACGGACAAGGAGCCGAACCTGGCCGGCAAGCTCTTCTGAGCAGGGTTCCGCTTGGAAGCTCCGAGGTTTCTAAGCTGCCCGCGAGTCCGTATCATCCGCGATTCGCCGGCGCACCTCTGCGCGGGCGCTCGTTACAGAGGCCGGCCCCGGTGGGGCCGTATCCAAGACTGGAGATGTGCGGATGTTCCAGGTGATGAAGAATTCGAAGGCCCTGTCGATACTGATGGTCGCGGGCCTGCTGGGCGCCTACGGGTGCGCGTCAGAGTCCGCAGATGAACAGGCGGATTCGGCCGGCGATATGCCGGCGGAAGGGGCGGCAGCCGAGGGCCAGGCGCCGGAGGGAATGGGCGAGATGAATGCGCCGCACGGACAGGTATCCGTGCTCATGTACCAGTGCGCTGACGAGCAGACGTTCGCGCTGACGGTAGCGTCGGGAGTCGGCCAGGCTGCTCTTCGCTTCGGCGAGGAGTCCTACCCGCTGCAGCAACAGGAAGTGGCCTCCGGCATGGAGTTCTCCGATGGTACGTACACCTTCCGGGGCCAGGGGACCGAGGCGTTCGTCGAGAAGGACGGAGAGCGAATCTTCTCCGACTGCGTCGCCGCCGGTCACCCGGAAATGGCGGAGCCCGGGGACGCGATGGGCGCGGTCGAGAACTGATCCTCTGATCTCTGGCGGGCGGGAGGCACGCGTGCCTCCCGCTTGCTCACCTGCTATCCGCCGGCCCGGCCTCAGGCACATCTTCGCTGTGCGGGCCGCGCTCCGCCAACCTTGCACTGTCTCGCGCGGGGGGTCGATCTTCCTATCATGAGTGACCGCCCGCCCCTGTGGCAGACGATCCTGGCCGACCTCAAGCGGAGGCGGGTGTTCCGTATCGCCGCACTGTACGGGGGCATCGCGTTCGCGGTCCTAGAGGCCTCGGACCTCCTCGCCGCGGGTCTCGGACTGCCGCCGCAGGTTCAGACCGTCGTTACCTTGCTGGTGCTGGCAGGATTCCCCGTAGCGCTGGTCCTGGCCTGGACCTTCGATCTCACTCCGGGCGGAGTGCAACGCACCGAAGCTGCGGCGCCGGCGGAGCTGGAAGCCATCGTCTCGGAGCCGCGCCGCCGACGCTGGCCTGCCGGGATCGCAGCTCTCCTGGGGCTCTTTCTCATCTTCGCCGCTGGCTGGATCGCGGCCGGGAGGTTGGGCTGGCGGCCCGGTCTGCCGCAGACGGCGTACGCGGTCGAAGATCCCCGCGGTTCCTACGTGGTCCTGCCGTTCGCGCACCGGTCCGAGACGGCACCCGAGGCCCGGCTCGCCGCTCAGGCCGCCGGGCGGGTGACGCGGCAGCTGCGAGGCTGGGAGACCGTCCGCGTCGTGCCCGACTTCGCCCTCACCGGTGTTCTGTACGACCTGGGCGTGACCGAGACGACGCTGCCCACGATCGACCTCGGCATTGAAGTCGCCCGAAGCCAGAGGGTCGGAACGCTGATCGCGCTGACCGCCGAGATCGACGGCGACTCGGCGTTCATCGAAGCGATGCTGTTCGATGCCGGGCTCGGTGAATCCGTGGGGCAACCCGTGGTCGCGCGCGGACTGACGACGGATCTGGATCACCTGGTGGCTCCGGTGACGCAGGCGGTCCTCAACCTGCGCGACCATCCGGCCGAGCTGGAGACGCTTCGGCGGGAATCGCCGAATCCGCGGGCTCACATGGAGTTCCAGAACGGTCTCGACGCCCTGTACGGGTGGAGACTCGTTGCGGCCGAGGCACACTTCCGCGAGGCCATCGCCAGCGACTCGTCGTTCGCGCTCCCCCACCATTACCTGGGACTCACCCTGTACTGGCAGACCTCGCGCAATCCCCAGCGCATTGTGGACCTGGGGCCCGAAGTCGCTCGCCTCGCACGGCGAGCCGAACGCCTGGCCGAGGAGCGGGATCTCCGGCCGGGTCTGCGCGAGCACGTGAGCGCCTTCCGCCGATTCTGGGAAGGTGATTACTCGGGTGCGCGGTCCGCGTACCAGGCGATCCTCTCCCGGGACTCGACCGACACCGAGGCCTGGCTGCTGCTGGGCGCGGTCGAGTTCACCGATCCATGGCTGATCGAGGCGGAGGGCGATGGGGCGATCCCCCGATCGAATCTCAACGTGGCCCGCCGCGCATTCGAGACCACGGCAACCGGGTCGCCGGATTTCCAGATCAGCTATGGACACCTCTTCGACCTCGACCGCCGGATCGCGGACGCCGCTCTCGGAAGGGGTTGCCCGGCCTTCGAACGCCCGGGCGGATCCATCCTGCCTCCATACGCCCTGCGGGAGGCCGGGGACCAGGAGGGCTTCTGCCCGGTTGAGCGGGACTCCATTCAGTGGATCGTTCCGGGCTCGGTCACGACGGCCGATGCCGAGCGGGCGCTGGACGGTGCCGCGCGCACGGAAGCGTACCTGGAGCGGTGGGCTTCGATACAGCCCACGCAGCCGAGACCCCAGGAGGAATGGGCCGAGCAGCTGCTTTGGCGCCAGTCGCTGCTGCGCTGTGACGCCGGTTCCGAAGTCGCGGCGGGACTGTCGGCAGAGGCGCTGGAGCGAGTCGGGCGTTCGCTGGCCCTGCGCGGGGACACGACGGCCGAGGACCGTGTGCGACTGGCCGTGCTGAGCCTCGCCGCCGGCGAACCCGAGGCAGCCGTGACCCTGGCCGACGATGCCCTGGCCGAGCTCGCTGCGGCGTCCGGCCAGGAAGGGGCGGCGCTCGCCCCGGGCGCTGCGGCCAACGTGTTCCTCGCGACCGGCCGGCCCGAACGCGCGGCCGAACTGCTGGCTCCCGGGTGGGCTCTGTCCTCTTTCGGGGCCGAGGACCCGAGTGATGGCAGCATCATCTTCGCGGGCCAGGTCGGAGATGCGATCGGGCGGATCCGCGTTTCCGGGGCGGCCGGTGACCTGGATGTGGCGGCGAAGGCCGCCTTCGAGGACCTGGCCGCGGAGTGGGCTGGACCCGCCTACACGAGCCGGCAGGCGGCACTTCTGAGGCGAGCGGCCCTGGAGTCGATGTGGCTCGGACCGGCCCTGGCCCTGGACCCGGTCGTCCGAGCCTCGTGGTTCGAGGGCTGGGACGAGCACGACCTCGAGATACCGGGGGTATGGCGAGGCTTCCTGGCGGCAGACGGGGGACAGAGGGCTCTCGCCCTGGAAGAGCTCATGACGGCCGCGCAGAATCAGGACCCGGCCCGGGCCCGGCCGCAGGATTTCTACGTGACCGGTCTACTCGCCGACGCCGTCGGTGCGGATTCGGTCGCCTTCGCGGCCTACCGTACGGCGGCGGATTGTCCGGCCTCGGTCGGCACCCTGGACCACGCGTGGGGACTCCGCCCCCTGAGCCTGTACCGGGCGGCGGCCGCCGCCGAAAGGCTCGGCCTGGCGTCCGTTGCCGCCGACCTCTACGAGGCCGCGCTCGAGCTCTGGTTCGCGCCCGATCCACCGGTCTCGCTCGCGGCCGACACTGCAAGAAGTGCCCTCGCGCGATTACCATAGGTGGTCTGACGTCTATCTCCGATTCCCCAATCCCAGGAGTTCCGCATGCGCAGCATTGCCCTCGTGCTTCTTCTCGTCGCCGCGGCTGCGGTCACGGGCGTGGTTCGCACCGCCGAGACCGAAGCGTCGGCTGTCTCGACCGCGGCCGCGCCCGCGCCGGTGACCACGGACGCTTCCCCGACGCCCGTTCTGCAGCAACCTCCGAAGGTGACCGTCCGGGTCGGCGGCGGACGCGACAGCGTTCGCGTCGGACCGAGCACCAACGCGCGCGGCGCGAAGGGCCGGGTCCAGAATCCGGGGCTCGGTCGGGACCCCGAGCGACCGGCCAACACGTCGCTGGTCGTGGAAGGTCAGGGGGTCAGCATGGCGGACGAGGGCGACTCGGGTGAAGGAAGGCTGACCCGAATCCACGTGGACGCGGACGACGATCTCACGGCCGTGATCGGGTTCTACAGCACGATCGACGAGGATCGGCCGGTCAACAACCCCAATACCTATGCGTGTAAGAAATGTGGCACCGTCCTCGTCTGCGGGGTCGATCCGCAGTGCAACTGATCTGAGGCCGTACAGGGGCGCGACCCGTTCGCGCCCCTGGCTTGACCGGCGGGCGGGGCTTCACTGATCTTCGCCGCATGTTGATGTGGACCCTGGCCGCCGCTGCCGGCGGCGCGCTGCTGATCGACCGGGCCGCGCTCATGACGATGCGCCCGCCCCGCCGATCGCCGGAGAGAACCGTCGCCGACCTCGGCTACCCGAGCACGCCGATCGAGGTGACCGTGGACTCGGTCACGATTCGCGGAGACCTCGTCGAGCCAGCGGGCTCCGATCCCCGCGCCCCGATCTCGGTCCTCGTCCACGGCTGGACCGGGGACTCGAGCACGATGCTGCATCTCGCGGAGCCGTTGCTCGCGAGTGGGCTTCCCGTGGTGCTTTTCGATGTGCGCTCGCACGGACGTAGCGACCGTGCACCCGCCGTGACGGTCCGCCACTTCCGCGACGACCTCATGGCCGTGCTCCGCCGCGTTCGAGAGTTGCGGCCGGAGCGCAAGCTCGCGGTCGTCGGTCACTCGCTGGGCGGATCGGCGGGGATCCTGGCGCAGGCGAAGGGCGGGGAGCTGGATGGCCTGGCCCTGATCGCTTCTCCGGCGGACCTGTTCGCGGCCACGGCTGGCTTTTTCTCGGATCACGGACTTCCAGGCGATCTGCTGGTGAAGCTCTTCCACCCCTCCTGGCGCCTCCGCGCGCGCGAGTCATTCCGATACCTGGATCCAGAGGCGAGAGCGCGGGAGATCGCGGGATCGGTCCCGATCACCATCGTGCAGGGAGACCAGGATACGCGGATTCCTCCCTCCGAAGCGGCCCGCTTATCGAGTGCGACCGGCGCTCCCGTGGTCACGGCGCACGGCGCCAGCCATCGGGACGTGCTCGTGCACCCCCGCACCCACGAAGAGCTGCTGAGATTCCTGGGGTCGCTCGCGTCCTGACGGTTTCAACCGGACCCGGTCGAACCGAAGCCGCCTTCTCCGCGGCGCGTCTCGAGCGACACGGCGGACACCAACTGGATCGCCGGCCTTTCGAACCGGGCGAACACCAGCTGCGCGATGCGCTCCCCGCGCTCGATATGGATGGTGCGGGCCTCGAGGCCGCGGACGAGCCTCTCGGCCAGCGATCCGCTATCAGGCTCAGCCCCGAGATCGGCGGCGCTCACGCCCTGCGAGGCGTTCAGGAGAATGACCTTGACGGGTCCGCGGTATCCGGGGTCGATGGTCCCCGGGGAATTCGGGATCGTGAGCCCCCGCTTGAGCGCCTGTCCGGATCGCGGTCGCACCTGGGCTTCGAGCCCGGGAGGGAGGCCGATGCGGATCCCGGCGCTCACGAGTGCCCGTTCGCCGGGGGCCATCGAGGCCTCCTCGCAGGCGATCAGATCGATCCCCGCGTCGCCGGGATGCGCCGGCTCCAGAGACGCCTGCGCGGCCTCCGGATCGGCCGCGTACGGATGCTCCGGCAGGAGTTCGACCTCCACGATATATTCCATGCCGCACCATAGCCCCCGCGGCGTTTCTCCGGAAGCTCTCGGTTCAATATTTCCGGCCGATGTGACCATTCCGGGCCGCGGCTGTCTACGCGAAGGAAGCCGCACGATCCGCACCGGCGTCCACGGACGCGAGCGTGCGCGGCGAACACCCACAAGGAGGCACCCCACATGAGTTCGATGTTCGACATGCTCGCCGAGCTGACCGGCCGGGAGAACAGCAACCTCGCCGGAGCCATCGGAGCGGACGAGTCTTCCACCCAGAACGCGGTCCGAGCCGCCCTGCCGCTCCTGATCGGCGCTCTCCAGCGCAACGCCGCGAGTCCGGAAGGTGCGGCCTCTCTCCAGGGAGCGCTGCAGCGCGACCACGACGGAAGCATCCTTGACCACCTGGGCGACCTGGTCCAGGATCCGTCGACCACATCGGGCGCCGGGATACTCAAGCACGCGTTCGGAGGCCGGCAAGGAGCCGTCGAGCAGGGCGTAGGCGAGTCCGCCGGCCTGAGCCCGGCGCAGACCAACCGGCTGCTGGCGACGCTGGCTCCCATGGTCATGGGAATGCTGGGCAAGACGCAGCGAGAGAAGGGCCTGGACGCGGGCGGACTCTCGGACATGCTGTCAGGCGAGCGCCGAGCCGCCGAGTCGTCGGCACCGGACCTGGCGTCGCTCGCCGGCCTGCTCGTCGACAGCGACGGCGACGGACTGGACATGGGCGACATCACCAAGCTGGGCGGCAGCCTGCTCGGCAACCTGTTCAAGCAATAGGCACGATACCAGACGGACGATCCAAGGAAGGAGTCCAACATGGGGATCTTTGATTTCGTGAAGGAGGCGGGGGCGAAGCTGGGTTTGGGCGGCGGCCACGATGCCGCCGACGAGGGCATCGAGAAGCTAGGCGCCGACATGGAGAAGGAAGACCCGGGGCTGGCGAACCGCATGCGCGGCAATGCGCTTGCGCGGGCCGTCATGGGGCACGGGTTCGCGGTCGAGGACCTGCGGGTCGACTATTCGGACGAGGTGGCCACCGTGTTTGGCCAGGTGCCCGATCAGGCCACCCGCGAGCGGGTGATCCTGGCGCTCGGAAACGTGCACGGTGTGGCGCGCGTGGATGACCGGATCGAGGTGGTCGTACCGGCCCCCGAAGCTGTACTGTACACGGTGCAGAGCGGAGATTCGCTGTCCAAGATCGCCCTTGCCCACTACGGCGACGCCATGAAGTACACGGTGATCTTCGAGGCGAATCAGCCGATGCTCGAAAACCCGGATCTCATCTATCCGGGCCAGGTACTGAGGATTCCGCCCCTGGAGAGCTGACCGCCATCCGAGGAGACTCGCATGCGCTGGAAGAAGGGCCGCCGGAGCACCAACGTCGAAGACCGCCGCGGACAGCGCGTGGGCCGAGGTGTGAAGATGGGGGGCGGACTCACGATTTTCGTGGTCGTGGCGGTCCTGCTCCTCGGCGGTGATCCGTCGGCACTTCTCAAGGTGGCGGGCGAGTCGGCGCCCACACAGACCCGGGCGCCCACGGCGGCAGAGAACGAGGTGGCCGACTTCGTGACCGTCGTGTTCGGCTCCACCGAGGACACCTGGGGCGAGATCTTCGCCGCCTCGGGCCAGACGTATCGGGAGCCAGGCCTCGTGCTTTTCACGGACATGGTTCAATCCGCCTGCGGAACGAACAGCGCGGCCACCGGACCCTTCTACTGCCCACCGGACCAGAAGGTGTACATCGACCTCGGCTTCTTCCGGGAGTTGGAGCGAATCGGCGGCGCCGGCGACTTCGCGCAGGCCTACGTCCTGGGCCACGAAGTCGGGCACCACGTGCAGAACCTGGTCGGGACCACGGGCGCCGTGCGCCAGGCACAGGCCCGCAGCGGCGACCGGAGCGAAGCCAACCGGCTCTCCGTCCTGATGGAGCTGCAGGCTGACTGCTACGCAGGTGTCTGGGCCCACCAGATCAACCGCCGGGGTGGGGAGGTGATGCTCGAGCCGGGCGACGTGGAGGAGGGCCTCCGAGCGGCTGCGGCCATCGGTGACGATCGGCTGATGCGGTCGGCAGGACGCGCCGCGAACGCGGAATCGTTCACGCACGGCACCTCCGAGCAGCGAGCGAGCTGGTTGCGGCGCGGTCTCCAGACGGGAAGCGTGGAGGCCTGCGACACCTTCCGCCAATAAGGCGTGAACATGAGCCCACAGGGCACCTGGCCGGGCTGGCTGGACGAGGATCCGAAGGGCCACCTCCACGGGTGGAGAGCGAAGGCCCACGAGATCATCTTCGAGGCCGATACGCCCGCCGGCAGGACCTTCGACATCGCCCTCATCTGCATCATTCTCCTCAGCGTCGTGGCGGTGATGCTGGAGAGCGTGGCGCCGGTACGGGCACGCTACGGGTCCATCCTCCGTGTCACCGAATGGGTGATCACGATCGTGTTCACGATCGAGTACGTGCTCCGGCTGCTCTGCGTGGGGCAGCCCGCCCGGTATGCGCGCAGTTTCTTCGGTATCGTCGACCTCCTGGCCATCCTCCCGACGTACATCAGCGTGATCGTACCTGGGGCCCAGGCCCTGGCCGTGGTGCGCGTCCTGCGCATCCTGCGCGTCTTCAGGATCCTGAAGCTGGTCCAGTACGTCCAGGAGGCGAGTGTACTCCGGCAGGCCCTCAGGAACAGCAGGCGGAAGATCCTGGTGTTCCTGTTCGTCGTGTTCACGATCGTGATCATGGTGGGCGCGCTGATGTACCTCGTGGAAGGCGAGGAGTCAGGATTTTCGAGTATCCCGATCGCGGTGTACTGGGCCGTGGTGACCCTGACCACGGTGGGCTACGGAGACATCGCGCCGATCACCGCGCTGGGCCGATTCCTCTCGGCGCTCCTGATGATCGTCGGCTACGGAATCATCGCGGTCCCCACCGGGATCGTCACGACCGAACTCGTGCGCAGCCAGAAGGAGGTGTCCACGCGGGCATGCCACGAGTGCAGCCTCGAGGGGCACGATCCCGACGCGCGCTACTGCAAGGGGTGCGGGGAGGAGCTCTAGAAGTTCTGTACCTTCCTCACTCGCCGCGCAGCACGGACGCCGGGTCCGTGTTCGCCGCCCGCCTTGCCGGGAGCCAGCTGGCTGCCAGCGCCGTTCCCAGCAGCAGCGCAGCGACGAAGCCCAGGGTGAGCGGGTCGGTCGGCGTCACGCCATACAGCAGGCTTCCGAGGAAGCGGGTCAGCACGATCGCTCCCCCGAGTCCCACGAACAGCCCGACGACGGCCACGACCGCGCCCTGTCGCAGCACCATGCCGCCGATCGCATCGCCCCCCGCCCCCAGCGCCACACGGATTCCGATTTCCCGGGTACGCAGTGAAACCGCATAGGACAGGACGCCGTAAACGCCCACCAGGGAGAGCACGAGGGCGACCGCCGCAAAGGCGGCGAAGGCCAGGAGGGCGAACCGGTTTCTCGCGACTGAATCCGACAAATACGACTCCATCGTCCGCACGTTGTAGAGCGGTAGATCCGGATCGAGGGCGTGGACTTCTCTCCGTACGGCGGGCAGGACCGACGCGGGATCACCCGTCGTGCGAACCACCAGCGTCATGAAACTGAAGTCGGCGAATTGCCTGTGGTCCCAGTACAGTTTGGACCGCGTGGTGGTACCGGGACCATCGTGCCGGACGTCGGCGACTACCCCGATGACCTCGGCCACCGGCGTGTCACCCCATGACATTGCGATACGGCGACCCAGGGGATCGAGGCCAGGGAATACCTCGTCCGCGGTCGCCTCGCTGATCACTACGACCGTGGGCGCGTCCGCGCCGTCCAGGGCGTTGAAGAGGCGCCCTGCGAGCAGCGGGATGCCCATGGTCACGTGATAATCACGGTGCACAGGGCGGATGTCCGCCGCCGGCCTCTCTGCCGCCTCGGGGAGCGGGCGATCGGGATCGAAGAAGGTGGTTCCGATTCCCATTCCAGTGAGGGGAAGGGCAGTGATCGCGGATGCGACCTCCACGCCGGGCTGCACCGCGATCCGGTCCACGAGCTCCTCGAAGAACGGACCCCGGGTGGAGTCCGAATAGGCGTCGTCACCGAGCTGCAGGTCCAGTGTGAGGACCCGATCGACCTCCAGGCCGACGCCCTCGTCGAGCAGCGATTTGAAGCTGCGCAGGAGCAGCCCCGCCCCGACGAGGAGGGTCAGCGACATCGCAACCTCGGCGACCACGAGCGCATGCCGCGTTCTCACGCTTCTCCGTCGGCTGCCACCGCGGGCTCCACCCTCCTTCAGACCCTCGGCAAGGTCCGGCCGGGCGCCACGAAGCGCCGGAAGCGTACCGAACAGAAGAGCTGTGAGCACCGATACGGCGAAAGCGAAGGCCAGCACGGATCCGTCCACTCCCACCTCGCCGAGACGGGGAATGTCCGGCCCCAGCGCCACGAGCAGCTGCACCGCCCAGACGGCAATGGCGACTCCGAGCAGCCCGCCGGCGAGGCCGAGGAACAGGCTCTCGACGAGCAACAAACGGAGAAGGCGTCCACCGCGCGCTCCGATCGCCGCCCGGACCGCCATCTCCCGCTCCCGCCGGGTCGCCCGCGCCAGCAGCAGGTTGGCGACGTTGGCCGCGGCGATGAGCAGAACGATTCCCACGGCCGCAAACAGGATGAGGATCAAGCTCCGCGAATCGCCTACGATCTGCTGGTACAGCGGCACCACGTTGACCCTATAGCCCGCGTTGTAATCCGGAGCCTCCTCTTCGTACCGGGCCGCGATCACGTCGAGCTCGGCGTCGGCCTGCTCTCGGGATACCCCTGGTGCGAGCCGGCCCAGCACCTGCAGGAAGCGGCCGCGCCAGGACGGATTCGTGATGACGGGGAGCCAGATGTCCTCGGTACCCGTGGAGTTGAATGCCTGGGGAGGGTCGAAGTCGAACTCGGCCGGCAGGACGCCCACGACCTCGTACAGGTCACCGTCCAGGGTGATCGATCGGCCAATGACTCCGGGATCGTTGCCGAAACGGCGCTGCCAGAATCCATGATCGAGCACCGCCACCCGGGCGTCTGGCCCCTCTTCGCCTGGCGCGAACAGACGTCCGAGGTAGGCGCTCGCGCCCAATATGGAGAAGAAGGTGGGCGCCGCCCGCACCACGCCCACTCGCTCGGGCTCGCCATCACCGGTCAACGTGGCGCTGAAGGGAACGAAAGCACCGAGATCCGAGAAGCTCTCGGCTTCCAACCATGCGTGGTAGTTGGCGGGGGACACCGTGTTGGCAGGGTTCCCCCGCGACAGGTTCTCCTCCCAGACGATCATGATGCCGTCCGGATCCTCGTATGGAAGAGGAGTGAGGACGACGCCGCTTACGACGCTGAAGATCGCGGTGATCGCTCCGACGGCGACCGCTAGAGTTCCCACGACCACGGTCGTGAAGCCCGGCTGGCGCGCCGCTCCCCGGAAAGCGAAGCGGATATCCTGCATGATCGACTCGACCCGAGACCTCATCCTCCCTCTCCTCATCCTCTTCCGCTCGGTGGCCCTGCAGCGCGCCTTATACTGATTCAGGTCACCAAAGCGTCGCATCGACTCCGTAGCGGCGGCCTCTCGCGATAGTCCGCCGTCCCTCGCCAGCTGGTCGGCCCGGGCGTCGACGTGGAACCGGAGCTCTTCGTCGATCGCGTCGTCCACGTCCCGGCGGAACAGCAGATCACGCAGGCCAAGGCGGGCCCGCGGCGCCCAACGATCGCTCATCCCGGAGACCCCTCCAGGACCAGCGAAATCACCCGCACCATGCGGCCCCAGTCTCTGACCTGTTCTCGAAGAGCCGCCTCTCCCGGGGTAGACAGGCGGTAGTAGCGGGCTCGCCGGTTGTTCTCCGACAGTCCCCACTCGGCTTCGAGCCAACCCCTTCGGTGCATCCGATGCAGGGCTGGGTAGAGGGCTCCCTCCTCTACGTGCAACTCGTCACCCGTCACCTGTTCGATGTGTCTGAGAATGCCAAAGCCGTGCTTCGGGCCCCAGGCAAGTGTCTTGAGGATGAGCATGTCGAGCGTTCCCTGCAGTACCGGGACAGTATCAAGCTGAGCGGGCATCGATCTCTCCACGGAGGATGCCGGTGCGATGCGCACCGATCAGATACCTAATGCGTTTAGGTGAGCATGGTTCACTCTAACTCCTGCTTCCCTAAGCCGTCAAGGGGAAGCGCGGCTGCGAAACCTCGCTCACGCAAGCCCGTATGACTGTACGGAGTGCGGACGGGCCGAGCCGCTCCTCGCTCCGGAGCGACAACCAGGAGGCAAGATGAGATTCCTGAGGGGCATACTCGTCGGTTGCGCAGCGTGGTTCGCCGCCGGGTGCATGCAATTCGACTACGGGATCACGCTCGAGGAAGACATGTCGGGTATCGCCGACGTGGAAGTCGCCATCGACCTGGATCGTGTCGCCTACATCTCGGCGTTCGTTCAGAACGCTTTCGCGGGAGAGGGCGGGGAGCCGACCGAAGAGCAGATCCAGGCAGCAAGGGAAGAGATCCGCTCCGAGATCGACAGCGACGAGAACTTCAGCGAGGAGTCGCTGCGCGAAGAGATCACTCCGGATCTTCCGGAGGGGGTGAGCCTGGTGCACGCGAAGGCGAACCGGGACGATCTCCTGACCACGATCAACCTCCGCTTCGCGTTCGACCACGTCGATCAACTGAAGGAAGTGCGTCTCGACGATGACGACGAGGGCGAGGAGGGCGGCGCTCCGGTGGATTCCGAACCGTTCGAGGACCTTCAGATCATTGAAGACGGAGACTTCGTCATCATACGCAGCGAACCCATCAATCCGGCCGAGGAGATGGAGGAGCTGGAGGAGATGCCCTGGGTGTCCGACGAGATGGTCGAGAAGATGCTGGAAGGATTCGCGGTGACCTTCAGCGTCACGACGCCGTTCAACGTGGAGGAGCACAACGCCACGCGGACCAAGGGCGATAAGCTGATCTGGGAGTTCAACCTGGAGACGCTGAAGTCAGGCGAGGCGACCGGGATCTACGCGAAGCTCAAGCGCTGATTCACCTCAGCGAGCCGCGCTGGAGCCGGGACCGCCAGCCTGGCGGCCCGGCTCTTTGCCTCCGCGGATTGCTCGTGCCGCTTGCCGAGCCGCCGGGGCGCGGTCGATCTTCTCGACCATGAAGCCTGCACCTGACCCCAACAGCGTCCCACGCTTCCAGGCCCTGATGGCCGAGATGAAGCGCCGCAAGGTATTCCGCGTCGCCGCCGTGTACGGTGGCGGCGCGTTCGTCGTCCTCCAGGTGGCGGACATCCTGGCCGAAGGGCTGCAGCTTCCGCCGGGCTTTCTCGGCGCGATCAGCGTCCTGGCGATCGCCGCCTTTCCTCTCGTGCTTTTCCTGGCGTGGGTCTTCGAGCGCACGCCGCAGGGACTTCGCCGCACTGCCCCCGCCGCTGATGGTGAGCTTGCCGAGATCGTGGACCAGCCGGTCCGGCGACGCTGGCCCGCCGGGATCCTGGCACTGGCCGGGACCATGTTGCTGCTCATCGGGGGCTGGACCGTGCTCCAGTCGACGGGAGAGCCCGCCGCCAGCGGCTCGGATGACGCCGTGGCCGCCGGCCCGGATCGGACTCGGATCGCCGTACTCCCGTTCTCGAACCTGAGCGGAGACGATGAGACGGCGACCATCGCCCTCGGTATCCACAACGACATCTACACGCGCCTCACCCGTCTCAGCGGGCTGCAGGTAACCGCCCGCCCGTCGGTGATGAAATACGCGGACAACACCGAAGACCTGGCCGACGTGGCTCGCGCACTCAATGTGGGCAGCATTCTCACGGGCTCGGTGCAAAGATCGGGAGACGTGCTTCGGATCGTGGTCGAGCTGATCGACCCGGCCGCGGCGCAGAGTCTCTGGGCCAACACGTACGATCGGGAGAGAAGTGTAGATGGTCTGCTGGCGATGCAGGCCGAGGTCGCCGAGCGGTCGGCGGAGGAGCTGAAAGCGACGCTCTCCCAGGCCGAGCGGAAGGCGATTCAGACGACCCTGACGCGCGATCCGCAGGCCTACGCATATTACCTCGAGGCGGTCGACGCGTTCGACCAGGGCTTCGAGGAAGAGAACACGCGGCTTGCGATTCGCATGGCGAGGCTGGCAGTCGAGGCGGACCCGGGATTCGCTGCGGCGTGGGCCCACCTGGCGCACGCACACCTGTACATGTACTGGGACGCGACCGACCGGACGCCGGAGAGACTGGCCATGGCGCGCTCAGCACTCGACGAGGCGCTCCGCCTGGACCCGGATCTTCCCGACGTGCGTGTCGTCGTGGGACTCATGCACTACTGGGGGGATCTGGCGTACGACGAGGCGCTGGCGGTGTTGAACCCGCTGGAGGTGGAGGCGCCCAGTACGCGATACCTGATCGACACGATCGGAGCGGTCAAGCGCCGGCAGGGGAAGATGGAGGAAGCGGCCCGCTACTTCCTGCGCGCCGGAGAGCTGGATCCGGCCGCTCCGTGGCTGGCTGAAGCCGGTCTCACCTACTACCTCATGCGGCGGTACGAGCAAGCGCAGCCGCTGATGGCGACGGACCTGGAGCGCAATCCACTCGGCGGTTTCGGGTACGGAACGAACGCTCGTCTGCAGCTTGCGTGGAAGGGCGACGTGGAGGCGGCACGCCGGATCGTGGCCGATGGTTACGCAGTCCGCGCCCAGAACCCGATGCTCGAGTGGACGGCGGTCCACACCGAGATCCTGGCGCGCGAGTTCGATCGGGCCGGCGCCTTGATCGATGAATCGCGGTCGCCGGCACTGGGCGAGCTGCAGTTCTTCTACTACCCGCCGGACCTGTTGCGCGGCCGGGTCCTGGCTTTCGCGGGCGACACCGCCGGATCGCGTGCCGCGTATGAATCGGCCGTTCGGGTGCTCGAGTCCCAGCGGCAAGTCCTTCCCGACGACGAACGCCTCGTAGGAGCCCTGGGCCTTGCCTACGCGGCTCTCGGACGGCGAGATGAGGCCCTTGCCGAGGCACGCCGTGCGGTCGACATCATGCCACTCGAGCGGGAATTCTGGCGGGGAACGCATCGCCAGGAGGAGTTGGCCAGGGTGTATGCCAGACTGGGCGAGACGGAGGACGCGATCGACATGCTGGAGACGCTGCTCTCCCAGCCCGGCGAGCTGTCCGCGGCCCTCGTCCGTCTCGACCCCGAGTGGGATTCTCTTCGCGGAAACCAACGGTTCCAGGCGCTCGTAGACGAGTGAGGCGCCCAACCTGAACAGGAGCGACGCGATGGAAGCCAGGTCGCACGGAGAAGGGGGCAGAGCCGCGCTGGCGCGCGAGGCGCTCAAGCTGATCGCTGCCAGTCCGCGAGGTGTCCTGTGCACCCTTCTTCCCGAGGGCGGTGAGCCGTACGGTTCGCTGGTCGACATCCTCCCCCTGCCACACGGCGACGCGGTCCTGTTCCTCAGCGGGCTGGCCGAGCACCGGAAGAACCTCGACCAGGACCCCCGCGGATCGCTTCTGATCGGACCGGCGATCGGTTCGCCTGATGCTCTGACTCAGCCGCGGGCCACGATCGTGGGACGGACCGAAAGGGTCGAGGATCGAGCCGAGTTCCGCGACCTCTACCTGGAGGCCCACCCGGGGGCCGCGGCGTACATCGACTTCCCGGACTTCGCCTTCTACCGGCTTCGGGCTGAGAGGGTGCGGTACATCGCGGGATTCGGCCGCATGGGCTGGATTTCGAAGGATGCGCTGGGCGCGAACCATGCCTGACGCCCCCCACGGCCAATGGAGGCCATGTGTTTGATTTCGAGTTGCTGATTCCGCTGACGGCGATCTTCTTCGTGATCGGCGTACCGGTCATGGCCGTGGCTACCCACTTCGTGCTGCGTCCGATGGTGCGCGACATGACCGGGGCCATCAGTGGCAAGAACCAGGATGCTGCTGAAGACCTGGCCGAACGGATCGGCCGCATCGAGCAGGCCATTCTGGATCAAGGGCAGCAGATCGACCGGCTGATCGAGGCGGAGTCCTTCCGGCGCCAGCTCGAGGCGGGCAGGAAGGCCGGAAGCCCCCCCGAGCTGGAGGGCTGACCGGCCCGGTTCGAAAGAGGCTACAGGCGGATCTTCCCGACCACACCGACGGTCCCCCCGTCCGCGGCGGACACGACGGGAGCGACGGTGACCTTTCGCGCCCAGTGCTCGGCCGCCAGCGCCTCGTTCCGCCGCCGGACCTCATCGTCCACGGACATCATGTCGTAGACCATGGAGGTGACGAGGCCGCCCATCGTGAGCAGGCCCACCGTGACCGCCGGTCCGTCGAGGCCGAAGCCGCCGCAGTTGCCGCCCGAGCAGGCCGCAGTCATCAGGCCGTACCCGAGCAGTGAGATCACGGATCGAATCCCGGCGCCAGCGAATCCACGCCCGGCGGAACCGCCGTATACGTACCCGGTGGCAGGCCCGAAGTAGATCCCGTAGGTGAACAGCAGCGCACCAATCTCGCTGCCTGAGTCATCGGAGCCCGCGAGGACTACGCCGAGCACCACGGGCACGACCGTTCCCGCCGCAGAGAGAAGCGTCGCGGTGCCCGGATTCCTCGTTCCCGGCACCTCCAGTGCGTCCGCGTGAAGCGCTCCAGCCCCGTCGCTCTCGTCCAGGCCGGTCGAGGCAGGGAACTGCGCCCGGGCTGGGCTTGCCAGGGAAGTCGCTGCCAGTGCAACGATCCCGGCGCAGGCTGCATATTGAGCTCTGGTCTTCATGGTGGCCTCCTTCGCGTCCGTGTCTGACTGCGTTTCGGCTCGCCATGACGGTCGGCTCGGCCGATCAAGCGGCAGTCAGGTGGCCGCGCTCCAGCGTCCGCCTTGTCGCTGTCACAGGGGGAGGCGAAGTTCTGCGCATGGCATTCGAGATCCGGCCCAATCCCGATTTCTCGTGGTCACAGAGCCGCCGCTCCACGTTCCGCGAGTGTCCGCGGAAGTACTACTGGCACTACTACGGCTCACATAACGGCTGGCTGGACGAGGCCACGGCCGAGGCGCGGCAGGCCTGGCGGCTCAAGAAGATCACCAACCTGTACATGGTTCTCGGGACGATCGTGCACGAGCTGGCGGCCGAGGCCGTGCTCCGCGTCCGCGGCGGCGGGGCCCTTCCGGATGCGGCGGAGCTTATCCAGGAGGGCAGGACCAAGCTCAACCGCGCCTGGGTCATGTCGCAGCAGCGCGAGGAATGGGAGCGGCGCCCGGGCCGGGTCACCATGCTGATGGAGTTCTACCGGGGGTCCGGGCCCTCCAGGGATCTCATCGAGACCATCCGTGACAAGCTCTATGCCTGCCTCCGTCACCTTCTCTCGTCCGAGAGCTTCCGGGAGGCCGTCGAGGCGCCGATGGTGGAGGTCAAGGAAGTGGACCGCCTCGACTTCGTGGAGCTGGACGGGGTCAAGGTGTACGCGCAGCCGGACCTCCTGTACCGGCTCGGCGACGCGTGGCGCATCGTGGACTGGAAGACGGGCGCACGGCATGCGTCGCACGCTCCGCAGCTCCGCACCTATGCGGTGTATTTGCAGGAGAGGGGAGATCTGCCCCCGGGTCCGGTGATCGGACGGCTCGAGTACCTGGGCAACGGCGAGGGAGTGAGCGTTCCGATCGCAGATCGTGACTGTGCGGAGGAGCGGCAGAAGATCGCCGACAGCGTGGCGGCGATGCGGACCTACCTCAGCGATCCGCTACGTAACGAAGCCCTGCTGCGCGAGAGTTTTCCACTCCGCGATGACACCCGGCGGTGCCCCCAGTGTCCGTTCTTCGACCTCTGCGAGGAGGAGCTCGAGGAGGCGGATCCGGCCGGTCCATTCTGAAGACCCGTTCCGGCGGCGCCGCGCCCTCGGCGCGGCCCGTCGGTTTACAGGACCCGCAGAACCGGTATTGTAATGTCGTCCCGACCACGGCGGCTCTGGCTCGCTGCCGCCCCCTTCGAAGCTGTCTAAGGAGGTCCGCATGAAGCGATGGATGTTGCTGCCCCTCGCCGTTCTGATGTGCCTGCCGGCGAATCTCGCCGCGCAGGAAGAAGCTGCTCCCACCTGGTGGGCGGTGTTCAATGAGCAGGTCGCGCCCGAGAACGTGGCCGCGTTCGAGGCGAACAGCGCCGCGATGCACGAGGTGATCCTGGTCAACGCTCCTGAAGGAATGGTCTACTACACGCTCTCCGGCCCCGAGAGTGGCTACTCCTATGCCATTCCCATGGAGAGCATGGCCGACTTCATGAAGATGAACGAGCGGTGGATGGGCATGGTCAACGAGATCGGCTGGGAGAAGTGGGAGGAGATGCAGGCCAGTGATCTCGTAGAGCACAGCTCGCTGAACTTCTACGTCGAGATGCTGGACGCGTCGTACCACCCCGAAGGCTTCATGGAATCCCTGCCAGACAAGCCGGCCCGGCACTACGACTGGCTGTATCCGAAGCCCGGCATGGAGAGCGAATTCAACGAGGTGTTGAAGGAATGGGCGGCCATGTACGCGGAGCACGGGATCGATTCCGGGTGGACCGCCTACCAGGCCGTGACCGGCGAAGATCTTCCCCTGGTGGTCCTGATCACGCCCGCGGAGAGCGCCGGGGCGTACTACATGATGAGCGAGAAGGTGGACGAAATGCTCGGCGAGGCCGGCCAGGAGCTCATGATGAGGTCGATGAGCATGCTGCGGAAGTTCGAGCACAACGAGCAAATGTACCGGCCCGACCTGTCGCTGGTGCCTGACGAGATGTAGTCGTCCCGCCCCAGAATCAGCCGCGGCAACGCGGAACCGACGAAGCCCGCGAGCGCAGAGCCAGGCGCCGCGGGCTTCAGTTCGTGAGCACGACCTTGCCCAGGTTTCGGCGCGCGTGGATGAAGCGATGAGCCTCGATGGCCCCCTCGCCCGTCAGGGGGAACGTGCGGTCCAGGATCGGCCGCAGCTCGCCGGATTCGACGCCCCGGTAGATCGTGTCGAGGCCTGGCAGCAGCAGGCCCTCTCTCTCCTGCAGATGCAGCAGGTGCACCCCGAAGATGCCGATGCACGGCTGGACCAGGTCCAGCGGGTGCAGGCGCGGGGTCTTGAGCCACGCGAGTGCGGCCCGCGGCCAGTTCTTCCTGCTCGTCGGAAGGGCGGCGCTCATTCCATAGAACACCAGGCGTCCGAGGGGCGCAAGCAACCGTCGGCATGCCGCGGTGGCCTCGCCTCCCGTGGCGTCCAGGGCCACGTCCAGCTCCCGCGGGCCCAGCAGGCGCTCGACCTCCGGCTCCCAGTCGCCGCGGGAGTCGAAACACGCCTCGGCGCCGAGCTCATCCACGACGAACGCGCGCTTCTCAGGGGTCCCGGCCGTCCCGATCACCCGGAGGCCGTCCCGAACCGCGAGCTGCACCGCGGCCGAGCCGACCCCTCCGGCTGCGCCCAGGATCAGCGCCGTCTCGCCGGACCGCACGCGCGCGCACTCCGCCAGGCACACCCACGCCGTGAGGAACACCACCGGGATGGCCGCGGCCTCGGCGGGTGACAGCGACTCCGGGTAGTGGAACAGGCTGCGGGTGGGCGCGACGATGTCGTGTGCGTACCCCCCGTGCCGAATCAGCCCGACGGCCCGGTCTCCCGGGGACCAGTCCTCGACCCCTTCACCCACCGAGACGATCTCTCCCGCTACCTCGAATCCGGGGCTGTACGGTCGAGGCGGAACCGTGTCGTACAGGCCCGCGCGCATGAACAGATCGGCGAAGTTGATCCCCGCGGCGCGCACCCGCAGATGTACTTCGTCGGGCCCGGGAGCCGGCAGCGGGATCTCCCGCTCGACGAGCACTTCCGGCGCCCCGTGGCGCTCGATACGGACGGCTCGGGTGGTGCTCTCCGGCACGGTGCGTCTCCTGAATCATTGGGTAAGAGGGGCAACCGCTCGGGCTGCCTGGGAACTGGAGGCAGAATGCGCCTCAGGGGCGGCCGTGGCCAGAGCGCGCCGGAACCCCGTATTGCCTACTGGTGCCCGGCTACCCGGCGGACGGGTCCTTCACGACGCCGGTGAACAGCAGCGTGCCGGACAGGCGCTCCCGAATCGCGAACAGGAACGGCCGGTCCGCGATGAACGTCGGCGGGGCCGAAGTCACCCCGATCTCCACGGACGTGGCCGCCGCGGCCCGCGTGCCCTCCTCGTCCACCTCGACGAACGCCTTCTGCTTCACCCGGCTGATGTGGAGCCCCATGGCGACCGCGTCTCGATGCATGCGCGAGAAGTCGGCGGCCGTTTCGTCGAACGCGATCCCCATGCCCAGCGCCTGGAGAACTTCGTTGAGCGACTTCTCGTACTCCAGGCTGAACTTGGGCATGCCCACGAGAAGCTCGGTGGAGCCGAGGCCATCCACGATTCGGGACCACGCCTCGGCGTCGAGCGACTCCACGAAGACGTCGATCCCCACGCTCTCGGACGGCAGCACGATGGTCATGGCGAAGGCCTCGCCGCCGTACGGAAGCTCGATCGCCAGGTAGTCGGGCGCAGCCGCAAACGGGAACTCCCCGTCGCTCATCCACATGAAGGGTGCGGAGACCACGGATCCATCGAGACGGCGAAAGTCGCCGGTCTGCGTCCGGGCGGGATCGAACTCGGCCGTCCACTGGCCCTCGAAGTAGATGGCATTGATGAGGAAGAGCATGGTCAGGGGATCTATGGGTGGCTGCACGATGTCCTCGATGAGTCCATCCGTGGCGTCCCGCACCCAGCTGTTGATGACGTCCGCCGAGGCAGGGTCGCTGAAATCGAGGCTCTGCACCCACGCCAGGAAATCACGCTCGACTTCGTCCACGAAGGGCGCCTCCAACGTGAAACCCTCCCGGTTCCACACGGAGTTGCCGATCTCCATTCGGACGGCCGGATCCAGGCCCGTCAGTAGCTGGATGAGGCTGAGGTACGCGCCCCCAATCTCTTCTCGTTCCAGCCCCGACAGGCGGAGGGCCGATCGCATGGCATCGAAGGTCTCTCCCTCGGCCCCGGCCAGGGTCATGCCCAGAGCCATGGACGCGCTCAGGGGTGAGACGAATACATTGGCCGCCGCGTCCTCTTCTCCCACGATCTGCCGCAGGAAGTCGAACGCGAACGCCTCGCCGGCTTCGACCAGGCCGACCTCGGCCGAGGTGAGCGCTCGCGGCAGCGACTCGATCCGAGTCACTTCCTGCGGATCGGCGGGAGAGCCGCATGCGGCCATGAGCAGGGCGGCGGCGAGGGTGGTCGCGGCGTACCGAAGGCTGTGAAAACGATACATCTGAGGACCCTCTGATCGAGACAGGTTCGTGTTCGACTCCAACGTACACCCGGAGCTGGACCGGGTTCATGTGTTACCCGCCCGCGCAGGCAATAGGTTTGGGTGCGGAGTGAATCAAGGAAAGGCGAGGTGCGGTGTGAAGTGGCTCTGGCTGTTCGGTGCGGCAGCAGTGGCGTCCGCGGTTTCATGGTCGGCGGCCGACCAGGCTCGGCTGCACTCGGGGACAGTGCTGTGCTCGATGTCGGCGTTCACCGGTTTTGGTGCACCATACGAGACGATCCTCCTGGCCACTCCCCAGGCGGACACGGTTGCCGCGGCCGACGGTCAGCCCCCCTTCGAGCTGTTGGACCAACCGCCGGGGCAGGACCCAGGCTTCCAATACGGGCACGATCTTCCCCGATTCGAGAAGGAGCCGCTCGTCGCCACCGAGGGAACGTTCGGGCAGATCGTCCGCGTGTCTCGATACGGAGGGTACGCGTCCGACACGCTCTCTGCAGTCCTCGGGAGCGGGGAAAGGGAAGCGGTGCTCGTTCCCTGGGGCTACGATCCGGCGTGCCAGGTTACCCCGTGGAAAGACTCGTTCGTCTGGACCCAGCCGGGTGAAGAAGGGCTGTTCAAGGCCTGGATGAGGGCTCCAGACCGCTGGGTGGAAGGGCGTCCCACGTTTGACGTGCGCTCCGTGACCCACACTCCATACCCGCACGCTTTCTGGTTCGAATTGGGGGCTGAACGGATCGAGAGCTGGCTGTCCCCGGAGAAGCTGTTTGAACTGTTGGACGCGAGACCGGTTTGGACTGCCACGGAGGGGCTGTCGGTATCCGACGTCAGCCGCCTGCAGGCCTGGCGACGAGTCAACCCCGATCTCGAGAGTTTCTACCCCGTCGGCACCATCCTGCGGGCCGCCTACTCAGAGGCCGAAGTCCAGCGCGTCTTGAGCCTGGCATCTCCGATCGCGGGCACCTACGCCGTGCGCGTGATCCACGGTGATCGGACGGACAGCCTGTTCATTCGGACGAGTCCGAGTCCGACCACTGTGTCATGGGCCGATCGGCCAACGAGCCGGGCAGTCCCGGACGAGCCATGGCGCTCGACCGGCCACTACTTGGCGCTCTCGGGTGCCGCCGACACGCTTGAGATACGGACTCCGAGGGATGGTCCGTCGAGCGGAGAGTGTAACCACCGCTTCGTCATGCGGGTCAGCGAAGGCCACTCTGCCGTTGGTAGCAGCCGGGTCTGGGCAGCCGAGGTGCCTCCGTTCTTCCTCTCGAACTGTCTGGGCGGCGTACCCGAGCTCGACGCCTGGGATCGGGCTCTGGAGGGTCGCTGGGCGACGGGGAGCCCGCCGTACCTGGGCCGTTTCGTACAGGATTCAAGCGGAGCCGTGACATTCGAACAGGAGTGGTCCTCAGGCGAATCGGCTGTCCGGGTGATCGCTCGTCGACTCTCCTCGGAGACCCTCGACTACCGCGTCAACATGTATCCGTGACGAATCAGGTTGGCGGCCGTATCGTGGACCCTCTTCGACCGACCCCATGCTGGAGTGCCGACATGTGCGACGATCACACGCCGCCCGAATCCCGAGGGATCAGCCGCCGCAGTTTCGTGGAGACGGCGGCCAGCGGCGCCGCAGCCGCTTCCATCCTGTCCATGATCCCGGGGCCGGCGGCGGCATCGACGCGACCCGTCCCGCGATCGGCCGGGTCAGTGCGCAACGAGTTCTATCCCTCGAACCGCGACCCGCTGGTGCCGAATGCCTACGTGCCACTTCCGCTCGGGAAGGTGAAACCGGCGGGGTGGCTCGAGCGCCAGCTTCGAGGATGGGCGGACGGAATGACCGGGCGGCTGGACGAAGTGTGGCCGGATGTCGGCCCCGACAACGGGTGGATCGGCGGACCGGGCGACATCTGGGAGCGGGGCCCGTACTGGGTGGATGGACTGCTTCCACTGGGCCATGTACTGCAGGACCAGCGCCTGATCGACAAGGCCAACGTGTGGGTGGAGGCGGCGATCGCCAGCCGGCAGTCGAACGGCTATTTCGGCCCCACCGGCGAGCGACCGCAGCCCGGTCGCACGCAGCCCATGCCGGGGGCGGACTGGTGGCCCCACATGATCATGCTGAAGGTCCTGCAGAATCACTACGAGGCGACGGGCGACGGCCGGGTCCTCGAGCTGATGACCGAGTACTTCCGCTTCCAGCTCCGCGAGCTCCCGTCCAAACCGCTGGGTCACTACACCTGGTGGGGCAAGCAGCGGGGCGGCGAGAACCTGGCCAGCGCGCACTGGCTGTACAACCGGACGGGCGACGCCTTCCTCCTCGACCTCGGCGCTCTCCTGCACGAGCAGACTGAACGCTGGGCGACGCGCCCGGTGGAAGATCCCGGCCGCTGGCACGTGGTGAACACGGCCATGGGCGTCAAACAGCCCGGAGTGTGGTACGCGCAGACCGGGTTCGGCGAGGACTGGGATCGGGTGGACGAACTCATCGACTGGTTGATGGCGAACCACGGTCAACCGCAGGGAATCTGGTCGGGCGACGAGGAGCTGCACGGAACGGATCCGCGGCAGGGCGTCGAGACCTGCGCGATCGTGGAGTACATGTTCAGTCTCGAGAGTCTCCTGCCGATCGGGGGCTCCCTCCGGCATGCCGAGATCCTGGAGAAGGTCGCGTACAATGCGCTTCCCGCGGCCCTCAGCCCGCGTTTCGGAGGACGGCATTATTACCAGCGACCGAACCAGGTCGCGTGCACGCTCGGAAAGCGGAGCTTCACCGTGCGGCACGAGGACGACACGCTCATCGGTCTCGTAACCGGGTACGGCTGCTGCACCGCCAACCTGCACCAGGGCTGGCCGAAATTCGTGCAGCACATGTGGTTCGCCACCCCGGACAACGGGCTGGCGGCCCTCGTGTACGGACCTTGCGAGGTCACGGCGCGCGTCGGAGACGGCAGCGAGATCCGGATCATGGAGGAGACGGACTACCCGTTCGAGGAGACCATCCGCTTCACGTACCGCGGTCCCTCCGGCCTACGCTTTCCCCTGCACCTGCACATCCCGTCCTGGGCCGCGAACGGAACGGTCCGCGTGACCGGGGAGTCCCTGACCATACCGATCGCCGGGACGGTCCACCGGATGGATCGAGTGTGGAACGACGGGGACCGGGTCGAGCTGGAATTGCCGATGGCGGTCCGGACCTCGCGCGGGCACGAGAACTCGGTGTCGCTCGAGATGGGTCCCCTGGTCCTGGCCCTCTCGCGCGAGGAAATCTGGAAGCGCGTCGGTGGGGGCGAGCCCTTCGGAGATTGGGGGATCGTCACTTCGGACCCCTGGAACTATGGCATCCGCGCGGCGGACGTCGAGGAGCCGGTAGCTGGATTCGAAGTCAGGCGCGGCGACGTCCCAGAGCAGCCGTGGGCGTCGGGAACAGCTCCGGGCACCCTGTCGGCGGGATCGCCCATACGCGTGGAATGCCTGGGCCGGATGGTCGACGAGTGGGGCCCCTACGGAGTCGATACCGGTCCGCTTCCGTGGAGTCCGATTCGCTCCGGCCACCCGGACGAGCGGTTGGTCCTGGTGCCTTACGGGAGCACGAAGATCCGGATCGCGTCGTTCCCCGTCGTGACCTAGGGACTGACAAGGAGGGTCGCGACTTCGCGCGGCGCCAGCTCTAGCCGGCCCTCGGTCCCAGGGGCCGAGGACGGGCTCTCATTCGGCGGGCGCGGATCGCCCCAAGGGTCCGTCCGCAGAGTCGAAGCGACTGCGCCGCCGCCAGATCCGACGAACCGCACTACTTCCGGCTGGTCCGACGGGTTGTAGACCCTCACCAGGTACGTCGCCTCCGGAAGGGCCCTAAGGAGCGTCACGACGGATCGCTCGGCCACCGACTGGAAAGGCAAGGACGCGGCCGGCGCTTCAGTCTCGACCTCGCGGACGAGCAGGGGATGGGCGACCTGGATGGCGAATCGCTCGGCCGCGGCGTCGTCGAAGCCGCCGTGGGGACGCAGCGTGTACACCAGGTCGTGCGGTCCGTCCTGCGCCGCCCGGTAGTTGGTCTCCCAGTAGTTGTTCATGACATACGAATAGAGGACCGGGGCCGAATCGACCGACTCGCGCCACCCGGCGACGGTGGCGTCCGTGCCGACGGATCCAAGCTGAATCCCCGGTACGTCCACGGAGACGAGCTGGATGCCCCCCGTCTCGTCGTGCAGGTCCGCCCAGCGCTCCATCGTCACATAGTTGCGGTTCGCGCCGGGAAGTTGGTCGGTCTCGGCTCGCCACGGTCCCCAGGCGCCGCCCACCACGATCTCGCTGCGCTCGGCGGCCAGCGGGAATCGGAGCAGCACCGCCTCGGGCTCGAGAACGGACGTCTTTTCGAACCGGTGCAGAATCTCGATCCGATCGCTGCCGGCGAAAAGACGGAACCGGGTCTCCAGACCTGCTTCAGTCCCGGGCGCCGCCCGGGTGACGACGGCCGTCCACACGAGCGGTCCGTCGTCCGTGATCCTGAGAGTTCCGCCTCCCGCATTCCGGCTCGTGACCGGATCCCGTCCGGGCACGTAGAGCCAGTCACCGAAGCTCTCTCCAGCGGGCACCAGCTCACGGCCATCCTCGTGCACCATCAGGGATACCAGGTCTCCGCTCCCCGGATCGAAGCCGAGTCGAACCGTGCCGTTGTCGAGTTCGGCGCCCGCACTCTCCACCGCCGCCGGCCGCGGCGCCTCGGCGTCACTCCGAGTCCGCACCCCAAGCCGCCGCGATCCCCAGCCGGGGACCACGCCGCTCGCGATCGCCAGGCTGCCGTCCGCCAGCCGCTGTGTGGCTACGTCGGAACCGGTTCCCGTCCGAAGCGAGCCGATGGAAGCGGCCCGGTCGGGCGGGAGCACGAAGATCTCCTCGCGGTCCCACGGGCTCGAGTTCAGGATCTCGAGCTCTGGAGCGCCCGGCGGCCGGGCGCCTTCCTCCGTGCCGGCGCCGAGCGCGCGCTGCCGCAGGCGGCGGGCCTGGTCGGCCGCGTCCTCGGCGAACGCCCTCTTCCGCTCCCACTGGCTGAGGGTGAACTCGGCCTCGGGCTCGCTGATGCTGTTCCATGACCCCCAGGTGTGCTCGAGAAAGAGGAGCACGTCACGCCACGCCGCCTCGAGCTCGGCCTCGGGCAGGAGCGCACCGGTCAGCGCTGCGAGAGCCTCCGTCTGGACCAGGGACTCGGCCGCGCGCCTCGCCATCGCCGTCTCCCGCGCCGACGAGCCGGCGCCGTCCTCCCAGTAGCCCGTGAGGTCGCCCCGGTAGACCGGCAGATCCACGCCGGCCCGCTCCTCCAGCTCCCCGAAGAGCTCGGGCACGCTGGCGATGACGAGGCGCGGGGTGACGTGTCTCTCGTTCCACGCGGCCACGGCGGCGGAGAGCGTCGAATCCGGCGGACCGTTGTCGGAGCCGATGTTGTAGCGGAGCCCGGCGATCCCGTGCGGCCAGCCCCGCGCGGCCAGCGTGTCGGCGTACGCCAGCACCAGTTCCTCGTCCAGTCGCTTCTCCAGATGCTCGTAGCCGAGACCGGTGTGGAAGATCGAGTAGCCGCCGCCGTGCACCCACGTGAGCAGTCGCTCCTGGCCGGACGGCGACTCCCACCAGAAGGGCCGATCGGCCCACGTGTCGAGGAACGAACCGATCCGATGTCCCCGATTCGGGCCGATCGACAGGTAGCGGATTCCCGCCTGCGCCAGGGTGGGAACCACGCCCCACGTCATGCCCGGGATGTCGCTGAACATGGCCGACTCGAGCGGTACGCCGGCCTCTTCGGTGATCTCGCGGGAGGGCTGAAGGGTACGCACCAGCCCTTCGCCCGTCGCGAGCCCGGTGAGGAGGTTGGCGTAGAGTCCGTCGATGTGTACCCAGCCGCGCCGGATGGCCTCCAGAAGCGACTCCCGCTTGGATGCGACGCGGGTGGCCAGGTAGGACTCCACCGCCCAGCTGCCCTCCGGGTGCCACACGAACCGGGCCCCTTCCGGCGCGTCCTCGCTCGCCCGCCCGAGCTCGATGGCCTCCTCCAGGTGGGCCCACTGCAGCCGCTCCACCTCGTCCTGGACGTGCGTGTACCCGATGTCGAGGTGCGTGTGATGGATCAGGTAGAGGTCGAGGGCCTGGACCGGCTCGATGCGGAGCTCCGTCTCGTATCGCTGACCGTCCAGCTCGAAGGAAAGGGGAACCGCCGTCGGGCTGTCGGCGGCCGGCACCTCCAGCTCCAGCCGCGTGAGCCCGAAATCGAGCAGGGCTTCGGCGGCGACTCCCGGCCCCTCCATGTGAAGGAGCGAGCGGTCTCCCAGGTAGAGGGCGTCCACCCGGACCGTCTGCTTCGGGCCGTTCGGGGTGCGAACCACAGCCGGGTTGCCCCGCACGGAGATCCCGGGCGTGACGCCGTGCGTGAACACCATGAACCACGTACGCGAGCCGGCGCTCTCTCCCGTCACCGACAGCCGCAGCGGCTCCCCGGGCGTCAACAGCTCCCGCGGCACGTGCAGCAGCAGGTATCCCATGCTATCGGCGTAGCGATCCACCAGCGTGACCCGGAACTCGGCCCGGACGCCGCCCTCGCCGACCCAGTTCAGAGTCCCGAGCTCCGCCGTGGCCGGGCTCTCGAACCTCACGCGCGGCCGGCCATCGATGGCGAGGATGAACTCGCGCCGGTCGTCGGTGGCATCGATCCCGGCTAGCATCACGAAGGTGGCCGCATCGCCGCGGAAGTCGGCCGGCACGCGGGCGGTCTCCCACTCGACACCGAGCGACGAGTCCTCTGAGCGGACGAGGAGCGAGTTCCGGGCTTCGGGAAGCGGGGAGTGGTACTCGAACTCGAGCCCTCGAGCCGTTGCCTTGTACCCCGCGAGCCAGGGAGAGGGAAGCGCCACTCGCGCCGCGCCCGTCTGCGCGCTCGCGAAGGGGCTCACGAGGCAGACCAGCCCGAGGGCGAGAGAGGCACGGCAGAAGGCCTCACGGATCATTCCGCCGAGAACCGGTACACGGTCGTGGAACGGTAGGTCTCGCCCGGCCGGAGCACGGTGCTCGGGAAGGCCCGCTGATTCGGGGAGTCCGGGAAGTGCTGCGTCTCCAGGCACAGACCGGTGCGGCGCCCGTACGCCACGCCGCCTTTCCCGAAATCGCTTCCGTCCAGGAAATTGCCGCTGTAGAACTGCATTCCCGGCTCCGTCGTCAGGACCTCCATCGTGCGACCCGACGCCGGGTCGTGCAGCACCGCAGCCGGCCTGGGCCCGCCGCCTTCGGTCCATCCGTCGATCACGAAGTTGTGGTCGTAGCCTCCGGCGAACGCGAGCTGCACGTCCTCCGCATCGATGCGGGCGCCGATCACTTCGGACTGGCGAAAGTCGAAGGGCGTGCCCTCCACGGGGCGGAGCTCGCCCGTGGGGATCAGGGTCTCGTCCACTACGGTGAACCGGTTCGCGTGGATCTGAAGCTCGTGGTCCACGATCTCTCCCGCCCCGTGTCCGGCGAGGTTCCAGTACCCGTGGTGGGTGAGGTTGACGACCGTCGGCCGCGTAGTGACCGCTTCGTAGTCGATGCGGAGCTCACCGGAGGCCGTCAGGGCATACGTGACCGATACCGACAGCTCGCCGGGATAGCCCTCTTCGCCGTCGGCCGAGACGTAGGTGAGGACGACCCCGCTCTCGGACTCAGTTTCGTAAGGTTCGGCCTGCCAGACGACCTTATCGAAGCCTACCAGGCCGCCGTGCAGGTGGTTGGGCCCGTTGTTCACGGCCAGCTCGTACTCCGAGTCGTCGAGGCTGAACCTGCCCCCGGCGATCCGATTGCCGTAGCGTCCCACGATCGCGCCGAAGTAAGGAGTGCCGGCCAGGTACGACTCGAGCCATTCGTGTCCCAGGACGATGTCGGCTGTCTCGCCGTGCCGATCCGGGGCCAGGAGACGCGTCACCGTGCCGCCGTAGGTCATGACATCGAGCTCGATGCCGCTCGGACTGCGAAGCGTGATCAGTTTCACGGAATCTCCACCGGGTGTGTGACCGAAGGCTCTCGATTCAGCGCCAGGCCGCTCCGGAAAGCGATCTCCCCGCTCACCGGCACAGGCCGTGATGAGGGCCATCAGCATCACGAGGATCGTACCTGGGGGTGCAACGCGGCGCTCTGCTCTCAAGGATCGGGCCATGCCGAAAGGTGCCCGAGGCAAGGGAAATGGGCAATGGACGTTCGGCCACCCCGAAAGTCACTCATAATCAGCGATCCTTGCCCATTTGACGGGCCTTTGGGCACATTGGGGCACGCTGCGCACATTATCCGGAGAATAAGCGACAGGAATGACGGGACCTAACAAGGCTTCTCGCGACGGGCGACTGCGCTCTTCATGGCAGGTTCTCGCCGTATATATCGGTGCATCCTGGGTAGTCCTGCAGGTTGTCGACGTGCTCAAGGACAACATGGGACTCCCGGACTGGGTGTTCCCGTTTGCCGTGATGCTTCTGCTCATCGGTCTGCCGATCATGCTGGCTACCGCTCTCATCCAGGGCCGACCGTCCGCCTCGGGCTATGAGCAGGCCGGCTCGTCGCCGTCCGGCTCGGAGCAGCCCGCACCCGCGATTTCAGACACTGATCTCTCGCACCGGCGTCTGTTCACGTGGCGCAACGCGCTTCTAGGGGGAGCCGCGGCGTTCGTACTTCTCTCGGTCGTAACCGCCGGCTTCATGTTCATGCGGAACCAGGGCATCGGGCCGGTCGGATCGCTAGTCGCAAAGGGCTTGCTCGAGGAGCGTTCCCGGATCGTGCTTGCCGAGTTCGATGCAGAGGATCCGGTCCTCGCGCGGACCGTCACGGAGTCGTTCCGCGCCGACCTCACTCAATCGACGATGGTTCGTCTGGTGGAGCCGGATTCCATCGCGGACGCTCTCTCGCGGATGGGCTTGGACGAGGACACCGAGCTTACCGAGGACACGGCGCGGGAACTGGCAGAGCGGGATGGTTTTCCCGCGATCGTTGCCGGTGACGTCGCACCCCTCGGGGACGGCTATGTGCTGACCGCACGGCTCGTATCATCGACGGATGGGGCCGTTCTCGCTTCGGCTCGCGCCTCTGCGCGCGACCAGAACGCTCTGCTCGAGGCCATCGACGAAGCTTCGGCCAAGCTGAGGGAACAGATCGGCGAGTCGTACACCTCGCTGCGGGAAACACCGTCGCTTGCCCACGTCACGACCGGCTCACTCGCGGCGCTCAAGAAGTACACGCAGGCGGAGGATGCGCGACAAAGGGAGGGGAACCCCGAAGCCGCAATCGCCCTGCTCGAAGAAGCCGTGGCCATCGATACGGCGTTCGCGCTGGCGTACCGCGACCTGGCGACGATCCTGGCCAACACCCGGGGGAGCTGGGACCGGCAGGTGGGTGCTCTGGAGAGCGCCTACCGGTACCGCGGTCGTTTGACCGATCGCGAGCGGTACCTGGTGGAAGCGGCATACGCCCAGGACGTGCTGGACGACCGAACCCGGGCCATCCAGGCCTACGAGTCCATGCTTCGCCTGGACACCCTGGACGCGCAGGCTCTGAACAACATTGGCTTCAACTACTGGCAGCAGGGCGATTTTGAGCGGGCGGGAGAGTTCTACCGGCGGGCGCGGGAGGCAGATCCTGCGGCGACTATCTACGCGGGGAACGTTGCCGCCGCCTGGGCCAATCTCGGCGAGATCGAGAAGGCCGACTCCGCGTACGCGGTGCTCGACGACATGCCGGGGAATGTCTTCTTCGAGAGATGGCGGGCCCTGTTCGCTTATCAGCGAGGGGACGAAGCGGAAGCGCGGGCCAGATTCGAGGCGATGGCCGAAGAAAACGCATCACAAACAGGTCTCGTCAGGATCTCGAAGTGGTCGCTGGGCCTCCTGGAACTCCTGCACGGCAGGCTGCGGAACGCCGACTCGTTATTGAACGAAGCGAGTGACCTCGACGCGCGAGGAGATGCGGGGCGAGCCCGGCTCGAGAAGGAGCTCGGTGACGCCTTCATGCAGCTGAGCGTGCTGGGGGACACGGCGGCGGCTCTCGGACAGCTAGGCGAGGCCCTGGCCAACAACCCCCTGGAGGACATCCCGGTACTCGATCGTCCCTGGATCTGGGCTGCGAGGCTTGCCGCTCAGGCCGGGGACTCTGAGCTGGCTCGGAGCTACGTCGATGCACGCGATGCGGAGGTGAGCGAGCGCTATCTGACGATCGAGCGTCGCTACGAGCACGACCTCAGGGCGTGGATCGCGTGGGCGGAAGGCGATGCGGAGCGCGCCCTCTCCGAAATGCGAGAGCAGCCCGCGGATCCCTGTCCCAGGTGCCGGTCGATTGACTTCGCATCGTTGTTCGAGGCGCTCGGGCAGCCAGACTCCGCGATCGCCCGCTATCGCGAGTACCTGGATACTCCGGCCAACTTCAACCTGTGGTTCGACGCGCACAGGCTGGCTCCGCTTCACGAGAGTCTCGGTCGCCTGTACGACGAGCAGGGCGACACGGAAAACGCAGCTCTTCACTACGCCCAGTTCGTCGACCTGTGGGAAGACGCCGACCCGGAGCTGCAGCCGCGGGTGGCGGCGGCCCGCGCGCGCCTGGAGGAAATCGTGAGGGAGCGCGGCTGATGGCCGAGAAGAACGGAATCGGAGAGCTCCTGGGGCAGGCTGGAGGCCGTTCGGTGTGGCAGGTCCTCGTCGTCTATCTCGGCGCCTCCTGGGGCGTGCTCGAGGTCGTCGACGTCCTCAAGGACAACATGGGCCTGCCGGACTGGGTGTTCCCGTTCGCGGTGGTGCTGCTGTTGATCGGCCTTCCGATCATGCTGGGGACCGCGGCCATTCAGGCGCGGTTTGCCGCGAAGGGCGGGGAGGCGTCCGGGGACGAGTCCCCGGACAGCTCGCAGGATCCGGTACCGGCCGCTGACGTCTCTCCCGATACGGAGGCGGACGAACTCGAGGTGCACCACATCTTCACTTGGAAGAGGGCCCTTCTCGGCGGCGCGGCGGCGTTCGTCCTCCTCACCGTGGTGACCACCGGCTTCATGCTCATGCGGAACCGGGGCATCGGCCCCGTGGGGTCGCTGGTGGCCAAGGGACTGATCGAAGAACGCTCGGAGATCCTGGTGGCCGACTTCGAGGCCGAAGATCAGATGATGGGCCGTATAGCCTCCGAGGCGCTCCGGGTCGATCTCTCTCAATCCGACATCGTGCGGCTCGTGAGCCCGCGCACGGTGGAAGGCGCTCTCGCCCGCATGCAGCTCGACAGGGGCACCCGCCTGGACGAGGAGACGGCACGGGAGATCGCGGAGCGCGAAGGACTGGCGGCCGTAGTCGGAGGTGAGATCCTGTCCGGCGGCGGCTCCTACGTGATTGCGGCCCATCTGGTGACCCCAGAGGGTGACCTGCTCGGGAACGCCCGCGTGACGGCCGCCGATTCGAGCCGGATCATCGAGGCGATCGATGAGATTTCCCGGGATCTTCGCGAGCAGATCGGCGAGTCCTACACCAGAATGCGGAAGAGCCCGCCTCTCGCTCAGGTAAGCACGACGTCGCTCGAGGCGCTGAGAAGATACACTGAAGCCGGAGTGCAGCGCGATCCGGGCAACCTGGATGCAGCGATCGAGTT
>CAJIAC010000061.1_pt1 | contig 45425 bp, 44 predicted proteins | sample 9198961 | NCBI WGS metagenome assembly CAJIAC01 (sample SAMEA7708276, study PRJEB35096) | sediment metagenome | biome: marine neritic benthic zone biome [ENVO:01000025]; feature: sediment [ENVO:00002007]; material: shallow marine sediment [ENVO:03000034] sea grass bed [ENVO_01000059] ... | reverse complement strand
TGTACGGACACGTGGAATCGGCAGCAGACCGCGTCGACCACATGATCATGCTCCGGGACCTCCAGGATGAGACGGGCGGATTCAGCACGTTCATTCCCCTGGCGTGGCATCCGGACAACACGGCCCTCGGGCGAGAGCTGGGCCTGGAAGGTCAGCGCACCGGAGGGGTGGACGACCTCAAGGCTCTGGCCGTAGGCCGGATCCTCATGGACAACGTTCCGCACATCAAGACTCATTGGATCATGGTGACCACGAAGGTGTCCCAGATTGCGCTCTCCTTCGGCGTCGACGACCTCGAGGGAACCGTGGTCCTGGAGAAGATCACGCACACTGCGGGGGCCGACACTCCGATAGGCCTCGACCTGCAGGAAATAGTCGACCTGATCCGCGATGCGGGGAAGACTCCGGTCGAGAGGGATTCCCTCTACAACTCGGTCGCCGAGCCAGCGGTCGTATGACGACCGGAGTCCGGCGCACCTCCGAGGTCACCCTCGAACCCGTCGATCGGCGGGAGCTCGAGGAGCTCACGGCGCTGTACGAGTTGCCCTTGCTCGAGCTGGGGGCCCTGGCTCGAGATCGTGCCAGGGAGGTGGTGCCCGACGGTATCGTCTCCTACATCGTCGATCGGAACATCAACTATACCAATGTATGTGTGACGGACTGTTCGTTTTGCGCGTTCTACCGGCGTCCGGGTCACGAAGAGGGATACGTGCTCTCGAACGAGCAGATCGGTGCCAAGATCGATGAAGCCAAGGCTATAGGCGCGGTCCAGATTCTGATGCAGGGCGGTCACAATCCTTATCTGAAGCTGGACTACTACACGGAACTCCTGGAGTACATCAAGGCGAACCACCCGATCCACGTACACGGGTTCTCGGCCTCGGAGCTCGACATCATCGCCCGGGTGACCCGGGCGGACGTCGAGACCGTCATCGGCGAATTGAGGGCCGCCGGCCTGGACTCAGTCCCAGGCGCCGGGGCGGAGATCCTGGTAGATGACGTGCGGGATCGAATCGCGAAGAAGAAGATCGGGACCGGGCGCTGGCTGGAGATCCACCGGGCGGTGCACGACCAGGGGTTGCTGAGCTCCGCGACCATGATGTTCGGAGCGGGAGAGAGCCGCGCCGATCGGGTAGAGCACATGTTGCGCATCCGGGACCTTCAGCGTCGGACGGGCGGTTTCACAGCGTTCATCCCGTGGACGCTTCAGTCGGACGGCACCGAAATGGATGGGACCCCCGAGGCTACGGCCACCGAGTACCTGAAGACGATCGCGATATCTCGCGTGGTGATCGACAATGTCCGGAATCTCCAGGTGAGCTACGTGACCCAGGGTCCCAAGGTGGCCCAGGTGGCCCTCCACTTCGGGTGCAACGACTTCGGGTCGCTGATGATGGAGGAGAACGTGGTTTCCGCCACCGGAACCGACTTCATCATGCCCCGTTCCACTCTGGTGCAGTTCATCGAGGGAGCGGGCTTCCGGGCCGCCCCGCGCTACCAGGACTATTCCGCGGTGCAGCCAGATCTCGACTGGTACTGCGGCTGCAAAGTGTGTCTCGACAGGAGGGTTTGAGGATGACGGCTCGTGTTCTCGTGCTGATGGGGTCCGAATCTGACCGCCCGGTCATGCAGAAGGGCGTGGACGTGCTGGCGGAGGCGGGGGTCGAGGTCGAGGTCATCGTCAGCAGCGCACACCGTGACCCTGTTCGTACGGCGGAGATCGCGTCCGGGGCCGAGGACGCTGGCTTCTCGGTAGTTATTTGCGGGGCCGGGCTGTCGGCGGCTCTCCCCGGCGTGGCCGCGGCGCATACTTCGCTGCCGGTCATCGGCGTGCCGATCTCGGCGGGCACGCTTGGCGGACTCGATGCACTTCTATCTATCGCCCAGATGCCCCCCGGCGTGCCGGTGGCAGCCGTCGGTATCGACAACTCCCGGAACGCCGCGCACCTGGCGCTCCGACTGCTCGGAGGCGGCCGAGGGTCCTGACTCGGGCGCCGACCGATTGGAGGTCCTGTGCGAGTCGGCATCGGCTATGACTCACACCGTTTCGAGCCGGGGCGGCAGCTGATCCTCGGGGGAATCCATGTTCCCGATCACCCGGGGCTCAGGGGACATTCGGACGGTGACGCGGTCGCCCATGCCCTGACGGACGCTCTCCTGGGTGCGGCGGCTCTCGGCGATATCGGCCAGCACTTCCCCGACACGGACGACCGGTGGTCCGGAGCAGATTCCATGGAGTTGCTCGGCGCTACCGTGCGTCTGATCGAGGAACACAACTATCAGGTCGTAAACGCCGACATCACGGTGGTGACGGAGAGCCCCGCCATACGGCCCTGGGCGGACTCCATAGCCGAGTCGCTGGCCACCCGGCTGCGGATCGCCAGATCCTCGATCTCCATCAAGGGGAAGACGAACGAGGGTCTCGGGTGGATCGGACGTGGCGAGGGACTCGCGGTCATGGCGGTCGCCCTGCTTGACCAGATCGGCGACATCGACACCCTGCACGCCTCCATCCGAACCGGCGGCTAGGCGGTCAGATGCAGGAGCAGCTGGAAGCCTTTCTCCACCTGGTCGGCGAAATCCCGGTGGGGGTGGTCTATCTGCTGGTGGGGGTCGGGGCTGCGGTCGAGAACCTCTTTCCGCCCGTTCCCTCCGATGTCGTGGTGGTAGCCGGCGGGATCCTGGCCGACCGGGGGATTCTTCGGTCCGAGCTGGTTTTCCTCGTCGCATGGGTCAGCAACCTGCTGCTGGCCCTCGGCGTGTATCTCGCCGCCCGTCGCTTCGGGGGCGGGATCTTCTCGACGCGCTGGGGGCGGTGGTTGTTGAGGCCAGCCCAGCTCGAGCGCATGTCGCTGTTCTACGAGGACTACGGTGCTCTGACGATCCTTGTCAGCCGCTTCTTTCCGGTATTCCGGGTGCTCGTTCCGGCGTTCGCCGGCATCAGTCGACTGGGCTTTTGGCGCACTGCCGTTCCACTGGCAGCGGCATCCGCCGCGTGGTATGCGGTGCTCGTGGCGGGTGGCGTACTGGCTTCCCGCAACATCCCGAGGATCGTCGGTGCGTTGACCGCGGTGAACACCACCGCGGGCACGGTAGCGCTGCTCGTGGCTGTCGGGCTCGCCTGGCTCTGGGTCAGGTCTCGTCGGCACGACGTGGATCCCGATTGATGACTGGCAAAGACGAGGGAAAGGAACGACCACCGGTTGCCGAGATTCCGGCCGACTTTTGCCTGGACGGGTTCGCCGACTTCCTCCTCTACGAGAGAGGCCTCGCCCGGCGCACGGCGGAGGCGTACCTGTCCGACTGCCGGTCGCTGGCGCGATTCGTCCTCGCGAGCGGGCGCCTCAACCCTGGCGAGGTGGACTACGAGGTGCTTCGCGACTACCTGGCGGATCTCACGGAGCGGGGACTTGCCGGCAGGAGCATCGCGCGCAGGCGTGCATCGATGCGCACCTACTTCGGGTTCCTCGTCGAAGAAGGACACCTGGGGGGCGACCCGACGGACCGACTGGAGGGACCGCGGATTTCCCGAACGCTCCCGGACGTGCTCTCCTACGCGGAAGTCGACCGGATTCTGGAATGCGTCGGGGGATTGGACGCGGTGACGCATCCCAATGCCAGGCGAGATGCCGCCATGCTCGAAGTGCTTTATGGCGCGGGTCTGAGGATCTCCGAGCTCATCGATCTGAGGCTCCGAGACCTGATGCTGGAGGAGGGACTGATCGGTGTGGAAGGGAAGGGGGGCAAGCAGCGAATCGTGCCTCTCGGAGGTCGTGCGGTGTCGGTGTTGCAGCGCTACCTTCGAGAACGACGCCCAGAGCTGGACCGCCGTGAATCGAGGGGGATCGTCTTCCTGAATCACCACGGCAGACCACTCAGCCGGACAGGCGCCTGGAAGATCGTCGGGAAGCACGTCCGAAACGCGGGCGTGGACCGAAAGGTGACGCCGCACACGTTCAGACACAGCTTCGCGACACACCTCCTCGAGGGTGGGGCGGACCTGGTCGCGGTTCAGGAAATGCTGGGACACGCGGACATCTCTACCACCCAGATCTATACACATGTCGATCGCCGCTACCTGCAGGAAGAGCACCGACAGCACCACCCGAGAGGATAGGACGGGGTGAGCGCCGCCTCCCGGGTCCTGAGCCTGTCCAGGAATCGGCAGGCCGTGCGCCGGTTCGCCGATCGGAGGTTGCCGCCGGATCTCCTGGCACGTGTCCTGGAGTGCGGCCGATACGCACCATCCGCGCGAGAGGACCAGCCCTGGAGGTTCGTGGTGGTCCAGGACGCGATGACGCGTCACAGGATGGCGAAGGCCGTCTTCCAGGGAGAGCTGGTCCGGACGGCGCCCGCCGTCATCGCGGGCTGCGCGAGGGTTCATTCCAACATCTCGGGCAGCGGGCGCCCCAGTTATCCGCAGGACCTGGCCGCGGCCACGCTGGCCATGGCGCTGGCAGCGGCGGACATGAGCCTCGCCACTTCCTGGATCACGGGATTCAGGGAGGCTGAGATCCGCGCCGTCCTGGGTATCCCCGCAGACATCCCGGTGGTCACGCTGCTTGCCATCGGCTATCCCGACGGCTTCACGGCTCTTCCTCCCCGCCGTCCCGACGAGCAGACGGTTGCCTGGGATCGCTGGGGGTCAGAATCGGCGGGGCAGGGGGAGGCTCGGTGAGGCGCCCGGCATCTTCGGGCGCCGCCGCCCCCCTTCTCGTTCTTATCGGTGTCCTGGTCACTTTGGCTGCCGCGCCGCTGGCCGCCCAGGACGTTCGGTTCGTGCCCCGCAAAGGGAATTCGGTGGATACGCGCCTGGCGGACTTCCTCGCTCGTCCCGGTACCACCCTCTGGACTCGCGATACGATTGTGGCGAGTGACGGGAGGGTGGCGGGCGATCTCCTGGTTCTCGAGGCTCAGGTGCGGATCGCGGGAGCTGTGGAGGGAGACATCTTCGTGGTGGACGGCGATCTCTTCCTGCGCCCGGGAGCCCGGATCAGCGGGGACATCGTGGTCGTGAGCGGCGGCTATCACGGTTCGGGCATGGCCACGGTGGAAGGCCGCACGACCTGGCTGCCCGCGGAGCGGTACTCGGTTCTCCCGGTGGACGGTGGTTTCGAGATCGACCCGGTCGTTGAACTCCCGGATGTGGTGAGTTTGCACGGCCTGTATGGCTTCGAAGCGCCCGGCTACCAGCGAGTCGATGCGGTCAAGCTCGGCTGGGGTGTCACGTTCACGGCCGCGACCTGGGCCTGGCAGCCCACTCTCGATCTGGTCGGGCGGTACCGGTCAGGTCAGGGTGAGGTGGAGGGCACCGTACGACAGTTCTGGCATCCAGGGCCCGTCGAGTTCGGCGTCGAGGCCGAGCGCGCCACGCAGACGAACGAGGACTGGGTACGGACCAACATCTCGAATTCGCTGTCCTACTTCTTCCTCGGGGACGATTTTCGCAACTACTACGGAGCCGACCGGGTCGCCCTCGTACTCAGGGGGAGCGGGGATCGATGGTGGAGTCCCTTGCTGCAGATCGAATGGGAGGACGCGTGGAGCCGCTTCGCGGGAGACCATTTCACGCTGTTCGGGTCCGGCGACGTCCGCCCGAATCCGGCCATCGATGATGGGGAGACCTTCAGCGCGACCCTCGCTCTTTCCGTGGACCTCGCGACCGGCACGACCGGAACACTCGAGGGGCGGGTTCTCCTCGAAGGAGCGGACTCAACCGTCGCCGGCGACTTCTCTTTTCTGCTTGGAGAGCTGCAGGGTCGCTGGATGACCGCAGGATTCGGTTCTCACGAGGTCGACCTGTTCGCCCTCGCCCGAAGTGACCTGGCGGGCACTCCGCCCGGTCAGCGCTGGACCGGTTTTGGGGGCCGGGCTACGCTCCCGACGTTTGACGTGATGGAGTTTCGCGGCCCTCGCGTTACGTATGGTCACGTCGGATACACGGTTCCCATTGAGGCGCTGCGCGCCGGAGGCCTGGGAGCTCCGGGCGTGTTCGGGAGGGTCGCCGGTGGGGCCGCATGGCAGGAGGGCCAATCAGCGGACTGGAAGGTCAATCTCGTCGGAGGACTTCGCTTCTGGGTGCTCGAGGCTGGAGCGGCGTGGGACCCGGACTCTGGAAGCGCTCGCGGGTACGCGATCTTCAGATTCGGCGGCGACCTCTGAGCGTCTCCCTTTGACACCGGCTTCCGGCACGGATTACTTTACGGAGCGTGAATTTACCGCCGTCACGCATCCGATTTCGACCTGTCCAGGTCGCCTCCGCCTCCGGGCACTTCCCGTGCGTAGACGTGTCTGTTGCTGTCGCGATCCCGAAGAAGAACGGGATCCGGCAGGGTCACTGCGTCCTGAATCGAAAGTGAGACCACATGCCTGAAGCGCCTTCGGCGGATACGAAATACATCTTCGTCACGGGTGGGGTTGTGTCGTCCCTGGGCAAGGGAATCGCCGCGGCGTCAATCGGCAGGTTGCTCGTTGAGCGGGGGATGGCCGTGACCATCCAGAAGTTTGACCCGTACATCAACGTCGATCCCGGGACCATGTCCCCGTTTCAGCACGGGGAGGTGTACGTCACCGATGATGGTGCCGAGACGGACCTCGATCTTGGACATTACGAGCGGTTCATCAACGAGTCGCTCTCGCAGGCGAACAACGTGACCACCGGCCGCATCTACCAGAACATCATTACGAAGGAAAGGCGCGGAGACTTCCTCGGGGCCACGGTTCAGGTCATTCCTCACGTTACTGATGAGATCAAGTCGTACATCCAGATGCTCGGGCCCGGTCACGACGTAGTGATCACCGAGGTCGGCGGAACGGTCGGCGATATCGAGTCGCTTCCGTTCCTCGAGGCGATCCGTCAGTTTCGACAGGACGTGGGTTGGAAGAACACCGTCCTGGTTCACCTCACCCTCGTTCCCTTCATTGCCGCCGCGGGAGAGCTCAAGACCAAGCCCACGCAGCATTCCGTGCGCGAGTTGATGGAGATCGGCCTGCAGCCGGACATCCTGGTTTGTCGCACCGAGTGGCCGCTTCCGGAGGACGTGCGACGGAAGGTGGCCCGGTTCTGCAACGTGGATATCCGAGACGTGATCGAGAGCCGGGACATGGACACGATTTACGAAGTTCCGCTGCGCTTCCGTGAGCAGCGCCTCGACGACCGCATCATCGAGCACCTCGGCCTGGATTCCCCGGATCCGGACCTGACGACCTGGGAGTCCATGGTTGAGCGGATCAAGCATCCCGGGGGGGGAGAGGTCCGAGTCGCCGTCGTGGGCAAGTACACGTCCCTGGTCGATTCGTACAAGTCGATCCAGGAGGCATTGATTCACGGTGGGATCGCCAACGACACCGGGGTCCAGGTCGACTGGCTCTCTTCCGAGGCGATCGACTCGCAGGGAACGGAGGTACTCCTGCCGTATGACGCAGTGTTGATCCCCGGGGGTTTCGGGCAGCGTGGAGTCGAAGGAATGGTCGATACCGTTCGCTATCTGCGCGAGGAGGAGGTGCCGTTTCTGGGCATATGCCTCGGACTGCAATGCGCCATCATTGAGCTGGCCAGGAACGTGTGCGGCCTGGAGGGGGCCGACTCGGCCGAATTCGAGCCGGATACGCCGCACCCCGTGATCTCTCTGCTCGACTCACAGCTCAAGGTGACCATGAAGGGCGGTACCATGAGGCTGGGGGCGTATCCCGCCCACCTCGTCGACGGAACGCATGTGCGAGACATCTACGGAGAAGAGGAAATATCGGAGCGACACCGGCACCGCTACGAGGTGAACAACGACTATCGGGAGGCTCTGTCCGAAGGGGGGCTCGGGTTCTGCGGTCTCTCGCCGAACGGTGGCCTGGTGGAAATTATCGAAATCCGGGATCACCCGTTCTTCGTGGCGACCCAGTTCCACCCGGAGCTGAAGTCACGGCCCACCCGGGCGCATCCGCTATTCGCGGCGTTCATCGCCGCGGCGCGCGACCGGAGGGATGCTCGGGGAGAGAACCAGGCGAGCGAGGCCGGCACGTCGCAGAGCTGGGCAACGGCTGGTCGGGAATGAGCGTGCTCGAGGCGGGTCGGCGTTTTCTGCTGATCGCGGGGCCATGCCTGCTGGAAGACGATCGCCTCAACGTGGCCGTCGGTCAGCGAGTACGCGATGTCGCGCAGCGCCTGGACGTACCTGTGGTGTTCAAGGCGTCCTTCGACAAGGCAAACCGAACGAGCGCGTCTTCCCCAAGGGGTCCCGGCCTCGAGGTGGGGCTCGAACGTCTGGCCACCGTTCGAGCCGAGACAGGGATTCCGGTCCTGACCGACATCCACGACGCCAGGCAGGCAGAGCTCGTGTCCGCGGTCGTCGATGCCATTCAGATCCCCGCCTTTCTCTGCCGTCAGACCGACCTGCTTACCGCGGCCGGGAGCACGGGCCTGCCTGTGAACATCAAGAAGGGACAGTGGCTGGCCCCGGAGGACATGCGGCACCCAGTGGAGAAAGTGCGTGCCGCGGGCGCCCCCAGCGTCTCAGTGACCGAGCGCGGGACACTGTTCGGGTACGGGCGCTGGATCGTCGACATGCGCAGTTTTGCCATCATGAGCGAAACGTGCGGGTGTCCCGCTCTGTTTGACGCGACGCACTCGGTCCAGCTGCCAGGTGGAGCCGCCGCCGGCTCGGCGAGCGGCGGGGAGCCTCGGTGGATCGAAACTCTGGCCCGAGCAGCGGTAGCAGCTGGCGCGGACGGCGTATTCGTGGAGACGCATCCAGATCCCGCCAGCGCTCCCTCGGATGGAGCGAACATGCTCCCCCTGGACCGCCTCGAAGGTCTGGTGGAAGGCCTTCTAGCCGTGCGGGAAGCCACGGAGCGCTCCGGAGATAGAGGTTGATCCCTGTGGAGGAGTCGCTCGCGGCCCGCGTTCGCGTCGTCCTGCTGGATGTGGACGGAGTAATGACGGACGGGGGCCTGTATTTCTCCGAGTCGGGTGGGGCGATGGCCGACGGCCGCCGGTTTCACGTACATGATGGGATGGCCCTTCACATGCTGCGTCGAGCGGGAATCCCGGCTGCGGTCGTGTCGGGGAAGCTCTCGCTTCCGGCAAGACGCCGAGCGGAGGAACTGGGAATCAAGGAGGTTCACCAGGTCTCACCTTTCGGAAAGCTGGAGGCGGTGGAGGGAGTCCTGGGCCGCCTCGGGGCAGGTTGGGACGAGGCGGCCTTTCTCGCCGACGATCTGGCGGATCTTCCAGTGCTCCGCGAGGTAGGGCTACCAGCGGCCGTGGCCAACGCGGTCCCGGAGGTGCGACGGGCGGCGGCCTGGGTCGGAGAGAAGCCGGGCGGTGCAGGAGCCGTTCGGGAATTCGTTGAGGCACTCCTGACCTCGCGCGGCGAGTGGGATGCTCTGGTCCAGCAGTACGTAGCGGAATGCGTCGAGCATTGGAGGGCGGGCGCAGGTGAGTGATGTGACCCCGGATCCGGTTCCCGATTCGCGTATCATCGAGCGCGGCAGGGAGGTACTCCGAATCGAGAGCGAGAGTGTGGCCTCACTCGCGGGGCGGTTGGACGAATCCTTTGCGGAGGCTGTTCGGCAGATCTCATCCATCAGCGGGCGGGTGGTTGTGACGGGGATCGGCAAGTCGGGGATCGTGGCCCGTAAGCTGGCTTCTACCTTCTCGTCCACTGGCACGCCGGCGATTTTTCTGCACCCGGTGGAGGCCGCGCACGGAGATGTCGGGATGCTGGTCGGCGGCGACCTGGTCCTGGCCCTCTCCAAGAGTGGCGAGTCTTCGGAGTTGAAGAGCCTCATGCCGGTCATCTCGCGGCTCCATATCCCGGTGGTCGCCCTTACCTCGGAGTGTGATTCGTCGTTGGCCCGGAGAGCCGACCTGGTACTCGATGTGAGCGTGCAGGTGGAGGCGTGTCCGCACGATCTGGCTCCGACGGCCAGCAGCACTGCGGCTCTGGCCATGGGAGACGCCCTGGCCATGGCGGTGTCGGAGCTTCGTGGATTCGGTCCGGAGGATTTTGCGCGCTTGCATCCCGGCGGAGACCTCGGACGCCGGCTCACGTGGACGGTGCGAGACGTCATGATCACGGGCTCCGAAAGCGTGCCGGCCCTTGCCCCAGAGGCGGACCTCGGAGCGGCGATGCACGAGATCGCGCACCGCCAGGGCACGGTGCCGATCGTGGACGGAGACTCGAGGGTCGTGGGGGTCATCACCGCCGGAGATCTGACCCGCTACGCGGACGGCCGCGACGACTTTCTCTCTCACTCTGTAGCCGCGGCCATGAATACCGAGCCCAAGACCATTGGGCCGGATGAGCTCGCCGCAGGGGCGCTCGAGCTCATCGAGAGACACGGAATCATGGCGGTTCCCGTGGTAGATCCGGACGGCCGCCTGCTCGGGATGCTCCATCTGCACGACCTGCTGCGAGCGAGGCTGGCGTGAGGTCGATTCGATGGGGCGCCCGGTCTCGGGTCGGCCTCCTGGTGTTGCCCTTCCTGGTCGGCGCTTGCGAGCAGGAGAATGAGCGGGCCCTGGCTTCGACGACCCTCCTGGGTCTGGAGGCGGACCAGGTGCTGGTCGGAGTGGAGATGAACCTGACTCGCGCCGGGGTGCGCAACGCCGTGTTGGTGGCGGACACCGCCTTCAGCTTCCAGGAGGAGGGACTGCTGCAGCTCCGCAACCTGGTGATCACGTTCTACGGCGACACCGGTCTGGAAGAAGGAGTGTTGACCGGTCGGGAAGGGGAGTACCAGTTCGAGTCCGGTGACGTGGAGGTCATCGGGCAGGTGGAGGTCACGGAGGCGCTGGGTTCCAAGCGGCTTGTGACGGAGCGTCTGCGCTACGTAGCCTCGGTCGACTCCCTGTACGGCGATACCGCTTTCGTGTTGTATCGGCCGGGCCTGCAATCGCGCGGCAACAGCTTCGTGAGCGATGCGCAGCTGGAGAACGTGCAGATCCTGAATCCCAGCTTCGTGTCGGAAGGTGACCCGACTCAGGCTGGAAGAGCCTCACCCGAGTGAATCCCGATTCCGCGCCGGTCGCCTTGCGGCCGCGAGGCGCCTGGATTGCCGGTTTGACAATCGGCCTTCTTGCCGTCCTCGCAGGCCCTCGCCATGCCCCGGCCCAGGCGACGCCGAGCTGCCAGCTCCGCGTCCGGGTCGTCCCGGCCTCCGGTTCCGGAGGACAGCCCCGGAGCAACATGCTGGCCATCCCGGGGGTGGAGGGACAGTACGAGATGCACCTCGGCGGTGGCCTGGTCATCGGACGCTGCGGCGACGCCACGATGACGGGCGACAGCGCGGTGCACCTGGAGCACATCGCGGAGGCCAGGATGATCGGGTCGGTCCGCTACCGTGATACGACGCGTGTGCTCGACGCGGAGAGAGTCACGTACTACGGCCTGGCCGATCGGGTGGTAGCCGAGGACAGCGTTCGGCTGGAGCGCCTGGGGTCGGGCGCCACCCTCGAGGGTCCACGGGTCGAGTTCCTGCGCACTCCATTCCGCGGGAGCCGGACGGTGGCGACGGGACGGCCACACATGACCCTCCCGACGGGGGGACGGGGGACAGAGCCCTTCCTCGTGGACTCGGACGAAGCGGAGTTTCAGGGGGAGGAGCGAGCGTTTGCCCGAGGGAACGTGGAGATACACCGGTCCGATCTGGACGCCACGGCAGATAGCGCCCGCTTCGACGCCGGGGGGCTCGGCGTCCTGTACGGGCGACCGATCGTCCGTGGCGAAGGTTTTGAGCTCACCGGAGATAGCGTGGTGGCCCGGTTTTCGGAAGACGAGCTACGGGAAGTCCAGTCGTTTGGAGGCGCCTCGGCGTCCGGGCGCGACTTCGAGCTTCAGTCTGAGGTGGTCACAGCAGAAATCCGGGAGGGAGAGGTCGAGCGGCTGTGGGCGTTCGGGGAGGGGCGATCGATCGCTGCCTCCGGCGATTTCCAGCTCGCGGGGGACTCGATCGAGTTCTCGCTGACCGCGGGGCGCATCGATTCGATCGCATCCGTCGGAGGCGCGACTTCCGTCGAGACAGAGCCGTTCATTCCCGGGTCGACGCTGACAGAGGCTCCGAAGGGGCTCGATCCCGGATCCAACTGGCTGACGGGTGACACGATTCGTGCCTACTTCGTGGTGCCGCAGAGCGACGCGCTTCTTCCTGCTTCCGAGGTCGATCCGACTCCGGACCGCCTGACCTCGACCGGCAATGCCCGGTCGTTCTATGCTTCCGTCCGGGACTCGACGCGTTCGGAGTCTCCATCTCGGAACTATCTGCTGGGTAGCACGATTAGCGTACTGTTCAGCGATGGAGAGCCGTCGGAGGTGGTCGCTCGCGATGCCATCGGCATCTACCTGGAGCCCTCCAGTGAAGGAGAAGGGCCGTGAGCGAGCAGAGCGTCCTGAGAGCCGAAGGCCTGGTGAAGAGTTTCGGAAGGCGCCGGGTGGTCGACGGCGTGGACCTCGAGGTGCGCCAGGGCGAGATCGTCGGCTTGCTCGGGCCGAACGGCGCCGGTAAGACTACCACGTTCTATATGATCGTGGGCCTCCTCGGAGCCAACGCCGGCCGCGTCTATCTGGACGAGATGGAACTGACGCGCGTCCCGATGTACCGTCGGGCCCGAGCCGGCATCGGGTACCTGTCCCAGGAACCCTCGATCTTCCGTCGCCTCACGGTCGAGCAGAACGTGATGGCCATCCTGCAAACGCTCGATATGTCGCGATCCGAGAGGCAGCGCCGCCTGGATGAGCTTCTCGGGGAGTTGTCGATCGGCCACCTGCGCAAGAGTAAGGCGGATTCGCTGTCGGGTGGAGAGCGAAGGCGACTCGAGATCACGCGGGCGCTCGTTACACAGCCGAAGTTCATGCTCCTGGACGAGCCGTTTGCAGGGGTGGATCCCATCGCGGTTGACGACATCCAACGGATCGTGGCCGAACTCCGGGAACGAGGCCTCGGGGTGCTCATCACGGACCACAACGTGCGCGAGACCCTCTCGATCACGGACAGGGCCTACCTCATGTTCAACGGTCAGATCCACATCGAAGGACCGGCGCAGAAGCTCGTCGAGGATCCGGAAGCACGGAAGATGTACCTGGGGCTGGACTTCGAGCTCTAAACCCTCCTTCCTGCCCTCCCGGCGCGCCCGCTGATGCAAGGGGTGTGCCGCCCGTACAGGGTTCGCTATCTTACATGCGATGTCCGGCCCTGGCGCCGGAGACTTCCAGTAACGGAGAGAACGACCGGGAATGGCCAGTTTCAGGCGAGGGCTTTCACAGAGCCTCGGAATGCGGCAGGAGCTGAAGATCAACCCTCGCCTGTATCAGGCGATGGATCTTCTGTACATGCCGCTCCTGGACCTGCAGGCGCACTTGAAGCAGGAGGTGCTGGCCAACCCCTTCCTCGAGTTTAGCGAGATGGCCGAGGAAGAGCTCCCCGAGGAGAAGCAGGAAGAGGAGGAAGACGAGGATGAGGTCGACTGGGAGGAGATCCTCCTCAATGGCTTTGATGCTGGCGGAAGGCGGAGCCAGTTCGAAGACAAGGAACACTACATGCCCACGCCGGCCGCTCCGCCGGATCTGTGGGAGCACCTCAGGGAGCAGCTCAACCTGCTGAAGCTGGGCCCGCGCGAGTTCGCGCTCGGCGAAGAGATCATCGGCAACATCGACCGGGAGGGTTTCCTCACCTGCAGACTGGAAGAGGTGGTCGAGGCTCTGAACATCTGGCTCGCCGAAAGTGAACCGGAGCTATGGGCGGAGACGGAGCCGTTCACGCTTGAAGAGGCGGAGTCGGTCCTCGCCGTCATCCAGGGGTTCTACCCCTCCGGGGTCGGTGCGCGGGACCTGAGAGAGACCCTGTTGATCCAACTGCGCGACCGCAAGGAGGATGAGACCCTCGCCTTCCGCATCATCCGTGACCACTTCGATCAGCTCGTGAACCACCGCTGGAGCGAGCTGTCCAAGGAGCACGGAATCTCGCCCAAGGACGTCCAGGCCGCCGCGGACTCGATTGCGAAGCTCGATCCGAAGCCGGGTCTGAAGTACGCGGACATGAGCGAGAACTACGTGATCCCGGACCTGGTGGTGGAGAAGGTGGACGACGAGTACTTCGTGTACCACAATGACTCGTCCCTGCCGCGCCTCAAGCTTTCTCGATCGTACCGCGAGGTCGCGCAGGATCGAAACCAGTTCCAGGGAGAGAACAAGGCCTTCATCTCCAAGAAGCTCAACAGCGCCCAGTGGATGATCCAGGCGATCGAGCAGCGCCGCCAGACCATGCTGAAGGTGATGAGCTTCATCGTGGACCGGCAGCGCGACTTCTTCGAGAAGGGCGTGGAGCACCTGCGGCCGCTGACGCTGCGGGAGGTGGCCGAGCACATCGACATGCACGAGTCGACGGTGTCCCGGGTCACGAACGACAAGTACGTACAGACCCCGAGGGGGGTGCTCCCCCTCAAGTTCTTCTTTTCCTCGGGCCTCTCGACCGACTACGGCGAGGACGTGTCGGCGAGGGGCATCCGCGCGAGGATCCAGAAGCTGGTGGCCGATGAGGATCCGAAGAAGCCCCTGACCGACCAGGCCATCGTGGACGTCCTCAAGAAGGAGGGGGTCCAGATCGCCCGCCGTACAGTGGCTAAGTACAGGGATCAGCTCGGAATCCTTTCGGCGAGGATGCGAAAGAGAGTATGACCGAGTACGGGTTGTCTCCCGCCGACCCTGTCACCCCGCCTTCCAGACGCTTCGCGGTCATCGTTCCCGCCTTCGACGAAGCGGAGAACATGCCCGACCTGTTCCACGACATGGCGAGGACGTTCGAGCGTTCGGGCCTGGATGGAGAGGTCGTGCTGGTGGATGACGGCTCGACGGACGATACGCTGGCTGCGGCGCGCGAGGCGGCGCGGGCAGCAGGCCTCGAAGGCCGCACCCTGTGGGTCGAGCACCGGGTTAACCAGGGCAAGACCGCGGCGGTCGTTTCGGCGGTTCGGGCCAGCGAAGCAGGCGTCTTCGTGCTCTTCGACGCCGACCTGCAGCACGCCACGGATGAGATACCGCGATTCCTCGAGCAGATCGACGAAGGGTACGACCTCGTCGCCGGACGCAAGGTAGGGGACTACTCGAAGCGGTTCGTCTCGGGCGTGTACAATCGGCTGTCGCGCCTGATCTTCCGGGTGCCGGTCCGCGACCTCAACTCGATGAAGGCGTTTCGGCGAGAGGTGGTGGAGGACCTGCACCTGAGACAGGACTGGCATCGTTACCTGGCGGTCCTCGCCCATGACCGGGGCTTTCGCCTCGGGGAGATCGATATCGAGCTGCTGCCCCGGAGGCACGGGGTGTCAAAGTACTCCGGCCGGAGCCGGGTATTCGTAGGTCTCCTGGACCTGGTGTCGGTGTGGTTCCAGCTCGTCTTCAGCCGCAAGCCGATGCTGTTCTTCGGGATCACGGGCCTGTTCGTCGCCGGGCTCGGTGTGCTGGTGGGCCTGGTTGCCCTGTTTCTCAGGTTCGTGCTCGACACCGGTTTCAGGCCCCTACTCACCCTGGTGGTGTTCCTCGTCCTCCTGGGCGGCCTGCTGTTTGTCGCCGGCCTCCTGGCCGAGTTGATCGCAGGTCTCAGGTCCGAGGTCGAGGACCTGCGGCGCGAGCTGCGACGGTGACGTCGGATCTTCCGGGAGCCGAGAACGAAGCGCGGCCAGGGACGGGAACGGGGCCGGGCGGAGGTGAGAGTGCGCACGGCTGGGTTCCCGGGGCTCTCGTGGTTCTGCACGTCGTACTCGCCATCCTCGTCTTCGAGCCGACTCTGTTTCCTGGGGCTGACGCCGGGCATTACATGGTCCTCGGGGAGGCTCTCCGGGAAGGCCTGGGCTTCCGCGATATCCAGCTGCCAGGGTCGCCGCTGCACGCGAAATTCCCGCCGGGCTACCCAGTCATCCTGGCCGTGGCAGGTTGGTTCGGCGGCCTCCAGCTCTTCAAGGCCCTGTCTCTAGCGTTTGCTGCAGGATCCGTGTGGCTCACGTACCGGATCGCCCGGGCTTTCGTGGGCCAGTGGCCGGCCCTGGCTGCGGCAGCTCTGTTTGCCGTGTCTCCGGTGTTGCTCGACTTCTCACATCGGGTCCTCTCCGAGGCTGCCTTCACGTTCCTCCTCCTGGGCATGGTCGCCGCGACACTTGAAGATCGGCCGATCGGCGCCCTGGCGCTCGGAGCTGCCGCGGCCGCGTTCTTCACCCGTACCGCAGGACTGGCCCTGCTCGTAGCCCTGGTGGTGTGGGCGCTAATGGACGGGAGCAGGAGGAGATTTCTCGTCGCGGTCATGGTGGCCGCCGTGTGCGTATTCGGGTGGGCGCTCTACCAGCACCTTGCCCAGCCGAGCCAGCCCGGCTACCTGCAACAGCTGATCCAGGAGAACCCGTACATTCCGGAAGCGGGCACGGTAGGTCTGCTCGACTTCCCGGCACGGGCGGCCCGCAACCTCTGGCGCTACGTCGGCTCGGAACTCCCGGGTTCGTTCGGATTCGCGACGCTGCGGCGCGGGACGATCGCGTTTACCGCAGTCGCAGGAGTCCTGCTCAGCGTGCTGGCGCTGTGGGGCTGGCTGAGGACCGCCGTCGAGGGCATCCGGGTCACACACCTCGTCGTGGCGTTCTATATCGCCCTCGTGCTCCTCTGGCCCCCCGTTTGGACGGATCGTCGCTTTCTCCTGCCCGTCCTTCCGCTGCTCACGATCTTCGGTGCCAGCGGTGCGGCGGGTGTATTCGAAGTCGCGGGCCGCCGCTGGGGATCCCTGGTCTGTGGACTTCTCGTGGCCATCACGGGGTCGATGGCGTTGATGACGAACGGCGCGGCCATACCCAACCGGGTCGCCTGCCAGGTCTCTTTCCGCGCTGGTCAGCCGTGCGAACGGCCGCAGTACCGGGAGTTCTACTCCATGGCGCGCTGGGCGTCGGCAAACACGCCGGAGGGGGCGGTGATCGCCAACCGGAGCCCGGCGACATTCTTCCTCTTCTCCAGACGACAGGGCGATCTTTACCCGTATTCCCGGGATGACGCGGAGGTGATCCGTGGGCTGGACGAGATGGGTGCCGACTACGTCCTCGTCGATCGGCTGAGTGCCACGACAGGCCTGTACCTGATACCGGCGGTGGCCGCGAACCTGGATCGCTTCGAGGTGGTCCACGCGATTGGAGGCGAGGAGGGAACGGTGCTGCTCCGCATGCTCTCGATCCCGCGCACGGCTTCGCTCGACGTTCCATGAGGGTGGTGCACGTCGCGACCGCGTTCCCGCGTCATGATGGAGATCCGATCACCCCGTGGCTCGTCGAGCTGGTGCGACGGCAGCGCCAGGCGGGGATCGATGCGTCGGTTCTCGCACCGTCCTACAGGGGAGGCCCGCGAGTCGAGGCCACGGGAATACCGGTTCGTCGCTTCAGGTACGCGCCACGCTGGCTCGAGACCCTCACGCACGACGAGTCCGTGCCCGACCGTATTCGCCACCACCCCGGCTTCTCCTTGCTCGTTCCTGCGTACCTGGCTGGGGGGTGCCGGGCGGCCGCGGCACTGGGCAGAGAAGGGGTCGAGCTGGCGCATGTCCACTGGCCCATGCCTCACGCCCTGTTCGGCGCTGCCATGCGGCGTGCCTCCGGGGGGCGAACCGCCGTCCTGTCGAGCTTCTACAGCGTGGAGCTGAACTGGGTGAATCACCGGATGCCCTGGCTGCGGCCGTTTCTCGAGTGGACCATCCGGTCTGCGGATGGTGTCACGGCCATTTCGACGCCTACGGCGGATGCGGTGCAGCGGGTGGTAGACCGGCCGGTCACGGTCATTCCGTACGCGGCACCGCTGCCGGACGCCCGTGGTCGGGCCCGGCAGCCGGCGCTGGCGGATCCGAACGCCCCTCTTCGACTGCTCTTCGTGGGCCGCCTGGTGGAGCGCAAAGGGGTGGAAGTGCTGGTACGCGCCCTGGCCCGCCTGCGTCACCGGAGGGAGGCCGAGCTCGTGATCGTCGGCTCGGGCAGTCGCGAGGGCGACATCACTCGCACTGCGGCCCTGGAAGGGGTGACGGAGCACGTGCACATGAGGGGCTTCGTGGATTCGGACCAGCTGGCTCGGGAGTACGATGAGTGCGACATCTTCGTGCTTCCAGCCGTCGTCGACGCCCGTGGCGATACGGAGGGTCTCGGAGTGGTACTGCTGGAGGCGATGGCATGTGAGAGACCCGTGGTCGCGTCGAGGGCCGGGGGCATACTCGACGTCGTGCAGCACGGGGTCACCGGCTGGCTCGCTGATCCGGGAGACGCCGAGGTGCTGGCCGACGTGCTGGATTCCGTCGCGGCCGATCCGGAGGGGTCCCGCAAAGTGGCGGCGCAGGGGAGAGAAGTGGCCGCGCGACGCTTCTCATGGGATAGGATCCTGGCTCAGACCGGGGAAGCGTACGAGGCAGCTCTGGAGGCGCGTGGTGCTTCCCGGATGTGACCACTACGAGGAGTACACGGCGTCAGAAGGGTACCGCGCCTCGCGGCGCCGCAAGGCACGGGTCATCGCTCACCTGTGCGGTCCGTACCTGCACGGGAACGCAGTCGCCGCAGACCTGGGTGCCGGGACCGGCCTGATTCGCAAAGAACTTGAAATAGCATGTGGTAATCCAATATATGGCATAGAAATAGATGATTCCTTCATTGTGGAGCGAGAGCGGATGGTGCGAGGTGATGTCCTGTGTCTGCCGCTCGCTTCCGAGAGCCTGGACTTCGCCATGTTGAATCACCTGTACGAGCACGTTCCGGATCCCGGGGCCCTCTTTCGAGAGACCTACAGGGTGCTGAAGCCCGGGGGGACAGCCTACGTGACGGCAGGCAGCCGGCGGGCGGTGATGGAGCCCCACTACCGCCTGCCGTTCTTGAGTTGGCTACCGCCCAAGGCGGCGGGCGCCTACGTGCGTGTCGCAGGCCGGGGGAATGGGTACGAGGACATCCGGTTCCTGACGTATCGGCCGCTCATGCGGCTGATGCGCTCGGCGGGCTTCATGGTGCAGGACATCACGGAGCAGGCCATCGACGACCTGATCCGCCCGACCTGGGGCGCCGGGTGGGGATCGGCGTGGGAGGCGATCCGACGCATTCCTGGCGGAGTTCGCGCGAGCATGCTGCGGGTGGGCTCCCCGCAGTGGTTCTTCCTGTTGGAGCGTCCGGGCCGCCCGGGCGAAGTCAGGGGGGGCAGTTGATCGGGGGAAGGCGGGTGGACGGGCCGGGCTTCAAGTGGGTCTTCGGCCTCTCGATCCTCGGACTGACTCTCCTGTTCTATCGGGAGTTCATCCTCGACAGCGCGATGATGCTGTACGGGGACGACATGATCAACGAGGGCTTCCAGCTCCGGTCTTTCGGGGTGGACGAGATACTCTCGGGACGCGGCTTTCCGCTGTGGAACCCATTCGTCTACGGTGGGCAGCCATACCTGGCGATCCTACCCGGTCCGGTCTTCTACCCGAGCAGCCTGCTGTACCTGGTCATGCCGCTGTACCGGGCGATTGGTTGGACGTTCGTGCTGCACACGTTCCTGTCCGGCGTGTTCGGGTACGCGGCTGCCCGTTCGATTCGGCTCGAGCGGGTGCCGGCGGCCGTTGCCGGAGTGGCCTTCATGTTTACCGGATTCGTGGTTTCCACCCTGTACGGGGGGCACGACGGCCGGATGTTCGCGATGGTGCTCATCCCGCTCGCGTTCACGCTCCTGGAACGGGGACTGGCCTCCGGCCGCGTGCACTGGTTCCTGGGGCTCGGGCTCGTCGTGGCCCTGCAGATCTTCACGCCCCACATCCAGCTCATGTACTACTCCTCTCTGGCCCTCTCCCTCTATGCGGCCATGCGGATCGGGCAGAGAGCGCGGCAGGAGGGGGCAGGGACGGCCCTGAGTCTGGTCGGCAAGTGGGCGCTCGCCTTCGCCGTGGCGGGGCTCGTGGGCGCTGCCCAGTTGCTCCCCACCGTACAGATTCTGGACGTGGCGGTACGCGGCGGGGCAGGGGAGTCCGGATATGCCTTTGCCTCGTCATGGGCGCTGCCACCTCAGGAGATCTCAGCCCTCTTCCTGCCCGATCTGATCGGCTCGCTCGGGACATACTGGGGCGGCAATCCGTTCAAGCTTCACACGGAGTACCTGGGGGCCGTACCCGTCGCACTCGCCATCGTGGCTCTCACGACGATCCGGAGTGACCGAAGGGTCCTGTTCCTGGCGATCACGGGTCTGGTTTGCATCCTCTTTGCCCTGGGCGCCGCCACGCCGGTCCACCGGCTCGCGTACTACACCCTTCCGTTCGTGAAGCAGTTCAGGGCGCCGTCCATGATGCTTGGGCCAGCCGCGCTGATGGTGGCGTTGCTGGCCGGGCTTGGCTGGCAAAGGGTCGCGGACCTGCGGAAAGAGGGCGGGGAGTGGAGCTGGGCCTGGATTGCGGCGCTCGCCGCCCCACTTCTGCTGCTCGGCCTGGCGGCCGCGTTCTCTCCCGAGGGCCTGCTCAGGTGGGCGCGAACCGCGTGGTTCCCCGAAGGCTGGACCCGGACTGCCAGCGCGGATCCGGTCGGGGCGCTGAGGGCCAACGGATGGATGCTGATCGCGGGCGTCGGCGCCGTTCTCACCGCCGGGTGGGCGGTGGCCACGCGGCGCGGTCCGGAGTGGCTGGTGGCAGTGCTGCTGGTCGTGCTCATCGCAGACGGCTGGAGGGTCAACGGACGCTACCTGCGCGCGGTGGAGGAGGCGTCCGTGTTCCCGGTGGATGCCGTTGTGGAACACCTCTCGGCTTCGCTGCAGCCGGGGGAGCGAGTGTTTCCGCCAGCCGGGTTGAGCGGGTACGGCCCCAGCGAGTTCAGCGTTCATCGCATTCCCACGGTGACCGGGATCCAGAAGTTCCGGCTGGAATGGTACGAGAGGTTCACCGGTGGCCTGGGAATGCAGAACGTCGGAAGCATGACCGCGTTGGGCCTGCTGGATGTGGGCTACGTCGTGGCGGGACCCGGTCTGTCGGCCGACGCCCTCGACCTGAGAGCCGAGGCTCCGCGGGGCTCTGCGTACCGCGTCCGTCCGGAGACTCCGCATGCCTTCTTCCCGCGCACGGTCGAGGCGACCACGGATACGGCCGAGGCCCTGCAGCGAGTGCTGGAGGCGGATCCACTCGATCTGGCGATCGTGGAGGCCGAGGCGGCGCCCCCGGCAGGCGAGGGTACCGCGACCCTGACACGTTTCGATCCGAACCACCTTGTGCTGGAGGTGGACGCTATTCGCGGCGGACTCCTCTTCCTGAGCGAGGTATACTACCCCGCATGGAGGGCCTCGGTAGACGGTGAACCTGCCGAGGTGCTGCGCACCAACACCGCTTTCCGCGGCGTTGTCGTCCCGGAGGGGCGCCACACTGTGGAGCTCCGCTACTCGACCTCCGAGTTTCGGCTGGGCTTCGGGCTTTCCGGGCTGACCGCTCTGGCCGTGGCCGCGGTGCTGCTCCTGCTGCTCAGGGGTGAGCGTCGTGCGGACCCTGACGCGGCGGCATCCGGGGACTCCGCCTGATGGCATCGTTAAGGGCTCGACGCATTTCCGCTTTCCTGTTCCTGGCCATCGCGCTCGTCTTTGTCATGGCCGTGCTGAGCGATCAGTGGGATACGCTGGATGCGGCGCTCGCGTCCACTCGCAGCTTTGGTTGGGCTTTCAGGCCTCTCTGGCTTATTGCGGCCGTCGCGTTGGGGACCGCCAACCTGTTCCTCATGGCGCTGGTGTGGACCGGCCTGTTCCATCGACTGGGAGGAGAGACCCGGCGGAACGAGGCTGTCCGGGTCTGGGTGCTCACGAACTTCGGCCGCTACATACCTGGCAAGGTCTGGCAGCTGGGCGGGCTCGCCGCTTACATGAGAGGCCGCGGCGACTCCGGTGCCGCTGCTCTCGTGTCCGCTCTCGCTTTCCAGATCGTAGTGCTGGTAACCGGCACTTCAATCGCGGTCGGGACGCTGGGTGTCGAGTGGATGGGGGCCGGCAACTGGTTACCGGGACTGGGCATCCTCGTCGTCTTCCTGTTCGCCGGCCTACACCCGGCGGTCATTCGCTGGACTGCTGGTCGGCTCGGCGCGTGGCTGGGAGAGGGTAGCGTCGCTGTAGACCTCGAGGGGAGGGATGTGGTGCGAGCTGCGGCGGGCATGATGGTCGCGTGGCTCCTGTACGGGGCGGGCTTCATGTTGCTGCTGCGAGGCGTCGGTATTGCTTGGGAAACATCGGGCCTCCCGCTGCTTACGGGCGTATTCGCAGCGAGCTACGTGGCCGGCTACCTTGTCCTCGTCGCACCGGGAGGGCTGGTCGTTCGGGAAGGAGCCATGACGGCGCTCCTCGCGAAAGCCGGCGGAATGGCCGTCGGGGTGGCTGCGGCCGTCTCGATCATGGCACGGCTGTGGGTGGTAGCTACGGAGCTCGCAGCCCTCGCGATCGTACTGGCGTGGCCGGCGGCTGCCGGGGAACCCGAGGTGGACTCGTGAGCGCAAACCCTGACGCGGAAACAGCAGAGGTCGGGAAGGGCCGGGCCCTCGTCGTGATGCCCACCTACAACGAGGCGGCCAACCTTCCGGCCATCGTGCCGGCCGTGCTCGACCAGGACCCGCGCATCGACGTGCTCGTCGTGGACGATGCCTCTCCGGACGGGACGGGCGATCTGGCGGACAACATGGCGGCCGAAAGCTACAGGGTAAGCGTGCTGCACCGCGAGGGTAAGCAGGGTCTGGGAAGTGCCTATCTCACGGGCTTCTCCTGGGGACTCGAGCGAGGATATGCCTATCTCCTCGAGATGGATTCCGACCACTCCCACGATCCGAAGTATCTCTCCGACCTGCTCGCGGCGGTCGAGAACGACTTCGACCTCGTGATCGGTTCAAGGTACGTAAGTGGCGTAAATGTAATCAATTGGCCCATGTCCCGACTGTTATTGTCCTGGTTCGCCAACCGGTATGCCCGGGTCGTGACTGGGCTTCCCCTGTCCGATGCGACCGCGGGATTCAAGGTCTTCCGCAGGGAAGTTCTCGAGGCGATCGATTTCGAGAAGGTGGGATCCACCGGGTACGCGTTTCAGATCGAGATGGACTTCCGCGCGTGGAAGAAGGGATTCCGGGTCGGTGAAGTGCCCATCGTGTTTGTGGACCGTGAGGAAGGCGAGAGCAAGATGTCGGGGACCATCGTGCGAGAGGCGGTGTGGCGTGTATGGGCCCTCAGGTTCGCCTCCATCTTCGGTCGGCTCTAGGCGGGCGCCGGCGCGATTCACTAGGCACTGCGGTGGGAGCGAGCTGCCGCGGGGCGGGGATACCTCAGTGGTGGCCCATTGGAAGGCACCGGGCGCTAGTTAACATAACATATCTTATGCGCCATTAACGCCGGGTGCTGTCCATTTCGGGAACCCCTCAGGAACCCGGCTCGTCCGCCGATTCGGTCTCTCCGGCGTTTCCTCCCGATGCCGCCTCCGCTTCAACATCCCCGACCTCCTGCATCTCCGCGACCGGCAGCGCGGGTGGCACCGCCCCGAACTGCTCCAGAGCCTGGACCTCGCCCAAGCGGACGCCATAGACGGACTGGCCTGTCGGGTCCTCCGGGGACTCCTCCAGCAGCTGGCTGTAGAGACTGGCAGCTGCCGAATAGCGACCGGCTGCGGTATGGAGACGGGCCTGCTCGGCCATCGCGTAGTGCCGCTGGTAGTCGAACTGGGCATCGCCGCCGAGTCTCTCGTACCACTGCATGGCGCGGTCGCTGTCTCCACCCTGCTCGTACGCTGCCGCGATCATCTCCATGGCCGTGAACGAAAGCGGACTCGCGTCCCCGAGGTCGGCGACCGGCTCGAGAGCCTGAATCGCGAGGCCCAGGCTGTCACGGCGGAGCTCCAGGTCGCCGAGTGCCAGCCGGGCCTGGTCAGCGTACGGAGTGCTGGAGTACTGGTCGATGAAGATGCGGAGCTCCGAGCGGATGGTCTCCATGTCGGCGGACTGAGACGTGATCTGGATCTCCTGCAGGCGCACCGAGGCTCGCTCCACGAGCTTCCCACGGTAGTCCTGGTAGTAGAAGGCCGCAGCAACGACGGCCACGAGAGCGATTCCGCCTGCCATCACCGCGCGCCGGTGGGTCTCGGCCCACGCGGCGGCCTCCATCACACGCTCGGTTACGTGATCCTCGGTATCCAGGTTCTGCTGCCGCTTCTCGCGGGCCATCGATTTCGCCATCTGTCCGCAACGCCTTTCAGTGCACGGCCACGTCACCGTCAACCGCGCTTATAACCCGTTATGCGCCAACGTTTTAACGTGCCTTCTGTCCATACGTCGGGCACCCCCGCACTTGCGGGGGTCGCTCCTGCCCCGGAGCGGGGTCCGGGAAGCAGCAGAAACTACGCGGAGGCCGTCGGATCAGTCAATGCGGCGCCCATGCATGATTCGCCGGTGCAGCCAGATGTAGGCCACCACGATGAGGGCAAGGCCGAGGAAGATCCACACGAGGTTGTCCGCGATCAGGGCCTCACCCGCGTGCACCAGTTCGGCGTAGCTCATATCGCGAGTCCCCTTCCCCAGCGAGAACCCGATGAGGGAGAGGATGACGACCCAGATGCCTGCACCGAGTCCGGTGAAGAACGCGAACCGGCCGAACCTCATGCGTGACAGCCCCGCGGGGATGGAGATCAACTGCCGGACCGCGGGGATCAGGCGGCACACGAACGTCGTGATCTCGCCGTGCCTCCGGAACAGCTCCTCGGCGCGCTCCAGAGCCGGCGCCGGAAGGAAGAAGTACTTGCCATAGCGGTACAGAAACGGCCGGCCGAGTCTCAGAGACAGCCCATAATTCACGAAGGCCCCGAGGAGAGAGCCGAGGATCCCCGCCGCTACGGCCACCAGCAGGCCACCGGTGGGATCCGCCGGAACGAATTCTCCGCGGGCCGCCATGAATCCCGCAGGGATCATGACGACCTCCGAGGGGAACGGGATGAAGGAACTCTCGATCGCCATGAGAACAAGGACGATCAGCGGGCCCCACGTCCGGCCGAGCTCGGCACCGACCTGCACGTATTCGATCAGGAGCTCGGTCATCGCCGAACGCCCCCGAAGCGTAGGATCAACTCCATCCCTGTTCTCCCATTAGGGGTACGAAGCGGGCGCGATCGACGATCTCCTCGCTCGGATGGCCGTCGCGGTCGAGGCTCACGCGAACCAGCTCCTGGCCGCCGTCGTCTCCTACGGGGATGATCAGGCGTCCACCCGGGGCCAGCTGCCCGATAAGCGGAGGCGGCACCCTCGGTGCCGCCGCGCCGCAGAGGATGACGTCGTAGGGAGCATTCTCCGGCCAGCCTCCGCTGCCATCTCCTGCACGCAGCGTGATGTTGGTGAATCCCAGTCCGTTAAGCTTCCGTTCGGCGAGTGCCGCTAGCTCGGGTACCGTTTCGACCGAGAACACGTGCGCCGAGAGCTGAGCCAGGAGTGCGGTCTGGTAACCGGATCCAGTTCCGATCTCCAGCACCCTTTCGTCACCCCCGAGAGCCGCGAGTGCGAGGTGCAGCGCGTGAGCGCGCGGTCTCGAAATCGTTTGCCCGTGTCCGATAGGGAGTGCCACATCCTCGTAGGAGCGATGAGCCACCGCATCAGGCACGAACATGTGCCTGGGGACGGAATCGAAGGCATGCAGAATGGCCAGGTCTTCGAGCCCGCTCGACCTCAGGCTCTCGATCAGCCGGCGCCGGTCCCGCCGGTACGACGCATCTACCCGCCCAGCATCCATGAACGGACCTCGCTGATCAGCTGGTAGTTCGTCAGATCGAGGTGCAGGGGCGTCACGGAAATGTAGCCCGCCTGCACCGCCCGGAAGTCAGAGTCGTCCCGTCCGCTCCAGCTCGACACTCCGCCGCCGATCCAGAAATAGGCCCTGCCGGACGGATCCTCGCGCCGCGTGAGGGAGTCGGAGTAGACCCGGCGTCCGAGTGTGGTGACCCGCCTGCCCTTCAGGTCTTCGGCCGGGATGTCCGGCAGGTTCACGTTGAAGAATGTCTCGTCCGGGAAGTCGGGCCGGCGGATGAGATCTCCGATCAACTCCTCGAGGGTGTCCGCGTACGCTGGAATCCGCTCAGCCGCCCGGCTGGAGTACGAAACCGCGATGGACGGGATCCCGAGAATGGTCCCCTCCATAGCCGCGGCTACGGTACCCGAATAGAGGACGTCCTCGCCCATGTTCGCGCCGTGGTTGACGCCGGAAAGGACGAAGTCGGGTGGTTCCTCGAGCAACTGGTTGATGCCGATCAGCACGCAGTCCGTGGGGGTCCCATCGATCACGTGGTAGCCCTCGGGCGTCCGGGTCGCGCGAAGCGGCCGGTGAACCGTGAGGGAGTGGCTGGTCGCGCTCTGCTCACGATCGGGCGCCACGACCACGACGTCACCCAGGCGCGACGCGATCTCGATGAGCGTCTTCAGTCCGACGGCGTGGATGCCGTCGTCGTTCGTGCAGAGGATCCTCGGCCGGACGGAGGAAGCTGTCGGACTGTCTTCGCTACCCGGCGTCATTCGCCGATCGCCAGGAGGTCGACCAGGCCGTCGGCCTCGCGCCTGAGGTCCCGGACCGTCTCGCGGTCCCAGGCCACACGGGCCGCCCGGGCCAGCTTACCTTCCTTGCGCAGCTGATCCAGCTTGTGGCGGGCTCCCTCGATCGTGTACTTCTCGGCGTACAGCAGGTGGCGCAGGAGGTGTACCAGCTTGATCTCCTTGCGCCGGTACACCCGGTTGCCGGCCCGGTTCTTCGAGGGCTTGAGCGCCGGGAACTGGGTCTCCCAGTAGCGCAAGACGTGCGGTTTGAGGCCCGTGAGCTCACAGACCTCGCCGATCGAATAGTACTCCTTCGGCGCAATGCGATCTTCCACCGAATTCAACTCCAGCGCTCGGGCTTGGGCTCTCTGGACATCAGGAGGGCCAGGGCTCTCCGCGGGTCCACGTCTTCGTACAGGATGGAGTATACGGCCCCGACGATGGGCATTTCCACCCCATGTCGTTTCGCGAGGTCCCGGGCGGCTTCCGTCGTGCGCACCCCCTCAGCGACGGCAGTCATTCCGTCCAGGACCTCGGCGAGGGCTTCTCCTCGCCCGACGGCGAGTCCTACTCGTCGATTCCGGCTCAGATCTCCGGTACAGGTCAGAATGAGGTCGCCCACGCCGGCGAGGCCCGCCAGAGTCGCACCCTCACCCCCCAGCTTCTCGGCGAGGCGGCCGATCTCGGCAAGGCCTCTGGTCATCAATGCCGCGCGAGCGTTCGTTCCCAGTCCCAACCCGTCGCTGATTCCTGCGGCCAGAGCGATGACATTCTTGAGCGCCCCCCCCAGCTCGGTCCCGATGAGATCCGACTGCGTGTAGAGCCGGAAATGATCGTTCTGGAACAGGCGCTGCACGTGAAGGGCATTTTCCAGGCTGGTCGACGCAAGCGTGACGGCTGTGGGGAGCCTGCGGGCCAGTTCGGCGGCGAAGCTCGGGCCGGAGAGAACCACGACGCCTCCAGCCACTTCAGGCCCCAGCACTTCCGTCAACACCTCGCTCATCCGCAGGTCCGACTGGATCTCGATGCCCTTGGATGCGCTGACGAGAAGCGGGCGCCGGTCAACGAGGAGGCCGCCGGCTTCTCCCATGACGGTACGGACCACGTGGGATGGACTGACGGACACCACGACTGCTGCGTCCGCGAGGGCGGCCTGCATGTCGGCCGTGGCCTCGAGAGTGGGGTCGAGCTCCACGTCCGGCAGATATTTGTCATTCCGCCCCCCGGTCTCAATGTCCTCCGCGACGGCCGGCTCGTACGCCCACAGCCTGGTCGTGTGTCCGTTCGACGCCAGAACGTTCGCCAGGGCCGTGCCCCAGCTGCCCGCGCCCAGCACTGCGATCCGGTCACTCTCCATGGTCAACCTCAGCCTCCTTCCGCTGGCCGAACCGGTTTTCCTCCCCGCGCGCGAGTCTCCGGAGATTGTCTCTGTGCGTCCACCATACGAAAGCCGCCACGGCCGCGCAGAACAGGACGGTCGACGCCGATTCGTCCGTCAGCCAGGCGGTAAGCGGCACCAGAGACGCTGCGGCAAGAGAGGCGACGGAGACGTAACGAGTGATCGATACGACGCCGATCCACACGAGCAGGCTCACGAGGGCCGAAGTCGGGGCCAGCGCCACGAGCACTCCAGCGCCGGTGGCGACCCCCTTGCCCCCGCGGAACCCCACGAACACCGACCACACGTGGCCGGCGATGGCGGCGACGCCATACAGAAGGGCGAGGTCGGACGAGGCGACGCCGTCCCAGCCGGGAAAGAAATACGTCGGGATGAAGCCCTTCGACACGTCCACCAGCACGACCGGCACGCCGGCGGCAGGTCCCATCACCCGGTACGCGTTGGTGCCGCCAAGGTTGCCGCTGCCGTGCTCGCGCAGATCGATGCCCCGCAGTCGCCCCACGAGGTAGCTGGTCGGGATCGAGCCCAGCAGGTAGGCGGCCAGAGTCCACAGCACGATCGTCACGGGCGGGTCATCTCCACGCGGTTGCTATCTCCGGCCATCATCCGAGTCACTCCGTTGGCGCGCCGAGAGCCGAATCGGCGATCCGTGGAAACCCCACTCCCGCCGGAATCCATTCGAAATGTAACGCGTGTACGAGGTCTTCAGGTCCTTGGGCCGGTTCGACCATATGACGAAGAGAGGGGGCCCGATGTCCACCTGCGAGCCGTAGTATATCCTCACGTCTCCGCGGCTGCCCTGGGGCGGCTGTTTGCGGCCGACCAGGCTCCGAAGCACACGGTTCACCTCCGCCGTGGGGACGCGGCGTGAGCGTTCGCGCTGAACTTCTCGCGCGACCTCCAGTACCTTGTGAACTCTCTTTCCCGACAGCGCGGAGGTGGTCACGATGGGTACCCAGCGCAGGTAGTGTGCGCGCTCCCTGAGCTCCTTCTCGAAGGCGGCGAGCGCGTCGGGTCCCCGGTCCTCGATGAGGTCCCATTTGTTGGCGATCAGAACGAGCCCTCGTCCGGCATTCCATGCCTCTTCTCCGATCCGGAAGTCCTGGTTCGTGACCCCGGCGTGGCAGTCGACGACCAGGAGGCAGATCTCGGATCTCTGAATCGCGGAGGTGGCGCGCAGGCGACTGTAGAACTCGACGTCGTCATCCACCCTGGACCTGCGGCGGAGCCCTGCAGTGTCGATGAGGCAGACCTTCTCGCCCTCGAACTCCAGGTACGTGTCGATGGCATCGCGCGTAGTCCCGGCCTCGTCGTGCACCAGCACCCGCTCTTCCCCGAGGAGCGAGTTGACGAAACTGGACTTGCCGACGTTCGGCTTGCCGATCACCGCCAGCCGCATGCCGACCGGAACGGTCGCGATCTCGTCCGGAGAGGGCAGCGCCTCGACGACACGGTCCAGCAGGTCCCCGCTCCCCTTCCCGCTCAGCGCCGATACCGGAACCGGTTCCCCCAGGCCCAGCGCATGGAACTCGTGCTGCGAGATGGCTCCGGCCGGGTCATCCAGCTTGTTCACGGCGAGGACCACCGGTCTGCCCGATCGTCGCAGGAGATCCGCCACATGCTCGTCCACCGGGTGCACGCCGGCCCTTCCGTCCACGACCATCACGATGGCCCGGGACCGCTCGATCGCCTCGATCACCTGTTCCCGAACCTCGCGATCCAGGGGGCGCTCCGGGACATCGCTGATTCCCCCCGTGTCGACCAGAAGGAAGTCCCTTCCGGCCCACTCGGCCTCGGCGAACTGTCGGTCACGCGTCACGCCGCTCCTCTCGGCCACGATCGCCAGTCGCTGGCCGATGATTCGGTTGAAGAGGGTCGACTTGCCTACGTTCGGCCGCCCGACGATGGCTACGGTCGGAATAGCTGCGGCGTCAGCAGCGCGTCCGTCACGTGCTCCGATGGGAGTATCCTCAGTTCGGGATTGCTCGACCTGAGCTCGGAGAGCGTCAGGTCGTCGATGAACATCTCCTGGTCGTTCAGGGCCGCCTCGCTGATCAGGGCCAGGTCGTAGCTCCGGTACGCCTCCAGGGCGCGTGCGTGATCTGCCCCCGGTAGCAGCCCCGCGGTCGTAACCATGGGACCGTACAGGGAGTTATGGCTGGCCACGGTCGCGATCTCGGCCCCGGTGCCGGCCTCGATGTCCGCGGCGATCGACGACAGGTGCTCCCTCATCGACAAGCCGGTCACCAAAACGATCCGGAGACCCGCGAGCGAGGGGAGCTTCGGCAGGTCCTGCCGGACGGCGGATTTCATCGACGAGATCGCCCCGACTCCGTTCGCCACGAGCTCATGGTCGTCGAAGTACTCGGCGGGTGGCAATTCCTGCTCGGCCTGCAGGTACAGCTCATCGGCAGCGTAACACCATCCCCTGCCCCTTTCCGCGAGGGCTCGCCGCCGGATCCCATTGACCAGGCTGAGGGCCTCCGCGCACTCCTCCGCTCTGAGCGGCCGTACCCCACGGTCCGAGTTGAAGGCGGTGAGGCCCACCGGCACGATCGAGAGGGAGAGGACATCCGGCCCGCGGGCGTACAGGTCCTCGATCGTGCGCTCCAGTATCGGTCCGTCGTTGATCTCCGGGCACAGCACGACCTGGGCATGTACCGAAATCCCGCCCGCTGCCAGCCGGTCCAGGTGCTCTCCGATGCGCGCGGCTCTGGGGTTGATGAGCATTCTGAGCCGGGCCTCCGGGTCCGTGGCGTGCACGCTCACGTAGAGTGGTGTGAGGCGCTGCTCGAAGATCCGGTCCCAATCCTCGTCACGGAGGTTCGTCAGGGTTACGTAGTGACCGAACATGAAGGACAGACGGTAGTCATCGTCCTTCACATAGAGCGGCTGCCGGAGTCGGGAGGCCTTGGGGTTTCCCTTCACGAAGCAGAACGGGCAGGCGTTCGTGCAGCGCCGGACCTTGTCGATCTCAGGTACGAGGCCGAGGGTCTCGTCGGGCGGCTTCTCGATCTCGAATGTGATCGGCTGTCCATCCGGAAGGCGGACCTCGACCACCAGGTCTGCATCCGCCTCGTAGAACTTCAGATCGAGCGAATCGCGCAGCTCGTTGCCGTTGATGGCGAGCAGCGCCGCACCAGGCGGAATCTCCAGGTCAGCGCCGATCGAGTCTCGTCTTACCCGCGCGACGCGGACCATTCGTCAATCTCTCCGTCACTCTGGGGGCAACATGGCCTCTGCTCTCAGGAGCAGAAGGGCTTCCTCGTGGCTCCGCGCGGGGACCAGTACCCTCACAACGGAGAGGCCGCCGAACGTGACTACGTTCGCGCGGTCTTTCTGAGAGAGGACGCGCGCTTCGATTCCGGCGCCGCGCAATATACCCGCGGCCAGTCCCGCCTCCAACTCGCCAGCGACGCGCAGCACCTCCGACCATCCCGAGAAGATGCGGGCCGTCCGGTGCTCGGCACACAGCGCCGCATACCGGCCGCCGTGGCGGCATTCATCGCAGACGGAAGTGCCGCACACGACGCAGCTATGCCGCGCTACGGATCTGGGGTGGGCGTGACACCCGGTGGCCCGGCACAGTACGCCGCACAACGGGCAGAATGGAGCGTCCGGAGGGACGGCCGAACCGCAGCCTCGGCAGGTCACGTCAGATGAAGAACGGGCGGGGACCCGGTGCCGGATTCCCGCCCGTTAGCGTTGGGACCTCTTTTCGTCAGGATCCGCTGACGCTGTACTGGAACCCTGAGATCGGGTCCTCGATCTGGAACTGCAGCAGGAACGAGGTCGCCTCGCCCTCACCGGGAAGAGTGATCAGCAGATCCTCGCTCATGATGACCTGTCCATCCTCTCCCAGGAGATCGACCGGCACCGTCACTTCCGAGCCTGCGGCGGCCCTCTTGTTCATGACCTGTCCCTCGACGCTGTAGACGCCCTCCGAAACGGCGGCCAGCTGCGACCTCAGGAACTCGAACTCGAGGCCATCGCGTCGCTCGAGCACGGCCAGAGCTGCGTCGGAGTCCTCTAGCTCACGATGTGCGTTGGCGAGAAGGTTGTAGTTGACGGACTCGAACGGATAGCGTCCCACGAGCTCGTCAGCCAGCGGGAGCAGGTCTTCGTAGCGCTCCGCCTGGTAGTACGTGTTCGCGAGGTTCTCCATCGTCTCCTTGTTGAGCGGGTTCAGGTCATGAGCGCGCTCGAACGCCTGCGCGGCCTGGTCGAAATTCTGAGCCCTGTAGAGGCCGATGCCGACCTGCGACCACTGCCGGAAGCTGAGATCGTCTCTCTGGAGCAGGTCCGTGAACATCTGCTCCGCCGTCTCCTGGTCTCCCGAATCCATGAGGGCTACCGCGTAATTCAGTAGGCCAAGCACGTCGTCTGGATTGTTGGTCGCGTAGTCCGAATAGATGGCGAGGGCTGCCTCCGCCCGCCCGTCCATGCGCAGCAGCTCTGCCAGGTTGATGCTAGCGGCCCGGACCATGTCGGGCTCGCCACCCACCGCCAGCGCCTGCTCATACAGCTCCATGGCGCGGTCGTTGTCTGCCTGCTGCTGGTAGATGTTGGCCGCGTTGGTCAGTGACCGGGAGTCGGTGTAGATGACGTTGGCGCTGAGGAAGGCCTCGAGGGCCGCATCCTGGTCTCCCGCCCGCAGTGAGTTGATGCCCATGTTGTAGAGCGGCACCCAGGCGTTGAAACGCATCTCGTTGACCATATCGGCGCAGCCCGGCTCCATGGCCTCGAGCCGCGTCAGCATCGAATCCGCCCCCGCGTGGTCCCGCAGACCGAGATATGCCCGGCTGGCCAGGAGGTACGCCCTCGGAAGGGGGTCATCGTCGGTCAACGCCGGCTGGAGCTTCTCGATCGCCCGCGCGTACCTGGTCTCCTTGGGCTGCGGGTCATCCCGCCGGGCCGCATAGCTCAGTTCCACGTCGGCGCCGCGCGTATGCTGATTCCCCTTCTCCGCGCAGTCCTGGGCGAACAGAACGGCCGGATACCCGAACGCAGCGATTAGTCCGGCCGCCGCGCCAACCTTCAACGAATGTCTGAGCATGGTAACCTCAAATCTCCTATTGACAGCATAATAGCGAGGTCGGTAGCCTCTGCCTCTTCGACCTCTTTGCGAGTCCCGGCGCCTCCCCGCCCGGAAGGCCTGGCCAAAGGACCGGGGCCATCCTGCCACCGTTCGTCGCTGGTTGCAAGCCCCGTGCGCACTTATACGCCCAACCCCTGTCCATGTTTCGCAGACGGTGCGTCCCTGAGCGCGCGGGACGTCAGTCCGACGGGCCTTCAGCGGCAAGCGTCCGATGGATGCGCCGAGCGGTCGCCAGGCCGATCCCCCGCACGCGAGTCAGCTCCTCCGGGTCAGCCCTTAGGATGGCCTCGAGACTGCCGAACTCGCGCAGCAGGTCCTTCTCGCGGGTGGGCCCCACACCCGCAACTTCCGACAGGCGAGACCTGAGCGTGCGCCGGCTCCTCAATTTGCGGTTGTAGTCCACCGCGAACCGGTGCGCCTCGTCGCGGGCTCTCTGAAGCCAGTGAAGGCCCGCGTTGCGACGTTCCAGCCGAATGGGGTCGGCGCTGCCGGGCAGGAACACCTCTTCGAACCGCTTGGCCAGGGAGACCGCCGGAACATCCGAGACACCTGCGCTCTCCATGGCGTGAAGAGCTGCGGCGAGCTGTCCCTTGCCTCCGTCGATGACGACCAGGTCGGGAACCGGCTTGTCCTCCTTCACCCGCCGCGAGAAGTACCGCTGGACGACCTCTTGCATCATTGAGTAATCATCCGTCTTCCCGTCCGCCGTTTCCCGAATCCTGAACCGCCGGTACTCCTTCTTCCTGGGCTCCCCATCCCTGAGCCATGCGGCGCTTCCTACTGAATCACGCCCGCTCAACGTGGAGATGTCGAAGCAGATGAGGTCTCGGGGCGGCGAATCCAGCCGCAGTGCCAGGCCGAGCTCACGCGCTGCCGCCGGCGGTGCGCCCAGGCCGTTTTCCCCGGCTTCCAGTTCCGTGCGTTCCGACAGAAGGTGCCGCGCGTTCTCGGAGGCCATGTCGAGCAATCGCTTCTTCAGACCCCTCTGGGGGATGCGGATCCGGAACGCGGCCCCGCGCCGCTCTGTCAGGACGCCTTGCACCAACTCGAGGTCCTCGAAGGCGCTCGGCACCACCAGTTCAGGCGGAAGGTCCTCCCGCCTCAGGTATACCGCCTTGATCGCCGCCGCCGTGAGGTCCGCGTCGTCGGCCTTCCCTTCCCCAACGTTCAGGTAGTGCACGCTTCGACCGAGCAGCCTTCCCTCCCGCACGCGCAGGTAGATCGCGCATGCCAGGTCCCCGGACTTGGAGATGCCCAGGACGTCCCGATCCCCGCCTCTGAAGTCGATCGCGGTTCCCCGCTTCTCAAGGGCCGACAGCCCTTTCAGTATGTCGCGCAGCTCGGCCGCTCGCTCGTACTGAAGACCCTCCGCGGCCTCCTTCATCTGCCGCCTCACGTCCCGCTTGAGACCACCCGTGTGGCCGGAGAGGATCTCCAGGATCTTGTCGATCATGCCGCGGTACTCGGCCTCACTCTGCTTTCCGACGCACGGGGCGCGACACCGCTCGATATAGTAGTCGAGGCACGGCCGCTGCGGAGCGTCCCGCAGAAGGTCGTAGTGGCAACTCCGGACCGTGAACATCTGTCGGATCATGCGCAGCGCGCGGCGCATCGCGCCGACATCCGTGAACGGCCCGAAGTACCGGGATCCGTCCCGAACCAGGCGCCGGGTGACCAGGATTCTCGGAAACGGCTCGTGCACGGTCACCTTCACCCAAGGGAAGGTCTTGTCGTCCCTCAGCTGGATGTTGAACCGGGGAGCGTGTTCCTTGATGAGGTTAGACTCGAGCAGGAGGGCTTCCGCCGGAGTGTCGAGAACGAACGTCTCGATGTCGGCCGTGCGGCTGGACAGCTCCCGCAGCTTGAAGGACTGGCGGGCGGCCGAGCCGAAGTAGCTCCGAACACGGCTCCGGAGAGAGGCCGCCTTGCCTACGTAAAGTATCTCTCCTTCTTCGTCCCGGAACAGGTATACGCCGGGACGGTCCGGAATGCCCTTCAGCTGGTCGCGACGCTCACCGCTCAAGCCCGGCTTCCTCCTGCGGGAGAATGACGGGGGGTCGGCGGGCGATCAGCAGATAGGGTACGGCCCCGACGGCCGTCAAAAGCAGGAGAAGAATGAAGTCCGCAAGGAAGCCAGATCCGGGCCAACCCGAGGCAAGCTGGGAGCGGAGCACGGCAGCAGTCACTCCTGCGAGACCCGCGGCTGCGGCCAGGCGCACAGCGGCCCTCAACGCTCGTCGATCGAAGAGCCCGCCCAGCTTGCGGCCCAGCAGCGTCCACAGCAGGAGAAGATTGATCCAGGCCCCGCAGGCGCCTCCCAGAGCGATGCCCATCGCGGCGTACGGTTGGTACTCCATGGGCAGCCGGGAGCGGGCCGTCAGCGTGAAGGCGACCGCGAGCCCGATTCCCGCGGTGACCGCGACCGCGGCGATGATCATGGGGGTGCGGGTGTCCTGAAGCGCGTGGAATCCGCTGGCGAACAGCTTCTGCGACGCGGAAGCGACGAGTCCGAGCGCGTACGTGCCCAGCACGGCGGCCACGATCAACGTGCTGGTCTCAGTGAAAGCTCCTCGCTGGAACGCCACGCTGATGATCAGGTCGCCGAATACCAGGAAGCACACCGCCGCAGGCAGAACGAAGAACAGGATCTGGAAGAAGCCGTTCACCAGCCGCGGCCTCAGCCGGGCAACCGTAGCCTCCCGCGACATGTCGGGTAGAGCGGCGGCCGCGACGGAGATCCCGAAGAGGCTGATGGGCAGGTACATGAGCCTCTGGGAATAGCCGAGGGCCGACATCGCGCTCGTCCCGACGAGGGTGGCAAGGGAGATGTCCACCAGCGTGGAGATCTGAAAGATACCCTGGCTTGAGATCACGGGGACGGTGTTCCGGGCCACTCGCCTGACGGGCTCCCAGGACCAGCCTCCACTCGGGCGCAGCGTCCCTACCAGCCTCCTGGCGGCCGGGAGCTGAATTCCTACCTGCAGCAGGCTCCCCACAAGGGCCGACCACGCGAGAGCGTGAGCCAGCTTCTCGCTCCCAAGGGCGTGAGCCACCAACAGGCCCACGATCTGCGCGAGATTCCACAGCGTCGGCGCCACGAAGGGGAGGAAAAACTTCCCGTGGGAGTTGAGCACCCCGAGGAACCACGCCCCGACGATGAGCATCCCCGACATCGGGAACAGGATCCGAACCAGCTCGGTCGTGATCCCGAGCGTCTCCTGATCGGCGCCCACCATGACCAGGTCCGTGATCCAGGGCGCCAGGATGACTCCCAACGCGCTGAGAAGGACCGCAGCCGTCAGAACGATCCCGAGAACGGACCTCGCCAGACGGGTAGAATCAGGTGCGTCGGGACCGTGGCGCTCCAGCGAGTCCGCATAGACTGGTACGAACGCAGCGGAGAGCGTCCCCTCCCCCAGGAGGTTGCGAATGATGTTGGGGATCTTAATGGCCGCGAAGTAGGCATCGGCGAGGAGATTGGTGCCGAGAAAGGCAGCCACGGCGATGTCGCGGGCGAAACCGGTGACGCGACTGAGGAAGATCCCTGATCCAACGGCCGTGGCCGGTCGCAGCCAGCCCGGCCGGCGCCCCTCCGCGTCGTTGGCGGAGGATGCTGGAGCCGCGGAAGACGCCTCAGTCACCCGGGCCCAATTTGGTGGCGCCCCCACCGTCGCCTCCCTCGATGAGTCGACGGACGAATTCTGTTTCCTCGCGGAGGCTCTCCATGCTTTCGGTCAGGTACTTGACGTCGGCTTCCAGCTCTCCCACCCGGGAATCGATCTCGGGAGAATCGCCGTCCTTCTCACCGCGCGCGATGCGGTTGGCCAGGGCCTGGCCGACGGAGGAGTCCAGGACGATCGCGAGGATCGGAATCATCAGGACGAGACCTATGATCACGGCCCACTGCACGGGCACCACCTGTCGAGAGTCGCGAAACGCCCATGACGCCGCCCACGGCGTCCGGCCGGGGGCTAACCTAGTTCCCGGCAGATCCCCCAGCAACGCCGATTCCCGGCGAGCTTGGGTCCCCGGGAGAAGGGATCGCACAGGCCTTCAGGGCCGCGCCGAGGAAGTCATCTCCATAACGGGCGAGAAAGGCCCACACGGCGATCGCCCGCTCCTGGGGTATCCCTTCTGGATACAGGTAGGTCGCCGCGCGCTCGAGCTGGGCGATGGCGGCCCGCTCTCTGTCGCGCGTCATCCGGTCCATGGCCTTTCGCACGGTGGCGAGGGCAGCGAACACTTGCGCTCGCCCCTTGCCGACCGCCGAGCGAAGCCCGGGAAGGTCCCGGGATACGACCCCGTCCATCTCGGAAAGACCACGATCCGCGTGCTCTTCCAGTCTCAGGAGGGCTTCCTCCACCGAGCGGGGGCGGCTGCGCTCGATCAGACCGGCCGTGGCTTCTTCGAGACCTCCGCCCAGGATCTCCGGAGACACGCCCGTCTTGGCAAGCAGCCTGGCGACCCGCGGCTCGACGATGCGCCAGGAATCGCGAGCCTCGACGACCGGCATCTCGACCTGGAGCTTCTCGAACAGCGGACCAAGCTGCGCCCAGTAGGCGATCTCCCCCGGGCCGAGGACGGTAGCGGACACGGGCAGTAACCACGACTCGAGCACGGGCCGAAGAGCCGCAGACGGGCTGAAATTGCCTCCCTGGGACAGTTCAAGGAGCACGTCCCCGGCTTCGTGGGAAGTCCCGTCCGGAGCTACCTGGACCGGGCCCGACGTTCCGCGCATCCGATGTCTTCCCTCCCCCGCCTGCCGGAAGACCGGGATCGCGCCCTCCACATATCCGAGTTGCGGACGATACCCGAGGCCCCGCACGGCTTCCGTGCCTGCCCGAAGCGCCTCGTCCACCTCCTCGCGATTCTCAAGGACCCGCTCGATCAGAGGAATCGAGGCCCGGCGGACGGCTGGCTGCGCGGAATCCAGAAACGCAACGGGGAGGCCGCGGGTCATCTCGGAGAGAACGCCGATGAAGGCCTGCGTGAAGGATCGGTCCGGCTGATACTCTCTTCTCAACAGGTCGGCCCAGCGCTCACCGGCCTCCGAGGCCGCCAGACTGCCCAGAAAGCTCTGCACGGCCTGGCCGATCCCATCGCCGAGGAGCGATGGGCCCACGGAGCTTCCTTCCAGGCCCGGAGAGGGTTGCACCTCGAGACGGCTGTAGGACTCGTCCGCGTCCAGGAATCCGACGGATGCGACCTCGGGCCAGTCGTGATCGTCGCCGGCGACCCAGAACACCGCCACGCTCGGCAGGCCGGTATGCGCCTCGATCTGACTTGCCAGCCGAGCTGCCGAAAGCGCCTTGTACAGCACGTACAGGGGCCCGCCGAAAAGCTGCGGTTGCTGACCGGTGGTGATGATGTGGCCGGCTCCCCCGAGCACCTGCGCCAGCCGCGTCCGGGTGGCGGAGTCCGAGGCGACCAGGTCCTCGGGCTTGAGACGGGAGGACCTCCGCGGGAAGGAACGACCGACGGGCACTGCGCTGCTGAAGCTGCCGGGTGGGAAGAGAGCTCGGGCGCCCGCGTTGCCGTCGAGCAACTCGGCTACGAGCCCACCGGGGCCGGCGAGCCTCTCCCTCTCGAAGGTCAGGTTATTCATTCGGGTCCATTACCAGCGCTGGGAGTCCGCCCCGCGAGGATCAAGCGAGGCGACTCCTGGTCGTACGGACTGCCGAGGTAGTCGCCGAAACGGTACTCGGTTTCGAGAGCTGCCCCACGCAGAATGTTCACGAGCTCCGTGCAGGAATACAGCCTCACCCGCTCCTCGAACGTCCTCGTGTCCTGCTCATCCCTCTCGAGGTGAATGCGTTTTACCACGACCCCGTCGATGATCTCACGCTCCTGCACGACTCGCCCGCCGTCGATCTCGCGGGTGTCCGTCCGAACGAGCTCTCGCCGGACTCGCTCCGCGTTCATGAAGTCGAGCATGAAGAAGCTGCCGGGCTCCATGACCCTGCTCATCTCGTGTACGACGTGCCGGTCGTCCCCGGGGTCCGAGAAATAGCCGAAGGACGTGAAGAAGCTGGTCACACCTTGAAACGACCCCGTCTGGAACGGAAGCTCGCGCATGTCGCCTCGGACCACCGGCTGGCCCGCGTGCGAGGCCCGCGCCGAGCGGAGAAGGGTCATGGAAAGGTCCAGACCCACGGCCTCGACTCCCGCCTTGCGGAGCGCCCGCAGGTGTCGGCCCGCACCGCACGCCAGGTCCAGCACAGGACCGCTGCCACCGACCGGGGCTATCCGGCGCAGCAGATCCACCGCCTCCTCCGCTTCGCGCTCGTCCCGATGCGGATAGAGAGCGAGGTACTCCTCGCCGAACCAGTCGCGGAACCACTCGCGGGTCGGGGCCGGGAAGGACACGGTCAGGATCCCTTGTGATAGGGCTCGCCTCGAAGGATCGTTCCTGCGCGGTAGATCTGCTCCGCGAGGATCAGCCGGGCCAGCTCGTGCGGCAGTGTCAGGTTGGACAGCGAGAAACGGCTGGAACAGTCTCTGATCAGTTGGTCGTCCAGCCCGAAAGCGCTGCCGATGAGGAAGGCCACGCCGGCCCGACTGTAGGTGGCGAGGTCTGCCAGCGTCGCGGCGAGCTCCCGCGAGTCGAGCTGCCGGCCCCCACGCGTCAGCGCCCACGTGTCCAGCCCATTCGGGAGCCGTTTCCGAATCGCTTCGGCCTCGCGGGTGCGAACAGAACGCTCATCGGCTGCGCCCCCGGTGGTCGTCGGTACCTCGATGGTAGAGAAACGGAAGTAGCGGCCGGCGCGCTCCTCATACCCGCGGATCAGCGCCGCGACGTGCTCCTCCTTCGGCCGTCCGACCGTCACCACGGCCACCCTCATGACGGGGCCTCGAGCATCACCTGGACAGCACCGTGTCCCTGAGGAACCGTTCGTTGTCCCTGCGCGGGTGACTCTCGGTGAAGTGCAGTCCCCTGCTCTCGCGTCGTCGCTGGGCACAGCGGATGACCAGTGTCGCCACGTCACGCATGAACTCGACCTGCCGCGCGTGCATCGCGTCCGGCCCCGTTCCATCTCGTCCAAGTCGCACGCCGGACAGTCGGTCGATTCTCGCCCGGGCCTGCTCCAGCCTCTCGTCGGATCGTACGATCCCGACGTTCTCCCACATCAAGTCGCGCACCCGCTCCTCCACCGCTCCGGCCGACTCGCCAGGGACATCCAGATCCGGCGGATTCCACTCCGTTCGCGGTATCTCCGGGAGACCACGCAGATCGCCAGCCAGCCGCACTGAGGCCCTGTGCGCGTAAACGACCGCTTCGAGAAGGGAGTTAGAGGCCAATCGGTTCGCCCCGTGCACACCGGAGCAGGCGATCTCTCCGGCAGCGTACAGGCCCGCCAGCGAGGTGCGCCCATCCCAGTCAGTGAGGAGGCCTCCGCACTGATAGTGGGCCGCCGGCACGACCGGAATCGGATCAGCCGGAAGGTCGATTCCTCGGTCGGCGCATTCCCTCATGATATTGGGGAAGCGACGCTCGATGACGTTGGCGTCAATCGACGAGAGATCCAGCCACACGAATTCGTCCCCGTGCTCCTTCATTTCGGCATCGCACGCCCTGGCCACCACGTCGCGCGGCGCGAGCGATCCCGACGGATGGTATTCAAGCATGAAGGCCGTGCCATCCTTTCGCCGCAACTCGGCCCCTTCCCCGCGAACCGCCTCGGAGACCAGCTGCGCGCGAGTCTCCGCCGGGTACATGGCGGTAGGATGGAACTGGACGAACTCGAGGTTGGCCACCGCGGCGCCCGCCGCATACCCAAGGGAGATTCCGTCGCCGGTGGCGATATCGGGGTTCGTCGTATGACGGTACAGGTGACCGGTCCCACCGGCCGCGAGCATCACAGCTCGGGCGTCCACCGCTTTCCAGCCGGCCCCGTGCACGTCGAGTACCAGGGCTCCGGCACACCGGGCTCGGGCACGGGAGGGGTCGGTAGCGGTTGCCAGGGACCACACGAAATGGTCTTCGAGCAGGGTGATGCGGGGCTCTGCGGCGACCGCGGCCAGGAGCGCCCGCTCGATCTCTTGGCCTGTCAGGTCCGCGGCATGGAGGATTCGGCGGACGCTGTGCCCCGCTTCGCGGCCGAGCGCTACGCGCCCGTTCTCACGCGAAAACCGCACCCCCCACTCCATCAGCTCCCGGACGCGTTCAGGCCCTTCCCTTGCGAGCTCCTCTACGGCGCGTCGGTGGCAGAGCCCCGCGCCGGCCACCAGCGTGTCGGCCACGTGGAGTTCGGTTGAGTCGTCCGGAGCGAAGACCGCCGCTACGCCTCCCTGCGCATAGTTGGTGTTCGACTCGAGGCGTTCCTTCTTGGTCACGACGAGGATGTCCGCATACTCGCAGGCCTTGAGGGCGAAGCTCAATCCGGCGATCCCCGAACCGACAACGAGGACTTCCGTCCGGATCTTCTCCAGGCTGCTCATGCGGACTCCCCGGGGCTCGAGTCGAAGGGACCATCCGGGAGGAGAGAGAGCGCCGCTCTCACAGGGGTCGGCTGCCCATCGGACTGGCACCACTCGACGCTCTCGGAAAGATACCAGATCGGGAGTGCATCTCCCAGTGCTTGCGCGAGTTTGCGCGCATCCTTCAGCGTGCACACGAGTCCTCGCTCGCCAGCGCGATCGCGAACAAGGTCAGCTTCGAGTGTTCCAATATGGGCGTGGTCGCGGAGGGCCACCTGCTGTTCGATAGTCGGCGCCACCGAGCGCACTTGAGCGAAGAACACATCCGGCCACATGATCCCTGCCACGGCCAGCGAGGGCGCGGGCCTCGAAACGTCGCCCGCCGCATCGTTGGCCGCCACCAGTTGGCCAGGGTGAATCTGCACCGTAAGGAACGGGGCGCAGCCCAGGCCGCGCGCCATGTCGGAAAGCCAGTTCTGACGGCCACCCGCCCGCGGCCAGTTGGCGTCAGCCGCGGATCCGGGTACGTACCGCCTCACCGCCACTACGAAATCGGCCCGTCCCAGGGCCCCCAGACCCTCGCGGTGAGGCCCGGCGGGAAGATAGGCCATGTGCTGGCCGAGGGTGGACTCGTCCACGGTTACGATGTCGATGTCCCTGTGAAGCCGGCGGTGCTGGAAACCGGAATCCACGACCACGATGTCGGCTCCCGCCGTTGCCGCCGCTCGAGCGAGGCCAAGTCGATCCGCTCCTCCATATACACGCGCCCGCGGGGAAAGCCGGCGGTGTACGTCCATCTCGTCGGCATATCCGTGCGTCACCACCGCAGTGTTCACACCCTCGTCGCACAGCCGCGCGGCGATGTCGGCGGTGATCGGCGTCTTGCCTGATCCTCCCACGGTGAGTCCCCCGACAGAGACGACCGGGATCGGAGCATGCCGCGGGGCGAGCACGCCCGAGTCGTAGAGCAAGTTGCGAAGGGCGGCGACGATGCCGAATCCGGCTCCAACCAGGCGTATGCCGCCACCAGCGCGCCCGGTCCATCCGGTTCTGACGTGCTCCTCTACCCGTCCGCTCAGTCTGGTCATGAGTGCCCCGACCTGATCCTGGCCGCCGCGGCTTCGCACGCCGCGGTGGCCTCGTTCTGGGCCCGAGTGAGACGCTGCTGCCACTCGGATGCTGGAAGACCATGCAGATCCGGAGGGACCGAGAGAGGGGGCCCGTACGAAAGCACCACGATAGAGCCGGGCCGGGGGACGAAGAACCGGTCCCAGCTGTCGAACGTCCAGGCCCGGACTGCCGCTGCCGCGACGGGTACGATGGGGAGTCCGCCTCGTGCTGCAGCCAGGATGGCGCCTGGCTTGCACTGACGCGGGGGGCCCTGGGGGCCGTCGGTAGTGATGGCCAGGGAGTAGCCCTCGAAGGCAGCCGAGGTGAACTCCCGCAGTGCTTCTGAACCGCCACGCGTGCTCGATCCGCGAATCGTCCGATATCCGATCCGTTCCACCACCCGCGCGATCATCTCTCCGTCCCGGTGCTGGCTGATGATCACGGCGACGTTCTCCGTGCGATGCCTCAGCGTGAGCGGAAGCTGCTGAGCGTGCCAGAGCGCGTAGATCGCCGCACCGGCGCGGTGTCGGTCACGAATGATCTCGCCATTGGCGTCGATCTGTCGGTACCGCCACGTCCTCTCGAGGCCGAGAAGCAACGGGGGACCCAGGACCGATGCGGCCCACACGGTCAGATCGAACGGCACGTTACGCGGCTCCCGCGAGTAGGCGCAGGCATTCGTCGGCCACCCTTCCCGCCGCGCCCGGCTCCCCAAGGCTGGCTGAGACCTGTCGCAGTGCTACCTGCTGAGCCGATCTCGCTTCCGTATCCACCGTCAGCGGAGCTGCCTCCTTTGCCAGGCGGGCTGGCGACGCGTCGTGCTGGATCAGCTCAGGGACGACCCGGCGGCCGGCAACGAGATTCACGAGCGCGATATGATCCACGCTCACGAGGCGTCTGGCGATTGCATAGGTGATGGGGCTGACCCGGTAGCCGACGACCATCGGAATGCCCGCCAGCGCCAGTTGCAGGGTGATCGTACCGGACTTGGTAATCGCAGCCACGGAGTCGCGCAGGGCAGTTTCGGTGTCCACGAGTTCCGCTTCCCCGATCTCGGTGTAGGCTTCGACCGGGAGGTCGCTGCTCTTGGCCACCAGGAGCTCAAGTTCCGGATGGTGCTTGCGCACTGCCTCACCCGCTGCAAGGAATACGGGCAACAGCCGCTCGATTTCTTGAAGCCGCGAGCCGGGGAACAATCCCAGAGCTTTCCGAGATGTCCCAGGCCGAGCAGAGCCCGCGGGGGTCCGATCCAACAGCGGGTGCCCGACGAAGCGGGTCCGCACACCCCACCGTTCCAGGAGCTCGGCCTCGAACGGAAGCACCACGCACACGAGGTCAGCATCCTCGGCCAGCTTTCGCGCTCTGGATTCGTGCCACGCCCATACCTGCGGGGCGATGTAGTACAGGACCGGGACCTCTCGGACCCTGGCATACCGGGCGAGCGGGAGATTGAAGCCGGGGTAGTCGATCGGGACGAGTAGATCGATGCCGCGGTCGACCAGGAACTTCCTGACCTCACGGCGCAGCCGGAGTAGATCGGGCAGGTGCCGGACGACCTCGGAGAACCCCAGTACCGCCAGCCGGTCGAGGTCCGCCAGCAGCTCGACGCCCTCCGCCGCCATGCGGCTGCCGCCCAGTCCGAAGAGCCGGATTCCCGGCAGACGACGCTTCAGTTCACGGGCGAGCTCCGCCCCGTGAAGGTCGCCAGACTGCTCGCCCGCCGAGAGGAATACGGATCGGTCAGACAAACCGGTTCAGGTACCACATAAGAAGGACCACCAGGATCAGGAGTACCGCCAGGGTCAGCGTGCGTGGCCCGCGCTTGGCCCCGGAGCCCAGCTTCTTACGTTCCTCCCGAATCTTGTACAGTGACATAGCCCGCTCCCGCGATTTCGTTCTCGATTCGAAGGGCGATGTCCAGCGCGGCGCGGCCTTCGGCGGCCGAGACGCTGTCTCCGCCTGTGCCGCGGACTGCTCCGAGAAAGGCCTCGAGCTCCAGGCGCAGGGGCTCTGCGTCGTCTCCCTTGATCTGGATGCGCTCCACGATGTCCCCCAGAGACAGGTCCGCCGGATCGTGCGTTCTCGCCAGGCTGGCCAGCTCGATCCCTTCGCGCCTCCGCAGGTACTCCCCCTCGCCCCGAGCCAGGTCGAGGCTGAAATACCCGGACGGCTGAAACAGCCTCAGGGCGCGGGTCCTCTCCGTCGACACCCGACTGGCACTGATATCGGCGCACGCACCGTTGGCGAACCGTATGCGGGCGCTCGCCATGTCGACAGAATCCGTGAGCACGGGAATCCCCACGGCGTCCACGGACTCCACCGGGCTGTCCACCAGTCCGAGCACGAGATCGATATCGTGAATCATGAGATCCAGCATCACCGGCACGTCCGTGCCCCGCGGCTGAAAGACAGCGAGTCGCTGGGAGGATATGTACCGGGGATCGTCGAGAAGCGGCCGGACCTCGCGGATGGCCGAGTTGTACCGTTCCACATGCCCGACGGCCAGGAAGCAGCCCAGCCGCTCGGCGGTTTCCACGAGGTCGTCGGCCTCCTGGAGCGTGGGGGTAAGGGGCTTCTCGACCAGCACGTGGCAACCCGCCTCGAGCGCCATACGGGCAACCGCGTGATGGGAAGACGTCGTGACGGCGACCACCACGGCGTCACATTCGCCGACCAGGGCGTCGGGTTCGAGTGCGGGCACCGCTCGCTCGGACGCCACGGCCCGGGCTCTCTCCCCATCAGCGTCCGATACCCCGACGAGACGACACTCGGGGATCTCGCCCAGGATGCGGGCATGCGCCGCGCCGAGGCGGCCCACTCCGATCACCCCGACGCGAGCAAGGTTCATGTCGTGATGCCGCGTTCGCTGGAGCGGATGAAGG